>Ga0209229_10000014_pt1 | contig 60176 bp, 66 predicted proteins | sample SanBayMetagenome_FD_187466 | JGI IMG/M metagenome (GOLD analysis project Ga0209229, IMG submission 187466) | Freshwater and sediment microbial communities from dead zone in Sandusky Bay, Ohio, USA (SPAdes) (version 2) | ecosystem: Environmental > Aquatic > Freshwater > Lentic > Sediment... | reverse complement strand
CGACGATGACGACGCGTTCGACGATGACGACGACGGCCAGTCCGATCGGCCCCAGCCACCGGACGACGAGCCCGAGGACGGCGGCGGCGGCGTACCTGACAGCCCCGACGAGCCCGAGCACGAGGATCCGGGCGGCGAGGTTGATGAGGCTGAGCCTGACGACGAGGATTCGGATGGCGGCAACGCCGGCGGCAACTTCGACTTCAACGACCTTGACAGCGCCGCGGCCGAGCCGAGCGACGTCCCGGAGCCGAACATCGACGAGCTTTTCGCCCGGGCGAAGAAGCGCGCAGGCGGCGCGGCCAAGTCTGGCCTGCCCTCGATAGACCCCTCGAAGTTCGAGGACCCGATGCAGGAGATCCTGCGCTCTCTCAACCGCACCTGAGGAGGTGAGACATGTTCAATTCCCCCGAGATCAACGTCGACGCCCCCGTCGGCGGCCTGAAGCAACAGCTGTCCAAGCTGCTGTTGTCTGTCGATCGTGTCGGCTGGCAGACCGGCGCGACGTCCGGACGCTTCGACGTCCGCCGCATCCCCCGGATGCTGACCGGCAGCGAACGCGTGTTCAAGAGCCGCGTCGAGACCGACGCAGTGACGACAGCTGTGACGATCGTGATTGACCTGTCGTCCAGCATGGGTGGTGACCGCATCATCGCCGCCAGCCAGACCGCATGGTGCATCGCAGACGCAATCGAGCGCGTCGGGTGCATGGTGCAGGTCCTTGGCTTCAGCAGCGGCTACGGGCACACCATGGTCAAGCCCAAGTACATGCGCGGGCTCGACGGCCTGCCCGGCGCGGGCTCCCGCGCCACCGGCATCGCGGACCTGAAGTACTCGGGCATCGCGAAGGTGCTCAAGGACTTCACGCATAAGCTGAAGGACCGCAAGGTGCTGTTCCAGTACATGGGACGCCTCGTGGAGGGGTCGACGCCGGACTACCACGTGATCCGCACGGCTGTGCAACAGCTGTCGATGGTGCCGGCTGACCGCAAGCTGTGCATCGTGATCACCGACGGCTTTGGCGACACCGAGAACATGGCGAAGATGAAGGACCTGAGCGAGAAGCTGTGGCAGGTCCCGGTCGTGGGCATCGGCATCCAGACCGACCCCCGCACCATGGGCCTTGTATACAAATACTTCGCCTGCATCGAGTCGGTGCAGGACCTTGCTCAGGGCGCCTTGCGCGCTGTCATCGCTCAGCTTGATGGTCGTGGCCGCAAGGCCCCTGACGCTGAGCCCGTCGCTGCATGAACGTGTAAACAACAGGAGGGAAGTGATGCAGATGCATCAAGTTGCGGTGGCGGTCTTCAACGACCGCACAACCGAGGGGGCGAGGGAGAAAGCTCTCGCCCTGTTCATTGACAAAGGCTTCTGGGACTCGGCGGTCCACCTGCTGTTGCCGGCCGTGTTCGCCGAACTCAGGAAGCCGATCTATGCGGGCGCGTCTTTCGACGACACCGCATGGACCGCCGCAGCCGAGGTGCTGGACATGACCATCCAGCATGCGATAGACGCGAAGGCACGCTGACCCCAGCCCCTGCCCCTCACTGGAGGGGATGGGAGTGTGGTCAATCACACAACCGTACCCGGGCGGCACCCCGGGAGGAGCTTCCCCATGCATGCAGTCGTTCACGACTTCGCCGCGCCCGTCGTCGCGGTCTCCCTCTGGCAGATGTTCGCCGCCGAGTACCCCGAAGCGGCAAAGTGGCTCGAAGATAGCGCAGCCTCCGGCAACAACTTCGCGGCCTCTCTGAAGGCGTCGGTCAACAAGTACGGCGGCCTGACCCCGAACCAGATGGCGGCCGTGCAGAAGAACATCGCCCGCACCAAGGTCCAGCCCACAGCCGTGTCGGCCGACCTGCTGTACGCGGCTTTCGACCGCGCCACCGCGTCCGGGCTGAAGCGCCCCAAGCTACGACTGCTCGATGTCGTTGTGTCCAAGGCCCCCGAGAACGGCAAGAACCCCGGCTGCCTGTACGTGAAGGACGTGAGCGGCACCTACCTCGGCAAGGTGGCCGGGAGCGGGTTCACCCGCAGCTACGACTGCTCGCCCGATCAGGCCGACACGATCGCCGCGCTGATGATCAACCCTGCCGCCGTACTCGACGCGTACGGCAGGCGCAGCGGCAATTGCGGGTGCTGCGACCGCCCCCTGACCGCCGCGGAGTCGGTGGTCCGCGGCATTGGCCCGGTGTGCGCTAAGAAGTGGGGGCTGTGATGAAGCTGCTGCGCCTTGAATGCTCCGCCTGCGGCGGCTACCCGGAACTCGACGAGGCCGGCTGCCCCTACACCTGCTACCGGTGCTACGACACCGGCTACGAGGCGTACCAGCTACCGAGTCAGCTGTTCGACAGCCACCGCGACGCAGCGGAGGAAGCCCGCATGCTGGCCCTATTAGGTGAAGGCACTGCTGTCATGAGCCGCGTTGATGGCGGCTGGCAGATCACCGACTTCGAGAAGGATCCGCAGCGGGGCCTGTGACTCACTGACAAAACCGACAAAACCTAATGTCGGAGTGGAAGACGTGCCAAAACACGACTTTCACAGCTGTGCCTGTTGTGGTCCAGCTGTGAGCGAGTGTGCTCAACGGTTGGCGGGCCGTACCCCGCCGAGGAGAAATAGATGAGTGCTGTTTTTGCTGCCTCCCCCGTGTCCATGCGCGCCATGGTGTCTAAGGTCGACAAGCTCGGCGCCCTGAACGGCGAGATCGCACGACTGCAAGCCGAGGCGGAGGCCCTCAAGGGCGCCATCAAGGCCAGCGGCCACGACGAGATCGTCGGCAAGAACTACCGCGCCGTGATCGTGGCGCGCGACTCAGTGCGCCTCGACACCGGCGCCGTGAAGGCCTTGCTCTCTCCGGCCCAGATCGCTGCGTGCTCGAAGGCATCGCGCAGCGTGTCGGTCAGCTTGTACGACCTCTAACCATGGAAGGCGTCCCCATCAATGCGTGGGACATCCTGTTCGCGATCGCGGTCGGGATCGTTCTCGGGTTTGTCATTGCATACAACCTCTAGGAGATCGGGGTTACCCCCTAACCACAAGACAGCTGCGCCCGCAAACAATACGTACGCGCTGTCTTGTGCTACTTTGCAGGATGCCCCGATGAAAGACACCGATGAAGTGCCCGCAATGCAAAGCGTGGACGATCGTGCTGGACACGAGAACCCCGGCCGGAACGCCACACGTAAAGCGTCGGCGGTACGAGTGTGCGAACCTTCACCGATTCGCCACGATGGAGTACGTCGACGCGGCGACTGGCCGTTCCTCTACTACCAAGGCCAAGACGGGCGCACTTACCTCAACCCGGTCAAGCGTTCCACCCGTGCGCCAAAAGACATAGCGGAGGCCTTGCTGTGAACGAAGACTTCAAGGACACCTACCCCACCTTCATAGGCTGCCAAGACAGCTGTCATCAGGGGCGCAAAAGATGCCCGACGCCTCAGGCCTGCGAGATGCCGGAGGAGGAGGCCGACCGCAAAATCGAGCGGGTGTTCTGGGTTGTGGTGGTGATGATTTATGCGATCATCTTCGCCTCAATCCTATGACAGCTGTCACCTTGCAGGCCACTGGCGGCCTGCCCTTCACCGTCGACGCAGAACAGATTGGCCACTGCCGCGAGCACCTGCTCGGCGATAAGCGCGGCTTCATCTGTGCGATCTACAGGGAGGCCGCAGGCGGCCACATCGCAGAGTGCAGGTTTCTCAGCGAGTGGCCCACCGAGCGCGACAAGTGCTGGGTGCTGCGTGCGCCAACGCTACAAGATCTGGCTGCCAAGCTCTCCGAGCACGCCGCCGAGCCCGGCTTTCTGCCGAAGGGATTCGGCTATCCGGCAACCCCGAATTACTTGGGCCGGCAGATCAGGCTGGAGGGGATGTTCGAGGAGCTTGCCTTGTACTGCGTCACCTTGGCGCTAAAGCAGGCCGCAGGCTAGAACTCCTCCTCCTCCCACCCTCCCCCGTGCTTCTTGGCGCGGACCTTTACAGCTGTGAACTGGAAGAACGGGTACATCTCGGATGCGACCTTGATCTTCACTCTCGCGTCGTCCATCCAGTAGCCCTTGACCTCGCACAGCTGTATCTCCCTGTTCTTCTTCATCACGAGGAAGTCCGGGGTGTAGAACGTGTTGGCGGCCAACCTGAGCTTCAGCGCCTCGAACTTCCACCACAACAACTGTCCAGCCGACAGCTGTTGTTCTAGGTAGTCGGCGTAGGCTGCCTCGGTCTTGTTCATTACGCCGGACTTGAGCCGACCAAGAGCGAAGTTCTTCATCGGCTACCCCCATCGATCAACAGCTGTCGACCCTCTTCGTCGAGCAGCCCCCAGAACAACGGCACCGTCTTCACGTGCGCAGCCATCCAGACCGACTCCCTGATGTCGCGGGCAGCTGAGCCCTGATCCACAAAGCTGTGACAGCTGTGGCACAGGTAGGCCACAAAGACATCGTGAGCCTTGTGCCCCATGCCCTTGTTGTGCCTCTGGCTGTTGCTGTGAGCGGCCACAACTGTGCCGTCGTCTCGCCCACAGAACTGGCACGGCTGCCCTCTCGCCCCCTTGAGGATGGCTGGGTTTCGGTACGTCACCTCAGTCCCTCCAAGGCCTCAGCGACCAACTCACGGATCTCGATCAGCGCATCGTGCTTACCGCCTCCGTCACCATGCTTGAGAACATTGCGGGCAAGGTTGTCGATGCTGCACAGCGCCGAGAACAGCTGTCCTCCCCTAAGCGCCATCTGACATGAGTCAGCCTCCTCAGGCATGTCGAACGTGATCGTGACCTTGCTCATCACAGAAAGCCCCGGCTGATCGAGTCCCGGTACTTCTGGAACGGCTGCCAAATCAGGGCCTCCCAGTGGGCTCGGGCCGTGATGTTGGTATCCAGCCTCGACCGGCTATCGACGCCGCAGGCCTCAAGGATGTAGCTGCGCGCCGCGTCTTCGCTGTCGACGTCGATGAAGCTGCGCTCGTTCGCAAAGTGCCAGAACTGCGGGTCCTTGCACAGCAGGTAGGCCAGCTGTGCCGGCGTCTTCACCACCGGCTGCTCGTCTTCGCCGATCTCGACGAGGACCATCATGTACCTCTGGCCAGCGATCTTGCCGCTGCGCACCTTGTGCTCCCTGAATGGGTGGGCATCGCCCTCCTCGCCCAGCTGGAAGGTCACAGTCCTGCCACGGCTGTTGGTCTCGGCCCAGCCGAGGAGCATCACCTCCCCCTGATAGGCCACCATCTTGTCTGTCGTCTCGCTCATGCTTTTCCTTTCTTGGTTTGGCTTGGGTGCGTACACCCCTCGCATCTGGCAATCCACTTCAGCCTCCCGGCGAGGACGCTTGGCAGCAACTGCACGGCAGGCTTGCCGCACTGGCAGCAGGCCCCCTTGCGCTCGGGCGGGATGGGTTTGGGATTGAGAAACATCAGCGCCTCCTCTTTGCTCTGGCGCGCTCGTCTTGGAGCTTCTTCCTAAACGCCAACTCGGTCTTCACCGGGTCGTCCACTTGTGCCTTTGGCGGCGGGACGTGGGCCGGCGTCTTCATCTCAGGCGGCTCGATGCCGACCTCAAGATCGCCAGCCTTGAAGTACGTCACCTTTGCGTGTGGGAATGTCTTCCTCAACGTATTGATGTCGGCCATAAGATCGGGCGCCAGTTCGTTCATGCGGCGCACCAAGGCTTTGCGATCCTCTGGGTCAGTCGGGAAGGATGTCGTCATACGTAGTCCTAATGTTCTCGATGCTGAAACGTACATAGCAGTGAGGGCGGCGCCTCTTGTCCGGCGTGTACTGCATCGATCCCTTGTCGAACCACAGCCACTGCTTCTTGTGCTGGATGTCGCCGTTGCGCTGCTTGTGCAATTCAAGGCAGGCATCCGGCTTGTCTTGGTCTGGGTCGTCGGCCTCGCGCCGAGCCGACCAGACGGTGAACACGTTGTCCGCCCCGTCAGTGATCTTGGATGAGCCGGCGACGTCCATCTTCCCCGGCATGTCGCCCTCATCCCTCGCCTTGCGCGGGTGGGCCACTAGGTGGACGTGGGCACGGTTCGCCTTAGCAAACGAGCTCAGGCTCTGGATCGCCTCCTTCTGCTTGCTGAAGGCGCTCGGCCCATCCTCAGGGACGTCGGTCATCATCAGGCTGTCGACGACGAAGTGCGTGATGCCATACCTCTTCGCGCCGTAGCCAAACACCTCGGTGAGCCTGCTGATGCTGGCTGAGCCCGTGACGTTGAACAGCCACATCTTGTCCTGCACCCACCCACCGATGGCGTCGATGTAGTCGGGGGTCGGACGGTCCAGCCCGGCTGCCTGCTTCACGAGACGCTTGCCTTGGTACGCTGGCACCATCTCGCCGCTGAACACGCAAACCTTGTCGCCCTGCTCGATCAGCCCGAGCAGGACCTGATTGAGCATCAAGCTCTTGCCGTGACCGTTGAACCCGGTCCACACGGTCAACTCACCGGGGCGGAACTCGAACCAGTCGCACTGCAACGAGCCTAGCCTGAGCAAAGGCAGTGATGAGTGCTGGCTATGGTCAGGGTAGAAGAGGCTCTTGACGTCGCCCATGAAGTCCGAGATCGAGCGAAGCTCCTCCGGGTCCATGGTCTTGGCCGCCGACACAGCTGCGACGAACTGTTCTGCCTTGGCGCCTTGCAGCAGCCACTCGTTCGCATCCTTGGCCCCCAATACCACCAGCCTGCATCGGTCGTTGCCCAGCCTCTGCGCGACCTCCGCGGCCCCTTTGCGACCGGCATCGTCGTTGTCGTAGCAGAGGTAGATCGTGCTGAAGACCTCCAGCCGATCCCAGTCCGACTCGATCCATTGATGGTTGCCGGCCCCCGCATTGACCGACAGCGCCGGGATCCCGACCTGCCACAGCGTCATGGCGTCGATCTCGCCTTCACAGATCACAACTGTGCGAGCCTTCTCGGAGACGAGGTGCCACCCGAACAGGCACGGCTGCGCTCCGGCCGACTGGCGCATGTCGCGCTTGTCAGAGATGTTGCGGGCCTTGGTGTTGATGAGGGCGCCGTCCTTTAGGTATGGGAACACGGCGTAGGTCTTGTCCTCCCTCACCGTCTGGGCCACCTTGAAGGCGGCGACGGTCTCCTCGGTGATGCCCCGGCCCCGAAGCCAATCGATGACAGCTGTGCTGGCCCTCTTGAACAAGGACCGGTCTGGCGGGGTGAACTTCTTTGGCGGCGGCCTGTTGACCTCGTCCCGGACGTTGAAGTACTGCTTGATGTCGGACATGGCCTCAGCCAAGCTCTGGCCGCGCACTGCCGCCCACAGGTCGATCAGGTCACCCTTCTCCCCGGTGGCGAAGTCGCACCAGACGCCCTTCTTGGCGCCGCCTATGCGTACGGACAGAGAGCTACCCTCTGCGCCGTGCAAGCCCCCCACCCTCCACTCCCCGGATGCCTTGCGACCATTGGGGAAGAGGTGGTGCGCGACCTGCGCCGCGTTGTCCGACATCAGCCGTGAAAGCTCAGATGCGTTCATGCCGTCACGCGTACCCCGTGTCTGAACTGGGCCGCGTTGTGCGGGAAGCAGCCTGCGTTCTCGGCCTCGTAGCGGTCAGAGAACCCGGCCTCGCTGGCCCAGCGGTCGTCCAGCAGCGTGCCGGCTGGATCACCCTCCCAGCGCCTCTGATTCAGGTAGGTGGCCGGCATCGGGATGTACCGCCCCTCCTCCTTGACCCAGTCCCGGCTGCCAGCCTTGGCCCGCACATGAGCGAGGATGCGGTCGGCCAGAACGTCCAGCCCGTGTGCGCTCCACTTGCGCAGGCAGCCGGCCTTGTCGACCTTCTTGGGGTAGACCTCCCAGAACTCGTCGAACCGGGTGACCGCCTTGCCGCTGACGCCGCGCACCTTGGTAAGGCCGGCCTCACGAAGCGCCCGCTTCATCTCCTCAACAAGGAAGGTGCCGCGACCATCCCCCGTCGACCACATGGGCTTAGCCTCTTGCACGGCCTGCCTAAGCAGAGTTCTGATCTGCTCAAGCTCCTGCATTGGTCGTCTCCTTGGCCGCTTGTGGCTTCAGTGCGCCCTTGCGGCGGGCTTGTCTCAGTCGCTTAGCCACGTACTCCCAATCGACGTCCTTGGAGCACTCCGAAAACATGTAGAACGGCAGTTCGCCCTTCGACGCCCGGTCCAGAGCTACGGCGTTGTGGAAGCGGAAGACTGGGTTGCGCCCCTTCATGTAGACCTGCTTCAGGATGTACGGGAGGGACAGCCTACTGGCGTCGGCGACGCGCTGTCGCTCCGGCACGCTCATCTTGAAGAACCTTTCATAGAAGGACATTGCAGCCTCCAAAGTTGATGAAGCGCAGGATTCTAGGAACTTTGAAGGATGCTTGCAATCCCTGTGCGTATTGCTTTGTAACGCTAACACGCTACATCGCCTAACCTGTTCTAATACTTACAGGTACTGCTTACCGCTCATTCGCAACCGGCAAGCCGTCGCTGTACAGTACTCTTGCGTATTGATTCTAGGAGACAGAAATGGACAAAGAGCTTGTGTTTGCCGTACGGAAGCAGAACTTAGAGCGGGTGATGCTGGACCGCTTCAAAGGCAACAAGGCGGCGCTTTCCCGCGCCACTGGCACCCACCCGAACCACATCAACCTAATCCTGTCCAGCAACGACGCCCACAAGCGCAACCTCGGCGAGATATTGGCTCGCAAAATTGAGCAGCAGCTGGGGCTGCCTGCACGGTGGCTAGACACGCCGCACGACGGCTCAACTGTGGAAATGCTGACCACAATCGAGGCGCCTCCGGTACACGAAACCTTGAGCGGCGCTCTAAGGGCATGCGAGCAGTTGTCTGGCCTTTCAGTCTCAACCAAGCAGGCCTCTGGGCTCTTCAGGCGCGTCACAGCTGTCGAAAACTTGATCGCAGCAGCCATCGATACCAACGACATGGCCCCCGAGTTATCGGACGGCGACACCGTGATTGTCGACACAGCTGTGAAGGCCATTTCAGGCGACGGCGTATACCTTGTGATCCGCGGCGGCGGCTCCCCGATGCTGCGCCGAGTGGCGCGCAGCGCTGCCGGCGAGACAACTGTGTCGGCCGGCTCCGAAGCTCCGGTGGTCATGTCGCCGGCAGCGATGAAGGCCCTCAAGGTGGTGGGCCGCATCGTCGTTGTGGCGAAATTTGTGCGTCTTTGAACACCGGTATTGCCTGACATCTTTTCCTGACAGCGTTTTCCCGCACAGGGAAAGCTATAGAAAATTTGCTTGAAGACGTATTGACTTTTATCAGCTTGCTTCGGTAGGATCCGTCGACGTATTGTTCTGACGTCTGCGCATGCAAGCACTCAATTCTCCTAGCGTCTACGAGTCCCCGCTTTATCAGGCGAGGCTTCAAGCCGCGAAAGAGGCCTTGATCAAAGCCGGCATCAAGTACCCCAAGGTCCGCATAGGCTGCGCCTACGCGCCTCCTTTGGCGCGCATCCCGTCAGATCAGTACTGGGTCCAGCGCTTTCTCTTGCGCTGAGTTCAACAAACGGGAGTGATCCATGGCATTGACAGTTTCCGCGAAAGGCGGAGGTAAAGACTTTGCGCCGCACCCAACTGGGGTTTACGCAGCGAGATGCGTTCGCATCATCGACCTTGGAACCCAGACCACTACGTGGAAGGGGCAGCAAAAGAACGCTCACAAGATCATCGTGGGGTTCGAGACCGAGGCCCTCATCGAGGATGGCGAGAAGGCCGGCAAGCCCTTTCTTGTGCAGTCCCGCTACACCGCCAGCCTCGGCGAGAAGGGCCTGCTTAGGCGCGATCTCGAAAGTTGGCGCGGCCGCAGGTTTACCGATCAGGAGCTTGGGGCGTTCGACCTGAAGAACGTGCTCAACAAGGCCTGCCTGTTGAACATCGTCCACGCAGACAGCGGCGGCAAGACCTACGCGAACGTCACCTCAGTGATGCCGCTTCCGCCCTCCATGAAGGCCCCACCGCCGAGCAACCAGAGCGTCTTGTTCTCGCTTTCGGACTTTGATGCTGAGGTGTTCGACAGCCTGAGCGACGGCCTGAAAGAGACCATCGCCAAATCACCCGAGTTCAAGGCCCTCTCGCAGAGGAAGCCGGCCGCCGCCCCCCAACAGTCCATTGAGGAGATGGAAGATGACATCCCCTTCTGAAGCCCACGCCCCCGCCGCCACAGCGGCCACCCCAGCCAAGCGCCGCGGGCGCCCCCCGGGCTCCAAGACCAAGCCCAAGGTTGTGGCCGCCCCCAAGAAGACCATGAAGCAGGAGGCCAACCGGAACCCCAGCATCCACCCGAGCTTTGAGCCGCTGGCTGACGTCCTGTGGGCGGCCTACCTTCAGGCCGCGATAGGCAAGGGGCGCGACCGCCATGGTGGCACGATCCCCTTGTTCGATCAGCCATGGGTCAGCATCAGCCGAGCCAGCGGCCCCGGCTTCCTGACCGGGCAAGCCACCAAGAAGATCATGGAGGCGGCTCGCATGCGCGCCAAGGCCGCCTATGACCGCGGCGCCTACGAGCGGGAGCTTCTGGGTGCGGTCGTCTATAGCGCGTTTGCCATCCTGTACGAGCAGAAAGGGGTGGGCAATGCTGACTAACCGGCTCAATCTGCCGGATGGGGTGGTGGCGGCCGTCACCAATGACCCCTACACCAGAGGCGACAGCGACATCTCCGTTACCCAACTGATCTCCCCCGCCTACCAGCGCAAGCTCCGGCAGGAGGTCGAGGTGGTGGAGGATGTCTCTGACCGCATCTGGTCCCTGCTTGGGCAGAGCGTCCACACCGTACTGGAGCGGGCGTACCGAGGCAAGGGCCGGGCTGAGGAGCGCCTGTTCATGAACGTCAACGGCTGGAAAGTTTCCGGTCAGTTCGACGTCATCGAGGATGGGTGCCTTCAGGACTACAAGGTCACTTCGGTGTGGAGCGTCATCGGCGAAGGCAAGGTGGAGTGGGAGCAACAGCTGAATTTGCTTCGCCTGCTAGCACACCATAGCGGGATAGATGTCACGTCCTTGCGTATCATTGCGATCCTGAGGGACTGGTCCAAGTCTCGGACAACGTCTGCGGACTACCCGAAGGCGCAGGTCGTGGCCTTGGACATCCCGATGTGGAGTCTTGAAGACGCCGAGGCTTTCATGCTCGAACGGGTTCTAGCGCATCAGCACCCAGATCCGCCCGTCTGCAACGACGAGGAGAGATGGAAGCGTGACGACGTCTTCGCTGTGGTGAAGGCCGGCAGGAAGACAGCTGTGAAGCTGCACGACGGCTGGAAGATGGCCTTGGCCCACGCTGAAGAGCTTGGCAACGGTCACAGCGTCGAGACCCGCCCCGGCGGGTATACGCGCTGCGAGGGCTATTGCAACGTCTCGCACGAGTGCCCAGCCATGAGGACGGAGGTGGGATTTTGAGACCCACCTACGAAACCCTTCAGACGCTCGCAATCGAGGCCGAGACCATGAAGGCCGCGTGCTCGGTCTGGGGGGCGAAGGAGCGCAAGCTTGCCGCTCGCTACCAGATCGACTGGGCGGTCCTCAACTCCGACGGCAACATGAGGGCGTGGGCTGAGTGCAAGCGACGCTACCACCAATACGGTAAGTACGACACCTTGATGCTGTCGCTCGGCAAGTATCGAGAGGGTCGACAGCTGTGTTTGGACACTGGCATGCCATTCCTGCTGATCGTGGAGTGGGATGACGGCATCCGCTGGATGAGAGCGTCAGCCGACATGCCGGCAATTGGGTTGGGGGGTCGTGAAGACCGCAACGACCCAGACGACATCGAGCCCTGCGTGTTCATCCCCATTGAGAGCTTCAAGCTTCTCGTCACGAGGCCGTGAGGCGTAGGTACAGCAGCGGCCAGCGTGTTCCCCTCGACTTCAAACCGGGAGTACCAAACCATGTCGGCTATGACTGGGCGACCGGGTCGGGGCTAACACAGCTGTCACTGCTGTTCCTGCAAAACACCAAGGAGAACGACGATGCCAAAGAGCAGTCCGCAGAAGCTGGCCTACCAGAAGGAACGCAACGCTCAGCCAGCAGAGAAGAAGAAGCGGGCAATGAACAACGCGGCCCGCCGGGATGCGATGGAGAAGGGTCTGGTGCGCAAGGGTGACGGCAAGGATGTCGACCACAGGGTCCCGCTGGACCGCGGCGGCTCGAACGAAGGCGCGAACTTGCGCGTCGTGAGTGCTGCGAAGAACCGTGGCTGGCGTGGCCGCGATCCCAAGATGTACGGGGGCAACCGATGACCAGCTACCCGGCCATTGAACTGGAGGTGATCCGGTGGGCAGAGGACCGCAAGATCATCCCGAACTCCACACCTCAGGCACAGCTGTTGAAGGCGGTGTCAGAGATGGGGGAACTCGCCGACGCGACCATGAAGTCCGACGTGCCGGCGATCAAAGACGCAGTGGGCGATGTGATGGTCTGCCTCATCAACTACTGCGCCCTGCAAGACATCAACCTTGTTGACTGTCTTGAGGGAGCCTACGAGCAGATCAAGCACCGCAAGGGAACCATGACCCCAAGCGGTATTTTTGTAAAAGAGGAAGGAGTGACCCATGGCTAAGGCGCCAGCGTGGCAGCGCAAAGAGGGCAAAGATCCCGACGGCGGCCTCAACGCCAAAGGCCGGGCCTCCTACAACCGAGCCAACCCCGGCAAGCCGGGGCTCAAGGCCCCCCAGCCGGAAGGGGGTCCGAGGCGCGACTCCTTCTGCGCCCGTATGGAGGGGATGAAGAAGAAGCTCACCTCCAAGGAGACGGCCAACGACCCGAACTCCCGAATCAACAAGAGTCTGCGGGCATGGAAGTGCTGAGACAGGCCGCCCAGCTGGTCATCGTCGGCGTCCTTGTCGGCGCTGGTCTGGCTGCTGGACTCATGGTCCATAAGTACCGCGATGGGGTCTGGGTCCCGTGCGGGGTTGCAGAAATCTCGCCAGACGTTCCGCCTCAGTTGCGCGACTGGTGTAGAAAACAAAGGAGTAACCATGTCGTCACTCCGTGAAACCGCCCAGCAGGCGCTGGAGGTACTCGTTCGCGCCAGTAGTTATTACGACACCTACGCAGAGATTGCCGCTCTTGAGGCCGCGCTGGCAGAGCCGGTGCAGGAGCCGGTGGCGTGGTTAGATGAGGAGATCAACTGCGCGTACACGCCCGAGGAACTGGACGGCGGCACCGCCGATGGTCTTGTGCCCCTCTACACCGCCCCACCCCAGCGTAAGCCGCTGAACGAAGACCAGATGAACGAGGCGTACATCTACATCTGGCGCAATCTACCTGATGGGTTCGACCACACGGCTTCAGCGTGGATCGAGACGGCCATCCGTTACGCCGAACGGGCGCACGGGATTGGGGGTGAGGCATGAGCCGAACTGTGTGTGGTATCTGCTGGTGCCCATACGACGAAGATACCGGAGCGTGCGGGTGTCCCGCCCCCCTGAAGGCGGCGTTGGCAGAGCCGGTGGCGTGGACTGACGCCGACGCCGATGCGGCGCGTCTGGCCATGGAGTTGGAGTGCTTGTTGCTGGCAACCAAAGACACCGCCGCGCTCAGCCGCTGGTGGGGCTCGGCGCACGACGCGCTGGAGTTGCATCGCCAGCGCTTGGGGGAGCCATCTTTGGGGCTGAACACAATCTCCGCCAGCTGTGCAGCCTCTGGATGCAACGCCCCCGAGGGTGAGTGCCTCGGCGTATGTAGGGGGCGCGCAGGCTACGGCCCCGGTAGCCTGCCCTTCCAATACGAACAGCCGGAAGAGGGCTACGAGGTGGGCCCTTCCGGCAAGTTCATAGGCTAGTCAAGCTCAGCCGCCAGATCACAGCCCCTGAGCGACAGGTAGCGCTCGAAGACCTGCACTGACTTGTGGCCGGTGATCCGGCGCACCTCCTCGGCCCGGTACAGCCAGTTCCCGTCTGGCTTCCTCTTCATCATCCAGCGGCAGGTAGCCTCGTGGCGCAGGTCATGCTCCCTTAGGTCCTCGCACTCGGCGTAGCTGAACAGGGTGCTGAACCTTGCCGACACCCGTCTCGACACCAAGGTCAGGGCTTTCTCGTCCAAGCTGCCACCCCAGAACGGGAAGATCGGGTCTGACAGCTGTGAGGCCTTGCTGTGGTCCTTTAGGTAGTCGCGGATCCAGCCCTCCAGCTGGCGGGTCACCGGCACTGTGCGGCTGCGCCCTGTCTTGCCCGGGCGGATGAAGATGTAGCGCTCATCCAGACGCAGGTCCTCAAGGCGCAGCGTGTACGCCTCGCGCAGGCGCAGGCCGGTGTTCACGATCAATCGGTAGATCATCAGGAAGTCGGCCCGGTCATCCCAGTTCAGGGGGCGCTCTCGCTTGGGGTTGTGCCAGTTGTTGATGGCCGCCTCGATGCGCTCATCCTCGCCGGGCAGCAGCCGGCGGTCTCGCTCAACGTCGCGCTTGGCAGCGCGCCCGGGCAGCAGCTTGTCGTTTTCGCCGTAGGTGCTGTAGCCGCGGGGCAGGTCCCGGAACGGGTTGCCGAGCTTGAGCCCCGGGTGCTCGGTGCGGTTCCACCAATCCAAGGCTCGGGCGACGCACTCCACCTTGCGGCGGATCGTGCTGGGGGCGAGGTTGTCTACGCACTTCATGTCGCGCACCCAGTTCTCGACCCAGCGGATGTCCAACTCCTTCAGCACCACGGTCAGTTGCCGCTGGAGCAGGAAGACCAAGGCCCGGTCGGTCTTGGCGATCTTGGCGTTGTCGGCCTCCAAGTACTCCAGCAGCACGGTGGAGATCTGGACGTGTCGCGGCTCTTGGGCCACGGCCGTGTTGTTGTCCAGCTGTTTGAGCAGCAGTTCGCGGCCGCGCACGGCGTCAGCCAGCGTCTTGAAGTTGCGGAACAGGCGGCCCTTGGGCAGGTTGCGGTGGTGGATCACCGACTGGTAGGTGCCGCTGGGGGTGAGGGTAATCCCGGTGGGTAGTTTGGTGTTCATGGCCCATGATACCAATGGACGGACTGTCAAATCCGTCTGCGCTGTTCTGAGCGCGGTTCTGGCGCGGTTCTGTGCTCAAACCGCAACACTATTCCGAGTGGGAAGCGATACGCGTACGTGCCGCCGGCACAAGCAGCAAGGATCAGCGCCACAGATGGGCAACCGCGAACGCGGGCGAGGGGGAAGCGCGCTAAGTCCTTGATGTGCAAGGACTTATGCCGTTCAGGCAGGCTCTACAGAGCAGCGGGGAGGTGGAGGCGCGGCCCGGAGTCGAACCGGGCTAGACGGATTTGCAACCGGAGGGCCATGCCCCAAGTGCTTGATTCCATTGGCTTTTCACCTCATCTGGACGGCTGCCACGAGGGCCTTCCTTCTCTCCTCATCCACCCGCGTTTCAATCTCCTGCAAGCGGTCTGCGTACACGTCCGCATCCATGCGGTCGCGCTGCTTGGTGAGCACGCCGCGCAGGCTGCCCATCTTGCGTTCAACGAGTTCCATCCGCTTGTAGGCCTGCACCTTTTGGAACTTCTCGCCGTCCAGCCATCCCGCGAGGGTGCCGTCGCGCAGTCGTGACTCGTACTCCCGGTTCGCGTCCTCCAGATCCTGCCGGGTCCGGTAGTAGACGCTGTTCAGGATCTGGCGGTCGTTGACGTTGTCGACGATCGAGGCCACCAGCGGCATCCGGCCCTTCTCGCCGCGCTGCTCCTTCGACGGGTTCTCGATGAGCGAGGAGGTGATCTCGCGCATCGGGCCGATGAGGTAGCCATCCGCCAGCGCCTTGATGTGATCCGGGTACAGGTCGACCCCGGTCATCTCGCGGATCTCCTTGGCCACCTCGGTATACGCCCGTGGTGTGGTCCGGCGAGCCTGCTCGCTGCGGAACTTGTCCGCGCTCTTGAACACCGGGGTCAGCGGCTGCCCAAAGGCGGTCTGGTCCGAGGCAATGCTGGTCAGGGGCCGCAGGACGGTCGGGGTGAAGGTCATCATCAACCAGTTGGCTGGCCGCTTGGCAAGCTCGATGTCTGATGGCGCCACTGGGGACACGGACTTCACCCAGCCCTTAGCTAGCTCACCCAGAGCGTCGGCCGTGTCGTAGCGGCCACTCTGCCAGCGGTTCAGGATGCCTGAGGCCGACCACGCCAGCTGCGGCGCTCCGAAGCCGACCGGGATCTTCACCACGCGGTCGCCGATCGGGATCGGGATCGAGCGCTCAACCGTGAAGTTGCTGAGGTTGTCGAGCTTGTTGCCGAGTTCCTCATCATCTTCATCGTCGCCCCACATGCCGCGCAGGAAGGCGTACAGCGCGGTGCCGATCAACAGCTGTGCCGCAAAGCGCTTCTTGCCCTTGGCGGTGGACAGGTACTGCATCAGGTTGTAGCCCGACGTAGCCGCAGGTTGGGCGAACACGTACAGGGCGCGGATCGCTGGCATGGCTGAGCCGCGCTTCTTGAAGTTCATCAGATCCAGCGTGGCGGCGGCCGCATCCTTGGCCTCCATGCCTTGAGCCTTCAGCGCCCTGTAGATAGACAGCGGCGCGATCATTTCAAAGGTGTTGTTGTACGACTCCACAGCTGTGTTGGTGAGTCGACCAACCGCCGCGGTCTTGCCAAAGCTCTGCCGAAGCTCGGCCTCAAGGTCGCCTGAGTTGCGGGCAAGGTAGTCGCCCCAGACCGATGAGCCGCCCAGCCTGATCATTTCCTCCAGATCCGCCCGCTCCGGGCTTTGGCCGGCACGGTTGAAGTTCGAGGCAAAGCTGGCCTTCCACAGGCGCGGGTTGATGGTCTCGGCGATCGCTGCTCTGGCCACCCGGTCGGTGTCGATCTGCTGGCCATTGCGATCCAGCAGCTTGCGGGTGCGGACAAGCTCAGACCGCTCCCAGACGTCGCGCACAAGGTTGATCGGGGCGAACATCGGCATGAACTGTGTGACCAGCCGGCCGTACCACCGTGTCGGAGTGGAGACTGTGCTGAGCAGGGCGTTCGTGGTTTCGATGTTCTCCTTCTTTAGGGCCCCGATGACGGCCTTGTCGTCGAACCGGTAGGCCACCGCCTGTGAGCTTTGCAGCCCGTTAGGGGCGGTGTAGGTGTCTCGGTGGATGACCACGTCATCGCCGGGGCGGATGATCCCGGTGACGGGCTCGCGCTTGAGGCCGATGTCGACGCCTTGCGCCGCAGCCTCGTTGTAGGCCCTCGCCAATGAGCGCTTGAAGTCCTGCATCGCGCTGAAGTTGACCGACTTCACCACAGCTGTGAAGGCCGCATCGATGGCGTCATCAGCCACACTGTCCTTGCGCCCGTTGATCGCCTTGTCGGCCTCTTGGTTTAGGGCCCCGCCGGTTGAGAACACGTCATCCGACTCCGGGCTCCAGCGCGGGTCGCCCGTAAGCGGCACGTAGTCGCGGTGGTTCGGCCAGCTGTTGACAGCTGTCTGACTGACCTTGCCAGAGCGGATGTCGCGAGCGCGCTTCCACGCCATCATCCCGTAGACGTGCGACGAGATCTCGTCCAACAGCTGTCGACTGATCTTGCTCTCGACGTCGGCCACCATCTGCGCAGCCTCGGCGTTGTTGAAGCCACCAGCCACGCCGCGGGCCCGTGTTGCGCCGATCACGCCGTTGACGTCAGCGAGCCGGTCGTTGAGGCTTTTCTGAGCCTCGGCAATCGCCGTAGGATCGCCAGACTGCTGGGCAGCAATGAGTGCTGTGCGGTCCTTGGTGATCAGCCACGCGTTAGCCTTGGGCGCGTACTTGGCCGACATCCAGTAGCCGGCCAGCATCTTGACCTGATCCGACGTGAGCTTGCTGCTCTTGGCGGCGGCCTCGATGGCGCGGAACATGGGCTCGGTGAACTGCTGCTTCAGTTCCTTCTGCATCGTTGAGCGCAGTGCCGCGGCCCGGTACAGGTCGCCACTGAGGCGCTGCTTCAGGCTGCCGCTCAAGGGCAAGGCATCGATCCAACGCTTGACCGGAATCATGGCGTCAGCGAAGGTCTCGATCAGCCAGTCACCGAGCCTACCAAACAGCTGTTGGCGCTGCTGTTGGTTCTTGGCTAGCCGGTAGGCCTCTGCCCACTGCCCACGCTCTACCGCATCCCCTAGCGTGTAGGCGGGCTGACCAGTGCGCGCCATATCCAGCGCCTCCTGCACGGTCATGGCCTTGAGGGGGCGGCTGAAGCGGAACTGGGAGCCTGCGGCCTCAAGGGCGGCGTTGGCGGCGTCCTTCTCTCTGGTCTTGACCCGCGCCTCGCCATACTCCATGCGGAAGCTTGGGGCGGCGGCCTGCGCAGCCTCCTTGGCCTTCAGGCTGATGACTTGGTCAGCCTTGCGAACCGACTCACCGCGCTCCTCCCGGGTTGCGATCTTCGGCTCCAACCGCTGGATGCGGCGGGGCACGACGACCTTGCCGTCACGGGTGCCTTGATACTGCACCGGCACATCTTCATTCAGGACAACAGCTGTGCCCTGCTCTCGGTTGATGTACCCGCGGTAGCCGGCATCAAGGATCGCCGACTCAAGTGCGTTGCCTTGACCTTTGACGGCCGGCATTGACTCCGGGTCGTAGAGGTTTGACAGGTCCGCCTCGTAGACGTGCGAACCAAGGCCGATCTCAGGCTGAGGAATGCCTCCTTCAGCCGGCAGGTAGAAGTAGACCCGCTTCTTGATGCGTGGGTCGACCCCGGGCTCAGAAAGCCGCTGCTGTTCAGCCCCGCGGATGCCGGAGCCGAATGCCGACCCCGTCAGCTGGCTTAGGAAGCCTGATCGTCCGTAGTGGACTGCTCCGCGTACCGATCCCGGGCCCTGATCACCCCCAGTACCGGGTCCTCCGGCAGGTTCTGCAAGTCGTGCAACACCTTGGGTGCGGGAGAACTTGACGCCTGCGGAGCGGAGCTCGGCTTCGATGTCGGACGAGGCTGCTGCCCGAAGGCGATTCGCGTCCCCTTGAAAGGATGGCCGTCTGGCAGCGGTTGGCCTGTCTCGTTGATCACCGGCATAGTTGTAGTCCTGCTTTTCGGGGAACGAGACAAATACGTCTCTGTATCGAACAGTGTAGCCGCCGGCCAAATGCCGGTCAATGCGAGACGCCAACTCCTCATTACTCAGGCCGGAGTAATTGAGGATGGCCATCTTGCCTGAGGCGGTGGTGTGTCCGCCAACAAGGCTGTTGCCGTCCGCGCCCTTGATCTTGCGCAGTTCCTGATAGAGCTTGTCGGCCTGCTCCAGAGTGATGTCTGCGGGCACGTCGATTTCAACCGCGCCCGTGAGTTCTCCGCCCTTGAAAGAGGTCTCAGAGATGACGACCATGGAGTCTTGCGACAGCACGTGCCCCAGCATCCCGGCGGCCAACACCGGGTCACCCCCCTTGCCCAGACGAATCGTCAGGCTTGGGTTGGTGAAGTCCATGTAGCCGCCAATCTGCGAGACCATTTCACCGGTCATGCCGAGGGCGCTCAGGACCCTCTTGCTGTAGCGCTTGGCGAGCTTCTGGCTGATCTTCAGCCGCTTGTCAGCGGGCAGGCTGTTCCATGCAGCAGTCAGAGCTTGGTTGCCCGGGTCAGGGGCGACCTCGAAGATCAGGTTTTGTCCGGAGAACTCTTGCGCTGACTCTTGAACAACCCGGCCTTCATTGCTTCTCGTACCCGCTGCGCCATCTTGTCCAGATTCGGGTCGTCCTCCAGCATCTCCCTCTCCCTGCGGTCGTGTACGACTTGCTCGGAGCTGTTCTGAAACGGCCCGCTTGGTTGCTTCGATTTCTTCAATTCCGACTCCCCGGCGTAGAAGTTCTTTGGTGATCGCGCCGACGTAATCCTGACCCACGACGCGCTGCTTGCCGCCCATCTTCCTGTACAGGCGCTGCTCCGGATACCAGATCAGGGCCTGAAACGCGGCTGGCTCAACATTGACGCCCGTTGATTGGCGGATCTCCTCGATCGCCATCAGCGAGATCTGGCGCAGCTGATCCCGATGGGCTGCTCCCTCGGGGCTGTCGCGCAGGCCGTACAAGGTATCAGAAACAGCCTCGGCCGCGTTGACTAGCGCCGACTTGAACCGCGTACGGTTGTCGAAGCCAGCACGGTTGGCCTTGTAGTCCTTCTCGTGCGCGAGGCGGATCTCCTCGGCTATCCCCATGGCGTAGTCATCGTCGGACAGGAATAGATCCTCGTCGATGAGGTCACCAAAGCTCTCGGGCTGAAGCGACCGCGTGGCGTCGCCCCCCTCCACGAAGGCGGCGCGCAGCTTCTCCAGCTGGTCCGCCATCAACTCGTTGGTGAAGGCGCGCACGCGGCCTGACAGGCGGCCGATCGTGCGGCTGAACCACATGTCCATGGTGATGGGCTTGAAGTTGCCCATCAGGTTCTGGAAGAAGCCGTTGCCGATCTTGGCCCCGAAGATGCCCGAGCCATAGACGATGTTGTCCTGACCCTCGCCCCCGACATTGCCGCGGAAGACCTTCTCCATGAACCGGTTCGAGTACGAACTGTTCATGAACGAGATGAACTCGTCCCAGCCCATCTCGTCGATGAGGCGGTTGGCCTTCTTGAAGTTGTTCGCCATCGCGCCGGACGATTTACCAACGCCGCGCTCAGGGAAGGACCGCTTGTTGGCGTCATTGCTGCTGGCCACCCACTGCTCGTAGATTTCGAGCGAGGAAGCCATGTTGTCCTCAACATTGAGGCCCTGACTCGTGATGGCGGTCACCAAGGCAAACGCGTTCTTGGCCCGCGGATCGGTCTTGATCTCCGGATGCACCAAGGCCGCAAGCTCGAAGGCCTTGACCATCGTCTCGTCGTACCACTCGGACGCGTTCTCGTCGCGGATCATGGCCTCGACCGCCTCAGCCGCCGCCATCTTCGCAACAAGCTTCTGGTCCTCGGGGTCAGCAACATCAAGCTCCCGGCCGAGGGCCTTCTTGGTGCGCTCCTCTAGGTAGGCGCCAATGCGGGTGTTGATCTTGCCGGCGTTGGACGGGAAGGCGAACAGCGGTCCGTTGCGGTATAGGGGCTCAACCACCGAGGCGGACCGCAAGTTCTCGGGAAGCGCGTCGTAGATCGGGTTGCGGTCCAGAACCCGCTGCGCCAGCACCTTCTTGCCAAGGACCTTGCGACCGCTGGCCGGGTTGACACTACCCGCGGGTAGTGCCACAATACTCGCTGGAGGGGCTTGACGGAGGCTCCCCGGGTTGCTGCCTGAAGCTACCTCACGCTGCTGGGGGGAATAGGCAATCTGGGCAAGTGACGCGGTCCCTCCTTCTACGTACGCCCTCCCCTTCGACAGGATCTGCGCCTCGCGCAGAGAGCGGGCCAGCCTCTTCGGCATCCCTGCCTGCACGGCGGCGTCGATGTTCTTCGGGTTGATGTAGCGCAGGACGTTCTCCTTGCGCATCCACGACTCAAACTTGTCCCACTCCTTGCCGAACGCCGTCTTGATCGGGGAGTAGGCGCCCTTGTTCATCTCGATCGAGCCGGACACGCGAACGATGTCCACCCGGTTTGACTTGGCGTCCTTGGAGATGGCGATGACCACCGGATCAAACTGATCCACGACAAGGCTCGTCATCACGACGACGCTGTTCTTGTCGGTGGGGTCGTCGAAGACTGCGGCGGGGTTGCGTAGCAGCTGCGGCAGCTGCTGGATTTGGTCAACCGTCAGCGGCGTGCGCTTCTCGGTCCCGGTGTAGCCCTTGCCGGTGGCGACCTTGTAGATGACGTCGGCCTCGATGACCAGAGGCGCTTCGCGGTTGATGCCGACACGAGCGAGGTAGTCGGGCGCCTTGCCCATGACCTCCATCGCGGAGGCAGACTGGTCCCCGCTCGCCGCCCTCTGAATGTTGGCGCGGCTAAGCTTGACTACTCCTCGGGCCAGACCATCGGCGGACTGCCCTTGCCCTTCTCTTCCTCCTTGCGCTGCATCTCGCGCAGTAGCTTCTGGAAGTCCTCGGGTGGTGCGTTGTTGAAGTTCTTGAGCGCCTGATTTAGGCTGCCCAGCAGCGGGTTCTGCTGCTCGGCCGGAGCGGCTGGCTCGGATCTCTTCTGCGCCTCGCCCGGCATCTGCGATGTACTCACGGATCTTCTCCTTTGCGGCGTCATCAAACGCCGTCATCACCGGCTGGGGGCCACTGTTGTCCACAAGGTGGAGGTTGGTCCCTAATACGTTCGAGTATGCCTGAAGGACAGACAGAAAGCCAGCATGGGCGTTGAACAGGATGTCGTTCGGCACGAACCTGCCGCTTCGCTCACCTCTGGACTTCGCTCTGGCCACTGCGTCAGACGGCTTGGTGATCACCCCCATCATCACGACGTGGTAGCCGCGGTCCACGGCGTCCGAGATTAGGCGTAGGCCCTTCCTCTCATCAGCCATAGTGCCGTCGATGACGAGGTTGTATTTCCCGGACGAGGCTGTCGGCAGATAGGGCTTTAGGGACTCTTCGACCTGATCCGCCGCCGCGCCCATCGCCCGCAGCTGAACCGCCTTGGTCAGCAGGGACGACTCTTCGTGGACCGTCACTGCGGCCCGCCAGTCGCCGACCGACTTGATCTTGCCGAACTCAGGGATCATCTCCTTGATTTCGTCGGCGTTGACGGTGACAGCTGTGGAGGTGTCAGGGATCACCCCAGCGCCTGCCAGCTTGGCCATGGCGGTTGTCTTGCCCGCGCCACCGCCACCACCCATTAGGAAGAGGATCGGCCTGCCGTACTGGTTGGGGCTGGTGCTCTGGAAGTGCTGGTCGACGATTCCCCGGCGCAAATCCTGTCGCGCCCGCCCAGAGATGGTGATCGTCTCCCGTAGAAGCGGATCGTCATCGGTCAGGGTTACGGGGAAGTTGTCTGGCGAGAAGCGCTTCTGCGGCAACCGGTCGAACCTTGCCGCCTCCCGCGGGGGCGGGGCAGAGGACTGCGCGCTTACCTGTGCCGGGGCTGCGCCCTGCTGGGCTGCGCTCCACGACACATAGGCGTCGGTGATCGCCCGGCGGACAGCCTGCATGTCCTTCAGGCCATCGATGTAGCCGACACGGGTGAATGCCTTGGCCAAACGGCCGACCGCCTCGATGACGGTGTCGTACAGGGACTTGACCTGAGCCGAGTCCGTGCCCATGCCTTGGAAGATGTCGCGCCAAAGCTTGGGGTCTGCCGTCAGCTCACCGATGGACTCAGCGATCAGTTCCGACCGTAGCTCGGCAACCCGCTGGTTGATGTCGACGGCGCCCTGAGACTCGGCCTGTACAGCCTGCTGCAACGCCGTCTGGAGGCGCTTGGCGGCGCCGAAGCGGACCCGGGTCAGGATGGTGTCTTCGAGGCGGGCGTAGGTTTCTGCGGCCTGCACCTCAAGGATGTGGGCAAGCTCGTGGCCCAGCGTGTTCAGGGGCGTCGCGGCGCGGACGTTCAGGAACAGCTGTTTGGACTCAGGCAGGGCGACGCCGTTGAACTGGTTGAAGTCCGAGCCGTCCATGCGCTTGACCGCGCCGGCCGGGGTGTCCACCAAGATCAGGTCGACGCCGAAGGCAAGCTTGGCCGCCTTGGCCAGCTGGCCCAGTTGCCGGCGCTGCTTGCGATCCTTGACGCTGCGGATGTCCACCTCGCGGACCGAGCTCGGGTCGATCGAGTTCGGTGAGCCATCCTGAAGGCCGTTGCTGCGGTTGAGCAGGCTGACCAGCCCGGACGTCCTGCCGGTGGCCGCCCAATTGACAGCTGTGGGTTCCGGCAGAACAGCTGTGGTGTCGGCGGGAACAGCGTTTTGCTCTTGGGCGACAGGCGAAACAACCGAATCCGGCTCTGTAGAGGCCAATTCAGGCTGAACAACAGCTGTTGAGGTCCGCTCCATGCGGCTTTGCAGGGCCTGCTCGGGGGTCACAACCCGCGCCGTAGTCCCCGGCACCCGGTTCACGGAAGCCGCGGCTTCAGGGGTGACAGCCTCCTCGCTGAGGATCTGCCCGCTATTGTTGTCGACCTGCTGGACCACGGCGGCCGGGACCTGCTGCTGGGTCAGACCCGGCTGGGTGTAGCCGAGCACCTCGCCCATGGCTTGGGCCAGCCCCACCTCGGCGGTCCGGGTGACAGCCGCCTGCACTGTGGCGTCGTCCGCCGCAGCCACGACCGCCTGCTCACCTGTGTTGGGGTCAGTGGCGATGCCGGTGCTCAGGCCGCCAAAGTTGGCGTTCTGCGCCTCTTGGATGCCGACGACCACGGCGGGCTTGCGGCCTTCAGTCACAGCGGTGATCTGGGCCTGAATCTGCTCAAGGGGCTCCGGGATGAACCCGGCGGTGTTGGTGACGCCGGCCGGGTCGACAGCCGGCTGCTGCGGCGGCTGAGGCTGTTGGCCCTGTTGAGTCTGCTGCTGGTAGATGCTAGGGAAAGCCCGGCTGAGTTCCTGAGAAATCAGCGCCGAGGTCGAGTCGCTGGGGTCCGCCTCGTTCAAGCCAGAGTCCACTCGCAGCATGTCACTGACGGCGGCGAACTGAATCGGGTTGTCTTGAGCGAACTGGCGACCCGAAGAGATGAGTGCTGCGTCTGCCCTCGCGGCGGACAGCTGTTGCATCAGCTGTTCGTTGCCGGAAGAGACAGAGGAGATGATCTGCCCAGCCTCGTCGTCATTTAGGTTGGCCAGCGCGAAGGCCACAGCGCCCTTGGCTCGGCCAAGCTCGTCCATCGTCTGCCCAGCGCCACCTACGTCGGTGAAAGCTTGGGAGACAAATTCCGCCGAGCGACCAGACTGCCGGGGCTGATCACTGCGCCCCTGAGGCATCAGCTGGAAGCCGCCACCAGTCGCTGCCCCGGCCAGCATGCCCATGGCCGCAGCCTTGTCGACGCCCTCGTCCCACGGACGGTCCAGCGCAATGTTCTGGGCGATCTGCTCCTGAGCCGACTGAGGAAGTTCCTCGATCACGCCCTCTTGCACCGCCGCGCCAAGAACTCTTGTCGCAAGCCCCCTCTTCGCCGCAGCCCCAGACGCGTTGACCCCGGCAACCACAGCGTCGATGTCGTCGATCCCGAGACGCCTTGCGAGCTTCCCGCCGGCATACCCCAGCAGGCCCGTGAGCGCACCAGATCCTACGGCAATCGCAGTCTGCCCAAGGCTGAGCGTGCCGTCTTCAGTCTGCTGTCGGATCTGCTCCGCGGTCTGGCCGCCAGAGATGGCACCTTCGCCGATCGCAGCCCGGGCAAAGCCACCAAGGTTGGTGAGGCCCTTGAGCCCCTTGGCTATCGCGCCGCCAGCGAACATAGACGGCAGGGACTCGCCCGCTGCCGTCAAGATCGTGGAGGGGTTCTCTAGGGCTGTCTTGACAGTGCCGGTGAAGCCCTCTGCGGCATCTACCTCCTGCTGAGCGGCCTTCTGCGCGTCAGACTGGAGTAGGTCGTTGAGGATCTCTCTTGACCTCTTGGGGTCGTACCCAATCGACTCCATCGCCTTGCCGGCGTAGCCAAAGGTCGGAATGTTGGCCAGACCAACAACGCCCTCACCCACCCCGATGACGCCCTTGGCGGCGACGTTCGCGACGTCCCCGAGCGTGCCGAGGGCCGTCCTCTTTGGCGCCGCTGCCGGCATGGCAGATAGGCCGAACAGGTCCTCATCCGAGCCGATGAGCGACCCACCGCCGCCCAGATTGCGGGTCGGGGCGGGGGCGACTCCCCCACCAAACAGTTGTTCGTCGGAGGAGATGAGGTTTGCCATTACTTGGGCTTCCCTAGCTTGCTGAGGCCGTCCTGCATGTAGACGTTCAAGATGTTCTCGTCCGTCTTGGCGTTCTTGAGGACCTGCTTGTATGTCTCTGGGTTTGCCCGCAGCGCGGTGAGTCTGCGACGCGCCTCCTGCTCAACCTGCTGGGCTGCGGCGATGGCCTGCTGGGCGACTGCCCGCTCCTTGCCCGGGTTGGCCAGCACGATCTGGTTGACATAGTTCGCAGCCGGGCTGGGGGTGACCTGCTCGGTGCCGGTGACAGGGTCCTTGACCTTCAGGGGCGGGAATATGCTGTTCACCTGACCGCTGATCGCTCTTAGGTTTCGATCCTCGGTCAAGGAGTTACGGGCTTCGCCCTCGTAGCCGGCCCTTGCCCGCGAGGCCGCAGCACCCGCATCAGCCTGCCGCGCCTGAGCCGGTATCGCGAGGTTGGTTTGGGCGTCGGTCTGGCGGATTGCGGCTTCCTTCTGTAGATTGCCAAGCTCTGAGGATCGTCTTTCCTGAGCGGCCTTCTGGTCGGCGAGGTACGCCTCGTAAGCATTGCCACCAGCCACAAGAGCCAGCATCGGACGCAGCGGCACAACCTTACCCCCAGTCTCGACGACGGGCTGGTTGTCTTTGTCCTTCGTGACCTTGAAATCATCGGGCGAGATGCCAAGGGCGGTTGCAGCCTTCACGCGAGAAGGCTCCGAGGAGTCGCGGGTGAGGTAGTTGAAGACAGCGTTGCCGGCCTCGTTTGCCTTGACCGATTGCAAGTACTTGTAGGCCTCGGCCATCTTTGCCGGATCTCCGGTCTGACGGGCGCGGGCAGTGCCGATCTCGACCTGCATACGGGCTAGAGCCATTGGGTCATTCAGGTCAGGCTTGACCATCTTCTTGCGGACACCCTGAACCACCTCACCGGCGTCGTTGGTGGTCTGGAACGGCTCGTCCTCTTCCCAGCCGTCCTGCCATTTCTTGAAGATCGCCGCCTGCTCGTCCTTGATGGCGCGCTCTCTGGCCCGCTCGGTCTGCTGGAACTCAAACTCAGTCCTGCGCATCTGGGCCATCTCATCGGCCCGCTTGTCTTCCTGTTTTGAGAGCTTCATCCGCTCGCCGGCCATGTAGCCCGAGGCGAGGCCACCCGCGAATCCGCCAAGGTTTGCCATCACGCCCTCCCGAGGTTGCTGTACTTGCTGATCATTCGGTCGAAGAACTCGCGGCCCTTCTGGTCGACAACCCGCTTGGGGATGATGTACTCGCCGTTACTGAGCTTCACCGGCTCACCCGTGCTCTGGTTGATGGCGTCGATCGAGTCAGAGGTCCCGGTGCCGGGGCCCTTTAGCAGACCGCCCTGCCCCATCTGGTTACTCGACACGCGGCCATCTACACCCACAGTGCCGCCAGCCTTGAGCATTGATAGGCCGATACCTGCCAGTTGTCCCCATCCAGCGGCATTCGAGCTGGCTTGGTTTGCGGCGATGCTGGCGCCTTGCAGCTGGTTGCCGTATACGCTGTTGAAGCCTTGGCCACCAGAGCCAACCATGTTCCCGCCGGCCCCCATGCCGCCCACGGCAGCGTTCTGCACCGACAGAGCCCCGCTGAGGCCTTGAGCGCCAACGCCTGCTGCCCCCGTGCCGAAGCCGGCGCTCTGGCCAGCAAACCCCATCGAGGTTGCTGGCATACCTTGAGCGAGGTTTGAGGCCTGCTGCCGCATCGCGATCGCCCCGGACCTACGGCCTTCTTCCGCCGAGTTCACCGCGCCTGCAAGCCCAGCCGCCTTCTGAAGCTGCATCTGGTTGTTCAGAGCAGCGAACCTGCCGCTGTTGGGGTTGACGCCCATGCGGGTCAGCATGCGCACGTTCTGGCGCTCTGCGTTGTCGGCAGACTGCTGGAAGGAGGCCTGAGCCCGATCCCGCGCCTTGGTGATCTCTTCAGCGCTGTCGTAGTTCTTGGCGTCGTTCAGGGCCTGAGTGACAACCGGGCGCCCAGTGGTGGTGTAGTAGTTGTAGGCGTCGTCAGCGCGCTGTCCAGCCTTGGCCGACAGGTCCAAGTTCTGGTTGATCACCCGCTCGTTGAGAGCGTCGTTCTTGTCGAGGCGCGACTGGTTGTCGGCGTACGCCTGCTGAGCGAAGGCAAAGATGTTCTCGCCGATGCCGACCTGCCGCTCGAAGGCCGCGATCATGCGCGGATCGGGCGGCGGAATGTTGGTGCTTTTCTTACCCATGGGACTCCTCGGAGCCGACGAATCGGCACTGGTCTCTCCACATGACGTAGATCAGTACGTCCACGCCGTTCTTGCCGGCGCCGCGAAGAGTTGTCTCGTGTGTGAATCCGAGGTGTTCGTCGAAGCGACGAGCCTCTACGTTGTCTGCCTCTACCCAACCGCTGATGCGTTTGACCTTCATGATGTTGAAGGGGTACTCAAAGCAGTACCAGAGGAAGGCTCTGTTTAGCCAGTGGCGACCAGACGCGGCTGCGACGTGCATCCAGACGTTCTGCCCATTGAAGCCGTCGTACAGGACGCCGGCCAAAAGCTCGCCGTCTTCCTGAAGCCCAATCCCAATCATGTTTTGGGCCGCAGGCACGAAGCAGCGCTCCTGCACGAAGCCTAGAACTCGCTCCGTGTCGACGACAATCTGTTTCACAGTTGTGATTCATGGCGTATCACTCTAGGAATTGTACTGATCCGCCTAGGTATTGCGTACGGGCACAGCTGTGTAATCAAGGCCAAACCACCGCCTCGACCTCGGCCAGCGTCGTTGCCGCCTCGATCTGAAGGCGCAGGGTCCGGGCGATGGCGTGGACCGTCTGCACATGCCCAGCCAGCGTCATGCCCACGGCAATCGTGTCGGCCCCGGACAGGGTGCGCACCGTGTTGTCGGCCAGTGTCCAGTCGATGGAGAAGGGCTGGCCTACGGCAGCGGACATGGTCGACAGTTGAACGGCCCCTTGAATACGCAGTTGCGCTTGGGGGTCGGAGTCAAACGTGGAGCCATCCCAGACAAAGTCGCCGTACTCAAGACGGTCGCGTGCTTCGCGGATTTCCTTGAGCTTGCCTGCTTTGGCCCGAGCCACATCCGGCACCCACTGCTCTAAGGTCACATCCCAGCGGTAGTCTTTGCTGGGGCCGGGCCCGACGTCCGAGAGGGCGCCCGCCTTCATCCGCCAGCGGTCGATGATCTCCATGTCGCTTGGCAACACGGAGGCGTCCTCGACATACAAAGCTCCGGGCGGGACAGTTATGTCCACGCCCGGCATGGTTTCAAACCGCTGCACGCCGGTTGGTGTTTGATTTTGGTCTAGGTATACGAACACACTCATCATTTGTGGGCCTCTATATGTCTATTGTTAAAAATATTTTGGTGCTAAATAAATCATACTTATTGCCGAAGCCGCCAGTGAATCCCGTTCCAACAGTCTGCTGCATGTCAGATGTCCAAGTGAGCTTATCAGTCCCAATGCCGGGGATAAAATTGAGAATATAGATATGCGACCAATCCATAAAAACTTGGCCAGTCATATATCGCTTTCTGCCGGCTGGAACCGCAAATGGTTGGTTTATTATGGTACTATAACTCGTGTAAAGCCCGTTGGACTGCCCAAGCCTTGTGAGACTAGAAACAATTTTTGCCGCTGCTACTCCGCTATCAAATGCGATGGAGATTCCATCACTTTGATAGACTCTTAACCCGAAGCTTGAGCTAGAAGGACTTGGGCTTCTGCGCACAATAACATATTCTATTAGGCCAGAAGAAACAGTAGCAAATGATCCATCGTTACTAATAATTGCTCCGGGTGTGTTTGCTCTAATAAAGATAACGTCGGTGCTGGGCACTGTTGGCCACGACCCACCGTTTGCAATTGTGCCACTTGAAACCACATGATAGTTGCTAAAGTCTTGACTAATAATAATGTTGTTGGCGGCGTTATATATGTTAATACCGTAAGGCATATTAACCCCTAAATACTTCTATGTAAGTGCCTAGCCCGTTTGTCCAATTGGTAGTGGTGTTTATATTACGGACATTTATAAAATCGGATGTGATTGTCATATAAATATCAGAGTAATAGGCCGAGCTCGACGGCTTCCATGTATTTACCACCAAAAACCAAGTGCCATCGTCAGCAATACCCGGGACGCTGTAATTAACTGTAGTTAGAGGCGCAATAGTACCCGGCGTAATACGGGTGACAAACCGAGTTATCCGGTCTGTCGTGTCCAGCGTTAAGTTGCCGCTGGCATCCCATATTCTTAGACCGTAGGCCACTTCAATTCCTTACGCGGCCAAATTACCAAGCTGCACACGCAGCGTCGCGCCCTCGTAGATCTTGATGACGGCATTGCTGATCTCGACGCGCGAACCAGTCGCTGCGCTCTTCACGTTCAGCGCACCGCTGAAGGACGCCGCTCCGTTGACGATGTTGAACTGTGGGGCGTACAGGTCGCCGCCAGAGGTAACCTGAAAGTACTTGCCGTCGTTGGCGTTGCCTAGTAACAGGCCGCTCGGCCCCAAGTGGAATCCAGTCCCTCCCGACGCCGGCCACGCATACCCTGTATAGGAGCCGCCGTTGATGGTGCCGCGTATCGTTGCCGAACCAAACTCCGCCGCGCCTGTGTTGCGGCTGATCATCCAGCCCGCGCTGCCTGCCGAGTAGTTGTCGGACTGCACCGTGTCGGCGAACTTGGCTGAGGTCAGCGTCGCGTTGGCAATCTTGCCGCCCGTGATCGTGACGTCGGTTATCTTGGCGTTGGTGATCGTTGCATCAGCTATCTGGGCGTTGGTGATCGTGCCGTTCTGGATGAAGCCGTCGGTGATGTACACACCCACCGGGACGTTGACGCCGTTGATCGTGGTGGACGTCGTGCGGACGATGAACGGCATGGCCGGGGCAACGCCTGCTCCCGCCGGGTTGGCGATGTAGAACCTGTCCGCCCGTACCGCGAACTCGCTGGTCGGGGTGGCGTTGATGGCGGTGCTGGCGAGGCCAAAGCCAGACACATAGCCGTTGGCGTCGATCTTGACGGTGTACTGGGCGAAGAGGCTGTTGTCAGAGTTGACTCTTGCGGTGGCCTCTTGCTCGATGGCCGCGCTGTAGGCGATGGGGGCGATGCGCCCCACAGTGACCCAGTCGACGTCGAAGTCGTCCGTCGTCAAACCAAGGTCAAGTCGTATTCTGGTGATCGTGCTCGATGTCCAGTCGGCCGCCCCGGCAGTGAGGTTGGCCATGTCCCATTCCAAAACGCGCCACTCGTTTGTGACCGTCGTGTCAGGGATGCTCTTGTAAAAGCCAGTGGTCTCGCCGTGGCCTGAGGTCGTGTAGTACGCCCGCCCTGTCCAACCCGAGCCCGCGACTCTTCTGACCCGAGCCCGGATCAAAGTGTTCTTTGATCCGTCTATAGCTAGCCCGGCAGGGCTGCGAATGTATGGCGTGGCCCCGGTGGCGTCGATGCGGACGAAGCCGCCTGACTGCCAAGTGAACGTGCCCTGCGAGTTGTTGGTCCAACCGTCAACCGTGGTGTCGAAGTTCCACGCGATTGCCGAGTCAAACCCGGTCGCGGTTGCTCTGACCTGATTCAGGGATGTGGCCGCAGAGGTGGCCGACCCATCCGCGTTCGACGCCGACGTCGCGGCGTTGTTGCTGTAGGTCAGCGCATTGCTAGCTGATGTCGAGGCGCTGTTGGCGGAGGTGTTGGCGGAGGACGCGCTCTGGGACGCCTCGGTGGCTTTTGTCGATGCCGTATTGGCAGACCCTGAGGCGGCGCTCGCCGAGTTGTTGGCGTTTGTTGCGGAGGTAGCCGCCGCGCCCGCGCTGGTTGACGCCTCGCTGGCCTTTGTTGTTGCGGTGGATGCGCTAGTCGACGCATCGTTCCTGTAGGTCAGCGCGTTAGATTCACTCGTCGCCGCGTTCGTTGCTGAAGTGTTGGCGGCAGATGCAGAAGTGGCGGCATTGCTTGCGCTTGTAGACGCATTGGACGCGCTTGTAGACGCAGCGGTAGCGCTCCCCGCGGCGCTGTCGCGCGCAGACTCGGCGGCAACTTTGGCGGTGTTGGCCGCAGTTGCTGAGTTCGAGGCGTTCGTGGCCTGAGTCGAGGCAGTCGAGGCGCTGCCAGATGCCGCCGTGGCGCTATTGCCGGCGCTGGTCGCAGAGTTGGCCGCATTGGTAGCAGAGGTGCTTGCGCTAGACGCAGAGCCCGCGGCGTTTGTCTCAGAGGTGGATGCGTTGGTCGCTGATGTCCCAGCGCTAGAGGCGCTTGTGGCCGCGTTGGTCGCGGACGTGTTGGCTGCGCTTGCTGAGGTTGAAGCCTCTGAGGCCTTGGTGGTGGCGGTGCTGGCCGACCCAGCTGCGGAGGTGGCGCTGCCGGACGCAGCATCCCTTGCCGACTCTGCCGCCACTTTTGCGGAGTTGGCAGCCGTCGCGGAATTCCCGGCGTTGGTCGCTGATGTGCTCGCGCCCGATGCGCTGTTGGATGCGGCGGTGGCGCTCCCGCCGGCTGCTGTTTCACTATTAGCGGCGTTAGTGGCCGAGGTCGAGGCGGCGCTTGCTGAGCCCGCTGCGTTTGTGGCGCTTGTGGCTGCCTGAGACGCCGAGGTCGATGCATTCGATGCACTAGTCCCGGCAGCGTTGGCTGAGTTGGCTGCATTGGTGGCGGAGGTCGACGCCGAGCTTGCCGAACCAGCTGCATTAGTTTCGCTAGTTGACGCCTGCGAGGCGCTGGTAGCGGCATTCGATGCGTTTGTAGCTGCGTTGGTCGCCGAAGTGTTGGCAGAGCTTGCCGAGGACGCCGCCTCTGAGGCCTTGGTTGTCGCGGTGCTTGCGGATGTTGCGGCAGCGCTGGCCGAGCTTGCAGCACTGGTGGACTCGGTGATGTCCTCCATCGAGCATTCATCCACCTCGCAGATGAAGCCGCTACCTTGTTGGTAGTTGACGATGAACATCGGGGACGCGAAAGCGGACCCAGTGCGGAACGCTGTTGCGGATGCGGCTTCCCCGGTGATCGTCCCCGTGTAGACCTTCCATGTGCCGTCGCTAGGCACATCAACCCCGCTGGCGGCGCAATAACGATGCGTGCCCGGCGCGGCGGTCTGAAGCACTCCATCTGCGTCAAAGGTCGCGACCCCGGCGTACACCTTGGAGTTGGTAGTGCCGATGGACCTGACCCTGAATCGGATCCGGTAGACCCTGTTGGTCTGAATCGGGATTCTTCTATTCCAGTAACCAGCCGCCTCTCCAGCGATGCGCAGCTTCGAGTTCGCAGTTACGCCGCCCGTCTGGATAAGGCCACCGATCTCGGAATACGTGCTGTCTGCGGTGGCCGTACTCCAGCCGGTCTTGCCGAGACCGAAGTCATAGTTCGAGTTCAGCCGGATTGCTTGCCCATAAGAGGAGGCAGCGGCCAAGTTGGAAGACTCCGCCGCGGTTGCCGAGTTGCCGGCATTGGTTGCGGATGTGGCAGCACTGCTTGCAGATGTCGATGCCGCCGAAGCGCTGTTGCTCGCCGATGTGGCTGAGTTAGCGGCATTAGTCGCCTGTGTTGTGGCTGTGGAGGCCGACCCGGCTGCATTGGTTGCGCTGTTCGCCGCATTCGTTGCCGACGTCGAAGCATTGGAGGCGCTCGTGCCCGCCGCGTTGGCGGAGTTGGCAGCATTCGTCGCCGACGTTGACGCCGAACTTGCGGAGCCGGAGGCATCGGTGGCTGAAGTTGACGCTTGGCTAGCGGATGTTGACGCCTCAGACGCCTTGGTTGTTGCGGTGGTGGCGGAAGTGGCGGCAGAGGTAGCGCTCTGTGAAGCCTCAGTAGCCTTCGTCGTCGCTGTGCTTGCGGATGTGGCGGCGGCAGTTGCGCTACCTGCTGCGTTATCTCTGGCCGACTCTGCCGATACCTTCGCACTTTGGGCTGCTGTAGACGCGGTTTCGGCGTTAGTGGCGTATGTCGCCGCGCTCGATGCCGACGTAGAAGCTGCGCTCGCTGAGTTGCCGGCGGTTGTGGCGCTTGTAGCCGCGTTGGTGGCAGAGGTGGACGCAGAAGATGCCGACCCAGCAGCGCCGGTGGCTGAGTTGGATGCGCTGGTGGCAGAAGTTGAGGCGCTGGATGCCGCCGTTTCAGCGCTGGTCCTTGCGATGACCGCGTTATCTTCGGCGGTCTCTGCACCAGATTGAGCGGCAAGCGCCGCAACCTTCGCAGCAACCGCATCAGATGACGCCTGCGATGCGCTGGCCGACGCCGTCTGCGCTCCGGACTGCGCGAGGATTGCAGCGGCCTCAGCAGCGGCGGCATCAGAAGCTGATAGGGCGGCAGATGCGGACGCCGTTTCGGCTCCAGACTCCGCAAGAATGGCCGCGGCCTCCGATGCGGCTGCTGCGGATGCGGATGCGGCTGCGGCGGCTGCGCTCTGCGCTGCGCTCACAGTGCTGCCAACAGCTGTTTCAAGGTTAGTGACCTTGGTCACCAAGCCGGTGGTCGGGGCATCAATTAGGTCGATGCGGGCCCCAAGCGCGGAGAACAGCTGGGACTCGGTGATCTCTCCGGTCAGGGCATCTAGGAGAAGCGAGACATCAACAGCTGTGGTCACCACCACGCCATTGGTCCCACCGGCGGGTGAGACGCTCAGCACGCCGTCACTGGTCTCCCACTTGGCCCACAGATGCCACGTAGTGCTTGGGTTTGATGGGTGGGAGTAGACGCTGCCCGTGAACTGGGCTATCTCAGCGGCGTTGTTGAATGTGGGCAGCGCGCCGCCGGTGTAGATGGCGCCGTACAAGCGCGTGCGCAGATGACCGTGCCCCTGCGTGTAGTTTGGGCCGTCATGCGTAATGAAGACCACATTCACGCCGCCCGTGGCTGCAAATCCGCTTGGCGTAGGCGGCGGCGTGAGGTCTGGCTCCTCTGCTGGCCCGCCGCCCCCGTTGTTGACGATGGTCGTGGTCGATGTGCCCTCAAGCGGTATCGACGATCCTGAGCCCAGAGTGAACCCGTCCTTGAGCTTCGCGACCCCTGTGTCCAGAAGATCGCGAACCGTGATGCCGCGGTCTAGCGGGCTCCCCTGCCGACCAAGGTAGGTCTGTAGGGTTTCCCTGACGCGCTGATCGAAGTTCGGGGCGGTCGGGCTCGGGATGTCGCTGCGACTCATATGGCTGCCAACTCCTCAACTGAGGACGCAATAGCGACCATCTGCACAGCAGCTGTGCCTTCGACTTCCAGCTGCCAGTCGTGGGCGCGGAACCCCGAGGGGAGGCGGAACGGGGTCTGTGAAGTCACCGTCTGTGTGTGCCTGAGGGCCCCGTCCGCATAGAGCCTGAAGGTCACAGGGTATGAATCTGCCACCACCTCAGCACAGGCGAAGTTCACCGCATGAGGCTGATGGAAGGTCTTCGACCGATAGACGTAGGTCATCGCTGAGCCGGCATCCCACTTCTGAATGCTGGTGCCGTTCAGCACATACAGCTGGTCAAGGAGGTCGTCGTAGTAGGTGGCCGGGTAGCCCGCGCTCAGGAAGTGCATGCCCTGCGGGTTCTGTGGGTCGATCATGAAAGCCTTGGTGGTCCCAAGAACTGTGTAGCTGCCGAAGTACAGGCCCTCATGGAAGCTGCCCACGATGGTGGACGGCACGATTGCCTGCCAGTCCTCCCTTGTCATGACGCCGGCCGTTAGTAGTTTGGCCCCTCCAGAGCCATAGAACACCAGACCGTCGGCGGCCGCCCAAGCAACGCCGTACCCCATGCTGACCACGGACTTGGGGGCCACGCAGGCGTGCGGGACCTCCAACAGCTGTTGATCCATAGACTCGGGGGATGAGCCCGACACCAGCAGCGGCCTGCCGGTGGTCAGAACCAACAGCTGTTGTCCGAAGACGCCGAGCGCAACGGCCTTGCTGTCAGGGGGGAGAACCTCGTACGCCACAGGCCATGCGTACGGCACATAGGGCTCACAGAATCTGACGCCATTGCCGCTGATGCCGGCCAACATCCCATTCCATAGTGCTTTCAGAAACGTCAGGTTAGTTGGCGGCAGCAGCCAAGTCGTGGTGGCGATCGTCTCCCCGAGGGCCCGGTTGTCGTCTGTCGTAGTGGTTGTGCCAACCGCGATCTCGCGAAGGAAGAAGAAGTCCGCGCCGCTTGTCGAGGTGGACTGCGTGCGGTAGATCCGGATCAAGGTGATCGACTCGTACGTGCCGGAGGGCGGCGCAGAAAAGCCGGTGATCGAGGTTGAGCCGTCAATGGTTCGGGTGACCATGGAGGACACCGGGGACGGAGCGCTTTCCTCACCACGCGTATTGACGTAGGTGTAGACATAGAAGTACGACTCGGTTGTAGTCGCGCTCCCGTTTGACCCAGTGACGCTGGGGGCGGAGGCTGGGGCCGGCACGCCAAGCGTTTTAGGCGCCGCAGGGTTGTCTTGAGGGTCAGTGCCGTCAAGGGTGAGGTTGTTGATCACCTTCGGCGCAGTGCCATCAGAGTAGTAGGTACGCTCTGTGGTGTCGTCGAGGTCGAAGCCGCGAACGGCGTGAACAGTTGTGGTCCAGCTGTGCCAATAACGGGTGTCGTCCGTTAGGTCGCGCCCCAAGCGATAGATCGTCGCCCTGCCGGCCGGGATGGTGGCCACAGTCGATGGCGACTTCCATGGCCGGAGGTCGCCGCGCCCGGGCTTTTGGTTTGTGGATACGGTGCCAAGCCCCTCCGGGAGCAGCTTGGGATTTGCGGCGCGGTTCTCGCCACCAAACTGCGCAACGCGAAGTACTGTCACGGCACGCGCCTCCTAAAGCCAAAGCACTCGCGCTTGCTGATCACAAGGACCTCAGCAGGACTGGGGCCACCACCGCCGCGCCGCCGGCCACGGTCGCCAGCGCATCAAGGCCGTCAGGCGTGCCGCGTGCTGTTGCCAGATCGAATATCTCTTTGCCGAACGCTACAGCGAGCACCATTACAGCCGCCGGCAGGACGCCGAGCAGTAGCCCAACAAGGGCCACAAGCGAGCCATACACGAAATGGTTGGCTTTGTCCGCCGGCAGGGCTGGGATCACGGCTTGTCTACCTTGCTGTCAAGGCGCTTGAAGACCGCGCCGAGCATTTCTTCCACCCGCCGGAACCCTTCCTTCATATCGGCCTTGACGTCCTGTGTGGCTTCTTTGAAATCCTCTCGACGAACAAAATCGTTATGCATCTCTTTGCCGAGTTGCTTGACATCTGTGTCGAGGGTCCGGATGGCATCCCAAATTACCTTCAAAACCCATCCCCCTAAAGCGCCAGATATTGCTACCGCTACGTTGAAAACGACCTGAGATTCCATGGCAATCAAACCTCTTTGATTTTTACAACAATTTCCCCTTGCTTCACGCGGCCCCCATTTGTGGTAACGGTCGCAGTAACCTTGTACTGACTGCCGTCGAGGCCGCCAGCAAGGAAAACTTTGACCACGCCGGACGTCATGCTTGATGAGAGGACTGTGATGCCTGAATCTGCGACCGCGGTGTGCGAGGCCGCCGTATCTGACTGGCTAGATAAATATTCGTTGAAGTCAAAATCGTAATCTTGAACATCAGCGGGCTGTTTCACAAACTTGCCAAGAATGCCCATATCTATCTCCGGAGGACAGGCGACTTCATTGTATTTGGTCTGCTAGCTGAAGTGTCATGCAGTTGGCACATGGACGCCCTTCTCGTACGCCGGAACATCGACGCCGACAGTGTCCCGGATAGCAGCGGCCGCGGGGGGGCCTGCATCTACACTGACCGATTTGAGTGGCGGCCCCAAGACAACCACAAGCGCAGATGGGATGCCGGGGAAGAATGCGAATGGGGCGTATATGTTTGAGCCGTTTACTAGCGAATCTATGTAGGCGCTATAAAGGCCGCCGATGGTGGGCGAGAAGAATGTATTTGAGCTAACACCGACGGTCGAAGAGTAATCAGGGTCCCAATACCCAGATACTACATAATCGGCAAAGTATATCGAGTAACTTGCAGAGCTTGATGCGGGATATAGGTTGCTGGTGTTTGAAAGCAGCGCCGGGGACCGCTGTTGACCGGCCGTGACAATTGGCGCCGGAATAACGTCTGGGTCTACGTAAAGGGCTGGCGCGCGGCTGACGGGCCCCGTTGTGCGGCCGGGCACATAAAGCGCACTTGCATTGCCAAGAAGATCCGGCTGCCGACTGGCCGGCCCCGCGGTTCTTGTCGGGACGTAGACCACCGACGAGTTCGTCAGCAGAGCCGGCGCTACGAGTTTGATGTCGGAGACGACAGGCGTGTACAGCGTGTCGCCGTCCGTGAGCAGTGCGGGCGCGACGGAGACGGTTGTGGACCGCGTAGGCGTGTACAGGGTGCTGCTGTTGTTCAACAGCGCCGGGGCCACAGATACGGTTGCCGACCGGGTAGGCGCGTACAGCGTGCTGGTATTGGTCAGCAGTGCCGGCGCTACAGCGGTAGTCGGCCTGACAGTCGGCGCGTAGTGGGCGTTGCTGTTCGTCAGCAGCGCCGGGGGCACGACATAGACAGTCGTCGGCGTGTACAGGACCGACGTATTGGTCAGCAGGGCCGGAGTGCGGCTGACAGGCCCCGTGGTCCGCGTCGGCGTGTACAGGACGCTGGTGTTCGTCAGCAGGGCTGGCGCCAGCGAACCGAACGTGTACACCGTTGGGGTGTAGAACGTGTCTCCGTCCGACAGCAGCGCCGGGGTCAGCGAGTAGGTCAGCGCCGTCGTGGGCGCGTACAGAACGCTGGTGTTGGTCAGCAGATCCGGTGTACGAGAGACCGGGCCAACAGACGACGTCGGCGCATACAGCGTGTTGCCGTTTGACAGCAGCAGTGGCGCAATGTTGACGCCCTGTATCGGGGTGATCTCGATCCACGAGATCTGAACCCTCAGGTCGAACGCGACAGACGGCGTGTAGAACGTCGGAGTGTTCGAGTACAGCGACGGCTGGACCGAGTAGGTTGCCGCACTCGTGGGGTTGTACAGCGTGCTGGTGTTGGTCAGCAGGCTTGGCACCCGGCTCACCGACCCCGGGACTGACGTGGGGGCGTACAGCGTGGATGCGTTGGTGAGAAGCGCAGGGGCCAGCGAGTACGCGGTCGTGCTCGTAGGCGTGTACAAGACGCTGGTGTTCGTGTACAGGCTCGGCGTGACGCTCTGAGGCGGCGCCGCACCCGTCGACACCGAAGGCGTGTACAGCGTCGAGGTATTCGTCAGCAACGACGGCGTGACCGACACCGGGCCGACTGAACTGGTCGGCGCATAGAGGGTGTCGCCGTCCGACAGAAGAGCCGGGGCTACCGATACCTTTGACGCCGCAGTCGGCGTGTACAGAGTATTGGTGTTGGTGTGCAGCGCTGGCTGGACGCTGACCGATGTAGTCCTGCTGGGCGTGTAGAGGACCGTGGAACTAGCCAGCAATGCCGGCGCGGCAAAGACTGCTCCGGGCGTTGCAGTTGGCGCGTAGAGGGTGTCGCCGTCAGTCAGCAGCGCAGGGGCAACACTCGTCGTTGGCGCTACCGAAGGCGTGTACAGCGTCGAACTGTTCGTGTGCAGGCTCGGCGCAACGCTGTAAGCAGTAGAGCGGCTAGGCGTGTAGAGCGTGCTGGTGTTCGTGTGCAGCGCAGGCGCAACCGAGTACGTCGCCGCCGATGTCGGCGTGTAGAGCGTGTCACCGTCACTGAGCAGCGCGGGCGCAATGCTCTGGGTTGGCGCGGCTGCGGAGACGCTCGGGGTGTAGAGCGTGCTGGTTTCGGTCAGCAGCGCAGGCGTTCTCGATACGGCGCCCGGAGTGGCTGTCGGCGTGTAGAGGGTATTGCCCTCGCTTAGCAGGGCCGGCGCAATCTGTTGACTTGCAGCCGACTGCGTGACCGTGGGCGTGTGGAACTGGCGCGGGAGAACTACGTCATAGGTGGCGGCATATGTCTGGGTGGAGGTTGAGCCATAACTCAACTGCGGACCCGCAACCCGGAACGTGAAGTCTATTGACTGCGCGTTGGTGATTGAGCATTGCAGCCAAAGCGCGGCACGAGTGGTTGCGCCGCCAACCAGCACCCGTCCGACCTGATACCTTGAGGATGTACCAGTAATGCCAGACAACGTATTGCCAATGGCGCCCGTAAGGGAGCCGCCGGCAGTCAGTTCTCTCAGAACGATCTGGAACTGCGACGGGACTGTCCCTGACACAAGCGACACAAAGGCGCTTCCGTTCCAAGGATCCCCAATTACTGCCGGGGCGATGTCCTCGATGTAGACGCCGTTGTCGAACGACCCGGTGCCAGTGCCGAACAGGCGGATGTCAACGTACTCTCTGCCGTTGACGTCAATGCCGTTGGCAACGATCTGACTGGAGATGCCTGCGCCAGTGACGACCGACCAATATTTTGGCGCGGTGCCGGGGGTGCCGGTAACGGATCCAAGAGCCGCGCTGTTGCGGACGTAGTTGACGCGATCAAAGCGCAGCAGCGGCGGAAGGATTTCCGGCTGTGGCCGCAGCGCAATCGTGATCTCGGCGTTGGTGACGCTGACTGTCGTCGTGCAGGTAGAGGTGCCCGTCGCACCCGCCGTGGCCTTGGTGCCGGTGACGATGACAAAGCCGCCGCCGTGGCCCGCGTTGCTGCCGCCCTCGCCGCGCTCGGTGATGTTGGTCAGGTTGGCGTTGGTGACAGCGCCGAATGTCGTAACGCTAGTGGTGTCATCCGGCCGCGTGGCGATCAGGACGATCAGGGCACCATTAGTGACGGTGGTGATCGAGTCCCACGTTACGGTGGTCGATGCGGTCGTCTTGACGCCCGTGACTGGGGTCGCATCAAACGGAGTGGTCGGATCGACGCCCCGGAACGTGACGATGCGGGCGACTTGGTGGTCGCCGGAGTCGCCTGTGTTGACGTTGGCTTCCGCCGCGCTCGCAGCGAAGCGATACCAGACCTGAAGTTTCGAGCCGGCGGCTGACGCTACGTCAGTGACCGGCGATCCGGTAACGGCCAGCCAACCAGCCGGTGGCGTAAGGGTCGTGCCCTCGCCGCCTGTCTCGATGACCAGAATGCCAAGGTCGCCGGCGACGTGAACCGGCCACGCGACCGCCTGCGAGGCTGCGCCCGCAGACTGGTTGCCGATTGCCCGAAATACAGCGGCCACGGTTTACTCCGCCGGCCTCCACGCCACGACATACGCCGAGTCAATCGGCGCTGCGTTGGGGTTGTCGTTGAGGTGCGCCCACCAGTTGGTGTCGATCCACTCAGCCTGAAGTTCCAGCCCGGTGGACAGGGTGACGATGACGACCCCGGAGCCGTCAGGAGGTGCGGGAGGAAATGCCGGCATGATCTACCTCACACGAAAGGCGGCTCATAACTGGGCTGGCCCAGTTTGTTGCGCTGGTAGTAGAAGCCGATGCCGGTGACAAAGACATCCCCGGCGAAGGTGTCCAGAGGGTTTGCGCCGTCGCGGAAGAACCGGATCAGAAATCGCATGTTCGGCTGCACCTCGGAGCCCGGGATAACCGTCTCGAAAAACTTGGTGTGATGGTGATAGGTCATGTTGGTATGACCTGACGCCTGCGTGTACACCGTCGCCGGCACCGTGAACTCATGGTTCGTCGGCGCAGTCGGTGATCCGTAGGCCCATGCGTAGGTGAACTCCATGCCAAAGCGGACAGACCCGCTGTCGGTGAAGTTGCCGGGGCTCCACTGCACAGCCGCCCGCAAGTCTGTTCCCGCCGCGTAGTCCATCGGCACCGCGAAGGAGGTGTAGGCACTCGACAACTGGCCTTGGAAGTAGGCGTACTCGTAGATGCCGCCACGGAACAGAGTCAGTTGCGGCGCATCCACGTCGTTGGGTCGCACCTCAGGCGTGACCGCAATAGAGGCCCAGCCCTGCGCCGTGCGGGCGTCGAGGTCGTTGAAGTTGCCGTCCAACTCGTTGAAGGACAGCGGAGTCCCTTTGGTTGATCTGAGAGTGATTGCCATGTGTTATCCCGTGTACTGGCCGTAATACGGACCGCGCCAAGATGACTGGATGGGCTCAGGATAGGTGCCGGTGTCCTGATTGATGCGGATTGCCCCGTCATCCCGGGTGTTTCCGCGTGTTGTCGTCTTCTTCGCAGGCCCCGCCACGATGTCTAGGGTCTTAGTGGCCGAATTGATAAACGAGTTGTCTTCAACAATGGTGTCTTCCAAGCCTTGATCGCCTCCTTGGGCAAGGCGATTTTCCGGGCGCACAGCCACGCTCCAATCGCAAATGGAATCGGCGGCGCCCAAGATGTTTCGACGAATGATGTTCTGATAGGACTTCGGGCTGAACGTCGTGCCCATCTGGCCCCAAGTCTCTTGAATGCCACCGGCGTGCAACTTGATGCAGTGCCTTCCCGTGTCAAAAGTTTTGTCTTCAAGACGGTTGTGCTGTAAAAGAGAGAGCCTCGCCAAGTACACGCGGACGTTGTGTTCTGGAGACCCGCGAAAATCGTTGCCCATGAAAATTAGTTTGTCGTAGCCGCCATACATTCCAGTAAGAGCGCCTGACCTAGAAGCAAACTGGCCTCGCTGTAAACAATCGACTATTGCGACGCATTCAGGAGTGAAAAAGTCGGATGGCGAGATTAGCGGCGGCTGGTCGGTGCGAGTCGCCCAGAACTTAGTTTCGCCGCCAAGATAGAAGTAGGAGTCAAGTGGCGTTGTCGTGTTCACGACTTCGCAACGCAGCAGGGTGACGTGCCGACCTGACTGGATAAGCGTCGTACCGTTTTGCAGGCTCAGGTCACTGACACACACGTCCTCTACCCATTGAGCGGTGCTTGGCTGATTCCCTTGGTTGAACACCAAGGTACTTGTGAGACTTGGCTTTGCCCCCGTGCCATAGGCCCCGATGCGCACCCCGCTGACCGTGCGCGGCACCGTGAAGCCGGCAATGGTGGACCCGCGCTTGATGAGGTAGCGGCGATTGCTGATGATCGTCGGCATCGAGGTGACGTACTGGCACCCCGCTGGACCGTCCGTTGTGCCGCCCGTGGGGTCGATGCAGATGGTGTTGGTGCCGGCGTAAACAGTGTCGGGGTCGGCCACCGTGATGCTCGCCGTGGTGGTGCTGCTTCCGGTGCCGTCATTGGCGGTCAGCGTGACCGTGTAGGTGCCGGGTGTCTCGTAGACGTGAGCGCCGAGCGGGCCACCGGAGTCAGAGTTTTTCGATTGCCCGTTTGTGGCCCAAGTTCCTGAGCCAGCGTCGCCGTAGTTGAAGCCGTAAGTGATCTCGCGCCAGTCGTCGGTCGTGCGCGTGCTGGTCGTCGCCGTGGCGTCGAAGTGGACGGCCAGCGGCGCGGTGCCTGTGATGCGCGACGCGGTCAAGGATGGCGCAATCTGCGGGTCGTTGCCACCGACAGATTGCACCTCAACGCTAAGTTGAGCAGCGGTGCCACTTGTGGAGACTGACAAAGAGTAGGTGGTGAACGAGAGGCCGAGAGCCTGCCAAGCCGAAGTGCCGACAGCCGTGCCACCAGCATCCCTCATCACCACTCGAACTTCACCATCAGGCGCCGTCTCACGGGCGCGTAGAGAGACCGTGTAGGAGCCTGCGGGCACGCTGCCGATGCCGAAGGTGGCGGGGCCGGTAGAGGCTCCCAGTGCGGGGCTTGAGATGTAGTCGGCGTCAGAGGCCACCGACTCGTCAATCATGTCGTAGAGGACAGCGCCACTCGATGCGGTCCAGCCGGTGGTGGTGATGTCGCTGGTGGGGCGGTAGATCGTCTGGCCGGTGGGCGCCGCCGCGATGGCGATGGTGACCGCACGCTTGCCTTCGAAGTTTGGTGCGCTGCGCGTTTGCGCGGCGGTGGCGCCCGTGATGGCTAGGTTCTCTACCGTCGAGTAGATGCGGCGGGTGACGTAGCTGATGCTGAGTCGGTCAACAACTCCCACGCCGGGGGACACGACGTTCGAGACTTCGCCCTGCCAGTTGTACCAAACGTGGATCAGGGAGTCGCCCGCGTTTGCGTTTACAGAAGGGGCCTCAATCGACGTTCCTGTGGTGGAGTTCGTCGCGGCGCTTCTGATTGGACTTGTGTTGTCCGCTCCCGCAAATGCGAAGATGGCGACAGTTGTGGCGCCGCCTGTTTCACTGGCAAAAAATGTTGGATCGATTACGGAGCCAAGCGCCCAGAAGGCGCGTATGTGGCCCGTTGCGGAGTTGAATGTAGCGCCCGGGATGTTGGTCCATCCACTGGGGGCGGTAACTGTTGCGACGTTCCAAGAGCTTGTTAGTACGGCAACAAGAACGTCGGTGGCTTGCGTGTTGGTGGGCTTCTCACACGGTAGCGTCCCGCTTGTGTAGTAGCGGTTTGAGACGTTGCGCAGGAATAGCCCGGTGCCGCCAGACTGCTGCTGCGCGGCGCCTTGCAGCAGCGGCGTGAACCACATTTACGCCACCTGTCTGATCGACCACTCGATGGTGCGGTCGGTGCCTTGCAGTTTGGTCAGCGTCATCGTCCAGCCGTGCATCATCAGCAGCGCGGGGGTGACGTAGACCGGCTCGGCCTGTGCGCCCGAGATGACGATCTCATCCACGATCCGCCGCGTACTGACGCTGCGGGTCTTCTCGTAGATGCGCAAACGGTAGGACTCCGTGGCTGTCAGCGCAGACAAATCGAGGAACACCTGAAAGATGCCGTCGCTGGTCTGCGACGACACCGTGGTGCTGGCGCTCGGGAGGTCGTACTCGGTCGTGCTGATCGAGGCAGAGCCAGAGAATGCTTCGGAGATAGCCATTTAGTCGGCCCTCCAGTAGACGAAGCGCAAGTAGCCATCTGAGCCGTTGCCGCCGTTGCCGCTGCCCCCACCCCCACCACCGCCTGCGCCGTAGCCCGTGGCGTTGGTGCCGTTCTGGCTGGTGCCGCTAACGTTGCCGCCGCCGTTGCCGCCGTTACCCCAAAGACTCAATGCTCCGGCACCGCCGCCGCCGTACGAAATCGTAGTTCCGTTAGTGCCGCCTGTACCACCTGATGCTACTGATGCCCCTGCGGCAAGGTACGCCCATGACCCAATACGAAAAGACGAATTAGAACCACCATTCGCGCCCGCACCGGAAGCCGTAGTGTTTGCCGCGCCTCCACCAGCGCCCCCCAACGCATACCAAAAAGAATTGACGGAACCATCGCCGTTGTTGAGGCCCGCAGTTGGTGTGCCGGAAGCCGTTCCACCACCACCGGGGCCAACCAGATTGCCGCCTCCTGAACTGCCCGCTCTTCCATTGTTTGTTGTAGAAGTTCCAGTGGTTGCGCCGCCCAACAGCACAAATGTCGTGGAGTTGATGTTGCCTATGGGCGCAATGACAGGCGAAATAGAGGTGTTCTCGCCAACCCCGGCCTGCACTGTCGGCGTCCCGCCCGCACCGCCTTGTCCCACAGTGACCGTGAGTTGCACCCCGGGAATAACGTCTATCGGCAGGTTGACGACGCACATTCCCGATCCGCCGCCACCCCCGCCGCCAGACGCTGTCGCGTTGTTGGTGCCACCTTGCCCACCAGAACCGGCTCCGCATCCGGTGACGAACAATTGCGCCACGCCACTGGGCACCGCCCAAGTCCACGGCCCGTTGGTAGAGGTGGCGTCTACAACGCCATCCGTTCGCACCCCGGTGCCTCGGATGAACTCCACGACATGCTGACGCAGTACAGGCCCGCCGATCATGGCTGCACCTCCCGCTTGCTGAAGTTCGTGCCGTCGTACAGATCACCCGGCCCAAACGCTTGCAGCGCCTCGTCGCGCTCGATGCAGATGTGGTCGGGGTAGAACTCCTGCGCCCGCGCCACCGAGTCGGCGCAGATGCAGTTCTCGACTACCCCGTCACGGATCAGGAGGACGTCCATTACAGTTGGAAGATGCCGCTGGCGTTCCAAGTGATGGTGATGTCGCCGCCGTTCGGGGTCACCGCCGTGAACGAGTCGACGAAGGCGACCAGACGCGAAGTGCCCGCCGTGCCGGTGTCGACGTAGATCACCAGCGCCTCGACCGATACGCCGCTGACGCCCGTAAAGGTGACGTCTTGCGCGTCGAACAGACCGTTCACGAAGGTCTTGGTGGCGAGGGTGGGCTGGGATGCCTGAGCAGGGCCGACGATGCCGGTCAGCGACGAGTAGAACTCGTGCGCGGCGCTGTAGGTGTAGGTGCCGGTGTCAACAAGTGCCACCTTGACCGTTCCACCCAACGATGAGTTGGCAGTGGCTTGGAGGATGGCTTCCTTGAACTTCGGGTAGATTGCGCTTGCCATGATGGTTCCTTTGGATGGTGGCTAGAACAAGGCGGCGACTACGGCTCGCCGTCAACTACGGTGGTCACGGTCACAGTCTGGGTTTCGTTTGATTGAAGCCCAAGCTGCGTCTCGGTGTGCGTGACAGTAGCTGTCACCGCAACGGTCTCAGTTGGTGTGTCTGGCATTGGTTACGCAGCCGCTGCCATCTTGGCGGCGTTAGGGTTGAACGTAGCGCCGGGCAGCGTCGGCGCAGAGGACGCGAGACCCTTCACCTCCACTCCCATGCTGTTCGCAAAGGCTTGGTAGTGGGCTGATGCTCGGGTGGCGTTCCCTGCGTACTCGCTGTCCTTGCTGTAAGCGCGGTACAGGATGTAGTCGAGGATCGCGTTCGCGAAGATGTCGGGGACGCCGATGTTCCCGCTCACAGCTGTGTAGTCGGCGCCGTTCGCAGGCTCCACCACGTCGGTTGGTAGCGCCGAGTACACGATGTCCAACTGGGTTGTCACCAAGGCGGGCGGGTAGACGTAGAAGGTCTTTGGGTCCCGCGGGTCGAACATGTAGTGGACCGAGTCGATAGCGCCAGTCTGCGCATGCCACGTCGGGTTCTGTGAGTCGAGAACTTCGCGCTCAATCAGGCGCACCGCTCTCTTTGTCCCGGCGCCGGCTGAGTTCTTCACGATATTGATCAGCTTTGTGCCAACCGGACTCAGGGCCGCGATCGACTGCTTCGATCCTGCAACGCAGGTCATCGTCGTGTTCGTGGACATGGCGTCCGGGCGGTACATCGCAACCTCGCGCTGGGCATCGTTGAGCCAGCGGACGAGCTCGTTCGTAGGCCAGCGCACAGCTGTGGTGTCTTGAATGACATCGAACGCACGGCGAACGATGGACTGGGCGGTAATAGGCATCTCGGCCTCCTAGCTACAGGGTGAAGTTTACCTTTGAGGGTGTGTTTTGACTGCTTTGCGTATTGCTTCAGGCCAGCATGAGGGCCTCCATCTTTCGCCTGCGAGTCAGGCCGGGGAGGACTCGGCCGGCCGCCTTGTTCCAGCGGACGATCTGCTCTTGCGCTCCCGGCCAATCCTTAGCGTCTACCCTGCGCTTGAGGGTGCTGATCCGGTAGTTGCCGAGGCCGCAGTTGTAGGCGAAGGAAATGATGGCCGCGAAACGCCGGTCAGGCTCAGCGAGGATTCCCGGCGAAAGTCTCGCAACAGCTGTGGCAAACGTGGTGACGTCGCGCCAGAGGCGGGCCTCCGCAGCCTCCCGACTCCAAATCGTCCCGGGGCTGATGTCGGGTCCCGTGCTGCCCCAGCCGATGGTCCAAGGCCTGTCGCCTGTCCCGGGGTCTGGGTAAGACTGGCAGCGGCCGTCATGAAGCATCCGGTGGTAGCCCTCGAACGGCTTGATGAGGGCGTCGGTTGCAAGTCGGACGGCATCCGGGATCATTGCTTCTGGTACTTCTCGATGGCTCTGCCGACAAACCAGAACGAGATCACCATGTTCAGCATGGCGAAGTCATCGATGGTCCAGCCCTTGAGCACGACCTCGGTCCACGGCGCACCAGAATTCACTGCCAGAGTCAGCCCGGCCGCCTTCACCACGGCATACATGCCGAACAGGGCCCACGTGATGCCGGGCCGCACTAGGGCGGAGATGGCAGCAACAACCTTGCCTGCGGACTTGGCGGTCTCAGCCTGCTCCTTGAACGCCTCCTGAATCGCCATCAGCTGCTCTGTCGAGTGCTCGACGTACTTCTCTTCGAGGCGGTTTTGGCCTTTGACCTTCTCCAGATCGGTCTGGAGGGTGAACATGGCGAGCTCGTGCTGCCGCTCGTTCTTGCGGTCAAAGAACTTGAGCAACTCTGGGGCGATCCGGAACAGACCCCCGAATACGCTGCCGAGAAGTCCGCCGCCGATAAGGTCGCCCATTTCAGTCCCCTATATCCACACCGGACGAATCCGCATCTCTCCGCGCCCGCGGCCCTGCCGGGACTCGGCGGAGGCAGATGAGGCGAAGGCAAGGAACGCCTTTGCGCTTGCGGCCGCGAGGCCCGGGTTGGCCCAGACTTCCGGCATCAAGTAGAGCCTTGCCAGAGCGCCCTCCACGATCGCGTTCATCCAGTTCTCAAACAGGATGTCGTCGACCGAGGTGGCGGCTCTGGATGGCTTGAGTGCGGCCCTGACTGTCACCGTGTAGGCCTTGTCGGGCCCCGGGAATAGCCGGATCGAGCCGGGCGTTGACTCGATGTACCAAGCCGGCACAGAGTTCGTTGACTCGACGCCGGGCACGGAATCGACATGGGCAAGAGGAGTGCCGACCTCCTCTTCGGAGGTGGCTTCTATCTCACGGTCATCGACCCACACCTTGATGATGTTGGCCAGCCTTGTGCCCGGCGGCAAATCAAGCTCGACCTCCTTGACGCCAACAACTGTGGTCACGGGGTCGAGGGTCTGGCGAATGATGTGGGTGCGCTCGCAAAAGTCGATGCAGGAGTCCAAGACCGCCTGCTCGATGGTGATGTCTGGGCAGCCGTCGACCCTGTAGGCAATGCGCGGAGTGAAGGACGACAGCAGCGCCATGTCAGGCTACCCCAGCAGTCTCTTCTTCTGCCTTAGCGCGACGGGTGCGCTTAGCTTCGTTCTGCTCGGCCATGTACTCAAGCAGGTTATCAATCTTCTCGGGCGGTGGGTTGCGAGAGTCGAAGACATCAAAGTCTTTCCTCTGGCCAAGGATCTCGTTGAAGATAAACACCGACCCGTCGGATTGCCTGCGCAAGTACTTCATGCCCTGCCTTTGTTTGGTTGAATGGAAACAGGGGCCGAAGCCCCTGCCCGGTCAGCGGACCCAAGCCAGTCCGTTAGCCGACACGCACTTGTAGCGGTACGAGGCTGCCGCGGCGAGTGCCGTGCCGTCCGCAGCGTTGGTCGCCCCGCCGTTGACCGTCCCGCCCACCGGGGGGTAGACGGCCAAAGCGTTGGCGCCAGCATTGCGCACAAACACCTCGTCGCCGAGGTTGCCCACCGGGAGGCGGGCTCCGGTCGAGGCGGCCACGGTGCCGAAGACGTTCGTTGCGGCGCCCAGAGCAAGGGCGGTGGCTTGGTTCGATCCAGCGGCAGTCAGCGCAGTCGCCACGCTGCCGTTGATGGCTAGTGCGCGAGTGCTCTGGAGGCCGGCTGAGACCATTTCGTTCGTAAGTGCCATGATGTGCTTCTCCTCAGTGTGTTGAGAACATAGCGGGGGCCGAAGCCCCCACTAGGATCAGCCCATCGTGACCACGCCCATGCACAGAGCTTCAGGCTTGGTGACCTTGAAGCCGTACACGTTCAGGCCGCGAACGATGTCTCCGAACGTCGCGGTGGAGCGCAGCGTCTCGACCTTCGTGATCTGCGAAGCCCAGCTGATGCCGTCCTTCACGCCAGCGAAGATGTTGTAGACGCCAGCAGCCGGCACGAGGTTGTTGGTCGAATAGACCATGAACCGATCGATCATGCCGAGGCGGCCGTTGCGCAGGGCAGACTGACTGTCGCCCATTACCGAGGCGTCCTTGAGGTCGGACTTCTTGATCCGGGCGGCCATGGCCGAGGGGATCAGGAGCCAGCGGCCGGTCTCGGGCACATTGGCTTCGTCCAGCACCAGACCCATGTCAACGACGTAGTCGATGACGTTGACCTTGGTAATGGAGACCGGGGTGCCAGCTGCGCCAAGCTGAATGGTCGTCGAGATCGCGCCAGCGGTGTTGCCCTTGTTGGTCGAGGCGACGTCGGTGGCGATGTTCGCGAAAACATCCTTCTCGATCGTGATCTTCATCTGCTCAGACGCGTCGTCGGTGAACGCGTTCATCAGACGCACATCGGTCTGGACAGCATCCACGTCGTCGATGACGACTTGGAAGTACTTGCCCTTGTCGATGTTCAGCTCGATCGGGGTGCTGCTGGGGACTTCAGAGGTCAGAGACAGGCCCTTGGTGTAATCCCGAATCGTGATGTTCGGCACCGAGCGAATGATGACCTTGTCGCCCTGATCCTTGATCTCACCTTCCCAATCGTTGTTGGTGATCTCGCTGATGCAGGTCGCTGCGTAGTACTTGACTTGCAGCTTGCCCGACCAGATGTCGGGGATGAACTTGGCGGTGGCCTTGTAGCCGTCGGTGGTGCCGGCACCGTAGTAGCCGGAATTGACTGCGATAGACATGATTTACCTTTCAGGCGGCTACGCGGTTTTCTCGCTGTGCCGCAAAGATGTCGGACTCGATTCGCCCGTAGTCCTGCTCTGAGTACGCTCCGCGACGTACGGCCTCATAAAACCGACCGATCTCTGCCCGGGTCCACAACTTCTTCCCCGGAGGGGTAGAGGGCGCGGAGCGGGATGAGTCGGGGGCGATCTGGGCCTCGATCGAGGGCATAGCAACAGGCTGCTGGGCGGGTTGGGATTTGAGTCCCCGGTAGGCCGAAAAGAAGCGAGCCACACGGGCGGCGTCATTGCTGTGGTTTGCGTCGTTGAAGAAGTCGCGTCGCGGGCGCCCAGACATCGGGTCAACTTCGTCGAGGAACAGGGTGAACCCGTCCTCTTCGTCGATTTGCCTAAATTCCGGCACAAGCGCCTCCAGACCGCGGAAGAAGTCGGCCCGTGCTGAGCGAATTGCTGTCTCCGCGGCCTGTTCGACCTTAGGAGCCAACTCTTCACGCAGCTTGGCAGTCCTCTGCTCTGCGATCTGCGAAGCCAAAGACCCGACAGCGGAGGCGAAGTCCTCGCCGAACTGCTCAACCACCTGTTCGGGGGTCAGCTTGTTCTTGACGACCACCTCCGGCTCTGGGGCCGGCTTCTCGCTCAAGGCCTTGATCTGGTCCTTCAGTTCGCGGACTTGCTCCGCGAGGCGAGGGACTTCGGCAGAGTACTTGCCGTTCAAGACCTTGTACTTGACTTCCCAATTCTCCTCGCCTGACGGCTGCGCAGGAGCTTCGGCCTGAGGCGTGGTAGCCACGGGCTGAACATCCTGAACCTGAGGAGGCGGCGCGTCGACCACAGGTGCAGCGGTCTGCTCAGGAGTCGGCTGTTCGCCGGTGTTCCCGTACATCTGCTGATGAAGCGCCTCTGCGCGCTCTCCTGCTTCTCGAACTGCTCTGGGGATTGCCATCAAATTTCTCCTGAGCCCGACTCAAGGGTGAGCGTGCTTTGTGCGAGCCGATTCCGGTGTTCGCAGTTCACAGCTGTTGCCTCTGTACGGGTATTCACGGCTACACGCTGGCGTGGCGTTCCAGCGCGACGGACGCGGATTCAAAGACCCGCAGGATGTCGTGCATGCACAGGGCATAGCCCTGTTTGTGCAGCACACGATGCTCTAGGTGCTGGTCGAGAAGACTCTCGACAGCTGTTGATTTCTGTTCGTCGAGCCACGCCAACATCCGCTTGAAGTCGGAGTTGGCGTTCAGGCGGCCAATGGCCTGAAGGACCTCGACGGGTGGGTTGGTCACGTCAGCACTTCTTCCCGTAGCTGCGGCCGTCCGAGACCATGCCGCCCTTGGCGTAGCCCTTCACCATGCCGCCGTCCTTCAGGCCAAGCGCCTCCCTGAGCCTTTGCCCAATAGGCCTGCTGTCGGTCTCAGATGCGCCAAGGCGGGCACGTTCGCGAGAAGCAGACATGCGCTCGGCCAAGGACATGGAAGAAGAATCCTTGGGGACACGCTTGCCAGTGATTTCGATGGTCTGCTTATCAGGCGCAGGCGCCGAAGCACGAGCTTCCAAAGCGCTATCTCGGCCGTACTTCAGGCCAGAGGCGAGCCCACCAGCAGCGCCGCCCGTTGCAGCGGGAGGGGCCTTGCGGCGCTTTGCGGGGGCAGGGGCAGGGGCGGCGGCAGCGGCCGCGGGCTTCATGACCTTGCTGAGGGGGTCGTTGTCCTCAAGTGCGTCAGCGCCGGCCGGGGAGGCGTTGGCATCGACGAACTTGTTCCTCTCTGACTCGGACATCTTGGGCGCGTCAGCGGCGATCGAGTCGCGCACTGCCCGCATGTTGTCCTCGGCGCTCGGCAGAGGGGCGCGGCTGGCCTGCTCGGCGGCAACGGCGGCGTCCATCGCCTTCTTGCCTGACCCCCAGCGCATATTGGCCTCGGACCCGGGCTCGTCGACATTCCCGGCCCGCAGGCGCTCCAATAGACCGACACTGCCGCCCTCCGCCATCTTTTGGGTGGGCTGCAACTTCTTGCCGTAGTCTCGGTTCATGTTAGATACCTCGCACTGTTGAGTATATAGCTTGACGTATTGCTTGTGTACAAAATCAAGCCATGGGGGTTTCTTGTTGTGGAGCGGCTTGTTGTGCCGCCAGCTGCTGCTGCATCATCAATTCCCTCATCCGCTGGGGATTCGGGACTACCTTGTCGATGTCCGGGAATATGCCCTTGGCAGTTTCCCGAAGCATATAAGCCCTGCCCTCCACCCCGATGATTTGGGTGTCGACCGGGTTGAGAGTTGCGGCCATGAACTCGCGGCGGGCAACCTCCTGCTGCTCGCGGATCATGGCGCCAATGGCCCCGGCCGCCACGACCTGCATATCGCCTTTGATGGCCTGATCCGGGTCATGCATCATCAGGTGGGTGTAGATGCGGTGGACCACCTCAGAGTTGGCCCGGTCCAGCGCCATGATGGCGTGCTTGATGCCCTTGGCCGCGTTCTCCATCAGCATCGACAGGCCGGAGGCTGTTCTGCCGGCACCAGAGACGTTGGTGCTGCCATAGACGTAGTTCGGCACCCCCGTGACCTCGTCCGCGACCCGGGTGAAGTGCTGGTAGACGTTCAGGAGCTCGGCCGCGTTCATGTCGGGCTGGAAGAACCGGATCGCCGGCTGGCCAGAGCCAGAGCGGTCGTTCGTGGTCTGCCAGACCTTCCACGGGAACATGCTGGTGATCGAGGCGCCGGGTGGCAGGCGGTCGACGTTGACCTCGACCTGCGGGCCGGAGGCTAGACCCATGTTGTTGGCCAAGGCGCGGGCCGAGGCGTTGCACATGATCTGCACATCCTTCATCATTTCCGGCAGCGCTGTGCCCCAGAAGGACCCGGGAATTTCCTCGAAGCAGGCTTTTGAATACGGGCGACGACCAAGCGGGTCCGGATTTATCACAACCCGGATAACGTGGTTTGCGACTTTCCACGCATTTATCTGATATTCGTCGTCCGGGTCAACAGGATTTCCGTCGACCTCGGTCATTCCCCACTCAATCAACATAAAACCAGCTGCCGGCCCCCAGTATTCGAGAGTCTCGAAAAGGCCGTCCGCGTTGTGGGTCAAATTGTTGTTGTTGAGTAGCTCGTATTCGTTGTCGCCCGGCAGAATTGTTCTGTAGCCTTCACGAAATTGATTGATGGCCTCGGAAATGATTTCTGGGCGAGACCCCTTGAGGCCCTTCATGTTCCGCAGAGCGGATCGAGTCAGCCGCTGACGATGAAGCAAATAGCTGTCTTGAATTGAAACGGCAGACGGTCCGGGGAAGATGTCGTACGGGGAAATGCGGTCGACATCGATCACCACCTCTTCAGCCACCACGGGTGTGAAGTTTGGGCCCCATTTCATGCGCCTCTTTTTGCGCAGCACCGGGCCCTTGATGAAGGCGGCGGGGTAGGTTGTGAAGTCGTAGATCACCTCGCCGAGGGCGTCTCTCCAGCGACCCTCCTCCAGCTTGTCGATGATCCGGTCCTCCATGCGCTTGCATCGCAGGGTGGCCTCCTCGCGGACCTTGACAGTGGCCTCCTGAAGGACCTCGTTCTGCCGCATCGACATCGTCTCGGGCTCGATCGGCATGCCAGAGGCTGCAACTGCGGCAGCCTCCTGCATCACCACGCCCTCAATTTCCGCCCCAATTTCCGGCGGCAATTCCGGCTCAGTGGTCGGGTTCAGCGCCCACGTGGCCTCGTTGTGGTTCTGCATCACGTCCTTGATCCAAGCGTCCGCGGCGCGGCACTTGATGTCCGTGAGCATCATGAAAATTTCCTGCCCACCGCTTTGCGCGATCATGGCCCGCAGCCGCGGCTCGTACTCGCCCTTGCGTTGGCGGTGGCAAGAAAGCAGGCGCTGCGTGATCTGCTCTTTGGATTGCTTGGCCTCGCTGTAGCACTTCTCGATGTGTGCCGACAAAGAAGTGATGACGGTGTCAGGGATCGTGGGGGGCAGGCTCATGTCCATGGCGTTTCCTATGCCCAAGCGACGCTTTCGACCTGCCGGGCTTTCGTGGGCTGCATTTCGCCTCTAAGGTGGAGGCACAGGTATTGAAGGCCATCATGGGGATGGCTGAACTTGTCTTTGGTTGGGCGGTCCTTATGGCGGGCGGGCCCTGAGGTCTTGAGGCGCTCATACCGATAGCCGCCACGAAACCCCTTGATCAGGGTCCGGCAAGATGGGTCGATCAGGAACCCGGGCCCAGACTGGCTAATGCGCTGGAGGAAGAACGCCACCGACTCCCGCCGCTTGACGAATTCATTGGTCATTGCGGGCTCGCACTCAAGGCCCAGATCCGACAGCTCCTCGAAGCAGGTCCGCTCGTCGGTCTGTGACCGGTTCGCCCCCGCGGGGTCGCCAACAGCCTCAATCCTGAAGCTGCGGTACTTCCCGTTGAGCATCGGAAGCACGACTTCGCTGAAGAACTGGCGAATGCCCATGTCTTCAGACACAAGCTCCTCAACCACCACTACCTGCCCATTCGGGCGCATCTGGCCAATGATGCAGGCTGGGGTCAGGCCGAAGTCAAACCCAAGCACCAGCGGGATCCCCGGCGTTGGAGACAACTGGACCGGAGAGACGTGCAGCTTGTCGTTCCACTCCGGGTAGACGGGCTTGCCGTCCATCGTCGTGCCGTAGTCGCCGCAGATGAAGACCCGGATGTAGTCCTCGGTCTTGCCGGGGATCTGCTGCTGGTAGTACTGGTAGCCGCCACGAAGGTTGCGGATGTTCTCGGCCAGCGGGTTGGACTTGTACCTCCCGAACTCCGGATCCTTCCTGTCCGTGACGCGGTACAGGGCCCCGGGCTGCCGGAAAAAGGAGTAGGTTTCCGGCTTCTCCTCTTCCGCCAGCTTGTAGTACCAGTGGTCGTCGTCCGGGGGGTTCGTGTCCATGATCACGCCGGTCCACGTCGGGCCGCCAATCCGCATCGAGGGGTATCGCCCCACCCGCTGCGTACACATGTCCAGAACCGCCTTCTCAAGTTCTGAGGCCTCATTCAGCCAAGCCCCGGTCAACTCCAGCGACCTGAGCTTGCCGACATCGTCAGGTCGGTCCAAGGCCAGAAACAGCACCTCAAGCTCCAGCCCAGTCCCATCGCCGATGTTCCCCAGCCTGATCGTCGAAACGATCGGGGTGTCCCAGCGCATGTTCTGCATGCCTTCAAACCAATCCGACCACGTCTTGATCGTGGTGGACTTCAGTTCGCCGTAGGTGTTGCGGATCGCCGCCCAGCGGCTGCGCCTGATCCCGTCCGGGCCGGGCTTCTGCCTCAAGGCCCTGTAGAAGATCTCGATGCAGCAGGCCGACGACTTGCCCGACCCGACTGGGCCCATCAGCCCACGGCCGAACGAGTCATCCTGATGGAACGCCAGAGCCTGAGGCCCGGGCGGCACGTAGTTCAATCCCGCCATCTTCCCCCTCAATACGCGCAGATTGTGCCACCTTGGACGTATCGTCGGTATACTCGTCCCCGTTGTCATTTGTTCCTCCCTGATCCCCGCCTTTCTTATGTGCGGGGCATAGGCCTCCTAAGTTTCGGCTCAGGAGGCCTTTTTTTGCCCCCACACCAGACGTATTGCTCTGATACAGTCAGGCCTGCATGCGTCGTCGGAGCACAGGACGGCAGGGCGCATGCGCAGTACCGGTACTGTGGGAAGACGCGGAAGAACCGGAAGCGGGTGGCGAACTCCACGCCCGTGCGTCGCAAAGGTGGGGGCCGTACGGCCGGCTCCATACGAGAGGTGCCCCCGTCGCAGTCATTCCTACTTCGGTGGGAAGGGCTGCCACCGACCTCACCACCAAGTGGTAGTGCTTCAAGAGTAAACAGCAGTACTAGGACAGAGGAAGACAGTAGGAGAGCAGTGGGGGCGCGGGAAGAAGAGGAAGAAGCTGCGGAGCAGGAAGAACAGGAAAAACAGGAAGAACAAGGAGAACAGGGAGAACAGGGAGAAGTTGCAGAAGTGGAAGAAGTGGAAGAACAGGGGGAAGCCCCTCTGAAAGGCCAACATGTCCCACATCCCTCCCGAACTCCTTGAGCAAGCCCTGAACTCCATCGGCGGGCCCCTGAGCACAGTGCAGGTCCGCTCCACCAACATCCTCGCCCCCCATCTCGCCAAGATCACCGGGCTGTGCAACCTCTACGGCCAGCCCCACATGTTCGAGACCGAGTTCAACCTCAGGGAGATCGGTGATCACACCGACATCTGGCGCCTTGCCGGCATGATCCTGAGAAGCTTCGACAAAGCCAGCCTGCACTGAGCCCTAAGGGGCCTTTGCTGATATTGCCGGCAAAACAAGCAGTACCCCGGCGTCTCCTGCTGTGGGTCCAACAGGGGGGGGCACCGTGCAGTGTGGGGAGCGATACACGGCTGCGGTCGCCGGTAGTGCGTGAAGGGTGGGGAGAGGAGAGGCTCGACCCCCCGGGGTCGGCCGCCGTGGTCCGCATGCCCCCCCCGCCCCCCCACGCCGCCCCCTGCTGCGCCGCGGTGAGTGCTGACGGCCCGCCGGGCACAGCTGTGGAATCAGGTGCAGACGGCTGCGCTATCCGTCCAGATCACCAATGAAATCAAGCACTTAGCGCAACAGTTGTCGGCTGAACCGCTTCAATCACCTCGGTTGGCGCACGCTCAGGGATCCCGATCTGGATTGTGATGCTACCCGCAGTGGCTGTCGGCGCTGAGTCTCCCCAACGCGCAGGACGTAAGTGAGCGGCCACCCACTTTCGCGTGTCAATGCGCAATCGGCGCAACTGCACCTCTTCCATCGTCAGCCCATCCTCCGGTGCTGGCGCATCCGCAATGTCTGTGAGCTCATCCGCGAGGCTGTCAGCACGGTGCTCGCATGCCTCCCCATACAGCACCTGTAGCTCCCTCTGCGCGCTGATCCACTGGTACACCGTCCTCAGTCCTACCTTGTTCCTGATGCACCAGCCGCGCAGGCTGTTGCCTGCTGCGATCCATGCGCACATGTCTTCCCCCTGTGCCTTGGTGTAGCTGGTGGGGCGGCCGGGTTTTCGCACTGCCCCGCCTCCCTCGTAGGCCGCCAGCGCCCTCTCCTTCATGCCGGCTGTCTCCTGTGCCTCGATCTCCTTGCGCTTCGCCCTGTTGTGTTCACGGCGCGATGCCAGCCCGGCTGTCGACCACTTTGGGGGCGCGCCCTTCGCTTTGACCCCAGTTCCCGACTTAGTTGTGGGGTCTTTCTTGGGGGTGGGGCTGCTCATGCGTGTTGGCCTAAGTGGTTGATCTGGAACGTAAATTTACCACTTCCACGTATCGTTGTACAAGCTCCACGCGTGTCTTCCTGCACCAATCCACGCACGTATTGCACCGATCCCACAGCTGTGCAAGAATCATTCCTGTCGGTTGGCCTTGCTGATCGACGACTCTCCGGAGTCTCTGATCTTTCCTGCTGGTGGGTGGACAACCAGCGCCGTGCCCGACTGGCTTCCTGTCGGGCGCTGCTCCCCCGGGACACCGGGTGCCAGTCGAGAGGCTGGCGGCAGCGGACAGAACGGCCCTGTATACGGTCGGACGGCGGATCGGGTGGCTTGCCCCACTGAATGCCGGTGAAAACATGTATCGAGCCGGTTGCCTCCCCTGAACGGGGTGTCGGCCGGTTCGCATGAGCGCCCTGCCCGGGTGCTGATGCGAGCCTGATGCTCGAACGGTTGCCACCCCGCACGGTGGCTTGGAGCTTCTGATGTACGTCCTGAACGCCTACTCCCCCTCTGGTGACCTCGCCGCGGTCGTCTCCTCTGCCCAGTGGTGGCAGGTTGACTACGAGGGCGACAGCCTGCGCAACAAGGGGTTCAAGATCGAGTTCCTCTGCGACTGGGAGGGCGAGATGCGCCCGATGACGGGGGCAGAGACGTCCTCGATGCGCTGCTGGAACGAGGATTGATGAGTGCTGCCCCCGCTGCGGGGGCTCACCGATGCGCGGGTTGCCGTGCATCTGTGAGCTTAGTGCTCGACGGTTGCTGGGCCGCACCCCAGCGCGGAGGATCGCGATGATCGAAGATCTGTCGAAGATGGAGCTTGTCTCCATCGGGCGCCAGCTTGGCGTCACCATGGGCGACTATGCCCGGGCCACCAAGGAGAGCTTGGTTGCCAAGCTGCTGGCCGCGGCCTCGCGGGACAGCGTCGAGGCCTTGGTCAAGGGTGGCGGCAGCGCCCTGATCTCCGGCATCGTGCCGGCTCCTGTCCCGGTTCCCTCGTACGCCCCGCCGGTCTACGACATCAAGGTCGTGGCCACCGTGCGGGCCTCGAAGGCGTTCCCCGGGGTCAAGGGCCTCGCGGACGTCGAGGTCGAGCTCTGGAACGACCCGGGCGCCCCCGAGCCGATGGCCGACTACCGGTTCAACCCGAAGCACCTCAAGGCTGCCCTGTCGGCCCTGAAGCGGGGCCGGCCGATGTGGCTGGGTGGGCCTGCCGGCACCGGCAAGACCGAGTTCGTGCGACAGCTGTGTGCCCGTCTGGGCCGCGGCTTCCTGCGGGTGCAGTTCGATGCCTCGCTTGAGGCGTACCACGTGATCGGCGGGGAGCGCGCCAAGGCGGCCTCGACGGTCTGGCAGGACGGCCTCGTGCTGCAAGGCTTCCGCCGCCCCGGCTGCGTGATCCTGCTCGACGAGGTCGGGTTCGCCCGTCCTGAGTACACGTCTTCGCTGCATGCGGCTCTTGAGCCGATCGGCATCGTGACCATCCCGGAGACGGGCGAGGTCGTGAAGAAGGGCCCCGGCGTCACGTTCTTCGCTGCCGACAACAGCAACGGGCGCGGCGATGCGGCTGGTGTGTACGCGGGTCTGCGTGAGCAGAACAACGCGTTCCTGAGCCGCTTCGCGTACTTCGCGCAGTTCGCCTACCTGCCTGCCGACGAGGAGGCCGAGATCATCGTGAGCCAGACCGGTGCGAACCCGGCGCTGGCCCGCCTGATCGCGGACTTCCTGTGCGTGGCGCGCAGCAAGGCCGAGACCGGCGCTCTGGAGTCGCCGCCCACGATGCGCGAGGCCTTCTACCTCGCCGAGGCCCTGCTCGACGGCATCGCTCCCCGCGAGGCCTACGAGCTTGCGGTCGTGAACCGTGCGCCGCTCGACTGCCACGAGATCCTGCAACAGCTGTGGGCTGCCAACGTCGACGCGAACATGATCGAAGACGCCCTCAAGGGCAACGCGGTCGTGCTCAAGACGGTGGCCCCTGTCACCCCCACCGTCTGAGGAGGACGCCATGTCAAACCGAGTTCTGGGCAGCGCCATCAAGGCTGCCCTTCCCTTGGCCGCGCAGAAGCAGGTTGCTGCTGCCGGCCTGTACGTCCAGTCCTGCCAGATCGTCTTCGAGGGCAAGCAGGCCTATGCGGTCTGGGACCAGTTCCCGATGGCCCGCTGGGAGACGCTCAAGCGCGGCCGCAGCTTCCGGATCAACTATCCGGCGTTGCCGGACCACGCGGTGCTGTCCCGCGCTGAGGCTGACCTGATCGCTGCCTACACCCTGCACGAGACGGGGCACGTGATCTTCACCAACAACGACATCGACGCGATCAGGCAACTCTGCCAAGGCTACGGGGTCTCCCGCGAGATCGCTCACCCGATCGCGAACGGGCTGGAGGATGGCCGCATGGAGAACGCGGTCATCACCAAGTCGCCGGCGCGCAATGCCCGCGGCCTCTTCCGCCGCCTCCTGACGAAGCTGGTGGCCGAGATCAACGGCAAGCCGTGGAATCCCTGCGAGTGGCGGCATGCCGCGTTCACCGCGGCCCTGCTGTCGAGGCAGGCCTTTGGCAACGGCAACGCGTTCACGGCTGCCCTGCTGGGTCGGATCCCCGGCCCCAAGGGTGACCTGTACCGTTGGCTGTACGACCAGTGCGTCAACGCCCCGGAGGGCATCGAGTTCGCTTCCCTCTGGAGCTACGACGTGGCCTGCCGGTTCGTCTTGAAGTGGCGCGCCCTTGAGCCCGTGTCGGCACCGCCCGACCAGCCTGACGTGCCTCAGCCCCCTCAGCCCCCTCAACCCCCTGAGCCCACGCAGCCCCCTGAGCCCGATGACGGTGACGAGGGTGACGAGGGTGACGAGGGTGATGAGTCGTCGCCTGACGGTGACGACGGTGACGACGGTGACGACGGTGACGACGGTTTCGGTGACCTCGACCACGACGACGACGACACCCCCGACGATGACGACGCGTTCGACGATGACGACGCGTTCGACGATGACGAC
>Ga0209229_10000013_pt1 | contig 60199 bp, 59 predicted proteins | sample SanBayMetagenome_FD_187466 | JGI IMG/M metagenome (GOLD analysis project Ga0209229, IMG submission 187466) | Freshwater and sediment microbial communities from dead zone in Sandusky Bay, Ohio, USA (SPAdes) (version 2) | ecosystem: Environmental > Aquatic > Freshwater > Lentic > Sediment... | reverse complement strand
TCACCACCTACATGGGATGGTGCACCTTCAAGGGATGTCAGCTTGTTGTGGTAGCAGGAAAAGTCACCACCTACATGGGATGGTGCACCTTCAAGGGATGTCAGCTGGTTGTTGAAGCACCAGAAGTCGCCACCTACATGGGATGGCGCTCCTTCGAGGGAGGTCAGCTGGTTGCTGTTGCAGAAGAAGTCACCACCTACATGGGATGGTGCACCTTCAAGGGAGGTCAGCTGGTTGTTGTAGCAGACAAAGGCACCACCTGTGTACTCTATCTTCAGGTCAGCAACTGACTTCTGTTTTATCTCAAGTAGCTTCATCTTGGATACTCCACGTCTGCATCTGATAACAGCTGCTGCACATCTAAAGCTGCTCTAATTGAGCCAGATGGGTTTGTCTTAAGGTACTCGTTGATTATCATGTCTGCTTTTGGGCAAGGTGTACCTACTTCTGTTACCCCCTTGATCAGCAGGATGTGCAGCAGACCTTCCTTGATTGGGTTGTTGTGGCAACAAAACACACCATTTATCTCCTTGATGATCTTGTGGATGTTCTTGAGCGATGTCAGCTGGTTGCTGTAGCAGAAGAAGCCGCCGCCTACATGGGATGGTGCTCCTTCAAGGGATGCCAGCTGGTTGTTGTAGCAGGTAAAGTCACCACCTACACGGGATGGGGTACCTTCAAGGGATGTCAGCTTGTTGTTATTGCAGTAGAAGCGACCACCTACATGGGACGGTGCACCTTTAAGAGATGTCAACTGGTTGTTACTGCAGAAGAAGTCACCACCTACATGGGATGGTGCTCCTTCAAGGGATGCCAACTGGTTGTTACTGCAGAAGAAGTCACCACCTGTGTACTTGATCTTCAGGTCGGTAACTGATCTCTGGGTTATCTCAAGTAGCTTCATCTTGGATACTCCACATCCGCGTCTGAGAGCAGCTGCTGCACGTCCAGCGCTGCTCTAATTGAACCAGATGGATTTGTTTCAAGGTACTCGTTGATGATCTCATCTGCGTCTGGGAATGGGGTATCTACCAACGTTACCCCCTTTACAAGCAGGATATACAGCAGACCTTCCTTGATTGGGTTGTGGTAACAGTAAAATACACCATTTATCTCTCTGATGATCTTGTGGATGTTCTTGAGGGATGTCAGCTTATTGCTGCTGCAGTAGAAAGCACCACCTACATGGGGCGGTGCACCCTCAAGGGATGTCAGCTTGTTGAGACTGCAGAAGAAGTCACCACCTACATGGGATGGTGCACCTTCAAGGGATGTCAGCTTGTTGTGGTAGCAGGAAAAGTCACCACCTACATGGGATGGTGCACCTTCAAGGGATGTCAGCTTGTTGTTGTAGCAGGCAAAGGCACCACCTACATGGGATGGGGCACCTTCAAGGGATGTCAGCTGGTTGTGGTCGCAGAAGAAGCTACCACCTACATGGGATGGTGCACCTTCAAGGGATGTCAGCTTGTTGTTGTAGCAGTAGAAGCCACCACCTGTGTACTCTATCTTCAGGTCAGCAACTGACTTCTGTTTTATCTCAAGTAGCTTCATAATTAATCAGCGCAGAAAGCAATCATTTCGTATTTATGACAGGTTGGTACGTCCTGTATTTTACCAGATAAAATGAAAAATGCAGTTATAATCAATGTAAATTGCAATGGGCCCAAGTATGAAACAGAAACAGAAACAGAAACAGAAACAGTTAGTCAAGGTTATAGGAACCTCTATAACAGGCGTGGAGGGTGGAAAAATGTCCACCGCGATAGCACGAGGAATAGCTCAACTAAAGCGAAGCCAAAGCTTGATGGGCTTTATTCATCAATTTCTATCTGAAAGAGCAATAAGCCACTACACGCTCAATCAACGGGGAGATGGCAGTTGGGCAACATCCCCGATGATGTACCTGAATGTGCAACCCATGCGCGTGGTTTCTTTTCACTTCTTGCAGTTTTCACTAGACAATCTAGGTTATCACGCGAAGGATCTAACTGCAGAAGAACTAGAACGAGACCTCAAGCCTCTGCAGAAGATTATCTACGGAGGGTAAATGTCTAAGGTTGTTGGATTGTCTGGTGCCCAAGGTGGAGGAAAGAGCACCCTTCTTGGGGGTCTAAGGAACGTTGGCTGGAAAGTCGACTACTTTAAAGTTTCTCGCGCGGTACAAGCGCAGCTTGGTTGGGATAGACTGGATACGGTTCTTGACAACGTAGAAACCATGCAGCGTTTTCAGGAAGAAGTCCTAGCGCAGAAGCTAAAACGAGACCAGGAGCTTAGGTCTACTGCAAGTCAGGACATTGTTCTCACAGAACGAACCTTCGCTGATATCTGCGCGTATACCACGTACTGGACTTGGGAATTAGTTGATGCTCAAAAATGGGAATTTTCTGACGCCGTCGCGTGGCTCCATGACTATACGGGAAGATGCATAGCCGCGCAAAGTCGCTGTTATGACGCGATTATACTTTTACCCTTTATGAGCCACGTGCAATGGGCAGGAGATCCTAATCGTGCCAGTTTTTCTTCTGTTAACACGGTTTGGGAAAGCATTGAACGCTTCACACAGCGCTTTGATCTCATTTCAATGCCATCCTACTACGTTAAAGAGACTTCAGTTGACGGGCGTGTTGATGAGGTTGATAATTTCTTGAGGACGCTATGAGCAGAGAAACCAGCTTTCAAAAACTAGTGGGCGTGACCATTTTGAAGGTTGACGCTACATGCATCAATCAATTAATCCTGTATGGCAATAACGGTAACCGTTATACGATTGATGTTGACGTAAATGAGACGAAAATACCCGAACTTACGCTGACAAAAAAGAAGTTTGCCAAGAAATCTAAAATTGCAGAAGACAAGTACGATGGCGTGTGGCCCTTTCCGCCTGAACATGTGAGGGAATATGACTAAGCCTTTCTACAGTAACGCTCACCCTGGGAAGTACATTCTAGTACTAGATGTTGAAACCACTGGTTCTACTTTCGCAAGCTATGAAGAAACATTCTCAAAATTTCAAGCCATAGCCTTCGGTGCAGTTGTCGCTACTTCTGACACGTTTGAGGAAGTAGCAAGCTTAAGCTTTAAAGTAAAATTTGACCCAAAGTACGAGTGGTCAGAGGGTGCTGAAAAGATACATGGCATCACTCGAGAACAGCTGGAAGTTGAAGGTCTTGAGAAAGAAGAAGCCGCAGCTGAACTTGCCGAGTTTATTCTTAACCATTTTGGGACCGGCAAGGTAATGTTCGCAAATCACAATCCGTGGTTTGACATTGAGGCAATGCGTCAGCTGCTTGCCCCCTACGGGGTGATGCCTGATCTGCATCACGTCGTGATTGACACATCAAGCCTGGCGTTCGGTGCAATCGGTAAGTATCGGTCGAATGACGTTTTTCCGTTTTTCAATGGAGAACGACCAGATATTCATGATGCGCTTGGGGATGCCAGAATGGCTCTAAATGTTCTTCGGGGAATTAGAGAAATTGTAAATTCGGTACTAAACAGCTAGTAAAAAGCTGTCAATCTTTGCAGAAGTGTGTTATAATGTCGTCCTGACACCAAAAAGGATAAAACCAAAATGTGGAACCTGTTTGTGGATGATGAGAGAGTTCCGCAGGATGCTGGTTGGCACTTTGAGTGTGCCATTGCACGTTCTTCCACTGAAGCAATTCGTCTTGTTGAAGAAAAGGGCCTTCCTGCCCAGATCAGCTTTGATCATGATCTGGGCGGAGATGACACCGCCTTCAAGTTCATGTGGCATCTGATTGAGGGCCACCTGGATGAAAGGTGGAGTCTGCGAGAAGTTCAGCAGATTCAAATCCACACCGCAAATCCGATTGGAGCAGAAAAAATGATTTCTCTCTGGACTGGCTTCTGTGGTTCTGAAGGGCTGAACATCCCAGTTCAACGCGTTTGGCCAAGGGGGTGAAATTGTCTGAAACATACGTTCATGGTGAAGTAGAAGTCAGGAAGACGGGGCGAGAAGCTTCTCGTCCCCTTCCTGGCGGAAAGTCACAGGTGCTGGTAGAAATCACTCCAGTAAATGACTACGACGGAACCTGGAAAAAATGGGTTAACCCTGCTACGTTGTTCAAAGTAGAAATTAAACAGGAAAAGAACTAATGAAGTTTGTTACTTTGTCTAATGCGCAGCTGTTTATTCTATGTGTTTTAGTTAGCGCGCTGACGACGCTGCTTTTTACGCTAAATAGCATGTACAGTAGCTATAAGATGCTGCCTGAAGTTCACGTGGACCAAGCTGGAACATGTATTAAGGTCGTCAATTTTGAAAATGGGCATGCCTTCAACTGCGGTGATGTCAACGTAGTACTTCGACAGTACAGAACCGTAAGGACACAATGAAAAAATACCTGCGTTTAGCCTGCAGCGTTTGCAAGAGAACTGTTGACAAGTTAGTCGACAACATTAGATACTCGCCAGATAAGTGCACCATAACTCTAAGGTGCGAGGGCAGGCTTTTTCCACTTGAATATAGGTCTGACGCATCTATAACACCCGCGCCAGAGATTGGAATTGTTGATTGGTATCAACGGGGGACCTCGCCATCTAGCATCTCGCAAAAAGGTGAAACTAGATTTATAGATACGTCAACTGGCGAAAAACAGCAGCTAGTTTTGGCTGTACATCTCAACGAGGCGCCGGCTGATACCTCCAGCGCTGTTCTTAAGCTTATCGCAAAGGATGCTATCCCAAAAGAATTTAAGTCCTACGTCTTTAGAAGAAGCAGTCAATTTACTTCTATCTCAGGCGTGGAGGATGGGCTTTCGGCAAAAACTCTTCGCTTTAAGGCATGGGGCCCAACGCCCGATGATGTAAAAGTTTACTTGAATGGTGTCCTGCTTTCGCGCGGGACAGGCGTGAATGACTACCAGCTGGATGATGGAACAGTCGCCCCACCAGCCCCATCTAACACCGTCAAGTTCAACTCACCCATTCTACCAGATGGAATATTTCAAGTTGAAATAGTAGTTTCAAAGTTCACTGAAGCTGAACCATTCATCGTTACTTTCAGCCGTAACAGAGATGATGAAACTCGTCTTTATTCTGGGGCATGGGAAAATGTTTCTCATATAACTAGGTTCAATGGAGTTTCCTCACAAAACTTCTACCTATTTACTTTTGACGTTTTCCAAAATACCATTTTGCCAGTGGATTCAGTATTGTTTCCATATTCAGACGCCACAGTGACTGGTTTTGGCGATGTTCCACTTGAAAGCTGCTTCTTCGTTTTTGCAAGAAAGCCATATAGCCACGTAGACAGATACAATGACGTAGGCGCTACTCTTTCATCCTTAAATTCCACCTCTGAATACCTAAAGTACCATAACAAAGGTGATTCTCTAGTTCTAGAAATTTCTGAGAGTTCTTTATCTACCCACTTTCCATCTTCTACTGTTCACAGATTTAATCCAGAGCTAACTATAAAAACTGAAATTTTGGGAGATAGTGAACAACTCGTAGTAGATGGAAAAGTGATTGTTGGTCCAGACATATGAATGACAAGTTACCTTGCTTTTTCTCTCTCTATACAAGAGCAGATGCAGCTCAGCATGTTGCATCGCGCCTATCACCCGTCGCAGCAAGTGATATTATTGGCGTTGATCTGATGTCGGTGGATTTTTCCTATGATGTTGAGGCGTTAAATGGGCTTGACAATATAGTCGATTTAATACAGAAGCATCTTTCACAGTCAAATAAAGAAGAACAGTTTAATCCCATATTCATCCCGTCTGACATTGAGAAACTCGATTCTGTTCTAGATGCTGAGGATCGAGGGGATTCCCTAAAGTTTACCGGATTAGATGGAAATGCCTATACCATAAAGCTGGTCAACATCACCAAAGACGAGGAAAATCTGATAACAGCTAAGGCACAGTACCATCCATTTCAGCTACCATCGTACTCGGAGATCATAGAAAGACATGAGCACCGCCAGCTCAATTGAGAAGCTTAACACCTTTAATTACTCTTGCTCCTTATATTTACAGCAAGGAAACAACAGTTTTGCCTTCGACGCGTCACTTTCGAATATTTCTCGCGCGACTATGTTGTCACGGAACTTTAATTCATATGATGAATGCGTTATGTCAGGCAGAGCGTTGATGGAGGATGTGGCTAAGAAAATGAATGCCTCATCAGAGCCCATCAAGCTTAAGGTTGCATCAGAAATTAACCCTGTATACACCGGAATTTCAACGCTTTCTAAAGATTGGACTGAGGGTGAAGTGTGTAGGCTTTGGATCTATGACAAGGCCATGGAAAAAACAGGTCAAATTTACGCGGTAGGTCAGCTACGCGTGTATGGTGCAAAGATTTCTACAGCTCATCAGCTCAACTAGAGCAATCATAAAAATCTTGTTTTCAACGGTTGGCCAATGCTGTAAAATGCATTAGAGCAATCACCTTTAAGGAGAAAAAAATGCCTAAGCGTAATGAATTGGTTGAAGCAAAGCCGAAGAAGTTTCGTAGCATCGAAGAGATCATGCGCGACCCTTCATCCAAGAATAAGCTTCAGCATCTAGTTGATGAAGCAGTTCAATCAAAGACCAAAATTGCGCATGAGCAATCAATCATCAAGGGCTTGCGTGACGCCGCTCTTGAAGATCTTGGCTTGAAGCCACAGCTCTTCAACAACTTCGTGGCGATGACATTCAACAATGACTATCAGACCCGAAAAGAAGGCCTTGAGCAGCAACTCACGCTGGTAGAAATCGTAATGGGTGAAGTTGATCAACTGGCGAATGACTAAACCTAACTACGTTGGCGCTATCCGAGACTGGGACAATGACGCTGTTGTTGTCTGGGAACGTACTGAGGAGGGACGAAAGCGTCGAACCTTCAAAGCCCCGCATTATTTCTATGTTCCTTCAGAGACCGGGACATACAAGGGTCTTGACGGGAGAGCGCTAGAAAAACTGGTTTTCGATACGGAAGATGAGTTCAAACAGGGCGCGCGCCAGTGCCCGGTGAAGTACGAGAGCGACATTCCACCGCTCTTCAAGGTGCTGATGAATGAGTACCACGACCTACCCACACCGGTAGTCAACTACGCGTTCCTCGACATCGAGGTGGACTACTCCTCGAAGATCGGCTTCGCTGGTCCGTCAAACCCCTATGCCCGCATCAACGCCGTTACTGTCTGGCAGTCCTGGACACGTCAGTACAAGACCTATGTACTTCCGCCAATTCAGGAAGATGGCACCATTTGGAACGGCACCGTTGAGGACATTGAAGCTGAGTTCCAAGCGCTCGTTGTAAAGGGCGAGCTTCGAGAGGGTGACAAACCGATCATCAAGATCTGTCGTCACGAGACAGAGCTCCTGATGTGCATGCTTGATGACATCCAGGACGCTGACATCATCAGCGGGTGGAACTCAGAGTTCTTCGATATTCCGTACATCGTGCGCCGGCTTGAGCTGCAGGCACAGCACCTTCTTAAGAAGATGTGCTTCATTGGATGCCCAGGGCCACGTCAACGATTTGTTGAACGTTTTGGCTCTCAGGAAATGGTGTATACGCTAAGCGGTCGAACTCATCTGGACTATCTAGATCTTTTCAAGAAGTTTACCTTTGAAGGACGGACCTCCTACTCACTTGGCAACATCCTACAGGAGGAGATTGGGCTAGCGAAGCTCCACTACGAAGGCACTCTTGAACAGCTGTACAAGAATGACTTCCCTCGATTTGTGGCCTATAATTTCCGGGACGTTGGGGGTCTAGTAGATCTAGATACCAAGTTCAAGTTCATCCAGCTGGTCAACCAGATGGCGCACGAGAATACCTGTCTCTTCGAGAACATCCTCGGTACGGTGCGCTACGTCGAGACAGGTATCGCCAACCGAGCCCACAACGTCCACAATCTCATCGTCCCTGACAAGCGGATGATGACTGACGGTGAGAAGGTAGAGGGCGCGCTTGTGCTTAATCCCCACATCGGAATGCACGAGTGGATTGGTTCGGTTGACATCAACTCGCTGTACCCATCTGTTATTCGTGCCCTCAACATCTCTCCCGAGAAATTCATTGGTCAGTTCGTGGAAGGTGAGACTGATTGGCGAGGCATCATGGTCAGCGGTGATGATCAGATGCACTACTTGAAGTTCGACGACGGTGAGATCTTTGAAGCTACTGGTAGTCAGTGGCGGCATTTACTGAAAGAGAAGAAGTGGGCTATATCAGCGTACGGCTCGGTCTTTGACCAAAGCTCTGGACAGGGTCTTGTTGCAGACACGCTAACATTCTGGTTTGCAGAGCGTAAGCGCCTCCAGGCTGAAAAGAAGAAGTACACCAAGCTTGCGAAGGAAGAGAAAGATCCAGTCAAGAAGGCGGAATATGAGAGGCAAGCTGAGCACTATGACCTGCTACAGCTCACTAAAAAAATTCAGCTCAACAGTACCTACGGGGCTTTGTTGAACGCAGCCTTTAGGTTTGGGCGAAAGGAGATGGGCGCATCTGTAACTGCATGCGGACGCCAGATTACGACCCACATGATGGAGACCATTCACTCGCTGCTTGAGCCTGATGTTGAGATGAAGCTGCAGAAGCAGACATCAGTTGATGAAGATGGAAAGCCAGCTCACGTTTACATTGCTGGTGGAAGCACCATCATCTACGGTGATACTGACAGCGTTGATGGAACGACGATGGTTCGTTCATCGGCGGGAGATACAACCATAGAGGAGTTGTTCAATCTGCTGCCGTTGAAGTGGGAAAGTGGTGATAAGCAGTTTGCGACATCTGAAAATCTAACAAGCCCGTGCTTTACGACAAATGGTGTCAAACATAAACCTGTACGCGCAGTTTATCGACACCGCGTGAGCAAGCCGAAGTGGAAGATAACGCTCGAAGATGGCAAAGAAGTGATAGTTACTGGAGATCACAGCATTATGGTTAGACGAAATGATGAATTGATTGAGGTAAAAGCATCCGATATTCTTTCCTCTGATGATTTTATTTGTTTAGAAAATGATATCTGAACTGCACGATAAGCTAATGGTTCTACTTGATAAGGTCCCAAGTACAGCAAAAGTTCCATTTGCCAATGCACAGGTTAGAAGCTTCAAAAAGTCTCTTAAAAACCAAGAGCTGGGAGATTTTAAAACCACAGATGAAAAATTCTTAGCTGTACTTTTAAATGTATCAGAAAGGCCCATCTGTTTGAATTGTGGGAAATTCACCTCACCTAGTCTCAAGAAGCGAAAATTTGCAGCTTTTTGCTCCCCCAAATGCACATTATCAAGTAAAGAAACGCACCAAAAATCTGCAAAAACCTTACAGAAAAAATATGGTGTCAGCCATAATATGGCTGTTCCTGATGTGCAAAAACAGAAAAAGAAAACGATGCTTACACGGTACGGTGCGGAAAATCCCGCACAGGTTCAAGTAATTGCAGATAGAATAAAACAGACGAGAAAATCCAAATATTCAATAGACCCGCTCCACACTGCATATGTGAAAAAGATTGCGGCTGAAGCTAGATCGCAGTCTTTTTCTGGTGACGGATTTTATAGGCGGTTGCAGGTGATTGCTAACGCTACAGGCTGCTTAATTGCTGAAGCCCCAGTGTGGAAGGGGATGAGTCACTTTTACGGCTGGCAGCACCCCAAATGTGGCACGCGTTTTGAGCAGCGTCTGATAAAGGGGCAGCTTCCTGTGTGTCCAACGTGCGCCCCAAGATCAAGACCGCAGAGCGTGATATCTGACTTTTTGAAGCAGCTTGGTATCCCATTTAGGGAAAATTGTAGGCGTGTGATTTCACCCTTAGAGCTGGACTTTGTGCTGCCAGATTATAAAATTGCCATAGAGGTAAATGGACAATATTGGCACAATGACTTTAGAGCAAAGCATTCTTTGTTAGATAAGACAAAACTTGCTGCTCAACAGGGTATTCAACTTTTACACTTTTGGGATTTTGAAATAAATGAAAAGCCTGAAATTGTTTTTAACATTATTCGTGCAAAACTAAAGCTGCTACGGAAGATCCATGCCCGGCAGTGTGAGGTAGTCACTATAGATTCAACTGAAGCAAGAAGTTTCCTAGAAAGAACTCATCTTTCAGGGTTCGCGGCAGGAGCTAAGTACACTGCACTTCGGCACGACGGTGAAGTGGTTGCGGTGGCTGTTTTTGGTAAAAATAGGTTCAACAAAAAGAGGGAAACTGAATTGATTAGGTTCGCCGCGCAAGATGCGGTGGTCGGTGGTCTTTCTAGGCTAATTGCGCATTTTAGAAGAACATCTCCAGGAAGCATAATATCCTTCGCTGACTTGAGAATATCTAATGGCGCAGGCTATAAACAGATTGGTTTTTCCGTCGTTTCACAAACGGCACCAAATTATCTGTGGGTCAAATCTTCACAGCGGCTAACGCGCTACCAGACCATGAAGCACCGGCTTGCCACCGTTCTTGGTTCAGATTTTGATGAAAGTAAATCAGAAACTGACAATATGCTATCATCCGGCTGGTATAGAATTTCTGATTGTGGCAACTTGAAGTTGATCCTAAGATGAAAAGGCTAAAAGTCAAAAATGTAGAACAGCTTGATGACTTCAACGACGAGTATGTCTACGATATCATTATGGAGGATGCTACAACACCGTATTTTTTTGCAAATGGTATCTTGGTTCACAACAGCTGTTACTTTAAGACGCATGCTTCCGACAAGGAGGAGGCAGTCGCTGTTGCTGATGAGACTGCACGGCTGACCAATGACAGCTTTCCTGAGTTCGTGCGCCGGTCGTTCAACTGTCAACCAGGTTTCGACAACCTCATCAAGGCAGGGCGAGAGGTAGTTGTAGAGCGTGGCATCTTTCAAGCAAAAAAGAAATATGTGCTAAAGGTGGTCGACCTTGAAGGTGCATCAGTCGACAAGCTCAAGTCACAGGGCTCTGAGATCAAGAAGGCTGACACTCCCAAGATCATCCAGCAGTTCTTGAAGGACCTAATGGGGCTTCTCTTGGACGGTAAGGACTACCCAACAATTGAGGAGTTCGTTAATAGGCGGCGCAAGGACCTGCTCGGTAAGGACGGTGACATTTTCACGATGGGTGTTGCCAAGCAGGTGAACAACCTTGATGCCTTCTATGCAGCTTGGCAGAGGGCTGGTTACCCTGCGCAAGGCAAGCTCAACACCGGCAATGGTCCACAGAATGTACCTGGGCATGTTCGAGCAGCGATGAACTACAACAGGTTGGTGTCTACTTACGAGCAAGGCGCAAAGCTCCTGAAGTCAGGAGACAAGGTCATCATCTTCTACTTGAAGGGCAATCCTGATGGTCTGAAGTCCATCGCCTTTCCGGCAGATGCCTATGAGTTTCCGAGCTGGTTTACTGAGCACTTCGCGGTTGACACCAAGCTGACTGAGCAGAAGATGATTGATGCAAAGCTCGATGGTATCTTCGAGGCGATGGGTTGGGAAGTGCCTACTCCGCAGCGAGCACTGGTCAATAAGCTCTTGAGGTTCTAAAATGAAGATTACCAGCAGAAAGAAGAAAGAACAAGAGGTTGAGATTGAGCTAGAGCTAAATGAGGTGGATGACAACATTATTCCTGTTGAAGAGGAAGAAATCCACGAACAGTTTGAGTTTTACCGTGAAAACTGGATCATTCAGGGCGCCGTCAAACTTGGCTGCTCGGTTGAGTTCGACCACCAGCGGTTAGTTACCACCTTCTTCTACAGGCAAGAAAAGCTGATGGAGCTCAAGGATGAGGATCTTCAATCAGACGCTCACTGCATTTTGAACTCAATCAGTGATACAATTGATCAAATCAATCGTAGAAACATCTATGAAGCTTAACACTACTGATATCGAGAAGCTGAAGACAGCTCTCACCGTAAGCCGAATTGTTGGCATTGAGCTTGCAGTTCTTCGAGATGGAAAGATCCTTGGTGTCAATGATAAGCGCGATGCTGCAATCATCAGCAGGCTGGAGCTAAGCTGTTCTGCCGAAATAAAGGTTGGTATTGGCCGAGTTGACGAGCTCACGAAGCGAGTATCTCTCTTTGGAGATGGCGTTGAAGCCGAGCTCAAGGTCAATGACAAGAGCGAGGTCAGCCAAATTACTCTCTCGGCGGGTCGGACAAAGCTGCAGTTTCGCTGCACCTCAATGTCTCTTCTGGACAGGAAGTACCCACAGGAGAACGCTGACACTGAGGCAGTTGTTGTCACTTTCACTCGAGGTGAAATCACCCAGCTGGCGCAAGGTGCCCGTACTCTCGGTGCGGAGAACATTGTAGTCAAGGTTGATAGGGCTGGCACAGTTCACGCTGAGTGTGCTGATAGCAATAATGACCGTTTTGCTCTTGTTCTTGAGAAGCAAGCTGAGTTTGTTGTTGAGCCAGAGAGTATCGTGTTTGTATACCGTGCTGACCTTCTTGCGAATCTTCTGTCAAATGCAGCGAAGGACCAAGATGAAGTCTCGGTAGTCATCGGTGAAGGTGGTTCTCTTACTTGCCTTCTCAAAGGACATTCACTCATCATTATGCCACAGGCAACTGGAGAATAACATGGACGACATTGAAAAGAGCCGAATTGAGTACGTTGCTCGTCTTGAGCAACAGGTAGCTGAACTTCACCGTCAACTGATGGAAGTCCAACCGCTTGCTGAAAAGTGGACACCAATTGTCGCAGGTGAAGTTGCGCAGGATGGTACGGTCAGGGTAACATTGGGCTTTGGTGGTAAGCGAACTACAGCAACTATTGGCATCAGCACCTTTGCCAACAATACGGTGCAGGACCTGACACACAGCATCGCCAACACCTTGGCTGAAAGTATGCTGGTTGAAAAGATTGCTGAGGTCCTGCGTCCTGAAGTTGAGCGACTCCTTCAAGGTGCCAAGGCAGTTCAAGGGGCAGGAAAATGGTAAAGGAGTGGATCCGTAGGCTATTCAGCAGGTCAATGCGAAAGGAAGAAAAGCCATGGGCTATGCTGGAAATCCAGGAATTTGAAGCAGATGGTCGCGTAAAGATGGGCTTTGACTACAACGATGCATTCGTTGAGAAAGTCAAGTCTCTTGGATTTCAGGCAGAAACAGATGAAGACACAGTTCAGCTTTTCTTTCTAGCTTCAGCCCTTAGACCAATGTCGCTAATGGCAGGTGATGAGGCTGTGCAGTCTGAGGCTCATCCTCAGTTGTCCAGCAACCAGAATGTGCTGATGCAATGAGAGAAGTTTCTACCGAGCGTCTAACTCAGATTGCTGATGAGATCTTTGATCTGACAGCAGCTCCCGGCACCTTTGGATTTCTAGATGAAGACATTGACCAAGCGCTTGAAAGGCGTCTGCAGGAAATCATGATGGGTCGCCAGTCACTTGAGTGCATGGAGCTCGCCATGTACCTGCGCACCACGTTCTCTCGCCGAGATTTCCTACCAACCTGGCAACCACTGCTCAACGTAACGGTCGAGCTTATCCGTGGGCGCGGTGAAGACCTTGACATGCTGTACGGCTTGGTTCCACGAGGTGAAACTGTAACTAGAAACACCGACGGAATGTCTGGTAACAAACATCCGCAGATGCAGCGTCGCTAATCACCAACTTGTGATATAATCAACCTATGAAGCGCCTTATTGTTGACACCTCCAACCTTTTGTTTCGAGTTTCTTCTGCTCACGGGAAATATCATGCCACTGGCTCAGCTGAGGACCAAGCAGGTCTTGCGATGCACATGAGCCTCAATACCCTTAAGTCATTCTACCGAAAGGTCCAACCTGACCAGGTCGCAATGGCTTTCGAAGGGGCTGACAACTGGCGAAAGACCTACACCAAGTCAGATGCTTGCGTGTCAAAGCGCATTTATAAGGCAAACCGGGTGAAGGACGACAGCATGATCCCGTTCTTCGAGCTCATCAAGTCCTTTGAACAGCTCGCCCGCCAGCACACCTCGCTGGTCTGCCTGTCGCATCCTCGGCTTGAAGGTGATGACGTCATCGCTGGCTACGCCCAGCACTTCTCAGCAAAGGGTGATGAGGTCATCATTCTGTCGGGCGACAAGGACTTCATGCAGCTGCTTGACCTTCCAGGTGTTTCACTGATGAACCCAGATGACGGTAAGCTACGAGGAAATGACAAGAAAACTGGGGAGCGCATCGATCCAAAGTACTTCATGTTTGAGAAGTGCATTCGTGGTGATGCCGGCGACAACGTGATGTCAGCTTATCCGCGCGTCCGCTCGACAAAGATCGAGGCTGCCTTCAAGGACGAGTACGCTCGGACCAACCTGTTCAATGAGACCTGGGAGTTCAGCGATCCATCCACTGGCGAGAAGCGGACCTTCCAAGTTGGTGACCTCTTCGCTGAGAATGAGCTGCTGATGGACCTTTCAAAGCAGCCTGAAGACATTCGTCAGCTTATAACTGAAACCATTGAACGCGAGGTTGTTCACCATGGGCAGTTTAGTTACTTCCATTTTGTCAAGTTCTGTTCAAAGTACGGACTGAAGAAAATCGCAGAAGAGGCGCAGTACTTCGTGGAAATGTTGAGTGCCACAGGGATACATTCACCAATGAAGGAAGCAGCCGCAGAGTATCGTGCGGCAAAGAAGAAATCAACTTTGGCGTTTTGATATTCTGTCAGAAAGTTCTTCGAGTGAAATACTGCACCGATAGTTCTTCTTGACGTTGCTTTCCCACGGTATCATTTCAAGGTTGCAGAAATGCCCTATCACGCTAGGTGATATGCCGTGTAGAAATCCATAACTGATAGAGATCTTGTGGTCTATTTGAAACGCACCGGGGTTGCCGTTCTTTCCACGCAGGTGAAAGTTAGGTAACTTTGACAGATCATTGGATCTAGTGATGCGCCAGCATTCAGAATGATACCTCTGTTTTGCTGTCATTTTGTCCCTGGGAACGAAAATCCCCTTCTTCACCTTGGTTTCGTGTTGTTTGTCATACATGCGTTGGAAAGTGGTCTTGCCATCAGCACCTATCTTCAGCATCGAAGATTTTCGTTTAGCGGAAACTTCTGCTACACCTTCGGGCCCAAGGGTTTTCAATCTAACTTGAGCGGCACATTTTCCAGAGCACGCGCTTCTGTATCGCGGCTTTCCTCGTTCTTCAAACAACACCCTATTTCCACAGGAGCAAATGGGTCGTGACGTTATTCCAGCAAATACAGCAAATATCCTCTCTTTGAGAGAGGCGTCACCGAGGAATGCTGTTTCTGCTTCCAGGGCGCGAAACACTTCTGGATTTCGCTTGACTATGCGTTGCGAGTTCACGTTGATGCGGTTATGATCAAACACATTCAAAGATAGAAGAGTGTTTCGTAGTTTCATAGGAGACACTTCCAGATATTTTGTGCTATTTATAGTAGTCGGCAACATCTTCCTGCAGTAACCTCTCTTCTCCACAATAAATAGGTTGTGTCTAGAAACACTCTAGACATTTTAAAGGGTTCCCGTGAGGGATAAAACGTCTAACGTGTTTCCCATAACCAAGCAAGGAGATATGCAATGGCTACTACAAAGATTGAAAAGCGTCCAACCGACCTACAGCACGTTTTCCTCATTGATTGGAATGATGACGGTATCCTAAAGGAAATTGCTGTTGTTTCTGAAACACCCGATGGCACAATCTATGGTATTGAAGTAGATAAGCTTCACCCCATAGACAAAGCACGGCTGAAGAGGTTCCTGGTAAGCGTTCATGCTGACAAGTATCCCCTGTGGGAACTGCTGTCTCAAGGAAAGCTGAACAATGGAACTAACGCTCTAGATTTCTTTCATATGAATTACGTCAAAGTCAAGCGCCCTCGAGGTGCAGTCCTCGGCGGAGGATTAGCGACTGTTGAAGTTTATGGATCTGACATGCAGATTGGTTCAGAGTTCACCAAGGGTGATCAAGGAACTGTAGCAGGTCAGATTCCTGGCATTTAACATATTTTGGATGCAGTAATGCATCTTGAGGCCCGACTGCTTAAAACGCCGGGCCTCAAACGAAATAAGTTTCTTCGCTGGTATGTTCTTCTTATGACTCATCGAATGCATAATGCTCCTGAGGGTCATATAGAAAAACACCACATACTTCCAAGATCTCTAGGTGGAAGTAATTCAAGTCGTAACTTGGTTGCGCTAACACCCCGTGAGCATTTCATAGCTCATCGTCTGCTCGCAAGATGCACTGAAGGTAAAGCAAAGAGATCGATGAACTTAGCTTTATCTTTCTTCATGACATCTTGCCGCAATCACCAGCGGACATTAACCTCTAAGCAATACGAGGCAGCAAGAAAAGCCATTAGACTTGCTATACCGATTTTTGAAATGACTGATGGGAAATACTACTGCCATCCTGACTTTTATCGTTTTTGCTCTAGTGAAAAAATAGGCAGAAGCAATTTGCAAAAACGACTGTCAACATCTGAGGTAGTCGTAATTACATGCGGAAAACATAAAGGCCGAGCATTCTCATTCACTGATGTTGGCAGTTTTAGAATGCAAGAAGAAATTAAAAAACAGCTAACAGCAACTAAAGCTCTGCGGGCCAGTGCTGTTGAGCGCCAATGGTCAGTTAAGGCTAAACGGTCTGCCAGAAAAAGAAGTGTTGTTTTAAAAGATTCAAACGGGCAAGTTTACAAATTTGACAGTATGTTAGCTGCGCAGGAAGCAACAGGCATTCCGTGGACAACTTTGCAGTCATGCAGGAAAGTACCGCACAGGTTTAAACACGGCGCTGGTGCAGGCTGGTTGCTTCATTCTATAGGCAAAATGCAAACAGCAGACAGCTAATCTGTTTAGCATTTCTAAAGCATACTGTTAAATATAGATCCTACGGGATTTGTGAGTGAACCACTGAAAATGCTGAATCATTTTTTGGCGGTTTCATTTACGCGCAAACAAGTTAAAATATTCTAACTATTGTCTAATAATGTACGTATCTCCTAGTAAGGATACAAAATGAGATCAGTTTTTGCATTTCTTATCTTAGTTGTCCTTTCTGTTTTGGCTCTCGTGTTTATCACGATGCAGCGAATTCCTCAACCAATCGCGACTGCGGTAATTGGAGAAAAGCCACAGAAAGTCATTGGCGGGCAAGCTGTTCAGCTTCTTCCATCTAATCTTTCTGAAAAGCAGCATAAGCTTCTTAATATGGCCTACGAGGTTGCCAAGGCAAATGGATTCAAAAATCCTGAAGTTGTTCAAGCGGTGCTGCTTCAAGAAACGCACGCAGGCGGGCTAAAAAGCTACAGAGTGGCAAATCCTGGGCCAGAGGCGTATTTTGGCCCAATGCAGATCAAGCTTGCGGCTGCTAAGGATGTGCTTCAGCGCTGGCCTTTTCTATTCACTGTCTACGGGTTTCATACTCGCACAGATGATGAGATTAAGGCAAACTTAATTCTCAATGATCGTTTTAACCTTGAAGTTGGAACAAGGTACCTAAAGCTGCTGCAACAGGAATATGGTTTCTCTGGTAGAGCTCTTATGAACGCGTACAATAGAGGGCCAGGTGGTGTGCAAGAGGTTGATAATAGCACCTTCCACTATGCGATTGGCGCTGAAAGAAAGCTTACAATGGTCAAGCAAAAGCGCTAATCTTTGCTTTGATATTTCTTAATGCCCCAGTTTGATACAATATAAAGATGATACACAATTCGTCTTTAGCTGATGTCATTAGGTCAAAATTAGTTCTTGGTCCTCTTAACCCAAGAGGATTTCATGAACTAAGATGCGAGGTGTGTCATGATCATTCACCTCGAGCCGCTTTCCGTTTTGACGGTGAAAACGTAGGCTTCAGCTGTTGGAACTGTGGTGCGAAGGCCCGCTACGAAGAAGGGACGGGGCGTTTATCAAGGAACTTCAGACAAATCCTTGAAGCCTTTGGGATTACCAAGGAGGACCTTTCAGTTATCAGATCTTCTCTATTCAGTCACGTGAAGAAAGAAGAAGAAGACGTTACTCTTGATGCGCTTAAGAAAGTTAAGCTGTTTACTCCAGAAGTTTCTCTTCCAAATCAGTCATTTCCAATAGGTGTTGATCACCACATAGATGTGCAGCTTCCAATTGCTGAATACCTAGAGAGTAGAAAGATTGATCCGCTAAAGGTGAAAGTGCACTTTAGTCTTGACCCGCGCTTCGTGGGAAGGGCAGTTATCCCATTCTACCGAGATGGTAAGGTAATCTACTGGCAAGCGCGCAGCATCAAAGACGGCATCAAACCACGATACCTAAATTCTTCAGTATCTCGTGACGCCGTGCTATATGGGTATGACCAAATATTCACGTGGAGCGACACCCCGCTGTTTGTTACAGAAGGCGTGTTTGACGCAGTGGTGCTTGATGGGGTGTGCACACTTGGCGCGAGTCTTAACTCAGCAAAGCTTGAGATCCTAAAGAGATGCCGGAGGCGTGTAATCTTCGTGATTGATCGCGACAAGACTGGCGGCGTGTTTGGAAAAACTGCCCTAGAGCATGGATGGGAAATCAGCTTCGTTGATGAACGAGTAAAGGATGCCAACAGAAGCGTGCAGGTGTTTGGACTTCCCTACACCATCTACACACTGATGCAGAATGCAACAACCAAAGAAGTCTATCCACAGCAAAGCCAGCTCCAACTGTCTCTTGGTGTTATGATAGGCAAACTGAGAGGAACTAAATGAGTAAAGAACAAGATCGACCACCACAGATGGATGAAGACGCCCAGCGTCTTTACATCAACTCGATGCTGTCAAGCGCAGAGCTCTTTGCCCGCCTAAATGGAATTGTCAAGCCTGAGTATTTTGACCCGACAGCTGCAAAGGTCATCAAGTTCATGCAGGACTATTTTCAGGAGCACCGGGCCGTTCCAGCGCTACCAATTGTAAAGGCCACAACCAAGTTTGACTGCCAAGAAGTGTTCCTGCAACGCGGAGATAACGAGTACCTGCTGAAGGAAATCGCCAAGTTCTGTCGCTTCAGAGCAGTCATCAACGAGGTCACCAAGGCTATCGGAACTGGCGGCTACCTGGAAAAAGGTGACATTGGAACGATGGTTTCCAAGCTGAAGGAAGCCACCGAGATAGACATCATCACTGAGCTTGGCATCGACTACTTTGACAACCCGATTGCCCGGCTTGAAGCAGATGAAACCGAGGATGCGCTGATCCCTACCGGATGGGACAGCGTAGATGAAATGATTGGTGGTGGTATCGGTCGCCAGGAGCTCATCACCTTCCTAGCGCCTTCTGGTGGCGGTAAGTCAGTTGGTATGCTCAACCTTGGGCTCAATTTGATGTCGCGAGGCCTCAACGGCGTCTACATTTCACTGGAGATGCGAGACAAGAAGGTTGCACGTCGTACTGACCAGATGATCGCACGCATGGCAAGCGGTATGATCCCCTCTAATCGGACTGTAGTTGCTACTGAGATTCAGAAGTTTTACGAGAAGACTGGCGCCCGCTTCTTCATCAAGCGGATGCGCGAAGGTACCACCAACGCCAACCACATCCTTGCCTACCTGAGAGAGCTTGAAGCCCGTCACGCCTTCCGTCCAGACTGGATCATCGTAGACTACCTTGACCTGATGGAGCCGGTGCGGCGAGGTGCTGGCGACAACATGTTCCTGAAGGACAAGTACGTCTCTGAGGAAGTCCGTGCAATCGGCTTTGACTACGACTGCATCATGATCTCAGCTTCCCAGCTTGGTAAACACGCGACCTCAGCAATCGAGGAAGGTAGGCAGATGCACCAAGGGGACGTTCAGGGCGGTTCATCGAAGACCAACACGTCTGATCTGATGGTTGCTCTTGTCAAGACTGAGGCGATGGATGAAGCTGGAGAATATCGCTTTGAGTTTGTCAAGTCACGCAACAGCGATGCAGTTGGCAAAAACCTGCTGATGCGATGGAATAAAACTAGCCTACGAATCTCTGATCTTGACGAACCTGCGCTAAAGTTCAAACCTAAGTCGTCGATTCAAAGTTCGGGAGCCTTTACGTTATCCGCATTAACCAAGCCAAGATCTATTGATGACCTGCTCTAACTGAAAACACGAATTTTTCGCAGTATAAATACACTTAGTATCAACCACTTCATAACAGGAGAAATATATGTCAGAACCACGTACCATCACTCTTGACGGCATCAGCTACGACGTCGCTCAATTCAGCGAAGGAGTTCAAAGCGCGGTAGGTATCTACAACACCTTCAATGCCCAACTTCAAGTTGAGCAGCTGGCCGTGATGAAGACTCAAGCTGCTATGCAGGGGCTTAGTGGTCAAATTGTTGCCGCAGTTCGCAAGGAGCTCGAAGAGAAGCGCGCCAAGGCTGAAGCTGCCAGCGGGGAAGATGCTGTAGCCGAGTAAAGCTAGCGCTCTAAACAGTGAAAAGGGCAGGGAGTAATCCGCTGCCCTTTGTCATAAATAAAACATGAACAGACATCTTATCACTGAAGGAATATCGCATTTGGAGGACCTTGACCTCCAACAGTTTATTGCTGCTGTCTCAAATATCACAAAAATGCAGGCAACAGAAAAACTGGACGGATCAAATCTCTGGTTTGGTCTTGACGCAGATGGTAAGCTTTTTACCAGCAGAGCCGGTAAGCGAAAGAACGCTGAAAATATCTACAGCGTCGATGACTACCCATATTTTGCGGCTAACAATGGGTTCAGAGCTTCATTCGCGGCTCTTAAGGCTAAAGAGACAGAAATAAAATCAATCATCAGACCTGGAGATACCATAGAAATTGAGGTGCTGTTTGGCCGGCAGCCAAACGCCGTAGTGTATGGTGCTGGTGGGAAAAACTACATTGCGTTTATAAGAGGTGTTGAGGGAACTGAAGACATTCTGGTTGATCAACTTGCACAGCGTTTGTCCAATCAGACAGTTAAGGTTTCAACAAAGGTTGTAGATACTGTTGACGGCGAAAATCTAATTGTTGAGCCTAGAGATTTTACCTTCCAGTTTGTATCAGCGCAGAAAATTGATGCTGGCGCCCTTCATCAGGTTAATGTTTCTAAGCAGCTCGCTGCTCTTGATAAGTTCCTAAAACAGAAAGCAGATTTAGAAGGATCTAAGCTTACTAACTTTGATGTGTTAACTAGCTCTCTAGGATCATTTGACAAGAGCATCCGGCCTGCTGCAAAAGAACTAAAAGCTAAACTGCAAGCTAAGGTTCTAACTGATTTTAAGCTTCCTATCAAAAATGAACTGCTTGCAAAGTTCGTTCACCAGACAAAATCGCCTTTAGCCGCAAATGATCTTACTCCTGATGAGAACATTGGCATAGAGGGTGTTGTTCTTCGTACTCCCGGTTCTGAGGAACAGGTTAAGATAGTCGACAAGGACCTGTTTACCACCATCAACCAGTTCAACCACGCTGTTCGTAACTCAATTAATTCTATGATACGGACGACGGACATGTCAGCTCCTCTTGAAAGCAGGGGAGGACTTATTGGTGAGCTGAAGATAATGATAGCAGATCTTCTTGGAAATAAAGAGCTTGCCAGAACTCAAGGCGCGAAGAAGATATTTCTAACCGTCAAGGGTAAAACACCAGAAGAAACCATAAAAAATGTGGCAAATGAGCTGACAGGCGGGAATGACTTTAGAGCAACGCAGCGCAAGATTATTGCCTTGATTGAAACCGCGAAACAAAAGCTCGCAACAAGTCTAAAGGACTTCAAGGCTAACAAGGATAACTTCCAGCTTAAGCTTAAGAGCGGTAAGTCAATGGGGCTTTCACCAGAGGTCATTCGCAGGACGCTAACTACCTTTGCGGAGAGCAAGCGGGATCTAGATGAACTTGGTCAAAAGGTGAAGGCGGCAAAGTCACTTGTACAACTTGCTGTTGTTCTTTATGGAAAAATAGCAAAGGCTGTTCATGAAACAGAAGAAGAGCAGTTAAGTGAAGCTTTACTGTCAGAAAAACTTTTCCTCACTGATAAATCACATTATCAAAACAAAGACGGTTGGACACTTCTGAACATCTACTTTGCGACCGTCATCATGTCAACCGTGATCTATAAAAGCGATGATAAGCATGGCATTCGTCTGCTGAAGGATAAGTCGTACTGTAGACTAACTAAGTGGGCAAAAGAGATGTCCCCATTAAACTTCTGGGGATACGTAATTTGGAGAGTTGGGACTCCAGCAGTCCAAAAGATAATCGGTAAGAAGGTTGCAAAGGACATCTTTAAGTTTACCCGCAAAGTTCCTGCTAACTGGTGGAGATTTCTGCACATGGACCTTAGCTTTGGCAGAGATACACCGATTGACTGGGAAGAACACAGAACAACGTTGTCGGTTCTTCAGCAATATCCAGGCTTAAACATGGATAGGGTCACGTCTCTCCTTGACAGCGCATTTAGGTATGAGCAGCTTTCATTTGATGAAAAAGTAAAGTTTTTCTCAAAGCTGTATCTGTTCATCATGCAGTTCATTCCTACTTCGCCACTGCTAGTCCGTATTAAGGCAATCCAAAATGAACTGCTTTTAAATGCTAGCGGCCAAAACTATCAAATGGTGTCAGAAATGAAACTGATTAAATGGATTTCGGAACAAGATGGTGGCGGTGAAGCTACCGCATCTGCCTCTACTTCTGGAACTACCGCAACTTCTGGAACTACCGCAACTTCTGCAACTTCTGCAACTTCTGGAACAGTTTCAACCGCAACGACTGCCTCAGCAATTGCCCCACTTGAAAAGAAACTAACTTTCAAGATTAAGAGGCGCGATTGGAAGCAGCCAAAGTTTAAAAATCCAAATAGGACAAAAGATAATGAAGCTTCTATCTGAAATAGTTAATCAGCAAGATCTTTCAACAGCGGATGGTTCAGATGCTGGTACATCTGACATGAAAGGAAAAGGTGCTGAGGTCAAGTTTGATCTGATGAGAAACACCATCAACAGTGACGGAAAGATTAGAGGTTCTGATGTTGCTAACTATCTAGAAAAAGCGCATGAGCTTAATGATGAAGTAGAAACAGTTCTATACGGCCTTGAGACAAGTGACGGCGAGGTAGTTAAGGTCTACGTCAATGCTGCCCAAGCAGATGCCTTTGAGGCTGAAATGAAGAAAATGCTTGGTATGGAAGATGACATAGAGGAAGCTATCAACAACCTTGCTGCCAAGTTTGATATCGTTGACGTCATTTGGCCACAAGGCGCGCCTAGTGGTGAAGAAGCAGAACCAGAGGATGTTGTCAACCTAGATGATGCCTCAGACATTGGCAATCTGGATGACGATGATGACATGGAAACCATCGCATCAGTAGATGATGAGGAACGAAGCGACGCCACCCCAGTAGAAGACGAAGAAGAACCTGAACCTGAAGGTGAAGAAGAACCTGAACCTGAAGGTGAAGAAGAACCTGAAGGTGAAGAAGAACCTGAACCTGAAGGTGAAGAAGAACCTGAAGGTGAAGAAGAACCTGAAGGTGAAGAAGAACCTGAAGGTGAAGAAGAACAAGAACTAAGTGACAAGAAGAGTGGCAAGAAGAGTGACAAGCACAGCTTACTTAAGCAGATTGGTGGGGGCCTTGCTGGTAAAAACAAGGTAGCTGAAGGTCAAGTCGTCAAAGCTGACTTCAGTAAAGGTAGGGGCGTAGAAAACCCAGATATTGAGGTTCCAAAGGGATATGATAGATTTGAAGCAGATGGTCGTATCATCTATGGCTTCAAGGGTAACAAGCGGCATGTAGTATCAACTACTTCTGATGAGAAACTCGCTCGTGAACTTGTAAAAGTCTACAACGGTGGAAAGGCTTCTGCTGTCATGAAGCCGGTAAGTCTACTTAAAGCTTTTGGTTCTCGTGAACTGGCTGCAGCCGATGAAGTGGGAGTTAAGCTTGCTGAAAAACCATCGTATTGGTCTGATTTTGAGGGCAGTGGTTATGCAGCAAAAGACAATCTAAATGACGTTTCCCTAAGAAAACTGCAAAATACAGTAGGGAAACTCAAGGTGTATTCAGGTGAACAGATCTACGGGTACTCAATTAAACCACCACATCCTTTGGTTAATGTAAAACACATGCCACCAGAAGATATGTTCATACTGGTGTTTGACGATGGTACACGTTATCTTGCTGACACCACAGGAGCCAATACATATATTCGTATGTGGCAAAAGATAAACTAAGGAGATCAAAAATGACAGTGGGACAAAAATTTCTAAACAGAGTTCTAAATGAAGCTAAGAAGGATGTTGATGGTTTCAAGGATGACTTTGATATCCATACTCTTCCATCAAGTAGCCCAGTAGTTGCTAATCTGCCAATGCCTATGGCTCGTCAGGTCGTTCAGCTGTATCACCTGATGGGTGTTTCAGTTGAAACTCTGGAGATGCGCCCAAAAGCCGTTAAAGAAGCAGCTATGACAGTTGCAGATGAGATGCGTACAAACCGCCCACTGCGTCTTGCAGCGCAAAGATTATTCTCAGCACTTGCGACTGCAAAGGGATTTGCTCGTAAGGAAGAAGAAGTTATGGAGGCAAATGCTTCTATGACTCCCGAGAAGAACCTTCAGCTGATTGGCGGAACAATTGTAAAGCAGATGGAAGCAGTTTTGGCGGCACTTAAGCTTCCTGCTGGTGTCCTACAACGTGCGATGCGTCGTGATCAGGCAGCCATGATGGAAACTGCTGATATTCTTCGCTCGGGTGCCGCGCGTTCAAAGTTTGCAATGCTAGCATCGGAACTTGGCGTTGATCTGATGAGTGTTGGTCAGACTGTTAAGGTGCAGGAAGCATTTGAGACACAAACTACTTTTACCCCGGGAGTTAGCCCATATGAACAGGCAGCGGAACGGCTTTTGACTGCACTGGGCGTCAATCCAAATCAGTTGATGTCATCCATGAAGACAAAGATGGCAATGGTTCAGCGCGGAGATAGAGCTGTTGCCGGCGAGGGAAGCGTGACACTCAATATGATGAACAAGTTAGCAGATCGACTTGAAAAGACAGGGAAAAGCATACAGTGAAGCTTCTTAGAGAAGTCACCGCTGAAGAACAGCCAGTAGAGGACACCACCTCTACTGGTCCTGTGACGCCTGAAGGTGGCTGGAATATCGGTCACCTAGCCAATCACGGCATTCTTCTATCATGCGATGGCTTCTCAATGAAGCTAGACCTTGATCAACTTAACGCCCTCTTTGACCTTGCTGAAGATGGCGAAAGTGGTGAGGTCAAAGATCATGCAGGTAATCCAGTTTTTGTTGAGGTTCTAGATAAAGGCATCGTTCTAAGCCGTGAAGGCGATAAGGCATATCCACAAGGCGTCATGCTTGATCTCAAAACACTTAAGGAGATTGGGATTGAGGAGCATGATGCATCTGGCAAAAATCAGATTGAAGAACCTGGTCCTGAAGAAGAGGACGAAGACGCCGAAGCTGATGATACAATCAAACAAGACGATGAGATTGATGATGAACAGCTAAAGGAGGGCGTCAAGCGAGCATTTCGTAGAGCAGGTAAGAAGATAAAGCGTGGCTTTAGGGTAACATCTGGTTTCCGAAAAGGCAGGGTTGTTGCTAATATCAAGAATGCCTTTAAGCCAAGAGCTCCAGCCCGAACCCGCATGAAGCTTAAGATTGCTGCACGTAAAAAGAAAATCGTACGCATACTGAAAGCGAAGCGCACCCGAATGAAGCCGCTCTCAAAACGTCTAGCTCGCATGAACAAGCGCCGATGAAGTTTCCCTACCCGGACTTGCAAACCGTTAGTCACCAAGGGCGCCGCTGGTATGATACTCCAGCCGGCTTTATGCCATCTATCACAACTGTGCTCGGGTACACAGAACCTGAAGAGAAGAAACAAAGCCTTAAAAATTGGCAGGAGAGCCTAGGGCCGGTTAGGGCAGCGCAAGTCAGCAAAGCTGCCACAGATCGTGGAACAAACGTCCATCTGTTGTGCGAGCGCTTCCTCAAGGGTGAACAGATAGATTCCCATATAGATGGTCAACCAGTTCCATATGCTGATATGCAGAGCTTCAACGCGCTAAAGTTAAAGCTTAGCAAGATTCAAGAGGTGTGGGGACAGGAAGTTGCGCTCTATTCAACTTCTCTTGAGCTCGCAGGTAGATGCGACCTCATAGCAATCTACAAGGAAAGACCAGTCATTATCGACTTCAAGACCTCCAGCAGAATTAAGAGTAGCAAAGACATTCACAGCTATAAGTTGCAACTTGCATTCTACGCGCAGGCGCACAACGAGATGTTTGGGACTGATATTGCCGAAGGCGTCATCCTCATGGTCGCTGGGACCGGCTTTCCACAGGAATTTAAGGTACAGCTTTCTGAGTTTATTCCTGAACTTAAGAAAAGAGCAGACCGCTTCTGGCAGGACGCCATAAATAATGTAGTATAGAAAACGGAGCCCTGTATGCGTCAAACTACAAATGAAATGTCTATTAATCTACCAATCGTTTCTGTTGAACCTGTTTCATCAGTAGAATCAGATGGTGGGTATTCTACTCAGTCAGGTGTAGATCAATCTGTGGTAATTGGATCACCTGATAATTCTAGGCACCCATCGTGCATCAACATTTATGCTGATAGCATTGCACCATCAGGTTGCTTTGATTCAGATAGTGAGCTGTGCACATTTGACGTTGTGTTTAACGTTGGCATCCGTGAGGGTGACACCAGCAAAACATACAAGGTTGTAAAAAGAATTGCAGTTGATAAAGTTAAGCTTGCGTGCGACGCTGAGTGTAGCTCACCTGTCTCGGTAGTAGAGCACAGCGAAGCAGTGAAGAAGGCAGAGGCTGCTGCGACAGCTAAGCGTTTTAGAATTCTGGCAGGGTTGGAGTAAATCATGGCGCAGATAGTCATTTTTGCGCCTAGTGGTGAGGATGTTTCTGCTGGTGAACAGGCTCTTAAGGATGCCGGTCATGATGTAGAAGTCGTTGAAGCAACAGCTGAAAACCTACTGCACATGGCTATTGGTATGATTGGCGGCGAAGATGAAAAACCAGCTGAAGAAGAGCCAGCTGAAGAAGAGCCAGCTGAAGAAGAGCCAGCTGAAGAAGAGCCAGCTGAAGAAGAGCCAACCAAAATGGAAAGTCTTGGTAACTGCTCAATTGATGGTGAAATGGTTCCTGCATTTTTAGGGAAAAAGACAAGGCTTTTTGTAAAAGAGCTGCATCGTGGAGAAAAAACAACTTTCACTATCAATGAAAGCGTTATCTCTACCTGGGAAAAGAAACATCGTTTCTTCCTAACTACTGAAAGTGGACGAGTTCTTGCGCCAGCAGCTGATGTATATCGTTCTAAATTTGGCCAAACTTATCTTGAAGTTGGACCAGAACTTTCAAAGTTTTTCTAACATCAAATGATACGTAGTCCTTTCTTTGTCATAGAGAATGCAATTTCTGCCATTAAGTGCGACCTGATAATTAATGAGCTTGGTCTCAAAGTTCCTTCTCTTGACGAAAACAATAAGCCACTAAAGTATGAACGCTTAGTAGCTGACAGTGAGTTAAAGGGGTTCATACATTCAGCAGTTGATGCTAATAGGAGCTTACTTGAAGAGAGATTTAATGGCACTATTGGTCAGCTAGAAACTCCGCTTTTTCAACAGTATTTTGAAAATCCAGAAGTTCCAGCTGAAAAACACGGGTGCGAAAATTCTAAATTTATACGAAAAAAGTGGGTTAAGGTTAAGGACATTGATATAGTTGGGTATCTTTGGTTAAAAGACTACAACAATAGCGTTCCACTTGACCCCAGATTTGAGACATATGGTGGAAAGTTAGAATTTCCTGCGTATGACTTTAGCTTAGTTCCTCAAAGAGGCACAATGGTTTTATTTCCTGGAGGACCCCACTTCATAACAGCAGTTTCACCTATATTAGTTGGAACATTTGAAGTGATAAAGATTTGTTTCAAGCTTAATACAGCCGATGGAACTCCATGGACGTATAAGCCGTCACTATTTGGCGGAACATACGTAGAGTGGTTTGCACAAGAAGAAGCGCGTCAGTAAGGAACCCAACTTCCTTGATACTGACTATCACCTACCCACTGGTACACCACATTCACCTCACTCATCTGTCCTTTGCCATCTTCAGCATAGTTTAGATGAATTAGAGATCGTGTTGGTCCAGTTATCTCATTATTGGGTTGTTCCGGTAATCCATCGGCACCGCTAAGAAAAGATTTACCAAATGACGTCAACGCTGGGGCATCTACTCCAGAATCGTGAACGTCATACGCTGAACCACGTGGTGGCATTTCTACCCAACAGCTTACGTCAGCATTAACCTGCTGACGTAAGTCTTCTATGTCCCATCCATTTATAGTTGCACCAGTGTCTGCATCTACTGCTGAGACGGGCTTTAACCTATAGAGCCTAAATCTTGGCTTTATGATTATCTTGTCTACCTGCGTGAAACTTGTAGAAGTTGGCAAAAGCATAGCAGTTACTTTCCCAGCAATGATCAGTGGCTTCGAAAAAGAGAATGCTACATCACTGCCAATTTGCTGTGGCGCCGCGCCTATTTGTGCACTAATGCTATAATTGCGCGCGCGTGGCTGCGGTGTGTGAAGATTGTATATCTCTATTTTTTCAGTAAAGGGTAAATCTACCCTAAGTAGAGATGCAGTTGCAGTTCCAATGATATTTTCACTGCTTTGAACTGCATCGTTAGCGACTACGCAAACTGCTTCAGTTGAAGAGTATTCAACAACTTCAACTGATAACCTGTTTTGATGTATTCCGACGTTTTTTGAACGGAAAAATGTTCCACCTTTTGTCAATCTTGACCTTGTGGCCGAATAGCTTTTAATAGTTGGCGTGCCTTGCTGACGAGCGGGTGGTCTGTATCTGGTTAAAGGTAGACTGCTTGTGGGCATCTTACTTCTCTATAAAAACATCATCTGACGCCGTCACGGCAGTTCCATCATGGGAGCTTCTTCCGCACTTATGAACCTGAATTTTAGTTACGTCTTTTAATGCCACAGGTTGATGGTTTACAAAAACTGAGGTTGACCATGGTCCTATAAACACGGTGGGTGGAAAACATCCATGCCCAGTGGTCTGTTTCAATCCCTGATGGGTTATGGGCATACCGTTAGCAAAAACATTTTGGGAGCCCTGCGCGGAGTTATCACCGCATGAAACCTTGTCACCAATCCTAACTACGTTTCCGGACATGCATTAAGTTCCGTAAGATGCCAGGTATTTATGACGTCTGTGAGAGGCTAACGCTCAATGCGTACTGTAAGGCTTCGTTTGACCTTCTTAACCACCCATTTAAAAATACGCGTTTTGATTCGTTGCTTGCTACTATATCTTTGAAAAATGTATCTCTTTGCTGTTTAAGCGCTTCGCACGATTGGGCATCCCCTAGACCAAAAATATTTGCCCGCTGTAGAAGTTTTGATACGTTACCTTCACCGTGCTGATATATCATGTCCATTAACAAGATTGCAGTTCTTGGTTTGTCTGCTTCAAGTGATGAAATACCAGGAATTCTCTTCCAGTAGTTGTTAAATCCAACCTGTTCAGCCTGAGGATAAGTTAGGTCTCTTACTGTTATCTTTCCGGCATTTGTTTTTTGCGCAACTCCAAACTTAGTTTCGCCGCCCGGATCTACAGGGTGATTTATGTAACCTACTTTTTTCTTCTGTAATTTAGTTCCAAAAAGTCCAGCGTCAAGCTCGCTGTCGCCAGGTGAAAATTCCGGTGAACTGGACCAGTGAGGTCCAACTTCGTGCTTCATTACGAAGTACCATGCTTTTTGAAAAATAGTGCCCGATGGTGGCTCCCAAGATGGTGGGATAGCAGGCGTTAATGGATCTGGTGTATTAGGGTAATCAGCACTAGGAGGTGGGCACTCTGTTTTTGCATTAACATCTGCCGGCGTTAATGTGGCATCTCCCTGAACTGTTCTTTCGCTGCCTGGAGCAGCCTGATTGTCGGGTGTTGTTGCGAATGCTGCGGGCATTTCGCCTCTGATAAGCGGCAATGGGTCAACCCAGGTTTGAGTTGATCCATTTATTATCCTGCATTCAAAATGCAGATGCGCCGCAGTACCAATCCCAGTATTTCCCTCTTTTCCAATCTTTTGCCCAGCCGCAACTTTTTGTCCTTCACTAACGTAAAATCTATCTAGATGCATATACACAGTCTGGCAAAGCAGCTGTCCGGCTGAATTTCTATGATTTATCTTCATATAGTTTCCAGCCCCGCCCGGTTGATTTCCTGTAAAAACAACCGCACCATCAGCGGCCGCCACAACGTCCGATGTAGCAGCACCTGGTGTTGAAATATCAATGCCTTTGTGAGGTGCATTGGTTCCTTTGACTGGGTGAACTCTTGGACCAAAAAGAGAAGTAACTCTACCTCCGGGCAGCGGGTTTATGAACTGTATTGAGTTTGATGGTGATGGAGTTTCAACAGCGAATGCAAACCTTCTGGTATCAAGCACTTCCGTCCCATTTTTTGCGGTTACTTGAACCTCAAACTTTTTGCCTTTGTCACTATCAGGTATGCTACCACTTTTCAGTGTATCATTATTTCCTGTTGTTGTAGATGATGTTAGCCAGTTTGGATTACCTGAATATTCCCACGCAACGTTGGAGGCGGGAACAGTAGACGTCGACGTTAATTCAAATTTAACGTCTATTGAACCATCTGTCTTGACTGGTATTGACGTGTTAAGTATTCTATTTGGTTCGTAATCTGTAAGATCATCCTTTTTGCCTGAAGGATTTTCTGCTCTTGACATGTAGCACTCAACACGCTCACCGGGTAGAATGGCAGTTTCATCAGTTCTGCCACTTACATTGTCAGCGCCTGCTGATTCAACTAGCTGTGGGGCAGGGGGGCAGCAGCTCATTGCTTTATCTACATGCGTTTAACGCAGCTTTAAGCTCTTTTTGATACGCTTCTGCAAGGACCCTGTCACCAATGAGATCAGTAACCGCTTCATAGATGTGATTATACGGTGGAGAATATCTAAACTCTGGCTGGGTTGGTTCTTCTATCTTGCAAGGAACCGGAAGAGGAACATAAACAGGTTCAGGAACTTTTGTTAGCGCACATCCACTTAGAACTGCCGCGATCATTACTATTACCACCTTCATTTTTGTACTCCATTAATAAGATCGAGGGCACTTTTACACATATCATCCGGAGTAGAAGGAACAGAGTTATAAATGGTTTCAGCTTGCTTTTTAGCGTTTTCTGTTTCTTTTTTTGCTTTTTCTATCTGAATCCTAGCCTCCTTTTGCTTTTTTTCTGCTGCATCTTTCAGTGCTTGTACAGCTTTATTTTGTAGCTCAATTTTTAATGAAAGCGCTGTATTTTCTGACTTAAGCTTTTCAATCTGCAGCTTTAGACCTCTAATATGCGACTGAGTGGCAAATCCACCAGCGAGCAAAGTTAGGATAAGAACTACAGCAACTATGATTTTTTGACTTAAGAAGCTAGTAAACATTTTACGCGATAAGTGTTACAGTTCCAGTTCTTGGTGAGCTAAATGTAATAACCACAGTGTTGTCATTTTGATGAACAACATTACTTGGAAAGATTTTCTGCATTGCGTTATTGTGAAATACAGCAACATCGCACGCAGGCTTCGTTCCAAAGTTGTGGGCAACTGTCCATTCGCTTGATGCGACTGACTGTGTGAATCTTAGAATTTTTGAACCAGCGCTCATGATATTACGGCAATACCGCTCCGTGCAGTTGAAAAGTTAACAGTCACAGTATTTGCATCTACATAGGTTATTGTTTGCGGCATAAGTTTAACCTGCTGCCCATTAACCTCTGAGATAATATCCACCGCGGGATAAATGCCCTGCCAATGCTCGATTGTCCACGTTTCAGCTGGTACTTGCTGAACATGGCGATATGTGGTTACAGCCTTTGGAGAAAAGTCAGACATTTACCAATCTCCTTAGATAAACTTAGCATATCCAGCTTGGCTGGTTGAAAATGTAATAGTTGTTTGGTTTGCGGTGTCATGAGTAATCGATGCAGGTTGAACTTCCTGGTTACCGATAAACACTCTTACGATTGGGTTGTACCCTAAGCCGTGAACAACTGTCCAGGTAGTAGAGCTTTCAGACTGATAGTGAGTGAACGAATAAGTTGGCTTAACATTACCATCAAAATGCCCGCTTAGAACAATAGCCCGGCCGGTCATCTGAGTATTAAATGCGATTGTCACAGAATTTACAGATGTAATCTCAATGTCATCTGGGATAACCATCTTGTTAGCACCGTCAAATACCTGAACTTGAACACTTGTGGTATTAAGCCCGTGCGTAATGCTCCAAGATGTTGATGCTGAATTTTGAAGGTGCGTATACGCAGTAATTTCGCGTGTAAGTGGAATCCAAATTGGTAGGCTATTTTCAACGCTGGCGCAAATATAGACAATGCTGTTGACAAACGCAATTTGTCCTACAACAGGGCTCGATGGAAAACTGGACAGAGTCTGAAGAGCTGCATTTTGCAATTGGTTCTTTTGAAGATCTGCGTGGCCAAAAAATTTCATTATCATCCCCCAATGTCAATTCAACCTGTCTATTTATGGAGACCATGAAAAAGGGCGGCCGAAGCCGCCCTTAAATTTGAGACAGATTACCTATTAGGCGATACCCATTACAACAACCTTACCAGCGATGGCGGTGTTGAATGTAACGGTTAGCTGCGTTGTGCTGTCGAACGTGATTGACTGTGGGATGATGACTTCATCTGAAGCATCAACAACAGTTACGTTGCAGTACTTAACGCCCAGATTGTGGGTAACAGTCCAAGTCGTTGCAGTACCAGTCTGGGTGTGCAGGTGATAGACCTTCTGGTTGACCCACTGGTTTGAACCATTGCGGACCAGAACTTCACCATCTGCAGGCGAGCTCAGAGCAACGTCGCCGATGTCATCCAGCGTTACCGAAGCAACGACGTCAGCACGGCTGACAGGCTGCCAATCAGTTGCTGTCTTGGTGAGCAGTGTACCAGTTACAGCTGCGTCGGCGCTCGACACGTTGGTCAGATCGTCAAGCGATGCTGCGAGGCTGACTGCACCGTCTGAGACGCTGAAGAAGTCGCTGCTGAAGCTTGCGACACCAGTTTCTGAAGCTGTTGCCTTACGAACATCAAGAGCGATGCCGTTTGTAGCAACAGTCGAGGAAACCAGACCAGAAACAGTCGACGAGAAGGTGAGGGTTTCACCAAGAGCGACTGCATCCGAACCAGTTGTACCAGCAACGGTGATGGTGCTGTTGGCAAGTTGAGCGTTGTCAACACCGCCAGTCTTGATGGTTACTTCACCACCAACAGAAACCGCAAAGTCGCCAGTTGCGAAGCTTGCGACACCAGTTACGCTCGTCGAAGCGAGGCGAACATCGAGAGCGACGCCGTTGGTAGCAACAGTTGACGAAACCAGACCAGTTACAGTTGACGAGAAGGTGAGGGTTTCACCAAGAGCAACTGCGTCCGAGCCTGATGTACCAGCAATGGTCATCGTGCTGTTGGCCAACATTGAGTTGGTAACACCACCAGTGCTGATCTTCAGACCAGCAGATGACTGCTCCATACCTGAACCAGTGTCCAGAACGAAGGTAAGCTGTCCACCAGTCAATTCAGAGGTCAGCTGAACTGCCTTACCAGATGCGACGTCGATACCGACTTCGTCAGCAGGCAGAATCTTGATACCAGCACCCATATTGACGCTAACGGTATTGCCATTGATGACAAGACCATCGCCCCATGTATAGGCATTTGCACCAGAGAACTGCGTCCATGTTACAGACGATGTGCCAAGAGTTGTAACTTCGGCAGTTTGTGTCCAGCCAGTATCTGCATTAGCAGTACCTTCGGTAACAAATGCTGCAGCACCTGCAAACTCAGCAGCAGCATTCATGTCAGCTGCACGGACCAGGTCCGTACCATCAAACACGTAGATGCCATTTTCTGCAGCAGCAGTTTGGTTCTTAACAAGAACGCGATCACCAGTTACGAGAGTTACACCATCAATAGTTGCTGGGGCTGGAGCTAGAGCAACGTTTGCGGTGGTGGCTGCACGTACAGCTTGCTTCCATGACAGGCCAGCAGCAACAGAGTCAACGTATGCCTTGTTAGCGGCTTGCGTTGCTTGCGTTGGTGCGTTCGACATTGTGACATAGTTGGCACCCATTACCAGGTCACCAGTCATCGTGTCGCCAGAAACGTTGACGTAGGTAGCGTCAACCAGAGTCGTGATGTCAGCAGTTGTAACTGCCGTGTTACCGGTCACACGACCAAAGCCGTCAAGAGTAACCTTGACAAAGTTACCAGTCGCGGCTTGAGTAACAGCTGCCAGATCGATAGTTGCATCACCCGAAACGCCGCTACCATTGGTAACAACGATGTTGCTTGCAGTGCCAGCAACCGAGCGGGTAACAGCTGTACCGTCACCAGTACGAACGATGAAACCGGTAGTTGCCAGGCCTTCAAGAGCAGCGAGGTCATTTGCAAGAGCAAATGTTGGGTTGCCAGCAACGCCGTCAGCATTTGTGATGGTGATACCAGCAGCAGGAGCTGTCAGCGAACGACCAGCAAATGTGTCAGCAGCAGTTTGAACAACGATACCGTTGGTGTTGAATGCCGCAAGTGCAGTCAGAGTTGCGTCCAGGGGTTGCTTGTTGTCAAGCTGTGTCTGGATAGCTGAGGTGACACCGTCAAGGTATCCGTACTCAGTGGCGCTAACTGACTTACCAGCAGCGGTAAGAGCAGCAGCAAAACCATCAATCAGGTTGATGTCGTCCTTGTCAGCAGTTACGCCGTCAAGAATGTTCAGTTCAGCGGTAGAAGAGGTGATACCGTCAAGAACATTGAGCTCGGCAGCAGAAGCTGTGAGATCGGTTACGTCAGCAACTTGCAGCGTGTCATTGACCCACTTGCTAGTTGCTGAGTCGTACTTGAGGTACTGACCATTTTGAACGCTGGTGATTGTGACATCATCAAGCTCTGAAAGCTGGTTGTTTGCATCGGCGTATGTTGCCAGCTTGTTGATAGCGTCAGTAAAGCTGGTTGGAGCGCCACCGAGTGCCTCGGCAAACTTGGCATCAAAACCACCAGCAGCAAACGTACCATCCGAACCAATGCCGGCACCGAGAGAAGTTTCAATTGCGTTGACTTCAGTTTGCAGAGCCTCAGCGTCGCCACCAGTTGCAACTGGAATCCAAGCGCTTGCACCACCCATGTAGACGGTGTTTGCCTTGTAGTTGAGTTCACCACCAGCGGTGGTGACGTAGATCAGACGGCCAACATCAGCAGCAGTGTGAGCTGGTACTGTTGCACCAGTGTACTTCTGAACGCGCAGGTTCTGAATTTCTGATGCTGATGATGCGTCAAATACTAATGAGCCATTAATCTTCATGTATCTGTCTCCTTAGACTAAGGTTAAAAAATCAATTCATTCGTCTTACTGCAGTCGTAAGAGCTTTTATAGCGTTATTAAAAGAAACAGGCTCAACTAAACTTTTACCAAGGTCAAAGTCAGTCAAGATTGTTTCATCTACATCTGCAAAGCAGAAAACACCTCTGTTTCCATGCTTCTGTATCTTGTCAAGTTGCTGATTGAAAACTTTTAATGTAGCCGCAAGAACAATATCGCTCGTCTCAATATAGCGCTTCATCTACTTATCCATGAGTTTTATAGATCTTTTATTTATGCGTTTTTCATTAAAGTTGAAAAATCACGTCGCAATTATGTTCCACCCAATCCACCCCAAAAAATTCTAAGAGTTACCTTTAGCTGCTTGGTATTAGTTTTTGGAATGCTTGGTGCAAATACCACTTGGTAATAGCCACCATTTGTAACAACGAACAAACCTTGAATTCCATTTTCAAAATTTGCGTTTTGGAAATCAAAGTTAATTTCTAAATCTCTGTAATATAAACCCGCAATATACGGTTTCCATACAAAAGCAAAATCAGAGAAACTAGTAATGGTGTCTGATTCATTTCCATCCGGATAGATTGGATAGTCGGTGTAGGGGGCTAATTGCATTAGGTTTGTTGCAACGCACTGTACGCCAACAGGATTTGTCAAAATCGTGCTTGGATTTGATGAAGACGCCCAGCCGGGAACTGGAACATTAGCAAGAGCAGGTCTAATGGTGTACATGTAGTTTATACCATTGAGCGAAAAGTTACCGGTCGAGTCAAATGTAACTGGATACATTCTGAGTTCATACTCAACTTCAAGGACATCAGTTAACTCTACCTGTACAGCTGCTGGAAAACCACTCTGATCCCTTATGAGCGCTCGGCTGAATAGAATTTGCTGATTGAAACCTGAAACAGCTCCGACACCAATTTCCGTTATAATTCCAGAAACAGAACCTTCAGCAAATCTAAATGTTTTTCTGCAGAAGCTGTAAGCAGGCGAACCAGTACCAGGGCCTGAAACAGATGAAATCACGTCATTTGTACTGCCAACCTGAACATCAAGCTGCGTGTTAGAGTCTTGTGGTTGAGAATTTCCTGTTCCCACGAAACACGCGCTAACGCTGTCGAGTAAATCATTGCCAAAAAGATCAAGCCCAGTATTAACAATTTCATTTTGAAACCATTCTGCCAGAACTCTTTTCTCATCATAAGGATTCTTACATACTATTCTGTAAAAACCCTGCATATTCAATTTTATTTCCGCGTTCATCATATTCCTCGCTTAATTATCCTATTCTGCTGGACTGCCGTCAATTAAAGTTACTTCATTTATATCTGCTGAAATATTTACTGTTTCTGTAATAGAGGAGTCAGAAACCAAGTTACCAGTAAATTCAACTGACGGAATATTCGCGACCACGTTGATATTTTCATTTTGCCTTTCTGGTGCGTCAACCAAGTTAGGAGCATCAGGGTCAAATTCGTTAGTGATATAAATCATCAAGTCCGCTTTTCCTGATTGCGGTGATGAAAATGTTACTCTAATGTTATTAGCGTCTATTATCTTTATGCTGTTTGGCAGCACAACTTCATCTGTGCTATCCCATATTGTTACATGTATCTTTTTACTATTTTTATTGTGCGAGATGTTCCAAGTAACTGATGGCGTTACTTGTTTAAATTCAAATCCAACAACATTATTGACAACAAGCTCATTTATCTTGGAGTCAATATCTTCTATGATACGCTGAACATTCTGTCCAGATATTTGATTTAACGCACTATCATTTACGTTTATCTGTTCAGCGGTGTGCTTTGGGATAATCGTAGATGCGTTGATGTGGTCAATGAGGTTACTAACAGCAACGCCGTTTATTAGCCCTGTTAGATTAAGACTTCCACCAATTGTTACATTTCCGTTGTTGGCATCAAATGTAAATTTGATGCCATTAACAGAATTGAAAATTATGTTCTTGCCAGCTGTCGTGTTTATCTGTGCAGGAACAAGTGAATTTCCGTACGCAACTTGAAAGGTAAAACCACTTCCGGTGTCAGGTGCAGTGGTTGAACCATCAGCAAAAAGGAGAGGTCTACCACCAACAGTGAAGAACGGACTTGAAGTTCCGCCGATGTTAACGATAGCATTGTCTGCTAGCTGCGCCAGCTCACCGTACTGCTCATCTCTATAGATTGGCTTAAAAACTTTTGTCATGACCTAACCTCAACGTAAAGGTTGGTAGTGTTATCGCCAGTCTCAGAATCATTTTCAGGGCTGTTGACGCTCGCAACGATATTTATCTGTGATTGTACTGGTGGTGCCTGTACGGAGAAAGAAATATTTACAACTCCACCACTTATCAGAGATAAAATAGGTGGAAGCTGAACCACAGTAACGTTAGATTGACGCGTAACCGTTGCACCCGGAGGCAGGCCAGATGGAACTACCTGATGCCTTACACCATCAGAATGTGTAACATCAGGAAGTTGGATAGTTCTTTCAATGTTAGTTGCAGTTAATAGGCCCGCATTTGAGATGCTTACTGAAACAGTAAACAGCTCATTTTTTTGAACTTGCAAAGGACCAGTTAATGAAATATCAAGATTAGTGAACGTTGGCGCTGGGCCTGACGGATCGACGATGATGAATCCCGTTTTTATTTCAGTATCAGTTCCAAATGCGTTGTAGGCCTTTAGACTTACGCTGTACGTTCCTGGCGTGATATAGGTGTACGTAGGAGAAAGCGCTGTACTATCAATTCCTCCACCATTGTGAAAGTCCCATTCATATGATGTTGCATTTTCTGAGGTATTGACAAAATTAACCGTATGCGGTGCAGTTCCACGTCTTTCTGAAACAATAACGCTGAAGTTAGCTGTTGGTAAAGTAGGATTAACTACTGGTGGTTCAGGTGTTTCGACATCATACGGGTTATCTAGCATTATTGCCGGTTGCACCTCGATGTAGATAGCATCCGTGTCGTAGATATATCCAACCTGCTGGTGCACCCCAAAAATTGCAGGGATTAAAGTGACTTGTCCAGTAGGTCCACAGAATATTGGCCTACCTATTGAAGATGCTGGCCAATCCCAAAGCTCATTTCTGACAAGACCACCAGTTACAACTATAGAAGTTTCTCCCTGATACATGTCTTCAAGCGCTATTCCTGAAACTCTTGACCACTTGTCAGTACTACGAGCAAGCAGTGCTCTTCTGCCTGGTTTTATCTGTACCAAGCTGTATCTCGGTATCTGTTCTTCAGCTAACAGACTGGTTATATCGTTTTCAAATCTTACTCGTCTTGTACCAATACTAACAACCGACATATTGGTAGTTGACGTAACGAATGAGCCATCTGATTGTCTTAATGGCTTAAAAAAGCTGTCAAGTACTATGTTGCCAGTTTCAAATTCACCGACGACACCAACCTGCGTACCTATCCAAGAGTTTGAGCTAGATGGGAGTCCTGGCGGGGCCTTTATGATTGAGTTTGAGCTTAGTGTTGCTGCAAATACCCGTATTTTTTCAATCCACTTAGCACCGTTCCATACCTTCATCACCATCTCTTGAACATCGAACCAATGTTGGTCAAAGATTGGATTTACTGGTGCTAGAGCTGAGATGATAGGAGGGTAAAGAGTTGCGCCTCGAGTTAACTGGGCCGTAAGTAGATCAACGTCCCAATAAAGGTAGCGTGTTTCGTTTCCACTAAATGGGCCCCAAGCATTTCTTACAGTTTTTACCTCCTCAAATACGTAGTTAGCATCTCTGTGCGCAAATACGATAACCGTTGGATCTGGTGAAACTATAAGGTCTATAGTGTTTGAATTTGCTGATCTTTGCAGAAAAGTGGGATTGGCGCCAACGTCTGTCTGGTAGCGAGCAACCCCTTGTCTGAACGTAATCTTCACAGCGTGACCTCTCTAACTTTATGTCAGGTTAAGTTAAGAAACTGAAATGGTCAGCGTATAGACAATAGTAAGCTCGCGATTTCCGGTGTGTTCAATTGGACTAAAGATCAAATGCGAAAGCATAAGTTCACCGGTTCCATTTAGAAGATTGGTGTCAGTTTGCTTTGTGAACAATCCAAGCTCATCAAAGAAGTAGCTACCTTCGGGATCTAATGAACTATCTCCGTCTCCACCATCCGTTGGGTTGTTAACTGCTTCGTTTGAGGATATGACGGCTGTCACAATAACTCTCGTGCTGGTGCTTGAAGGAATATTCGTAAACACAACAGAATTTCCTGCGCCAACTGAGGTATCAAGCTCATCAACAACCTCAACGTAAGTTGGGTTGTAAAGATCAGCGGTGTCGCCCGTGACAACGGGCGACCTGAACACTATCTGCTTGGATGCATCAATGTAAGTACCCTGATTTCCAAGCTTTAGCTTGAAAATTTGATAGTTTTGACTATTTGAAAGTCCTCTAGCAATAGCGGTTGCCATGTTTTTCGGGTGAATAGCGTTGTACTTATCAAGCAGTACTTCGCCAGTAGACGTATCTTTGATGAGGACATGTCCAGTTACGATCGTGTTTAGTGCTTCTGCCATTTTGTTCCTCTGGTGACTTTCAGATATTTATGCGACCACTAGGTAACTACAACCTTCGCTCTATCACTAGCCGCAATACTAAAAGTGAAGCTTCTAGCAGATAATCTTTCTACTACAGGCACAATTCTTAGTTCAGGTTGATTTTCCGTGGCGATTTGCACAGTCGGTATGAAGTTAACAGGCTGAAGGAAATTGATAGTAAAAACACGCGCCGGCGAAGCCGCAAAGAAAGGAGTTTGCAAAGTTTGATAATTAGCGCCAGCAGGAACTGAACTTGGTACAGGCGGTGGCGAGGCCGAGAAGAATGTGGCTTCTGACTCAACAGTTGCGTCAAATTGGACAGTGTCAAATGGAGCTGAACCAAATGACGTGTCTGACATATCTGCAGCTGCGCCTTCTGGAATAGTAAATGAGAAACTGACGCTATCTTCAAATACCGTTGACGCGACTTCACCAGAATTTTGATTAACATCAACAGCCATTCCAAGCTCTGGGATTCCAAGCTCTGGATCTGTTGATCCATCAATGAACAGGTCGGTGTCTAGATTTGTCAAAAAGTCTGGAAGTGAGGTAGAAGAAAGTCCTCCAGGTTGGAGAAGTGGATTTATAAGTGCCTGAAGGACTGCTAGTTCTTCACCCTGTTCAATGGTAAGAGCTGAAAGCTCTGATAAAAACTTAGCGCGCAAGAAGTTATCAACCAGTGGGATACCAGTATCATACTGCCCGCTTATGGTGACTGGCGGACATACAGTAATGTCAGCATATGATGTGCTACAGGTTGCGCTTCCTGAATCTGCTGTAAAGATAAGCATATTGGCCACTGGGGCTGCGGAAGAACCAAAGCTAATTGTCTGAACGTTGCCATTTGTCAGATTAGTCAAAGAGAATTTTCTGGTGCCGCTGTCATTAAAGAACTTTCCTTCATACCAAACACCAAGCGCTAGTGCACTTGGAAGATAGGTAGAAGTGAATGCAGATGTTGGGCTATTTCTCCAAAAAATAAGCGGCCTTCTAGCAAAATCAAACGCGGCTTCGCGCGCTGGGAAAATTCCAGCAAGTCCGTTGCCAATAGCATCTGTCAAGAATATGGAGGCAGCATCATCCTGATTTAGATTGTTTAATCTTACCTTGAACTTAAACTCATCTACTTGAATCCCTGTTGGTAGATTTTTACGTATCTGTGCGGGGGTTGCAGATGTCTGCGACTCCACAGTTAGAGTTTGACCATAAGTTGTTTCTGCAACCGAGAACAGACCAACGTTGCCAGAGAACAAAGTGTACTGGGATATCCCAGTATCAAAGTTTTCGTCAAAGCAGCCAGGTCCAATAGTTCCAATTTCTAGATCATATGGTAGGTTGGCGTAACCAGCCATAAACCTTGAAAATGGGCCATCTTCAACATTTGTGCTGAATTCATCGCTTAAACTTGTAGTGATGTTAAGATTTGTTTGTTCACTCAGTGCAATCTGTAGCTTATCTGAAAACAGCGCATCCTCGAAAAGCACACCACCTGAAACAAGAAAATTAATCTTTTCAGAGATGCTGACTTTTACCTTTTCATCTAACTGTGTCCCATACGTGATGATGTTTGCTTCAGAGTTAAGTGGTAAAAAGCTGTTGAAAAATGTTTCATCCCACTCAAGCTGAATAGGCTCATTAATGGTTGCGCTTGAGTAGATTGTAGCGATTGGTTCATTTGTTACCGCAGAGTAAATTCCATAGCTAGTAGCATCATCTGGAAAAAATGCAATTGAGTTTATAGCATCTCTTCCCTCAACTCTTAATGGGAGCCATCCGTCAAAGATGGTGGCTTCTGGCGAAAACTTACCGATAGATGGATTTAATGGCCCAGTGTAGGTATCTATGAAATCGCTATCAACCCCAACTGGGTACAGCGCGTCAAGAGAAGGTGGGTTAGCTACCTGTCTGTAGTTGATGGATATCCCGACAGAGCTCTCTTCGGCCTTCTGAATAGAAATGAAATCTCCGTCAGCTGGAACAAGACTGTCTATGCTTGGTCTTATAAGAGTTGAATTTATTCCATTCCAAAATACCAGCTCATCTGCCTTTACTTGTACGATGAATGACTCACCTACCTCAATAGTAGGGTCATTAAGCGTTAGCGAAATAAATTCATCTGAGAATGTTCCACTACTTAAAGCTGATCCAACTATACCGGTATCTGATCTGCTACAAACAAAAGAGCCTGTTGAAATCTTGGTGAACTTGTATACAGTAGAGCTGCAATCTGGTCTTATGCTTATGTCAGAGATGCCGGGAATGGTGGCTTCGGTTACTTGTTCGTTGATATTCAGAAACGTTGAAGCCGATGGCAAGTTGACCTTAAATGCAATCTCACCATTCCAGTACCACTCGCCAATTACAGCTTCATCTTTCCATCCACTTACCGATCCATGAACTAGTATCGAGGGTTTGCGGCTAAAAGTCGAAAATGTAAATGTGTCATTTGCGGCAAATGCCCTTGAACCGGATTTAATGGTAAAGTAGACTAATTCGTCCTTGTACGTGGCATTTTGGAAGGACTGTGAACCGGTTACGCCAATATTTCCTGTCTTTGGATAACCTGGAACTATCTGCCCTATCTGCTCTCCGGTAGAGTAGATTGCTGTGACTTCATATGCAGTTGAAGATGTAAATCTTACCGTCCAGTTAGCATCCGGGCATTTCCAAAAACCACTCCCATGCATCAGAAGATATGGTGCGTTGGGGGATGAAAAGACTAAAGGGAGTGATTCAACTGAAGGCGGTTCATTTGTCACTTTGAACAGAAAAATATCGCCGCCCTCTGCTCTTGGATTACCTAGACCGCTATCACTTGTTACCGCTATAAATGGTTTTGACCCAGATGCTAACACAAACGAGATACCAAGCTCGTCATTGGTAAAGGTGCCATCAACTGGAACGTTTGCGACAAATGTCTTGGTATTAAAATCATCATCTGAAAATTCTAGTCTAAAGCTGCTCGCGTAGTAGATCAGCAGATCAGCTGCAGAGTTTGCATCACCTGGCATTGAGATAACTGGTGCAGAAGAACCACCATCACTTGCAGCTAGATCAATAGCATTACTTGGTCCACTTCCATCTTTTTGCAGTATAGCAACTGGTTGACCATCAGGGATTGCAGTCAGCTTGAATTTTCGTCCCTGGCGGGCACTTTGTGCTATGTTAAGGTTTAGACTAGAAAAATCATAGTCTATAAATCTACTATCATATCTAAATTCAACCGGCTTGTTATAAGTTGACGCTGTGGGGTCAGTGTTGTTATACAGAAGCGTCATATTGTCATAGCTATCGAGATCATACCCATAGTAAAGATCTAACTCTACAGCTAATGCAGGCTGATTTACGATGCTGATGTAAAACGTGTCACCTGAAACAAATTGCTGGGCACTTCCTGCAACAATCTTAAATCCTAGACGTCCATCATTGAAGGTAGTCCCAACAGTTACTGTAGCGGTGTATGTGGGTTCTGCGGTACTCGTAAGTGAAAACGTGTTTGAATTGATCGCCGTCAGAACAATAGTTCCAGTTGGAATAGTCTGATCAAGTATGGAAACAGTTGACTTATTTGCACCCAGGTCTTCAATAGAACCAAAACGAGATGATGAGAAAGTTGGTCTTGAGTAGGCAAGTGGGTCAGTTTTTATTAGGTTCCACACCTGTGTTGGTGATGTTGAAGAGACAAAAAATTTATTCTCTGGACAGAATAAAACTTTGTCACCTTCTATTGGAGTACCCTCACTCTCACCAACAAAAAATGAAATATTACTTGACGTAAACTGCGTGCCCACTGAAGCAAGTCCAATGATTCCACTTACACTACCGGAAACTAAAAGCTGTAGTGGCGAAATGTTAACAGTTTGGAGCGACCACTCTTCAGGTGTTTGGGATTGGGCAACAATGCTCGTTACTTCAAACCCATTACCAGTAACTTTTTCTGGATACGATAGGATACTGCCTTCTCTTAACCGGCCATCACTAAAAACACTAAAGAACGCAGGTGGAGTTAGTCTACTTAGAGCATCGTCAACGTATTTAGCAGATGACTGTGTCGTGGTTCCATTTGCGGCAAAACCATCTTCACCTATCCACCCCGTGTATCCAGAAATGACTGGGGTACCTGTGGCAACAAGAGAATTAAGAAGCGCCTCGTAGCTTCTTGGCAAGGTTGGCTGCGAAAGCCTAATAGCGGGAGCAACCGCTGAACCGCTGGCACCAGCGTGCGAATACGTAATTCTAAACTTACCGTCAGCGATCGACGCGGTTTGAATTGTAAATGTTCCATCAAATGACGTTTCATCAGCACTAACAATAACTTGCTTACCGACAGTGTACGCCTGCTGTAAAGCGTATGGATCTGCATCCCAAGTAACAGTTACCGTGTTTGCAGTTCTGGAAATGGATGCAACGCTAGTGTCAACACCAGTAATTCCACGAATGGCATTAAGTTCTATCTGAGCAGCTGCACTTGGTGAAGTTTGCAACTGTTCATTAATCAACAGTAGGATTTCTCGTATTCTGCGCACGCAGCTGTTGGGGTTGTTAATATCAACAGCTAGGCGTTGAGTTTCAGCAGTGACTGCTGAAATTACGCCACCTTCATTAGTGTGCTGCCATCTTCGACTTTGGTCTGTTTCATTGGCAGGTGGCAGCGAAACTGCTATCTCTGCAGATCCATATACATGAAAATAGTCGTGCCCTCTAAGAAGGTTGTCTCGACGCGTTCCCTGTTTCCATACCTCAGCGTATCCAGGTGTCGCCTTCTTGTAATACACAAATGGTACACCAAGCAAGTCTGTGCTTTCATCTCTACCAACCTTAAAAGCGCCGGGATTGTTAGCTTGATCTGAATTAAGCTGCGTTCTAATCGCAAATGGATTGACTACTCGCTGTAGTGGCAGGGACCTAAAGGAGCTGTTGCCACCAGAAAAATAGTTATACAACCATCCTGCTTTTGATAGCATCTTGCTTGCTACAACGTCCTCCACATTGACGTTTAAAGTGTCTTCAAATCTATATTCAACCGCAACCTCAGTAACTTTACTGTGATATGGCTTTGTATCAAGAGCAAACCCCACAAGGCTGTCAACATAGATTGAATTTTTGCTTCTAATGTTACTCATAGTTTGATGCTACCACGTTTAGACTTTTTTCTTGAATGGAGTATAGAGACAGTCTTGACGTTTTGAAGATGTCCGTTAACTCAAAGTTACTAGCAAGAATATCTTCAAGTGCAGCGAAGAACAGCTCATTTACCTGTGAAATAGAGGCCTGTGACCAAATTTTAGTCATTGTCTGCCTCGTAACTTCAGGCGTGCTAAAGTAGAGTCTTTCAATCTGCTTCACCTTAAGGTCAACCACCATTGCTTTAAGAACTGGATCTACCATCTGCGATATTTCTAGAAGGCTTATCTCACTGTCAATAAACTGAATAAAATCTGGAACGTTTCCATCATTTACCTCAACAGTCAATCTTGTATTTACTATGGCACTGGCAAGTGACGTCCTAAGTAGATTAGATGGAGCTAGGATCTGTTCAGTACCAAACCCAAAACGCGTTGTTGTTCCATTTCTTTCATCGTACAGCTGTCTTCTGAGAGATGGTAGTTCATTGCCGGCTCCATCTATACCTGCAGCGCTGTCTATCAGCTTCATCCAAAGACGTTCAGGTATTCTGTTCTTTTGTCCTGGTCTCATCAACCTCCATTCCGTGTGGGTGTTCTTCAGATCTAGATCATTTGGATCATCGCGAAGCGCAAAGTTTCTAGTAAACCTTAGCTTAAACGTGTTGTCTTTAGTTACCACGTAGGATAGGCCTGCGATTGTTATTGAATCATATCTCCACGGTAAACCATTCTCCGGTGGTAGAATGTGCTGGAATGTCAGGTAGTTCGCAGGCCCGTCACGTAGCTGCTGGGCGATAAGCTGAATCGACATCTTCTTAGCCGAAGAAGTTGTAGATTTATTCTTCACCCAGAAGTAGTAGTAGGTAGTTCCTAGATTGCCATCTCTGTCACGCTGCTGAACCTGAACATACTCATAGTCCTTCTTGTATTGGCGCTGGACAGAGTAATCATCTTCAACTTCTGGATTAAATTCAAGTTCATCCTGGGTTGGCTCATACCTCTCCACTATGACATCAACTCTAGATCCGCTTTGTACAGAGTTTATGGTTAGCTGAGAACCTGAAATTTCAAACGAGGAACGTAGCTGTGAAATACCATTCACATACACAGCGGTTTTATTTGCGTCAAACTTAGATATGCTAAAATCTGACGCGTTAAATGTCACAGGAGCTGTCTCTACAGCTGTTTCAGTTTTTCTTACGTTTCTTAGAACTTTCCATTCACTCCATTTTGGCGAGTATCTCTCAATTGAAACACCATTGTTCAGAGTCAGCGGCGACTGCTGATAAGCAACAGCTTCCTGTAGCTGATCATATGTTGGAGAGAATGGCATTAAACTCCCAATAAATGCTTTCCAACTTGACTTTGGCTGTCTACTGTCAACATTTAGCTGCTGCTGTGTTGGAACTGCCCAAACGCGCCATCCTATGCTTTGATTAAAGGCGAATAGCGGATCCTCCTCATCATTTGTGTATCGACCATCTTCAGCTGGTATTAACCATTCAACTGTGACGGCGTCCTTGCATGCAAATTGTCCATCAAATGCTGTTTGCAAAGAAGAAGATATAACACCAGCTTGAACTGAAGATGCGCTGCCGTTGTACACCGCGGTGAATCTTAAACCGGAAAGTGGGAAATCATAGGTGAATGTCTGTCCAGGCACAACGCTTATTGATGGCTCTGTAGGTGGAGTACTGTCGGTGTTAGTATCAGCCACTCTTACCACGTATGCTACAACCGTTTCAGTTTGGCCGGCTTCATTAGAGATAGAAATGCTGTAGCTAAAATCCCATTGGTTAGTTTGCGCGCCATCTGTATCTCTTATTTGGGTAACGCTAACTGGAAGTGCCTCAACAAATACCGTCCCATACATGCGCGTTTCGGGATAACCAATAGGCTCTACTGTCAGCGAAAAATTAGAAGCGCTTTGCTGTGTAGTTCCATCAAGGAAAAGCTGAAAGGTATCATTAAGAGTTCCCTCAGATAATGGTGATGGTGTGTCGCCATACTGCCAAGTTCCAATTTTGTCACCAGCGGCAATATCATAATCAAAGAACTTACCACTTTCAAGAATAATTTTTGTTCCACTTATCGTCAGCCCTGCTTCACCGACAACATCACCACTGTATTTCATTGGAGGCTTATTTCCCCAGTCAATATCCTGTGGTGTTGGCGAGAATGACCAAGCTACTGGCCTGATAAACCATTCCCTGTCACGGTAGTAAAGCTCCTCTAGGGCAACTTCGCCTGACGCCTTTTCAGACGAACTGATGTCCGCGTTGCCAGCATCTGTTAATGCTCGTGCATTATACTCACTTGGCGGAACTGACGATTTAACCCACTCATACACATCTATTGACGCAAAATCAGCAAGAGCTCCCCATCTAGATAGTCTTTCTGCTCTGCTTGGAAAAATCTTGGCATCGTAGTAAGGAATGTATGATAAATTGGTTGTATCAAACCAAATTCGACCTACTTCTCTATCACCCCATGGCCTTAGTGGATCATATGAGTTATTGTTTACGACAAGAGTTGAGTAGTTGTATCTAGCAGGGTTGATGCTGCTTATCGTGTTTATTCCCTCTATGGCGCTTGGTGTTTGCTGTCCTATAGCTGGGTGCCAAAATGCAATTTCTTCAACCAGCGCGTCGTCTACAAAGTTGAACAGCTTTACTGGGTTGTACCTAGGCGTGGCTGGCCCATATCCAACAACGCTGATATTTCCTTGAGCAAGCGCCTTTATCGTGGTCGCGTTCAGCTTCTCATGCGCAACACCAGAAATGTCAGTGGCATCAGCAATGAATGGAAGATTAACTATCTCTCCAACTAAAACCTGCTTGCTGATTGAACCTACAGGTTCAGCCTTAAAGAACGTGTCTTGATCTAGATCCTCAATAGAGAACCATCTGCTCTCATCAAACCTGCTTATTTGACTAAAGTTGACGAGTTGACCTGGCAGTTCGCCATCGCTTGAGCTGAAAGAAGGAGCGTCAAACTGCAAAAGAGTAAACTGCTGTAGGGTGTCATTTACCTGCAGCTTCAGCTCAGGGAACGTCTTCTGGCGAGCGTCACCATATTCGGCGACCTTATATGCCCAGTACTCATCAAGCCGTGCATCCTTAAATCTGTTGTTGTTGAGGTACGCGTCTATTGAAAGATTAGTTCCCTTTGATTGAACTAATCCGCGCCAAAAGTTAAACTGGGACTTATCATTTATGTCAAGATCATTAAAGTACTTTTTGTTGTTAAATCCAAGCAGCGCAAGTGAGTGTTTAGACAACAGCGTATTCTCAAATGCAAAGTTTGCATCATAGATGTTGCTCAAAGCGTCGGTGCTTGCCTGCAGATTAAGTTTAACTTCATTACCTGCAAGGTAATGACCGCCAAATTCTGGACGCAAGGTGCCGGTGTTTTGTCTTCTGCCATTAAACTTGTAAGTTACTACTCTGCCGCCTGAAAATACGTCATATAAAGAACCAGTCTGATTGGCTTCATCGACAAAGTTGTTGAACACAAACAGATGCTCGTACTCGTCAATAAGCGCGTGCATTGAAAAAATAGGAACTATTGAGCTAACGCTTGATAGTTGATTTGTTCTTTCAACTATTAAGTCATCAGTTTTTATCTTTTTTCCGGCAATGTCAAATGCTGCGGCGTGACTGTAGATATCAAACAATGGAGCTTCGCTGAACTGAGATAGTAGCCCTGTATCCTGTCTAACTTGAATACGATCAACGAATGGGTTTACTATGTGACCTTGTCCTAGGCTCATGCCTCTGAACACTCTGTCAACTAGGGTTTCAACTTCAAGCTGCCAAGTTCTGTGGCGCCCAGTTGAAAGATCAAGGCTTGTCTCAGTTGAACTGTCAAACATCCAGCCTTGCTCTTCCATCAGCATAGCGTAGCCAAAAATAAAGCTTATGACATTTTGCAGTCCAATGATGGTAATAGGTAATCTAGATGTTTCAACTGTTAGCTTTGTAAGTGGTTTAAACCAAGTCAGAGCAGTTGCGCTTTCGTCTAGAGCATAAAAAGTTTGCGCGTTGTAGGCGTAAAGCGACCAAGAACTTCCATTCCAAACATACGCGCTACCTAAATCATGCCTAAAGAATGTTTGACCAAGTGCTGGTGAAGTTGGAAATTGAGTTCCACTGTCAATGCTTTGCAGTGAATAGTAATCAATGTCTAGGTAGTTGGCGTTGTAGCCTTCAATTCTAAAAATCCAGTCTTCAGCTGTATTGGCAGGATATTCACCAGAAATATCAGCTGTTCCTTTTTGGATAAGAACCACTCTCAGGGCCTGCAACCAAAGATCCTTTACACCATCGTTCTTCTTGAACACCAGATCATATGAGGCCCTGCTTAGAGTATCTGTTTCCGTGTAAACTCGTAAATCATCAGTTGCAACCAAGCCACCCGCTCTATGACCCATGTTGACATCCCAACCCCTAAAAGCCGAGATTGCAAAACTTGACGATGTGTCTATTGACACTGACCTTAGGGCATTTGTGAAAATCTGACCAAATCCAAGAATGCTGTGGAACGCCGCTGGAGAAAATGAAGTGGACAAAGTAGATGGTGCGGTGACCGTTAAGTTAAACATGTCTCCAATTCTAAATGGGATACCAGCATCCTCAATGAAAGGGACGTTGCTTGAGAGTGTTATCCCATCAAACGTAAGTGAAGTTGTAACTCCCTCCTGAATGAAAGCAGCAATAGAACCATCTGATCTGCGAACACTGAAATTTTGTCTACGCTGTGAGTCATACGCGTCGTAGGTTACGGTGTAGCTTGCGCTGATAGGAGATGAGATTGCGGTGAAATTAAATGATGCTGAGCTTCTTGATGAGTTAGTTGATTCACCGTGCAGCTTGAAGCGCTTGTTTCCTGGGATTGAAATATCAACTCCATCATATAGTATGCCGTCAGCCTCAACCCAGTTAAATCCCCAGCAAAAACCTAGGAATGCAAGAGGGTCAAACCGGAATAGTGCTTTTGCTTGAGCATAGCCATACTCAATAGATCGTTCCCATATCTCCTCAACTGGTGAGCCTTCACCAAACTGGAAAGGCTGTGTTATTCCAGATGGCAGCGCGTTGGTTAACGCAAATTGGCTGACACTTGAACTTAATGATACGTACGGTGGAAGAAGATCATCGGTGTAGATATTGATGCTAACCTTCAAAGATGGTCGTTGCAGTTGAACATGCTGCCAAAGCGCATCAGACCAAATTCTGGCCTGCTTGACTATAACTGGGTTAAGGTTAGCGATTCCTGCTGAGGTTACAGCCCAACGCGTCCCTCTTCGGGTAACACCATCAGTTACTTCAAACCATCTGTTTGGGAGTGGGTCTAAAGAACGTGCCCAACCACCAAGAGAAACAACCCAAACACCATTATTCAAGGTTGATGTTTCTGCAGTCAAAAGAACGCGATCACCGGCAGAAAGCTGAACGCCGTCGATTACCTTCAGTCCTGATAAGTTGGTAACTGTTGAAGCTGCCACCACTCGCACGCTTCCTTGATATACAAAATTGTCTAAATCATCTTCAGCAACACCGCTCTCGAATGCGGTCCTCTGAGATGCAGAAAGCGCTGACCACCAACTTGAATAACTTGAAAACCCTAATAGCTTCCATGGTTCAAGATTAGGGCGTTCCGTTGGAATGACGCCTGGAACGGTCTGTTGATGCGCGATAAGCGCGTTATACCAGCGCGCAGGAACTGATGGTGTTGAAACTGCAGCGAATGATGTTAGCACAGCTTGCGAGTAGTTCCACGTAAAAGCATCTTGCGGATTGTAGTTAGTTGCAAGTGGGTCGAGACCTTCTCTTGCAGCAAACGTGAACAGTTCTCTTCTTAGTTGATCTTGATACTGTGAATTTTGATGGATGACCGAAAAATCAAATTTTCTCTGATTTGGGTTTATATGGTCGTACAGTCTCTGTTCGACCTGCATAAAAATCTCATTTAGGGTCTCTGCCAGGTTGACAGTTTTCCAAGCCGTAGATGGATCTGAACCTAAGTCCCAAGTTACGCCATTAGATACAAAGAGCAGTCTACTGTTCCTGTTGTACCACCTGCTGCCAACAACTTCGGCAGACGGAGTAGAGACCGTGTCGAAATCAACATCAAATGCGCGCATCTCACCGGATGGTAGTAGCCATAGCTCCCCTTTATATGGATTTTCCGGTGGAGTGGCGGTAAATGAGCCTACGGCAGGCGTTGACGTTCCATCAGAGCGCTGAACAGTTTTTGACGCGTAGTTTCCAAGAATAACCTGTCTAAATTCTTGCGTGTCTGCAAATGGAATAGAAACGTGGCCATCATGGTGAATAAGAACATCTCTACCCAACACCTTGTCAAATGCTCTAAATGGTTCTACTAGTTCACAAATTCCAAGCTGTGGTAGTGTGGCTGGAAAACCCACAACACCAGATGAGGTATCAAAAAGCACCTGTCTTACTTCTTGGTCAACTGATCTGATATCTAGAATGTAATCAAGCAGCGCAGAAACTTCTTGTTTATCCTGGGAAGTATCTGCCGAACTACCAGCAACTGAAGCAACTTTTTGAGTTGAGAAGTACTCGACTATGTTTTGAATATAGATTTCTCTAACAGAATTGAGCGCACCCTCATAAAGCCTCTTTGCTAGATCAATCATGGAAATAGGTGTTAGATCCCTTTGCATTAGAAGTGAAGCAAGCAATGAATGCTGTTCACTCCATAGCTTTATCTGTCCACCAAACGCGTAGTCATCAGATTGTCCCTTAATCTGATTAGAAATTATGCTTCTGAAGTGAGAGTAGACAATGCCTTCAGGCAGTTCCGCTCTATTTTCAGTATGTGGGTTGTTGATAAAGGTGCGCGAAGCTTGGTACGCCCCCTCTCCAGTAGAGTCAAGCGCTGGCCCACCAAATTTGTCAGTTATTGAATTGCTATCATCTCTAAAAACGTATCTCGGTCTTTCTAGATTTGCAACTCGGATAATGAATTGATCTCCAACTGAAAATGGCAGAGTAGATGTTATGGTGAAAGCTATTTCCCCGTTATCATATGGCGCGTTAACAGCTGCAGTATTGAACGGTTCTGGGAGATAGACGTTCTTTGACCCACTGACCATGAACGTCCCGGCCTGGTTAAAAGTCAAGGTCCATATTTGCTGCTGTGTTGTGTCAGTCGCAGAAACACCCGTAATTTGGCCAGGATACACAAGCGAAATGTCAAACTGCGAACCAGCCGAAAATGATATTGTTCCAGTGACAACTGTTAGAACTAGTTTGTCAGAAACAAACTGAACATTTACCATTCCATCGCCAATGTAGCCTTCTAAGCTGCCAACTATGGAAAATGTCGTAGCAGACGTGAAAGAAATTGTGATAGTTTGAGGCTCAATTCCTCTTCCAACAATTGAAGCTATAGTTCCATTTCCAGATCCGGAAAATGTCACTGAACCTGGTAGCTCAATTAAGTTCACCCTATTCGTGATGTCTACTACCGTTGCTTCAGTGTACCCAGCCTTCCAAACAGTATGAAGATCTTCGTCAGATCTGCCAGTTCGATAGAACAAAAGATGACCATTTAAATCGACGCACCCGTGATTGAAAATAAAGTCAGCGCTTCCGTTTTCAGCTCTTTTAACACGACGCTGCAGTGCCGTGTCTAGAGGAGCAGTTGAGTCTTCTTCGTAATAGAAGATAGAACTAACTAAATTGGAATGAGTTCCATCATACCTAAAAAGGTCAAACAGTGGAAGCTGGTTGAATACAGTTTTTTTCTGTCTGTAGTTTGGCGCAGGTGCTGAAGTTCCGGCAGTATCACTGTCTACAGGTCTACCATCTTGGACGCGTGCGTTAAGCTGAATGTTAGATGAATACTCAATGATGGGACGAGTTGCTTGCAGAACCAATGACTTATCAAGACCTAGTCTCTCAACCTCCTCAGAGGTTATCCAGAAATTACCTTCTTGCCAGTCATTTGTGTTGCTTTCAGTTCCGACTTGTGTCCAAGACCATAGCGCAGGCGCAGACACTGCAGACGATCTAAAAAGTTTCCCAGAGTTAATCCCCTCGGTGATAAAAGTTTCTGCACCTGCTAACCATGTATCTTGGTTAAAATCGTCAGGTGATACCCACACTCCCGGCTTAACCTCAAATATGCCACTAACTGAAGATTGACCATTTGGTAGAACGCCAGGACTTCTTAGAAGAACTCTGTCACCGGCTGTTAACTGTACACCACCTATTGTCTGGTACTCATTGTGGGTTCTAACGCTGCCAATAATTGGTTTTAGTCCAGGAGTTCCAGTAAAAGTGAATGACCACGTGGATGAAAGATACTTAGCATTGAGTTCAATCTTGTCGCCAGCAGAAAATTCAGTGTACCCATCATGTTGGTTATTTTCATTGAACGTTGGCGTTCTGGTTATCTTGAACTGCAGTAAGGTAAATGTGCCAGCAGGTCCTTGAACAGTAAATGAAAATGTTTGGGAAACATCAACCGGATTTGAAAGCCCTGTGCTAAGTGCGGAAAGAACATACGTTGATTGCTCTGCTGCAACTTGAGTGTATAAACCCTGTGGGCCAACAAGTACAGTCGATGGTGTAATGGTGAATGTCAGCGGAGAGGTAAACTGTATAGCCCAGATTTGGTCCAGAAATCCAGAACCAGTAGTCACAAACTGCTGTCCTGGATTAGAGGCAGTTCTGCAGTTGAGCTTAATACGATCAGTTAAACTTGGTCTTTCAATTACAAAGTACTCCGGAAGCTTTTCAGCATTCCATTCCATCTGTGGAGTGGATGAAACTGCTTTTGCTACCCAGTAGTAGTTGAAAAAGTTTACGAACTTGTCAAAAGTGATGGGCGGGCAAAAATTATTTCCCTGTGAGTACAACCAGTTTTGGGAACTAGTATTAATTCCAACCCTTTCAGCCTTGCTGATTAGATCGTTTACTGTGAAACAAAATCTTTCAGTTCCAATTTTGAAGTTAAGAACCGGAGTTATTGCATTAATGTCTCTCTCAACGCTTAACTGCGGTATTCTTGGTGTTTTATCTTCGGCATTTGAAGGGGTGTTACCAGCGTACCCATATAATGGGGCACTCTCATCTCGCGTCAAAAACCTGTTAAACAGGTTGTCTAGCAGCCCCGTAACAACTGAATTTCTTAAGTTGCTTGGAACATACTGCGTTAGGTCATTGAATGGTAGATGGAAGTCGATCTTTTGTGCCATTGTGGTCAAATCTCAGTAGCAAAGCTGTATGCTCTATTTACTGGATTACCAAAAGCTACCCGGTGTCACTTTAGATTAATCACGTCCGCTGTGACTTTCAATTTCTTTCTTTAAATTTTCAATATCACCCGAAACACTTTTCCTGACTGAAGCAAACCACTTAAGAGCGTCCTTTAGATCATAGTACGTTTTGGTTCCAGCAACAGTATGTTTAGCAGATGGTTCTGGAAATCCAGGATACTTTTGCCTTAGTCCCACCAGCTGTGGGACAGTCAAATCAAACTTTCTTGCTAACTCAGCTACAGTCCACTGAGGCCCCTTACCAGCTGATTTTGGCGGCTTTGCGGAAAAGTCTCTTGAAAACCCATCTGTTAAGAATTGTCTAAATCGCATTTTTGATTACCTTGATTGTCTGATAATTGTTGGGGTTAAAGCATCAACTACCTCTATGTCGCTTAGCTGTGCTGCTGACTGTAGAATCTCATCATGACCACTTTCTACAGTAAACAAAGAACCAAATGAATTAGAGCTGTAAACTGGAACTAACACAACAGATGCAACATCCGAAGGAAGTCTCTGGTGTATAAGTGTTATGAGTTCTGTTGCATAGAATGTACTGCCAAAATCCCAATTGTCTATGTCAAAGAACGTGTTTATGACGTTTAAAATCTCTTCCTTTATTCTCTCATTCGTGAGAGATGCGCCTTGCTGTCTAACAACCTTGAATTTAGCTCTTAGCTGCGGCTCTGCAAGAGTCCCAAACAGCAGCTTAATTTTACCTGGGTGTAGAACCACGGTATCAGAAAGCATCTTGTTGTTTAAAAGATAGCCATATGATGACCTAAGGTCAAGAGGTGTTGGCGGTGTTGGGAGAGAAGAGGATAAGCCGCGCACGTAGCTTATCACGCTGTCATAGTAACCACGCGTCATTAGGTAAACATCGTGGATATTCGTTACAGAGGGATCGACTATGTTGGTGAAGGGAGAGAAGTGCGACCACATAAAGTCCAAACCAGCATCTGTGCTTTGTTGTGGTTCAGCAGGGTTAATCTTTGGCATTCTTAACCTTCTACCATACCATTTCTGAGCAGTTGAACTAAATGCTGCCATTGATGCAGCCGGTGCGCCAACGAATGCAGTGACTGCAGTTGAATACTCCGTTTGCAGAGGGCTGATTACAATCTCTGGAGAATTTACAGAAAAGTATTCATATGAGGAGTTGGATGTCCCGGATCCCGCAAAGTTCTCAAACTGTAGTAACCTGTCTGGAATTAAGTTTCCACTCTCATCCTCATTGAGCAAATCTGTTGGGACAATTTCTAGAAGGTTGTAGTTGACAATCCCATCAGCATCTGTTACAGCTCCAACTACATCATAAATTTGACTTCTTTTGAGTGAATTGCCTGTAAAATCAAGATTTGATCTAAGTATCTTGATGTTGTCAAAAACCCGCTTTTTAGTCTCACTGTCAACCAGTTGATCTACGGAATTGTACCAGAACTTCGTGGTAGGGCTTTCCACAATCAGTTTGAGGTCACGGTTATGAACCTCATAGCCTATTATGTTTCCACTTGAATTTCTTATCTTCTTAACAAAAATCAGCCAAGAGTGCTGGCGAAGATCAGCTGGTCCTTCTGCGGTTGTAAATTTTTGATCAAAATATTCGCTCTCAATTATTCCACCAGCATAGTCAGGTAGCTCAGATGGACCAAAGAGCAGCTGCCACCAACCATTAAGATTGATAGGTTGAGAGAGACCAGATGGTAACACCCGCGCGGTGATGATTGCGTTCTGAATAACTCCTCCCACTATTTGAGGCACAACATCTACGATGAATGCATCACCTGGCTGAAGTGGGATTGGTCCATTAGTTACTGTAAAAAGGTCAAATGCTGCAACTGGTTTTCCTGCAGAGAACTGATACATTTGACCTATCTGCCCATTCGGGAAAGACCCTCTTATATCGCTGCGAACGGACAGCGTTTGACCATCTGATTGTACCTCTATGGTCAAAACTTCAGGCGCATCAGCGCATAACTCGGCAGGCAGCTGGAAGGTCGGGTTAAGGCTCAGTGTTCCTGCACCAATACCTTTCATGTATCTGTTGTACCTTAGGGCAAAGTAATCTTGTTCACCTATTGACTGCAGTCCAGAGCCAGCATCTCCAGGTCTGAACCTGTTCACCCCGTCTATAGTTCTTGGTAAGTTTTCTTGATAAATCTTGCTATCATCTTTTGGGACTAGATCGGGATCCGGTATTTGTCCAAGGATAGTACCATCCGGTAAAACAACAATATTAAGAGGCTCACCGTAGTAGTGTCTATCAATCAGTCCTTGTATTGCCGTTTTTTCCTTAAGAGATCCATCTGCAGCAACAGACGAATTTAAGTTGACGTACTGGTTGTTCTTATCAAAAAACCTACCGCCTCTGTTATCCTCAATAAATTTTCTTCTAGGCGGACTAATAACACCGCGGGTTACTGGGTCTGCGGCTGAAATGTGCAGCATCATGTTTATGACACCGGGTGTGCTTAGAAGAGGCTCAATGACGTTGTCAATAAGCGCTCTCCCAGAAACTGAGGTTGTTTGCGAGTTGAGCGTGATCTGGTACTTCATGGAAAGATCATCACCAAAAAGCTTAACGTTTTGGTACTTTCCAGATGCGTCATTCCAGTCTACGTACTTTGGTTGCCCTGCAAATGTCCTGTTAACCGCGCTCAATCTAAGAATTGTGGGGTCTTTCAACATGTACGTGTTGTAGTCCTGACCATTTACCATTCTATTTTGTGCGTAGTAGGTAGCTGGCGCCGAGCGTCTGATGTGTTCAATACTTTCAGTTGCCGAACCATTTTGCAGCGTGCTGGTCAAGCTAAATGTTAGTGTGCACGTTTCGGTGTTGCCCGTTTCACCAGTGTAGGTAAAGCTCATTGGCTGATTGCTAATCCTATTCTTCTGGATAACTAAGCTTCTACCTGCTGACTGTCTCATCCAGAAGCGAAATATGCCCTGGGGCATATCACTGAAGTCACCGTCACCAAACAGTACCTGTATTCTGTCCCCCTCTAGAGTATCAACTTCAAACTTTTTCCTGGTGCTTCTGATATCATTGAACGCCAAGTTCTGCTCAGATATGCTGTCAACTTGCTTCCAGCGCTCCATGATCATATTCGCGTCATCAACTCGCTGAACCCAAACGTCAGTGTGATTGATTCCGGGGGTGTTAAACTCAAGCTTACGGTTAGGCAGAACATCCGGAATTACATATTCTGTTCTTGTCAAAACACCTTGTTTCGTAAAGGCAAGAAAACCAGTGTAGTCAGAACCATCTCCTATGCCGTCATTTGCGTAGATGACTGACAAAGCGGCAATTGGATCTGGCTCTCGCTCAAATGGACCATTTTCGTCAAGATCAACAGGTACCACTTCCATTGGGAATGTTTCTGCGCCAGTTGAAACTGAATACGGAAAAACACCCAAAGGAAAAGATGAAGCGTCGTTCTTTAGACTGTATAGGTCCATAACAACGTCACCAATCTGGAAGCTCTTCTGTGGTTCACCAAATCTAGAATTAAAAATTCTGTTTATGACCAAAAAGAACTGCTCTTTCCAGTTTGGATTGTTTGGGTCATTCCAAGTTACAGGAATTCCGGAAAGGTTAGTTCCACGACTATCAAAAACCTGTTCAGTAGTGGTGATCGACGTAAACTTTACTAGCCCGCGAACAGGGATATTTCTGGTTGCCTTGTATGAAATTAGCTTTGCGAGCTTTAAGATTGATTGTTTTCTTTGCGCGGTCGTTATGAAGTTCTCGTGACCAACCATGTCGATGCGGTACGCAAGCTGTTCACAGATGTACGCGAACAGCTCAAGCAGCGCGATAAACTCCGAACTTTGTATGTAGTCATTGAACTGCTCGGGAAAGTAGGTTCTGGTGTAATCAATCAATGACTGTTTGACTGTGTTAAAGTCAAATGCTGTAAAATTGACCGCTGAAAAGGACTGATACACCTTTTCCCAAGTTTCCGCGCTGTAAGTTGTTCTCAATGCCATGGATTAATCCAGTTTAATTTCAGTGTAGTGTATTTACTCAGAACCCAAATTGTCATGTTCTAGTTGGTGGTGCAGCACTCCAGATGGAACAATTAGCTCAAAATGATCATGCTTTCCTAACAAAGATACCTTTTTAATTTTAGCATGAATAAACCGTTCGTAGCCATAACTGAACGTCTTCTCGTTTGGTTCTACGATGATGTCAGCAATCTTTATTTTGTCTATACGTTGAATATCCATTATTTTTCCATAATTTTCTCTTTGTCCTGTAGTCTTAAGCAAAACAAAATACAAATCTTGTCCCTTACGTACCACCTTCATTGCTAGACTAAGAGCTAGCGGAAGTTCTATTGATTCAATTTCTCTTAGAAGCATTTTACTGACCTACTGGAAAATCTAGCTTAAGCTTTTCTGTTACGTTGAGTTCTTTGTAGAAAAGATCAGCCATAGCAATAACCGCGTTGTTGTCTGGGAGCGCCATTACCACCAGTTCCTTTAGTTCTACTCGAGGGTCATAAGCGAAAACTTCTCTCAGATCTCTTTCAATTACTGCTATCGTGTTGGTGTCAAGCGGCTCAAAGGCAAGAAGTGGTATGCTTGTACCAAAATTTGGCTGCATAACACGCTCGCCCCGTATCGTCCAGATATGGTTTAAAAGATCGCGTTTCACAGTTTCAACATTAGCTGTCATGAAGCCCTTGCTTGGATTCTCCTTATGGAAAGCAGTAGAAAATCCCCTGTATAAAGCTCTGGTGGTCATACTGATTCTCCATCACCTGGGATAAACGGCAGGTGTAAAATAAATGAACCATCTTTCTGTTTACTCAACTTTGCCTGTTCAAATTCTTCTCTTGGACCAGACGTGCTCTCAGCTATTTTTGGTTGCAGTGGCTCTTGTGTCTTTTCGTCTAACTCAAAGTAACCAATTTCAAAGAAGGCATTTTTTCTAGTTAAAGGTTGAGTTGCCAGACCAACTTCTACTATTTCTCCCCACAGCTCCCCACCAAAAGCGTCTTTGGTCTGCATCACCACTTTTATGCCATTGTCTATGAGCTTTTTAGTCATAGACATTGCAAGTGGCCAATCAGAGCGAACAATTTCAAGTAGCTTCATCTCGGATACTCCACGTCTGCATCTGAGAGCAACTGCTGCACGTCCAGCGCTGCTCTAATTGAGCCAGATGGGTTTGTCTTAAGGTACTCGTCGATGATCTCATCTGCGTCTGGGAATGGGGTACTTACTTCTGTTACCCCCTTTACAAGCAGGATATACAGCAGACCTTCTTTGATTGGGTTGCCGTAACAGTAAAATCTACCATTTATCTCCTTGATGATCTTGTGGATGTTCTTGAGGGAGGTCAGTTGGTTGTTACTGCAGAAGAAGCCGCCACCTACGTGGGATGGTGCTCCCTCAAGGGAGGTCAGCTTATTGCCGCTGCAGCTGAAGTTACCACCTACATGGGATGGTGCTCCCTCAAGGGAGGTCAGCTGGTTGCTGTAGCAGTCGAAGCCGCCACCTACATGGGATGGGGCACCTTCAAGGGATGTCAGCTGGTTGTAGTGGCAGAAGAAGCTACCGCCTGTGTACTTGATCTTCAGGTCGGCAACTGACTTCTGTTTTATCTCTAGTAGCTTCATCTCGGATACTCCACGTCTGCGTCTGAGAGCAGCTGTTGCACGTCAAGGGCGGCCCGAATTGACCCAGATGGATTTGTTTCAAGGTACTCGTCGATGATCTCATCTGCGTCTGGGAATGGGGTACTTACTTCTGTTACCCCCTTTACAAGCAGGATATACAGCAGACCTTCCTTGATTGGGTTGCCGTGACAGTAAAATACACCATTTATCTCCTTGATGATCTTGTGGATGTTCTTCAGGGAGGTCAGCTGGTTGTTACTGCAGAAGAAG
>Ga0209229_10000010_pt1 | contig 65282 bp, 96 predicted proteins | sample SanBayMetagenome_FD_187466 | JGI IMG/M metagenome (GOLD analysis project Ga0209229, IMG submission 187466) | Freshwater and sediment microbial communities from dead zone in Sandusky Bay, Ohio, USA (SPAdes) (version 2) | ecosystem: Environmental > Aquatic > Freshwater > Lentic > Sediment... | reverse complement strand
ATTGAATCAGCAAACAAGGAGAAAACAAATTGATAAAAAACATTACACTTGCGTACACTGTATGCATGACACTTGGCACACGAATGGTAAGTGTGATAAGTGTGGCACAGTAAACAACCCATACATGGAAGAAATTGGTACGGGTGGTAACTGCGAACACTACTACCTCAGATATCCCAAATTTGGTGTGGGTGTGTTACTCAATAACGAGTACACAAAAGCACCAAAAGAAGGTGAGGATTTTGATTTAGGAATCTACTTCCTGGAATCCGATGGATCAATGGGCGATCATGTGAGTGACGATTGCTTTACTACACTCGAAGATTTTAGATTGAAAGAAATCTACAGTCGCATCGAAGGTTACCTCGAAGGCAAAGGGTACGAACAAGTGGGGCTGCACGCACCATTTAAAGGTGAAATTCATTTCCCCAAAGCAACAGATTTATATATGTGGCTCGATGAAAATGAAATTCAATGTCCCATAACAATTAAACTACACTTGGAGAAATAAAATGGCTAAAGCACAATGGAAACCAGAAACATACATCACCCCAGTAATGATTGAACGTTGGATGGGTAGTGACAACCTCGATGCCGACTCATTCCTAGAATTGTTGGCACAAATTGCCAATCGGCAATACCCCGTGGCATTGTTTCGTGATGAAGTAATTGATTACTCGGAGGAAACAGTATGACAACCGATCAAATGGTAGAGCAGTTAACCAAGAAAGAACTTGAGTTTCTTGCTGATCATCCCGAATGGATTAATGATTCAGTTAAGTTTTTTATAGATGGGGGGTACAAGCAGTACCCCGATTCAGAAATTCAATTTATGTACAACCGAGATATTGCGGAGGAAACAGTATGAACTGGGAACAACAATTTGTAGAAAGCTTTATTACTAAACTGGTAAACCCGCCAGTAAACCAAGATGCATTGATTGATTTGGTAATTCAGCAGATCAAGAAAGACCTTGATGGTGGCGATGAAACCGCCATTGCGGAACTGTTAAAATTTGTACCAACAGAAAATTTACAATCTTTTTTATCGGAGGCAGTATGATTCAGAAATTTTTAGTTAGCGATTGGAATACCCATCGTGAGTTTTTGATGGATACCAAACAAGTATTAAACTTGATCAACGAAGGTAATGGTCAGTTATATAAAGCCCGTGATCTAGAATCCGATTGGGATTTTGGAGTTACCAAGGTGTTAAACAATTACAGAATCAGGAGGGCTGCGTAATGAAAAATCGTGAATTAAATTTACATCAGATGGTCGGCCGTACTTGCCGATCAGCAAGTGAGGCATTTAGAGATGCCGACTATGCGATCACAATCTCCCGTGGCAAAACCGAATGGGAAGATGCCAAGGAGTTTTTAGGGCACATGGTATGGATTACTCCATGCCTTGGATTAGTGGTATATTTTATTTATGCTTATCTCACAAACCAATAAGGGGGTAGTATGTCAAGAATGAATGGCTATGATAAATGGCTAATGTCGGGCTACGATGATCAGCCCGACTATAACCAAGAAGAAGAAAAGGCACACTCGGATGCCATAGAATCTATGCGTACAGGGGAGCAGTATGATCCCTTTGAGGATAGTAATTGGTGCGAGGCGGTGTCCCAATTGGAACTGCCAGAGGAGATTGAGGACATCACCAAGGCAACCGAAGAACAAAAGAAAATGGTCAAGGAGTATTGGTACAAGATCGCTTTTAATTACTTTTTGGATTAGATCATGATCGCACAAATCTTAAAATATTTAGGTTTATTTATCGTGGGATACTTTGCCCTAATCGCATTTGGATTGGACAAATCTACTGTCGCACAATGGATATTGATACTTCTTGTTGCATTTCACAAATTAATACTGGATAAAATAAATGAAATTATTCGTAGCCCTAATGACAACACTCTTTAGTGTAAGTGCCCATGCGGATATGTATGCCATCGCGCCGAATCAAATCGGCGGGCATACGATCCTCTCCCAAAAACCATGCAACAGTAACCCCAAATGGAAATCAGCCTACGCATTTTCACGCACCAATTCAGTGTCGTTTGCGTGCTGGTATCTTGAGAAAAACAATGTGATTTTTGTGACAGAAAGTGGTACAATCAGATCAATGTCATTAAAGTCATTTGAGGTAATCGTTGAGAATCGCTAAGAGAACCCTATTTAATCGGCTCTACCAACCCCATCGGATTGGTAGACCAATTTTTAAGCGACTACAAAAACGTTTTAAAGTAGTGCCTGGAAAGACTATGCTTTTGCATCGGCAAACACATCGCAGTCGAAACAACGCAATTTATTCAAGATACACACTGCTAAAATTAAGAATACGATTTGGGCGGTATAAAACAAGCCCATCATTTATGGTGAAACGATGCTCCGATATTTAATATACCAAGATGGTGAATTACTCCGCAAACTGGGTTCTCGTATAGAATGTGAACCATTTTTGCGTACAGGCTGCACCCTAAAAGTTTTGCCCAAACCAAAGAATCCAACCCCGGCTCAACAGTTTCAACACGCTCATGCCATGTGTGGAGATGCCCCATTTTGAAAAACAAAAAGAATGCCCTATCTGACTACCTTAGATCCCTTTATAATATCCCCACTCTCAGTAGGGATATTGAAACCGAGTTAGCCCACAAGATTGCCAACGGGGATGAGTTAGCCCTTGAGAAACTGGTAACCCACAATCTAAGGTTCGTGGTTACTGTCATTAAATCGATGCCCCATTGGACTCACTCCTCGGTGGACATGGAGGATATGTTAGGGTTTGGGAACGAGGCATTGATCCTAGCAGCCCGAAAATGGAAACCGATGGGGCGCATTCGGTTCGCATCGTATGCCAAGAAGGTCATCATCACCGAGGTCAACCGAGCGGTGGCAAACACCAAAAATATTATTCGCCTGCCCGTCAACATCACCGAAGAGATTCGTAAAAACAAGTACGCAGAGCGGATGCTCACGCAGGAGCTCCAGCGTAGCCCCACCGATAAAGAACTGGCGAACTACTTAGGTACGACAGTCGAGCGGGTTAGTTACATCAATTCAATACTAAACAAAGAGCCGATCAGCATGGAGGCATTTAACACCGATCATTTGAAAGAAGAAGATGAATAGACAATTTTATTTAGACATGGTAGAAAACATTCCACAGAAAAACAGAAGACTAGTGATCTCAGAAAAGAATGGTGAAAAGGTTTTAGATCTAAGCGAATTCATAGTCGCTTACGGCCGTACATTAGAAAAACATTTAAGGAAGACACATGGAATTAACTCCAGAGCAGTTAAAAGCATACGATAGATTTATTAGAGCCAGGGACAAGGTCAAATTGGTGAAGACATCCCGAAACTACGCCCAAAAATATATCCCGCATCGTGACTATCTTGACAGTGTGCATATTGTTGGTTTGAATCACCCACTATTTATTGAGAACGATGATTGGATAGAATACAAAGAGGCATCCGCAGCTTGGTGGGAAATTGAGCCAGAGTTTCGCAATGTGGAACGACTCCGAGCCACCAGAGGTGACTATGGTAGTGAGGACAATTGGGAAGAAACTACTGTAGAATTAGAAACATTGGATCAGTACTTTAAGGAGCAGTAATGAAAGAAGAACAGGATTTTCAGTTTACGATCACTCATACAAAAGAAAATGATGATGGCAGTTGTGATGTTGAAATCAACATGAGTGATTATGTAAGGGAGCGATTGGTTGAAGCGGGAGTAATATCCTTATTGAAACAACACATCAATCAAGTTTATAATGATTTGCCGTGGTACAAACGACTATTCAAAAGGAGAAAAGTTGAACTATCTTAGTGTATGTAGTGGAGTTGAGGCTGCAACGGTCGCTTGGCATTCGCTGGGCTGGAATCCCGTTGCGTTTTCTGAAATCGAGCCATTCCCATCAGCGGTGTTGGCTCATCATTACCCCCATGTCCCCAATCTTGGTGACATGACTAAATATAAGGAGTGGAAATTAAATGAACCAATTGACCTTCTCGTTGGAGGAACACCATGCCAATCATTCTCAGTCGCTGGTCTCCGAAAAGGAATGGATGACCCGCGCGGTAACTTGGCACTCGTCTATCTCGGAATTGCTGACAAGTTCAAACCCAAGTGGATCGTTTGGGAAAACGTTCCAGGTGTCCTCAGTTCAAAAGGAGGACGGGACTTTGGCGCCTTCCTCGGGGCGTTGGGGGAACTCGGGTATGGGTTCGCCTACCGAGTGCTCGACGCTCAACACTTCGGAGTTCCACAGCGCCGCCGTCGAGTCTTCGTTGTTGGCTGTCTTGGAGACTGGCGAAGTGCCGCAGCGGTTCTTTTTGAGCAAGAAAGCTTGCTCGGGAATCCTAAGAAGAGCCGAAGTAAGGGGCAAGAAACTCCCGCCACTACTTCATCAGGCTTTGCAATCGACGATCGATCAGCTCACGCAGTCGCAACTAGACGAAGAAACGATCCAACCACAAACACCTTGATACCTTGCACACCAGATGGTGGCACAACAATTGGATCACTATTGGCAAGAGATTACAAAGGTGTTGGTAACCAAGATCTGCAAGATGGTCGTGGCTTGATCGTGTACGAAAACCATCCATCGGATAGTCGTGTTAAAGAGATGGGCGATGTATGCCAGACTGTGACATCGACATGGGGTACTGGGGGTGGGAACATACCATTTGTGGGTATGAACCTACCAAAAGTGGGTATGAAAGCATACACACTACAAGGTGCTGGTGCAACATCGCAAAACTCCCAAGGTATGGGATGGAACGAAGACATTTCGTTCACATTGAATAACACCGATGTACATGGTGTGGCAATTGCATTTGAACCCGGAATTGCCCAGCGCGAAGGCGGTGATAATCGTTTTGTTGAAGACAAATCGCCAACCCTTCGCAGTAACATGGGCGACAACCAAGTGGCGGCAGCCTATCGTAAAAGTCGCAGAGCACAATCCACAAACGATTACGAAACATGGGTGGACGATGGCAAAGCAAACACCATCAACACATTCGATGTGGGTGATGTGCGAACTACACACGCAATTGCAGTTGATGTGTACAACCAAGCTATCGATGGTAATGTAACTGCGACATTGACAGAAGCGTGCGGTGGTACGAACACGAGCGGACCTAAATTAATGTCAGCAAAAATATTCCAACAAAACACTAGGGATGAAGTTAGGTATGTTGGGGGTGAAGGACAAATTGCAGGTGCGTTGATGTCTGAAGCTGGCATGAAACAGCAAAATTATTTACATCAATCAATGGCAGTACGCAGACTCACACCGATTGAGTGTGAGCGGTTACAGGGCTTTCCCGATAACCACACAATGATCCCGTGGCGTAAAAAGCCAGCCGAAGACTGTCCTGATGGTCCACGCTACAAAGCGATGGGTAACAGTATGGCCGTGCCAGTAATGAACTGGATTGGCAAACGCATTCAGATGGTGCAATCATGACTTGGAATCATCGAGTGGTGAAGTTTACAGAAGATGGTGACGATTGGTATGCGGTTTGCGAAGTCTATTACAACGAAGACGGATCAATTTATGCTCACACCCAAGATGGTATTCGTGTGAGTGGTGAGAGTGTAGAAGATCTCAAAGAGACTCTAGAGCGTATGTTACGATGCCTAGATCAAGGAATTGTGGAGGCAATGAAATAATGATTTACTCAATAATGAATTTACTTGTTTTGGTAATCACCGCATTTGCGGTGATTATCTTTGCTGCCGTGTTTGGTTTCTTTTTGTTTATCATGTTTGCTTGCGTATACTTTGGGTGGATGCACATCCGCTCCATGCCCTTAGCAGAGATATGGGAAAGACTTAAACCATGAACGACAATGTCAACAACCCAAAACACTACACCTCACACCCCAGCGGCATCGATTGCATTCAAATTACCGAACACATGGGGTTTTGTTTGGGTAATGCAATTAAGTATGTTTGGCGTGCTGATCTAAAGGACGATGCCATTGAAGATTTAGAGAAGGCAATCTGGTATATAAACCGAGAAATTAAAAGACGAAAGAAATAAATGAACAATGAACCAGTAGTGTGGACTGCGTGTTTAGATTGTGGCAAAAGAGTTACAGGCGATTCTATTCATACTTGTTCACCACAAATAAAAGATTTAACAGATGAAGAAGTAAAAGAAATAGCTACGAAGCATATTCACATGACTTTAAGCGGTGAAAGATTTGGATACTTAGAATTTGCTAGAGCAATACTAAAAAAGGCACAAGAGAAATGAACGCATACGAATTAGCAGATGAATTAGAAAACTATGTTTGGATGAACCCAAATAACAATCGTGATTACTGTAAAGAAGTTAAGGATATGCTACGCCAACAAGCAGAAAAAATAAAAAATATGGAGATATGGGAAAAAAAGTATTTAGACCGAATAGCAACATTGGAAAACCAATTAGATAAATGCAGTCATCACGAGGCTATGGCACACCAAGGTGGGTATGAGATTGGATATACTGAAGGATTAAAGAAAGCGAGTGAGAAATGAATAAACCAGTAAAGACATACACTGGCAACAAACCAAATTATGTGGTAGAGGCACCGTACCAACCAGGTTACGAGGACGCCGTAGTCACGGAGCCAAAGCCAGTTTTATACGGAATCTACAAGTCAAAACCCCTTACAGATCAAGAGATTATTGGAATTAGAATGCAAACGGAAGGCGACATCATGGCGTTTGCCAGAGCAATAGAACGGAGGCATGGAATTAAATGAAAGCACGACAAGTAGAGATTTTTGATAAAGAGGGTAACCTCACTAAGATTGAGGTTACTTTGGAAAATGACGAGCACCTATTTGATGCTCTTTGGGATGCTAGGGACGAACAGACCCACGACAATCGTGTGGAGTTTCGCCAATGGGTAAACAGACAAATACGAGCGCACAGTCATGAGCCTTGCTAAAACGCCCTGTGGGGCGTTTTTTCATGGTGGGTGTGGCCTACCCTTCATAACAGTCAAAATAATGCCTGTAAAGCCCGTTTGTTGCGTATTATGGACAAAATGCTGCCTTTTCGTACAAAATGGTGCGCCGCAGTATCCATAGTATCCACAGTAATTTTGCACTTTACCCCTAGCTCGATTCTTAGTATTAAAATAAAAATAAAATAATTCAGAAATACTATGGATACTATGGATACTATGGATTTGCAGTAGGTAAACACCCTTGGAACTACTACCTATAGTGGTTTTTAGCAAAAATGGTGCGCCGCAATATGACTTTTTAGAAAATGGCTACTGTGGATACTGTGGATAATGATTACTTTTAGTTATATGCTTATTACTAAAAGATATAAAGAAAATTGAAAAAGTAGGGCAAAATTTGCATAAGTAGAAGAGCAAAGGAAAACAGATGAAACCGAAAGCATTACCAGTACTATTCCAAAACATACCCCTAAGTCTTCGCTCAGTGCCACGATGGACATTGTGGAACTATGTCCTCATTGGTGAGGGCGATACACAGCGGTGGTCAAAACTACCCGTCCAGCCATCGGGCAAGGCTGCTAGTTCAACTAACCCCGATACATGGACAGACTTTCTAAGCGTTGAGAAAGCCTACCTCACCGGGCTATTTGATGGCGTGGGCTTTGTGTTTACTGCGGACGATCACATCATTGGGGTGGACTTGGACGACTGCTACGATGATGCCGTCAACGAGTTTACCAACCAAGAATTGTGTGACATATTCAACAAAATTGAAGGCTACAAAGAGATCAGCCCGTCAGGCACGGGGGTAAAGATATTTACCATAGCGGATCTACAAGGTGCTCACGTTGATCACGACAAGGGTTTAGAGATCTACCCCAAAGGCAGATACTTTACTGTTACAGGACACAAGTTAAGTGGTGATCTACCCACCACCATGCAAGATCTTACCCACCTTATTCCAGAGCGTACAGTTCGGGCATCGGGTGATGCGTTTGCTGATTACAACCCACCGCTCGATGGTTGGGATCTCGCAAAAGTAGAATCAGAATTGTTGCCACAGTTTGATCCAAACTGCGGATACACCGATTGGTTACAGATTGGGATGTGCCTACACCACCAGTTCCAAGGCGATCTTGAGGCGTGTGAGGCATGGGATCGCTGGTCATATGGGGACGGCAGTGTCTCCAGTTATTCAAGCAACGCCTGTGAATCAAAGTGGAAGACATTTAGCAAGAAGGGTGGCGGTGCGACACTACGCACGCTGATCTTTAAACTGTCGTACAACAATAGAACCGAGGCATTGGCAAAGGGGGATGTCATTCTCTCTTTAGCACCCATGGAGAACGCTCAGACATTTCTAGACACTAAGTTTTCTTCAGAAGAGGGAATTAAGTTGGTGCATTATGTGAATGATTTCTATTCGTATCGCGGCACGCACTATGCCGAAATAGAAGACGGCACAGTTCGCTCCGAAGTGTATAAGTTCTTAGATAAGTGCAAACGCCAAGATAAGAAGGGCAACATTGTGCCGTTCTCACCTAACCCGGCAAGCGTGAGCGGCGCTATGGATGCAATCAAAGCCCTAGTGCACTTACCCAATCACGCCAACACAAGACCGCCAGTATGGCTGCAAGGGTATAGCGCCAACAGACCAGAGGCAAACAAACTGGTTAGTTTAGAAAATGGTTTGTTTCACTTGGAAGACAATGTGTTACTGCCACACTCGTTGGGTTTCTTTACACAGAACAGTTTGCCATTTCCATACGATCCAAATGCTAAGTGCCCGTTATGGGAAACCTTCTTAAATGATTTATGGGAACACGATCAAGAATCAATCGATTGTCTTCAAGAGATATTTGGTTATGTTTTATCAGGCGATACAAGCCAACAGAAATTCTTCAACATCATCGGTCCCCGTAGATCGGGTAAGGGAACAATCAACAAGGTGCTGGTTGAATTGTTAGGACAACACAATACTGTAGCACCAGAGTTAGGAGAGTTATGTGATACGTTTGGTCTCCAACCTTGGCTTGGTAAGCTCCTCGCTTCTTTTACTGATGCGAGAGCGCCTGACAGAGATCGAGGTGCTGTTGTTTCTCAGTTGTTGCGGATCGTGGGCGGTGATACGGTTACTGTCAATCGGAAAAACAAAGACTCGTGGAACGGATACCTCCCGACCAGAATCGTAATTTATTCTAACGAGGTGTTGCAATTATCAGAATCCAGTAATGCGTTGACTGGCCGTATGGTGGTGCTAAAGATGAGCAAATCATTCTATGGCAAAGAGGATACGGCACTGAGCAGCAAACTAATGAAAGAGTTGTCGGGCATTTTTAACTGGGCGATGGCTGGGTTACGCAGACGGGTTGAGCGTGGTGGTTATTTTGTACAACCCACGACAGGCAAAGAACTGCTTGAAACCATGGAAGAGATGTCTAATCCAATCGGATCATTCGTTGATCAAGTATTGGAGTACGATGCCATGAGTGAAGTAGATAAAGATCATGTATTCTTGTGCTTTAAGCGGTGGGCAGTCAAGCATGGACTAAACCCAGGCAATGATCTGTCGTTCAAGAGACGATTCCTTGCAGCCACACAAGACAAGGGAGTTACTGCATCGGCAATTCGTATCGATGGTAAAAGACAACACAAATACACTGGCGTTAGATTAACAGAGAAGGCACAAGCGTTTATTGACAAACAAACTCTATTTGATGAAGAGGAGATTTTCTAATGAGCAAAATTGAAATGATCGGCTTAACATTAATTGGCATCATATTGATTGTATTTTTGAGTGGTGGCTTTAAATGAAAAAACCACCATACTATAAGATAGAAGTACCACTATTTCCCGCTGCGGATTTAAAGTTGTGCTTTACTGAAAAAGATTTTAGGAACATTCTAAAAGACAACAACATTTTTCAAAAAGTGGTTGCGTTAGATCATGAGAATGTCGCTGAAACACATTACATCACCGATGTAAAACATCCTATGATCATTGTCATTTTGGATTTAGAACAGATGATTGATCCCAATAATGATTTCTATCTGGCATCGACTGTGTGCCACGAGTCAACCCACGCAGCTCAACGGGTGTTTGATTTAGTTGGTGAAGAAACGCCGGGGGAAGAAACCCGAGCATATTTAACCGAGTTTATTTTTAATCACATTATGGAAGGCATAAAAAACTATGTCTGTGCTGGAAAAGGAAATCGAGGCGTATCTGACAAAGTCAATCAAAAAATCATCGGGGCTTTGTTACAAATGGTTGAGTTCAATAACGGGGGTGCCAGATCGAATCGTGATCTTAAACCAAAAGATATTTCTAGTAGAACTAAAGACAGCGGAGGGGAAACTAAGCCCAAGACAGATACTGATATTTGATGAATTAGGTGAGGCTGGATTTCCAGTTCACATATTACGATCAAAAGAGGATATCGATGACTTCATCAAAAATATTAAAGAATAGAAGAAATGTTGAGGCATATGTTAAAACAAAGCGTGGTCATGTTGGTAAGTTATTAGCAAACGCAAAGGTAAGAGCCAAAAAGAAAAAATTAGATTTTGATTTGGATTTAGATTATTTGGAATCAATTACCACAAACGAATGCCCTATCTTTAAAACAAAATTTGTTTGGGGAAGATATAACGGAAGAAAAAAAATATCAGAATGTCCGTCATTGGATCGTATTATTCCAGAGTTGGGTTATGTTAAACACAATGTAGTTTTTATTTCTAATCGAGCCAATTCGATTAAAAACGACGCAACAGAAAGAGAATTGTATGATGTGGCAGACTGGTTACACGAACGAACAAAAGAAGTATTAAATGCTATCAAGAAAAAATCTACACAATTATCAAAAAGACATCATTGAGAAAGCCAAGTTTGTGCCTAGCATGGGACTATTTCTTGAACCAGGTCTTGGTAAAACGGCAACAACATTGACGATCATTGCAGAACAATTTAAGGGAACGACTTTAATAATTGCACCTAAACGAGTAGCGGAGACCGTATGGCAAGAAGAAACACAGAAATGGGAACACCTAAAACACCTAAAGATAGCAAAGATACTGGGCACACCGAGTCAACGGTTGGCAGCGTTGAAGAGTTCTTCGAACGTGTACTTAGTCAATCTCGAGAACTTGATTTGGTTGTTGGATCAACCAAAGATGCAATTCAACAATCTGATAATCGACGAGTCGAGTCGCTTCAAAGATCCTTCGACGAAAAGATTCAAAGCCTTGAAGAAACACTTAAAGAACTTCGAGAGGCGCATTATTCTAACAGGCACACCGACACCCCAAGGGATGGCTGATCTGTGGTCACAGGTAGGTATTTTGGATTTAGGACAACGATTGGAAACCAGCCTTACTAAGTTTAGAACGAAGTATATGCGCCCAGGCAAAAGAAATCCGCATACCGGTGTAATTTATAATTGGGAATTAAATAAGGGAGCAGATCAAATAATCACAGAAACAATCTCAGATATCTGTTTTAGTCTGAAAGCCAAAGATTATTTGGAACTGCCTACGGTAACATATACGTTACATAAAGTGGGGATAACGGAACAAATACGTTACAAATATGATGCGCTCAAAAAAGATATGGTTACAGAAATCAAGGGACAGACAGTCACCGCATCCACCGCAGCAACGCTCACAGGAAAACTATTACAGTTCACAAGTGGCGCAGTTTATGCAGAGGACGGGAGTTGGCAAGAAGTGCATACGGCTAAGTTGGAATGCCTCGAGTCGATCTTGGAAGAGACTTCTTCCCCGACCTTGGTATTTTATCACTTCAAACATTCGCTGGAACGAATTCGGAATGCGTTTCCAGAGGCCGTTGTGCTTACTGATTCCAACATTCAAGCGTGGCGAGATGGTAAAATTAGAGTCTTGCTTGCACACCCACAGTCGGGAGGAATTGGTATTAACCTCCAATGCAATGCGGGTGAAACAGCGCAGACTGTTTGGTACGATCTCCCCTGGTCTAGTGAAAACTATATCCAAGCCAACGCAAGGATCTACCGCCAAGGGCAAGAGAAACCAGTCATTATTCATCACCTCTGTGTCGAGAAATCGGTAGACGAACAGGTTATGAAAGTATTAGATAACAAAATAACGATTCAGGATGCATTAATGGAAGCATTGAAATGAGATTAATATTAAACGCCAGCAGAGCCAGATTATCGGACGAAGAAATCGATCCACTAGAACAAGACGATTTTGATTCTGTATCCAGTTTTCAAGGCGATGGTTGGCTGCCGTGGGATGTAGACGATTTAATTGACATTCGTCGTATAATAGATGAACGCATGCCTCCAAAAGAAAAGCAAATAGTCGATGCTTTTTTAAATGGAATGAATTACAAAGATATGGATGTTAGTGAAAAATATTGGCGTTACCATTACGAAAAAGCAATTCAGTTTATAAAGAAAGAGATGAACCTATGACTACTTTTGTTGTTGAACACAGACCACAAGGACAGGGATCGTATCACATTGCATTGGTGCCCGGTGTGGAAGATCTAGATACCTCACAGTTTAGTGACATCCTAGGCATTTGGGTGTGCGACTCACTGCAAGAGGCAACCGTAACCATTTCGGAACTACACAAATTAAGAGGTAGAAAAAATCATGAAGTACTATAGTGAATTATCTAATCTAGAATCTGTTTTAATTAATTTAGAAGGAGTTGTAGCGATTGTCGATTCGCTAACCACATCGTGTTTGGAAATGGATGAAAAGAAAGTGCAAGCAGCTCTCTTTCATGTATTGCGCCAACTAGAAGAACACGATTCTAGTTTTCAACTAAATTTTCAAGTTTTATTTGATGCCATAAGGGATGACACACATGAAGAAGATAAACCAAGAAAAAAGCGAAAATCCGTTCGGAAAAACGCAGAGTGATATTGATCAAGCCATTATGCAAGTCTGGGGAACTACCGAAGACTTGGATATGTTAATTGCACGCTACATGGATGCTCCAGAAAAAATGACGGAGGATGAATTGTGGAATGCGATGGAAGGAGTCAAGCAAATGTTAGATTTACGATGTTGGCATTTGCGAGATGTTTATAAGAAGTATTTTCAACTAGACGAATATAATTGGAGCCGAAATGTCTGAAAATGTAAAAGAAATGTTAGATGATTTTGTAGTCACTATTGAATTGTCCGTAAAAGATATCAATGTGCTGTTAAATTGCTTAAACACACCACATCAAATGCCAACTACTACGGCAGTTTATTTTATTAACACCCTTCAAAATCAAGCTGGACCACAAGTAGAAAAGGCCAAAAAAGATTTAGAAACTGTTTCACAGGCAACTAAAAATGAGTGATAAATTTTTAAGAAACCTTTTACGAAGCAAAGGGTTTTCTGCGGACATTTCTAAACAAATTGAAAAGGCTGTAGAAAACAAAGCCAAACAAGATACTGAGCAAAAAGAAATGGCGGATCGGGAACTGGCACTAGCCATGACCCAAAACATCCTAAACGATGTCTTGCCACATCTGAGAAAAGCCATGGAAACTCCGCCCACTAAAAAGATCATTGTGGACGATAAGTAGGGCGAAAACGGCTAAAAGTTTGCATAAGTAGATATAGAGACAGTAAGACTCGTTGGGAAACGCTCTGAACCCTCTATTCACATACACAAACACAGAAAGGCAATACCATGAATCCATTTGAATTACGCTATGACTTACTCAAGACTTCCAAGGAGTTTTTGACCGAGCAGTATAACGCCCAGTTAAAGGCCTGGGAAGTAGCAGACGAAGCTGGTAAAAAGTTGCTTGAGAAAGCACCCCAGTTCCCATCGATGCACGAAATCATTGACAACGCCATTGAAATGAACAAATTCATCAGCAGCACAATCGAGGCACAACTCGTTGATGGTGTTAAGCGTTTCAATAGAATTACTGCTGTATTCTGATACAAATTGTCGGTATTTATTAATAAGTGCCGACTTTATGAACGTGTTTTCTAAGCAACAACTCTTATTTTTATTAACCGCACCCATAGTTCTATTCGTAACATATAAGTTACTATTAGAACTGTGGTGCTTAACTTATGGGTTATTTTATGGCAGCTAAACCTGGGCTTTATGCCAATATCGCAGCAAAAAGAGAGCGCATCAAGGCCGGTAGCGGCGAGAAGATGCGTAAACCCGGCACTAAGGGTGCCCCAACTAAGGACGCATTTATTCAGTCTGCAAAGACCGCTAAAAAACCAAAATGATACCTAAAAAAGCATTAGAAAAGGCTGGGTTTTACGATAAAGGTAAAACGAAACCAGAACGAGAAAAAATCGTTAGCAAGGTTACAACTAAACCCCAACGAATATCAATGGTTGAAAAGGTATTTTCATCCAAAAAAACTAAAAAATGAAATCGATAACGAAGTACGAACCATCGATGTGCGACACCGTCATTGAGTTAGGAAAGACTGGTGCATCACAAAAGATTATGTATTCCACTCTAGGCATTTCTAAAACAACGGGCGACCGCTGGAAGAAAGAAAAGCCAGAGTTTGCCGAAGCCATGGACAGAGCCGTTGTAGAAAGTCAAGCGTGGTGGGAAAGAGAAGCCTTGGCTAATCTGAATAACCGCACCTACAATACCCGACTCTTTGAAGTGGTTACTCGTGCCCAGTTCCCAGCCGACTACAAAGAACGCATGGAGATCAAGCAAGACATCAAGCAAGAAGTTCAAATTGACTTTGCTGGAGAAGTTTCCAGCCTAATCAAACAGTTGCGGGAAACCAAACTGTAGCCTTAAAAACTATTTCGTATTGTGAAATGCAAAGCAGATAAAAATCTGTTAAAGTTTGCATAAGTAGTTATACGAGACCAGTTTAATAAGGAAAACAGTTATGTCCACAACGACACATGCAGTACTCTCAGCATCATCTTCAAAACGGTGGTTAACATGCACACCAAGTGCTCGTCTCGAGCAAACCCTACCAGAACCTAAAAAGTTACCAGGACAATTCGATTTTAGCCTTGAAGGAACACTAGCCCACTCTTTGGCTGAAATCAAATTGCGCTTGCACTACAACCAGATACCACAAAAGGACTACGATGAAGAAGTCGCAGAACTATACAAGCACGCCTACTACAACCAAGAACTCGAAAGCCATGTTGACAACTATGTCCTCTATGTCCGCTCCCAAGTCGGAGAACATGATAAGCCTCTATTTGAACAGCGCGTGGACTTCAGCGATTGGGTGCCTGATGGTTTTGGTACAGCCGATGTGGTTATACTTTCTAAGCACTCCATTCGCATCATCGACCTTAAGTATGGCAGAGGCGTTCCAGTCCAAGCAAAAGACAACACGCAACTTAGACTCTACGCACTCGGAACCTATAGCAAGTTCCAAGAAGAGTACCCAGAGATCAAAACAATCGAGTACACGATCTATCAGCCTCGTCTCGATTCAATCAGTACGGATGGGACAACAATCGCCAAACTCGTCGATTGGGCAAACTACTACGTCAAGCAAAAAGCACGCAAAGCGTGGGCAGGTACGGGCGACTTCATCCCCGGAGAGCACTGCCAGTTCTGCCGTGCCAAAGCCGCGTGCAAAGCGCGCTCGGACTTCATCAACGAAATAGCTGCGTTAGACTTTAGACCAGCACCTCTGTTAACCGAAGAGGAGTTTGATTTAGTATTATCTCGTGCACAAGATTTAAAATCATGGGCAAATGATGTTGAGGCATATGCAACAGAGAAAGCAATTCATGAAAACAAAATCCCAACTGGATTTAAATTGGTTGTACCTAAAGGGCATCGTAAAATTGTGGATTACGATTTGGCTGTTAAGATCTTGGAAGAAAAAGGTTTTAACAAAGATGACATGTACGAACTCAAACCGAAGTCTGTTCCCCAATTGGAGAAGTTGGGTCAAAAGGGGCAAGTAGTATCAATCCTTGGCGGTTTGGTTGAAAGACCAGACGGCTCACCAAAGTTAGTAAAAGACACTACTTTGGAAGAGGATTTTAAATGAGCACGCCCCTAATTATTATTTCAACTCTGATATACTTAGGGGTAGCAATAGATCAGTTTATGAAAGGTTCTACGGGACCTGCAATAATGTTTGTTGGGTATACTATCGGAAACCTTGGTATACTCTTGACAGTACGGTAGAGATTGACACCGCTGAAGTTCAATCAAATTTAAGTTAATAGGAAAGCAAGATGGCTACTAAAAATCCTCGTGTTGTAACCGGCAAAGTTCGTTTCTCTTACGCTAATGTGTTTACTCCAGTAGACAAAGGCGATGGCAAGACACCTAAGTATTCTGTGTCAATCATCATCCCCAAGTCTGACAAAGAAACCATTGCCAAGATTAACAAAGCATTTGAAGAGGCAAAGGCAAATTCCGCTGGCTACTTTGGTGGCACTGTACCAAAGATGCTCAAGGGCGGTTTGCGTGATGGCGATGCAGAAAAAGAAGATGCAGCATATGCAAACTCTTACTTCATCAACGCCAATTCTGTCAAGAAACCAGGTGTTGTCGATGCAGACATGAACACAATCATCGATCCAGATGAATTCTATTCGGGTTGCTATGGTCGTGCAGCAATTGAATTCTTCCCATACAACATGGAAGGTTCAAAAGGCATCGCTTGCGGTTTAGGTAATGTCCAAAAACTGGAAGACGGTGAGCGTTTAGGCGGTGGTGGTATTACCGCAGCAGTAGACTTCGCATCATAATTCACGGCCCGAGAGAGCCTCAATCTCTCTTCTCCTTGTTAGTATTACCTCGTTAGCCCCACCGAAGTTTGGTGGGGCGTTTTTTCCACAACTTTCTTATAATAAAAAACACATGGATCAATATCAAGAATATATCGCAGCAAGCCGTTACGCTCGTTTTATCGACGACAAACAACGCAGAGAAACATGGGCAGAGACCGTAGATCGGTATGTCCAGTACATTTTTAGCCGCACCCCAGCAATACAAAACAATGTAGAATTAAAGAATGAAATTTTTGATGCTATCCATAACCTAGATTTGATGCCGTCCATGCGTGCCATGATGACGGCAGGAAAGAGTGCTGATCGTGATAACACCTGTGTCTATAATTGCTCGTATCTCCCGGTGGATGACCCCAAATCGTTTGATGAGGCAATGTTCATATTGCTCTGCGGTACAGGAGTCGGGTTTTCGGTGGAGGCTAAATACATATCCAATCTGCCAGAAGTGCCTGAAAAACTATTTGACTCCGAGCACACCATCGTCGTCCACGACTCCAAAGAAGGATGGGCAAAATCACTCCGCCTACTCATTGCAAATCTCTACGCAGGCGAAATCCCTAAGTGGGACGTCAGCGGAGTTAGACCTGCGGGAGCAAGACTCAAAACATTTGGTGGAAGAGCTTCAGGGCCGCAACCACTAATTGATTTATTTAATTTTGTAGTCAACACATTTAAGCACGCACAAGGCAGAAAACTGCACAGTTTAGAATGCCATGATATGATGTGCAAAATTGGTGAGGTAGTTGTTGTGGGTGGCGTACGTCGCTCGGCAATGATCTCGTTGTCTGATCTTGATGATGAAAGGATTCGTCATGCCAAAGCAGGTCCTTGGTGGGAAACTGCTCCACATAGAGCTCTGGCCAACAATAGTGCGGTGTATAGCGAGACTCCTACGGTTGGAAAATTCATGGAGGAGTGGCTCTCTTTATATAATTCTCACTCGGGAGAGCGAGGAATCTTTAATCGTGAAGCGGCAAAAAAGACGGTGGATAAATATGGACATCGTGATCCGAACTTCGAATTTGGCACTAATCCATGTAGTGAAATTATTCTACGTCCCTACCAATTTTGTAATCTCACTGAGGCGGTGGTAAGACATGACGACACTGAAGAAACGCTTCTTAGAAAAGTACGAATTGCTTCGATTCTTGGCACAATCCAAGCCACTTTTACAAAGTTTCCGTATCTGCGCAAAGTGTGGCAACGCAACACCGAGGAAGAGAGACTGCTGGGAGTGTCGCTTACAGGAATTTACGACAATCCATTGCTCACCACAGAAGGAGACAAATTAAATGCCTTACTTACCAAACTGCGAGAGGAGGCTCGAAGAGCCAATGAGGAATTTGCAGTATTGCTTGGAATACCTAAGAGTGCTGCGATTACTTGCGTCAAGCCAAGCGGAACCGTCTCCCAACTCGTTGATAGCGCTTCTGGAATCCACCCTCGACACTCTAAGTATTACATCCGCCGAGTTAGAGGAGATAAGAAAGACCCTCTCACCCAATTCTTAATTGAACAAGGAATACCAAATGAAGCATGTGTTTATAAACCGGATCAAACTGTGGTGTTTAGCTTTCCTCAAAAAGCACCCGCCGGAATCACTCGATCAGATGTCACTCCTATACAACATCTTGAGCTCTGGCTTACGTTCCAGCGGCATTGGTGTGAGCACAAACCCAGTGTCACTATTTCCGTTGAAGAAAGAGACTGGCCAAGTGTCGGAGCCTGGACCTGGGAAAACTTCAGCGAAATCTCAGGAGTCTCGTACCTCCCGTACGACGGCGGCACCTACCGCCAAGCCCCGTACGAAGAGTGCACCGAGGCAGAGTACAACGAACTCAAAGCCAAAGTCCCAACGATCAACTGGAACGAGTTCAAAGAAGTAACAGACAATGTGGAAGGGGCGCAACAGTTAGCATGTAGCGCGGGATCCTGTGAGATCTGATCCATGGAAGTGCCCACCGCTAAATCTATACAACTTTAGTATAGCGTGGCGGTGGCGGAGAATGTGATATAGTTGTACTTTATTAACCACCGACTCGTCGGTTTGCCTTGGGAGCATTTATGAAAAAGTTAGTTAACTTAGACTTTGAAACTCGCAGTACGATTGATATCACATCAAGCGGTTTAGATAAGTATGCAAAGTGCCGAACAACAAAGGTACTTTGCATGGCTTATTCAATTAATGGTGGAGAGGTACATCTGTGGACTCCAGATCTTGGACTCCCCCTCTGGATAACCACCAATCTAAAGAACATTCAATTTCAGGCATGGAACGCCGCATTCGAATACCACATTATGAAATATGTGTTGGGTTGGGATGTTGAATGGGATCAGATGACTGACTCCATGGCAATCGCAGCCGCCAATAACATTCCCCAAGCCCTCGAAGATGCCGCCATATTCCTTGGCACGGCACAACAAAAAGATACGGTTGGCAAACGACTCATTACTAAACTGTGCAAGCCCAACAAAAAGGGGCAGTTTGTGGATGATCCTGTTTTGCTTGACCAGTTGTATGAATACTGCAAGCAAGACGTGCGTACCGAAATGGACATCGTGCGTAACCTACAGCCACTCACACCACACGAGCAAAGTGTGTGGGTACTCACACAGAAGATCAACGAGCGTGGCGTACCCGTCGATCCAGACGAATTAAAGAACGCCATTAATGCGGTTGAATCGGGTAAAGAATCGATTAATATGGAAAGCCTTGCCATCTCGGGGTGTAAAGCAACCGAGACAGGCAAGTTGTTAGGCTGGCTTAACGCCAAGGGGGCGGACATGGCTAACTTGACCGCCGAGTACGTTTGTGCTAAGTTAGCGGACACTAACTTATCTGAGCCAATTCGAGCCGTTTTACGGCTCAGACAACAAGGCTCCCAGACTTCGGTTGCCAAGTACGAGAAAATGCTAGATGTTCAGGTGGGTGGGCGCATTCGCAACACCTTGGTGTACCACGGGGCCAGTACGGGGCGGTGGGCATCTCGGGGCGGTTTAAATCTACAGAACATAGCCCGTCCAACAATCGACGAGGATGCCCTTAAAACAGCCGTAGAGCGTGTTTTAGAGGGTGGGCAAGGGGGTACCATGGATGAACTCTCAAGTCTCGTCAGAAGTGCTATAAAAGCCCCCAGAGGGCAAGTCTTTGTGGATGTGGACTTCTCGTCCATTGAGAACCGAGTAGCCTCATGGATTGCGGGTCAAACCGATAAGGTCGAGATGTTTAGAAAGGGCTTGGATGAGTACAAAACATTTGCCAGTACGGCACTGTACCAAGTACCCTATGAGGAAGTCACAAAAGACATGCGCCAGATCGCCAAGTCGGCGGTGTTAGGGTGCATGTTTGGACAGGGTGCCAAGGGGCTGATGAACTACGCCCAAGGTATGGGAGTGGAGTTAGATGAGGGACAGAGTCAAGAGGCGGTGAACGCTTACCGAGTTGCCTACGCCAAGGTAAAGAACTGTTGGTATCAGTGCCAACAAAAAGGCATCGATGCAATCAACGCCCCTAGCGAAACCTTTGAACTGGGCAAGCTGTTGTTTAAGTATGCCAACGATGCCCTGTGGATGCGACTACCCAGCGGTCGGTTCATCTGTTGGCGTGATCCCAAGATCGAGGCTCAGTTGACTCCATGGGGCGAAATGCGAGACGGCATCACCGTCCGCAGTCAAAACACCTTCACTCGGAAATGGGGTAGGAATAACTTGATTGGATCGAGCATCTTCCAATCGGCGGTTCAAGGTACGGCTAGAGATGTACTCGCCGAGTGTTCGCTCTTGCTTGAAAAAGAGGGTTTTGAAATTATCAATTTGGTTCATGACGAGGCTCTCCTTTTAGCATACGAAGACAAAGCAGACATCGTTTTAAAACAAGTGTTGCAGATCATGACAACCGCACCCGCATGGGCAAAAGACTTCCCCTTAGCTGCGGAGGGGTGGGTAGACAAGCGTTACAGGAAGTGATTACTATTCTGGTTCAATATCTCTAAGAGGGTAACGTTCTGTCCAAGCAGATAGCATTTCTAAAATATTACTGGCTTGGGCATCTGTTAAGTTATTTGGTTTTTCGCCATTTCGCAAACGGGTTAATGAATTTCTAATTTGCCGAGTAAGGTGAGGTTCATCTAGGTTTAATAAAGCTTTAACAAGTTTTGTATGTAAGGCGGTTGGGATTTTTGCTTCTTCCATTGGGCGACCCATTAGGATAAGAATGTCTTCATTAACTTGAGAAGTATCATACATGCTTGGGCGCATATTATTTTCAATAAATAATCTAAGATCTCGTTCTATTAAATCAACATGGCTTGGGCGGGTTAAAAATTCTTTTAATTTAACCTCGTCAAATGGGTTGGGGTGCTTTTGAGTATCACCTTCAAAACCATCCCAGATTCCACTATCTTTTCTTGGGTTTCGATTATACCAATTATTCAATATATTGAACATGTTAGTAGCTTGAGAACTTGTTAATCCAAAGGGGGTTGGGATCTCTAAATCCCCAGCCACTGCATTTTTCATAACGTAACTTCTTAGTTGATCAGCAACCGAATTAATTAAACTTTGATTATCTGACAAAATCATTTTTACCAATTTACGATGAATATCAACTGGTAAATCATATCTAATTGGATTACCAAGTAGTAAATTTAAATTGTCTTCTTGATTAAAATTGTTGTCAGCATGTAATGAATCTGGTTGTTTTAAAATATATCGATCAAATTCATCCGAAATAGCGTCTTTTTCAAATGGACTTAATTCTCTTGGTGGAGGCTCAGTTAAATCAATTTTTCTCTCATTAGCTAAATTTTCTATATCATAAGCTCCAAAGAAACGAGGCAATAATTTTTCGTTTCTTACAGTTTCAATAAACTTTTCTAATGTATCAAAATCCCAATCTGGTTGGTAGTCAGTTAATTTATCAATAACATAAGATGACCTATCAGTAAGATCAATTATTCCAGGGACTTGCTCTAAATCAGAAACACGATTAATCACATCTGCATTTTGATTTAACCAATCAGTAACATGCTGTTCGTACGCTGGAGCAACTGCTCCATTATCCGCACCACGCATTTGCGTGATATTTTTTTTCACAACTTGAGCTTCTTTTATGACATCTTTAATTTCAGGATACTCACGTAGTGCCATTCCTATTCCGTAAAAATCTCCACTATCATTAACATACTCTTGGAATTTAGATAAGTAATCTGGGGCGTGTTGTAGTATCCAACTTTCAGCGATTGTTTTTTCTTCGTTTCTTGTCAATGGTCGTCTATCATATTTAGCTTGAATCGTAAATTGATATTTAGAATTAGGATCAACTAAAGAAATGATTTCACCGTTACCGTCTTTTACCATGTCGTAATAAGATTGGTAAGATAACTCACCCGTTGCACCACTAGGTGGTCTGCCGGTATGGGGTTCTAACGCTGGGCCGTGACCACGATAATCGCGCGTACCATGGCAGCCAGCGCCAATACACTGGTTGAGATCTTTTGTGATCTGTCCAAAATCCCTAATTAACATTTGGGGATCGGCATCGTAACTAGCTTTATTAAATACAACCATCTTAGAACCATCGGGGAAATCACTATCGGTTTGTAATTGTTTAGCACGTTCAACTCGATAGGTTTCTATTAATTCTTCATTTTTTTGTTGCTCTTTTAATTTGTTTTGATAATCTTTAATCATGTCTTGCACTACAACACTTGGTGCAAGATTACTTATTTTCTCTGGATCATATTTTCCAGAAATTAAACCTTCCAATACATTTGATTTTATATCTTTAAAACCAGACTGACTGCGTGGTCTTGAATATGTAACATCATAAACAGTGCTCTTTGGATCTAATTTACTAGCGAAAGGAAAAGTGACTGGACCATACTGTCTCGGCGTATTTAAAGCAATATCATAATCCAACACATTTTCATACTGTTGACCTACTGGTGTAGTAGCAGTTACTCTTCCAACATCTTGAAATTGTGGTTGTGTTGGATCCACTCCACTTCTTTCTAATTGTTCAATTGCTAACAGTCTTTTTTCTTCTGCCTGTTCGGTATGTTTATTAGTATCTAATTCATCGTTTGAAGGAAACAATCTGCTTAATGGTATGTTTGCTTCATTAATGACTTGCAGTAACGGATCAGTAGAAAGCCCTGTAGCCATTTGGTTACGCATGTATTTTTGATAAGGTCCCATCACCCATTGGTTAAATACGGGAATTGATTTTTGAATTCGATCCAGTGTGGGCAATAGGGGTTGATCGGTTCCTTTAAATCCTTCATTTGTGTCGTAAATAAAGGAACTCATTCTATCTAATTTTGTAGGACCTTTGTTAGGCTCGTCCCAATACTTTTGTAGGTAGTAGTTTTTTAAACGAGTACCGTTTTCTTTATCGTATTTTTCTAACTGTTCTTCAAACAATCGTTCAATTACAAGTTCTTTGTCTTGTAATTGATCTTTATCTAAACGCTTACCAATCAAACCTTGCTCAGACAATGGTGCAGTTGAACCTAAAGTGGTTGCCCAGTTGCCACCCTTTGGTTTGACGGCGTACATGCGGGGATCGGGAACTAGATCGGTGAAGGTTCCAAACCCAGACAGCACTGGAGCGCCTTCTTCTGAACGCATGGCTTGACGGCGTGCCATGACATCGCCAATGTCTTGTGCCACGTTTTGCATTCTGGCACCGTAGGTTGGCTCGTTGTAAGCATTTAGGCGAGTAAGCCCAGACTGTGCTGCGGAGAAGTCTCTTGGAATATCGCCAATCTCACGGGCTGCGTTGATGCCACGAGCACCCATGACTTGCACATCCGATGGTGAAATGCGCGGTGGCATGCCCCAGATCTCTGGCAACATACCAAAGCCCATGTGTGAGCCAGTTATTTTTTGGGGAAGTGTTTCAATGCCTTCTACAATCTCACGCCCAGCTTTTGTAGGCGGAGTGTAACGCATGGCATCCATAACCTTCTTGGCTTCTTGTTGGCCGTATTGGATACCTTCTTGTGTGCCGAACTTGTCGGACAGTAGGTTGCGTGCAACACCATACGCAGCACCAAGTGGTGCTCCAATGATATTAGAACCCAAAGACAATGCCGCTTGAGGGATGGCGGCACCTGGCATGTTTTGATATGCCGTTTGAATATTCTTTACAAATTGTGGAGTTTGAACATCTGGCAGGAGACGGTTAATCTCTGCGCGCATTTCCTCTAGTGTTGGCATTTAGCATTTCCATTTACGCAGTGCTTTGTTGATTCTGGAATCTGGATCGTTAGCAGTTTTGCTAGATGTGAGTTTCTTTTTCATGCCACCCATTCGGGCACAGAATGACTTCTTGCGTGAACCGCCTTCAGGTTGCGGGGCTTTTAATTCACCACCCGTCTCCCGCTTGTAAGATGCCCGACCGACAGCGTTCAAACCGCCCGATGGACTCTTGCCTTCTTTGCGTTGCCACGCTGGCGTGGTGCTACCACCTTCTTTGAATGGTGGGGCGTAACGCATGTTGGGGTTGTATGCATCTGGGAATGGGCGACTGCCAGCAGAGTTTGGAGAAGACATCATGTCTAAACTATGCACAGGAGGCAAACCTAATTGGGGAGGAGTCTGTTGTGCCATTTGCGCGGTTAGAGCAGACGGCTGTTGTGGTTGTAAAGAAGACAAGCCACCAACCAATCCACCCTCGGCTTTTTCTAATACGCTTTTAGCCTCTGGTTTACCACGATACTTGTCTAGTAAATAGTTCAACCCCATCATGCCATAACTAATTGGCAAACCTATGGGAGCTGCGGGAGGATACATGGATGCTGCACCAGCAATTGAACCAATACCACTAATGGTTCCACCGATGGGATCGCCACGCTCAAATCGATTGTAGGCTTCAGCGCCCTCAAAGCCAGCACCAAATCCACCAGCAACTGGTCCTAGGGCACGCATCGCTGCACCACCTACTCGAGACGCTGGAGCACCAAATTGTTTTGCTCGATCTACGGCATTTGAAAACGCACTAGATGGAGCGGCTTGTGGTGGCATTCCAGCGGGGGGCGTACCACCCATACTGGTTGGTGTAATCACCATGCGGTTACCTTCTAATTGAAATCCGGGTATTGGACGTTCTGCAAGGCTGGCGTGTAATGGGTTGCCCATTTGTTGGCTGACATTGTGTGCAATGTTTTTCATAGCACCAGGACCAAAGCCATATTGCGATACCATCTGGGGAGAATGAAACTGCCCAACCGTGGTTGGCACAGGGGGTTTAGTTGCATTGATCTTAGCTTGTTCCGCTAATGTATTAACATTTTCTGCGGCTCTTGCTAGGTTACGACCAACATTAAGAACCTTACCACCCACTTGTCCACTAGCACCAACGGTAGCGCCAGCTGCACCACCAAGCAACTCTGGGAACTCTCCCGATTTTTGTTGTTTAGCTTCCTCTAATTTAATTTGAGCAGCAATGTCCCTAGCATCTTGTTGTGCTTGAGCATCGCCCGTGGCAGCTAATCTGTCTGCCTTGTCGAGCATTTGGTACAGTTCGGTAATGTTTGCCATTATTGAGGTCCTGTGATGTAACGACTTCTTAAATCATTTAAACGATCCTTGGGTAAACCTTGTGGTGTTTTTTGACCAAAGCCACGCTCTTCACTCCCAATTTCTGGGAACATCTTTTTCAAACGATTCTCACGCTCGTCTTGGGCTTTCTTCCAAATGTCAGACTGTTTAAATTTAGCAAAGTCTGCACCAGCACCATATGTGTTTTTGTAATCATCCCACGCTTTGCCCAACTTATCTAATGTGCGATAATTTTCTCCTGCGATTACAGCAAAGAAGCGGTTAGCCTCTACGCTGTTATCACGGGCTAGACCAGCAGCACGCTCACTTAATTTAGTTTCAAAGTCGGACACTTGTCCAGTTCCTTTGTAAACATCTTGTCTAAATTTAAGATTGTTTCGTTCCGCTAAAGAATCAAACTTGTTACCCGCTTCAATGGCTTCTGGCGATAAAGCAATTCGTCTGGCAAGAGGCTCAATATCTTTACCAAATAGTAACTTACCGCCTTCAATTACAGCACCTAGTGCACGATTTTTATATCCCAAACCAATGGCTTCAGGATATTCATCAATAATGTTAAGCATTACATTAGTGCTTTGTAGATTTTCCCTAGCCTCACTAGCAGCCGTTTCAAATACACCACGAATCTCACCCACTTTTTGTCCAGCTTTACCAGCTTGTTGAGTCATGCCTTCTTTTTGTGCAGCGTTAAACGCCTCTTCTTCCGAAGGACTTGCAAAACGGCGTTTAGCAACGGGAGCTTCAGCAGTAGAAACTGGTGCGGTTGAAGTAGTTGCTTGTGTTGGTTTAACCACGGATGTTTCACCACTTGCTTCAAAAGCTGCTTTGCGTTTTTCCATCGGAGATCTGTTAAACAAGTCTTCAACGGTGCCCTGTAAACCCAAATTAGTAAATTCAGTTTTTAATCGAGCTTGTTGTGGTGCACTTAAATTTTCAAATCGATACACATCTGCCACTTGAGATGCCGCAGACGGTGCGGGTGCAGCCACTGGGGCAGTAGCTGACACTGGCGCAGGTGCAGCCACTGGCGGTTTACCGCCAAACAAAGTTTCTTGTTGAATTTCATAAGGCATTTTCCGAACAGTTCTGCCTTGCGATTCATCCCAAAATGGTTCTTGTTTAAATGTTTCGGGCTTATTAAGAAATGCTCCACGAGTTTTTGCATACTCAGTAAGTACTGCATTGGCTCTTGTTATATCGCCAACCCTTAAATATGCTTGGTATGATGCAGCCACTTCGGGTGGAACGGGAACGCCACGAATGGTTGCCCAACCAGCGGGTAATGTAGTACCACCAGCCGTTGGAGCACCACCACCCATTACTGGTGCTGAAGTTCCTCCGGGTTGTATTGCTTGTCCAGCCTCTTGTAATTGACCCAAACCAACCTTGGTTGTGGCAATACCTCTAGCTAATTCTTCTAAATCTTTTTCTTGAGCGGCACGAGTTCTAGCACGCTCTGCTAATGGACGAGATGGGCCTTCTACGCCACCTGACCACCATGCTTGGGCATCTGCCATGTCTTGTAAAAAACTTTGACTTCTAGCCAGTTTGTCTTTGTACAGTTGCTCCATCTGTGCCAACACACTCTCGTTGGCAATAATGGGTTTAGCAGCCGTACCAGTCTTAACTGCTAGATCTAAACCACTTTGTGTTTGTTCTTTTTCAGCCATATTTATCCTTAGCCGAAGTTGAAGTCCACGAAATCGGAACCCCAATCATCGCCAATATTACCACCAAGTTCAAGACCACCGCCACCAATATCACCAAGGTCAACAGTGTCAGATCCCCAATCATAATCAAAACCCCCACCACCGCCACCAATACTAGAATCTGGTCCAGCAATTGGTAAATAGCTATTAGGGCCGTACCAGTTACCTTCTTCGTCAGAGAAGTATCCTTCTTTTACATTTCCTGCTGCATCTTGAACTTCCGATGGAGCACCCGGTCCAGCGGGCAGACCCGTTTGACCAGAGTATTGAGTTTTTAATGCTCCTGTAAGTAGGTCTTTTGCACCGCCCAGTAAGCCGGGCAATCCGCCCGTTACGCCTAACTGTCTTAGTAAACCAGTATTGCCCGTTGTACCACCCAACGCTGTGGCGATACCAAGGATCTGGTTAAGTGGTGATATTTGTGTTTGATTGGAAACTTTAGTTGGGGCTTGAATACCACCGATAACTTTACCTAAGTTAGATACATTGGTAAACGGTGCGGCTTGTTGGTATTGACCAACGGTTAATAGGTTGTTAATATCTTGTTGGGTTATGTTACCCACATTGGCTGCGGCACTTACACCAGTCTGTTGGTTTTGTAATGCCGTTTTCATTTGATCGGCAAACAACTGCGCTTGAGCATCTGCCATTGCTTTGTTGACAGCAGTTTTCCCACGCAAACTACCAAACTGTCCTGTGCCAATCGATGCCCCCGTTACTGGAGAGGTAATGTTTGGCATTAACTGTTCCAATTGCTGATTCTGTGCTTGGAACAATCCACCCAATGCGGTATTGGTATTAGGAGTTATTTGTCCCGTTGGGCTGGTGATCCATGGATTGGCTGCACCAGTAGCAATGTTCTGTAAAGTTCCAGCCGCTTGCGTAAACGGATTGGTTGGACCAGACAGAGTATTGATAGCGTTTTGAGCAACAGTTTGACCGGGTGTTGGTGCAACATTATACGCTTGTTGCGCTCCGCTAACTACATTTTGTTGCGCTGTGTCAAACCAAGCGGGTAGCGTGGTTTGCTGTTGCGCGGTATTAGAGATAATGTCATTTAAGCCAGCCATATTATGCTTTCACCTTACGTTTTGCTTCTAATAAATAACCCAAAGCGCCCTTACTATCTGGAGGTAATTTCTTCACATCCGCCGCCCTTTTGTGTTTTCTAATTGTCTTTAAAAACTCATCTAAAATTGTTGCACCAGCATCGTTACTACCATTGCCTAAAGAGGACACTACATCGGCAGGTATAACAAATTCGCCGTTAGCCAACATGGCTGGAATGCTATCGCTAGTGCCATCCCCTCTACCTTTGACATAGCGGTTTTTCATGGATCCCAAACCACCTTCAGAGAAAAACTCTGGCTTGTGTTCTTGTATGGAACCACCTTCTGCTTTGCCAATTAAGTTACCCGGCAATCCAGTTAGGATATAATTTAATTGAGCTTTGGTAAGCGCTGGTTTTAAAGTAGACTTACCGATGGTTGTATCGGTAGCATACGGATCTACAGATCCACCCGCTTCAAAACGAACTGGGTTAACTGTTTCATCAATATCTGGCAAACCAGATAAAGTATAATCTTGTTTAGCTGCGGTTAGACCGGGTGTTAGATTTTTAATAAGATCAGAACTTCCAGTAAAACCGCCACTCAAATCCTCAATGCCAGAAGGTAAATAACCAGCAGTTCTTGTACGAGCAGTAGGACTACTACCGCCCATTAATGCATTGCCTAAATTATATACTTGTCTTGCTTTGTTAATTGCATTAGCGGTTTCTTGTAAACTTGGTAGCGATGTATCACCACGATCCCACGATGTTGAGCTACCAGATGGTACATCAGTATTTCTTGCCTGCTCTTGAAGATCTTGCTCTATGTATTGTGAATCGCCGGGGTAACTAGGTAAACCGCCAGCCTCTTCGTAACCTTCCGCACCAGCAGTAATATCAGCATCCCAATTAGGTAAACCGCCTTGATCTATTGACTCGTTTAATAAATACTCACCATCTGGCATGTCTACATATGGGGCATCAAGATTCATGTCGGCGCTTAAACCAGAGCCAGCGCCCGCACCAGCAGCACCAGCGGCATTTGCGTAACCCTCAGCGCCGGCGGTAATGTCAGCGTCCCAATTTGGGACACCACTATCAGATAACCCACCCTTGCCAATATAAGAACCAGCGGCAGCCAAAGCTGCATTCTTTAAAATGTCTTCTGGATCTTTGCCTTGTATAGCTCCAGAAGTCGCGCTTGTTGCGGCAGCTAATGCGGCGGCCTGCCCAGCGGTTAATGCCGCTCCTGTAACCATGGGAGCCGCATAGGGTACGGCAACGGAGGCAACGGTTGTCCAACCGCCGGGGATTGTGTCACCTACAAATTCATCCACATCCGCCAATACATCGCCAGCGCCTTGAACCACATCACTTACCGCATCACCTACGGAACTGACAGCATTCTCTACTATTTCAACTGGATTCCAAGAACCGCCACCACCATAAAGTTTTATGTGGCGATTGCCATAGTGCTCAAAAGCACCGAGGGGGAGCATTGTCTCGAGGTTATATCTCATACTCTTGCCATCCAGTTAAATTCGGGACGATCAGAGTTTTCAACAGGAACACCTAACCGTTTGAGCATCTCTATAATTTCGGCATTATCGGCTTTTCCGTAAACTGCTTCAATGTCCGATGCCTTAATTTTATCTACAAAATATTTAATGGAACGAGCCAAAGTTAACGGCGTGTCTTTTGTAAATAAATGCAGTTCCATTGCGTGACCCTCAAGTTCTTTTAGAATAAGAACAGAGTCATTTTTTCTGAGCATGACAGCCACTTGCGCTTCGAGATGTTTTCTCAAAGAAACAAGAAGTTTACTAGGATCAATGTTGCGCTCAATGGCGTCAGCTTTAATAATCTCTGTCGGTGTCATTTTATTGTGTTGGACCGTTTAAAATAAAACTCAATGCAGATGCCCATTCTTGCCATGTATCAAAAGCCTCTGGATCTGGCACAGGGTAACTTTCAAATGTGGTTAACTGACTAATGTTTTTAGCAACTAGTTTCCAGTTATCCTCAGTGTCATACATAATTGGCTCTTCACCAAAGTAGTGAAGAAAATTACCATTCCAATCTTCCCATGACATATACTCTGGGTTGATCGGGAAGTATGTTTGAATACTCATGGACGTTCATCTCCGTATTCAACGGTTAACAGCAAACGCCCCATTTCAAAATTACCATCTAATACATTTGATTCAAACTTTAATCGCATTTCACGATGTTCTACACGCAAATCAATTTTGCCTGTGTCTGGATCAAAATAAAATGGGCCAGAATTTTCTGTTGCACCACGGGCAAACTTACGACCTAATATTGTCATACCCATTGTACCAGATTGAACAAAGTCTGGCTCTACTCTGCGTAAATGCATGCGACGATTAATGCCACTAGCAGAGTCTTGTGCGGGTGTGCCGCCAACCCAACTGATATCACAAGTTGTGATGCTAGAAGTAATGGCAAACTCTTGGTTAAATGTAATTGCGTTGGTACCAAACTCATGCTGCCAGAGTGGGTAACCACCCTCAATGTAATAGATGTAATCGCCAGCTACTTGAATAGGATCGAAGTTTTCAGACACTGTGATTAAAGTCACACCCTCTGGGTTAGTCGCCGTTATGGCAGATGTAAACATAAACACGCTAGTAACAATTTGGTAAACCACAGGGCTTCCTGTGTTTGTCAGCGAGATATAATCGCCAGCACCAAAGGTGGCTGTTACATCACCATTAATATACACTTGGTTATTATTAGGTGGCGACTCGCTAGGTGGCTCGTCAATCACTTCAAACGGTACGCTAAATGTATTAATGTCTTCCCATCCAGCCCAGATTGGTGTTGGAAATACCTCGGTGGTATACCCACACGATCTGCGTGACCCTGGTGCACTACCCGCATCGTACCAAATTTTGTCCTTAACATTGTATACGATTGCATCAGTGCATTCCGTTGCATCGCCACGGGGATAAAAGAACCAGATCTCATTATACCGAGGTACTTTGGTCGCCCATACCTTTTGGCGCTGTACGAAGTTGAGATTATCATATAGCCAATTTACATTCTTATCATTTGGCAGTACAGAGACCGTACCATTGTATTGGTAGAAACGGTCAACACCCATCCAGTAAAAAATACCATCCATCTCAACAAAGCACGAAGATGATATGGTAGAGATCTGGCTAGAAATAATATCGTAACGCCAGTACAACGGAGTCGTGCCAGTAAACGAAACACGGATCAAACTATCGGTTGCCCAGAACAATCCAGATGGTGAGTTAGTACCACCACGCACGGGTATGCCCTTAACAATCTTAGACGAAGCCATGTTGACTTGGTTAGCTATTGGGCCATTCCAATCAGTAATTGTCTGCTGATTATAGTTCGCTAATGTCGTATTAGTATCAACATTATTGTTAGCAATAAATCCGTCTGATCCATACACAAATGTAAAGGGGTACAACACGCACACACCGCCGTCTACTACAATTGGACGATAGGTTGGGTTCTGCCCACCCGTATCAGCCAATCCATAAAAATTCCACTCGTTTAACGAGTCGGGTAACAACCCACCCGTTAATACTTGGGTCTGGATGGCGTTGTCAATGTTTGCTAAGTTTTGACCCGGATGCGCCAACACTTGTAACGATCCACCCGCAGGCGAATACTGTAAGTCAAACTGCCACAACAGATTTGGATCTGGTGTAAATGTAACATCGTACAACGCTACCGTTGTGGGCGTTCCAGCAATACTGGAGGCCGTTACAGTTACCGTTGTATTTGGTGACGAATATACCGCACTAACTACTGTAGTTGCGGTAGTAATGTCGTCGTCAAATATAACCGTCATTGCGGCAGGAAACGCCGCCGTAACATCACCAGCAATTACAAAGGTACTGGTTGTGTTGGACACCAAAGTAAATGGCGAGTAGCCGGGTAAAATATTTGCAACAAGCGGACCACTACCAACGCCAAATGTAGTGCCTGTTGTAAATACTTCTAAACCATATTGGTTGCCAACGAATACATAGTTAACGCCGTTAAACGAGTTGGAGATCATGCCACGGGGGATGCCCGTAAATGTGGCAAACAACTCACGGTAGCCACCCATTTTTCTAGGCACACCACGCTGGAAACGGCACCATTCTCCATCACTAAACTCTTGTGATTCAAATATAGTACCATCTCGTTTAATGCCAGGCTTTACACCAAGCGTATAAACTAAATTATACTGCTGTTGTGTTGCACTTTGTTCCGCCATTAGAACGTCCCGCCACCTATTAACCCTGCGTTAAATGTTGCTGGTGTAGATATTTGAGGGCTTAGTGTGTTGGTGTTATCAATGTCTAACATGAGTATTGAGTTAGCTGTAAATCCTAAGTTGCTGGTGCCGATTAAATACATACCCGTGTTGGTATCATTTGTAAAGGAAAACGATGGTGCTGCTGCCGAACCGTTATCAGCAAGGTAAATACCTACTGTTGTTTGGCTAATCACATACAGTTGGTTACCGTCGCTTAACGCCAAAATAACACCGCCGTTACCTAACTGAATGGGTGTCTGTAAACTGCCCGAAATTTGGAATGTAACATTGTAGCCCGCTTGACCGGTGTTGTTTACCAACACATATAACTGGGTGGTTGCTGGTAATGTTACATCTAAGTCAACCGAACGAGTGCCAGCTAAGGCAACATAGGTTTGAATGATTGGTGCGTAGGACACTAAACTAAATGTATTACCAACAATAGAGTCTACGTCGTATGTTGCCGATGTAAAGGTTACATTCGATGGTACAGATAATCCAACGGTAAAGAAGTTACCAGTAGATTGCTGGAATAAAATAAAACCAGATTCGGCTGGATTAACGGTAATACTAGCTAGACCGTCAATAGTCGAAGTGCCCTGTGGCGTAATTGTGATTGCACCCGTGCCATTATTTCTAAACGCAATATACCAACCGCTACTTAGACTAGCCGCCGTAGGTAGAGTAAACGCACCATTACCGCCCGTCCAAACAAATGTGGAGGCACGGCTTGCGTCTGTAATTGATGGGGTTGATGACACAGACACAATGTTTTGTGTGGTGTTTAGTTTGCCAGCAAGCGCCACTAAACCAGCACCGGCTAATGAGGCGGCATCGGCAGATGATGTGCCAGCACCAAAGGTGACATTTTGCCAAATACCTGCGGAGGTGGTGTTATCAGATAAGTAGAAGTATTTAGATACACCAGCAGCGATTGAGACTGACCCAGTACCATCAAAATCCTCAACCGTAAATGTGTTTGCACCAAAGTTACGGATTAAAATGTCTGTGCCTAAAGCACCTTGATCTGCTTGTGGTAATGAAACAACCAAGCCCGATGTGGATGGTGTGCAGTCAATAATGCGTGCGGCAGGCACTTGTTGGGGGTTAACAACCGCAGGCCAATATAACTGTACATTTGCACTAAAATTAAGCTCGTAGTACGATACGTCGGTTGGTTGTACGACTGTGCCGGTAAACGGTGATGTAAATATTGGCATATATTATGGTTCCTGGACCGTAGTATTTCGATCAATGCGACGTGAGTTGTCTTCCTTTTTCAACGCCGCTAAAGACTCAGTGTAGTATGCTTTCCACACAGGTAGCTTGTCTAGTGCTTTTAAGTAGCCTTGTGCTTGTAATAAAGTGCCAAACAACATTGCCTGCGGACACTCACGGGTAAATAAATTTTGTTGATTTGAAAAATCCAATGGTTGGATTAAACTATAGTAAATAATTTCTACCGAATAGTCTTGATCTGGTTTTGGTGCAAAGTTCCAGTTGTTATAATCATACTCGCCGTAATATTTTGGCTGGGCGTTATCAGATTCAGATTGGTATTGTGCAATAAAATCTTGTGAACGCAACAATATTGGCGCACCATTGATTTTCATAGATACTGTTTTACGCCAGCGTGCTGGTTTAGCCAACACATCTTGGTTGGTTGCCAATGTGGTTTCTACCACAGTCAACTGCAACAATGACTTTAACTCAGCCGCAATAGCCGCTTCAGCCAAACCAATTAGGCTGGGGATCTGTGCGACAAAACCAGCGTCATCACGTTCCATGTAACGCTGAACGTCTTCGACTAGATTGTCGTAGGTCATTACATATGCGCCGCTCATCGTGTGTAGTAACTTATGTTAGGTTGGAAATAAATTGGCGACTTATCTCGCTCTTCACTAGCTGCATCCATGTAGGCTTTTTGTGCTTGTGCTTCTAAATATTGAATTCTGTTTAAATCAATATTAGGTAGTTGCAAAGACATGCTGTGGGACAACTGTTTTTGCACACAGTTAATCCAACGATCTGGCACATAAATTTGGTTTGTCAATGAACCAACATCTTCCATTTGTTTTTCTACAATTAATTGGAACATTTGGAAGTCATTGTTAGGTACCGGCCATAAATACATAGAAGGCTCAATCGTACGATCAAACCAGTATTGTAATGATCTTACCGATGGAAACTGTTTATTTGGAAGGTTCCAGTAGTCGTCACGGTTTAGGCGTGCTAATGGAATAACTTGTTGGCTGGTTGAAAATACAATCTGTCGTACGGTGAATGTGGTTGCCACGGTTTCACGCAAACGATAAAAGTAATGGTTTGGTGTAATGCTAATATTAAAATACGCCCACTCACGATCTGCTAATGTAGTTTCTGGTAACTGTTTTACAGTTGTCCAAGTTACACCATCATCACTAACCTCATACGCAAAATTGTAAGTCGTAGTACCACCACCAGATGCATACCCGTTAAAGCCGACATAAAAGACTGGGAGTGCATCTTGGTACTCAAGACCAAAAAAATTTGCACCAATGGTTGAGGTTGCTGGGACATCGAGGTTTTGGTCAAATGCTGCGGGTGAGTCGGGATTAGATACGGGTAAATACTCGGCTGCCTGTGAATTAATAATGTATACCCAGTTAGCCTCACGCACATCAATTGTGGTCTTAGGTAAATATAATTGTTGTTGTGCAGTTACCGCACCATACAGTTGGTTTTCTAATAACCAAAGGTTAACACCTAAGTTAGACAGATTTTGCAAGTTATAAAATAACGCTTGCTTGGCTGCATCAATATACTCAGGCGTCATTTCTTCTGCCGTTTTACCAGCATCACGAAACGCATATGAAATTAACTGATCAACATTAATGGTTGTCTGACCAGTTGTATTAGAATACGCCAAAATTATCTCCCGCGCCCAGAAGCGCGTTTAGTTACTTTTTGTGGAAGATTTGGTTTTGCCTTGCCGGCTTTAATAAACTCTTTACCAACTTTTTTAGGAATGCCAAGGGTTGACTTACCAGCCGCGGCGGCGTACATTGCCTTCTGTTGCTGTTTAGACTCTATTGGCATATTAGCAAATCTTTCCGCCGTTACGTTTGTAACCCATTTTGTTACGAACATGGGTTGGTAGTTCTGCTAAACCAGGGTTGTCTTCTGCATCAACATTTTTTAATGCTCCGCCAGTAGAACATTTTTTAACATTACCACCCTTACGCATCATGGGAGGAGAAGGCATTTCGCTACTTAAAGAAGGAGGCATGATGGTATCTAAACCACCACTTGGCATGCTTTCTTTAATGTTTGATTCTTTTACTTTCATTGCAGCACTAGGAGCTTTTGCTTTCTTAGGCTTGGTCAATTTGATCTTTTTAATGTCGTCTTTGTCGCCAGAGTCTTTCTTCATTTTGATAGAACCGCCAGCTTGATAACGAGCTACGCAACCGCCTTCTTTCTTCATGCGACCGCCCTTATTTAATTTTTTAAGATCGGTCTTCTCGCCTTCGTGTGATTGCTTGTCGTGCATAGCAAGTGCCTTTTTGACAATCTTCTTGTCTTGGGCAATGTCTTTTTCCATTTCTTTGGATTCAGAATGACCGCCATTTTTATAGGCTTTGCCACCGTTAGAATATGCTGACTTGACTGCACCACCATCTTTAAAGCACTGCATCTTTGGTAGAGATTTAAAGCCTTCCATGGTATTTCCTCAATGTTAAAATGTGATCAATTCCCTAATACTACTTATGCAAAAAATCAAGGGTTTACGCCCCAGCTAAAAACAACGACCGCTCTATCTGTCTACGCTTTTTAAGAACTGGTGGGGTGCTCCAGTTGAGGAAGGCATCCCCCGCCTTGTGTACATTACCCTCGTTAAGATGTCTAACCACCTCTGAGCGGGTCATGTTGTCTGGCCCAATGTTGTGGCATAGGCTCATTAACGCATCGATCTGGTGCCTTCTAGGAATGCTGTTTAAAGCCGATTCTAGGGCTTTAGAGCACTTTTCTAGGTCACGGTGTAGGATACCCACCACCTCTGCCTCAGAAAGCTCCCTGTGGAGCAAATGGATGTCCTTTTGGCGTATTAAATGACCGATGCCAGTTGTCCAGTTGCCGCCATAATCTTGGTAGGCTCGGTAGCGCTTTCCTTCAAAGTGTTCGATTAGCTCAACGGTTGAGTCTGCAACCCATTGGAATGGGGTGTTGGCTTGTGCCCATTTTGCTAGGGGATCATGAAAACATGTACCCCAGACAAGAGCAATCGCACAGGCGTACACCGCCAGGTGATGTCGTAACATAACGTCTCCTTAATTTAGACTAATTGTACGGTCTGGTACCGTTCTTGTCAATAATTAAGGCCTGACGCCTTGGTTGTTGTTCTTTAGTGTTTGGCACGCTGATGTGCGTCCAGGAGCCAAACTCTTCAATGATCTGGTCAAATGGTATTCCTCCATCGATGCAGGCCTGTACGACCTGTTTGGGGGTCAATCCGGGGACTCTGATATCGGCGGCACAACCCAACCTATGCTGGCTAGTGTCCTTGCTGCCGACAGAGTCGTTAACTGGCTTAGAGCGAAACGCTGAGTTTACAAGGATCGGCTTGTTAAGTAGCGATCTGACCTGTTCTAGTAACTCTGCGGTGCGTACTAGGTTAGCCGTCTCGGTGGCGTTTGGGGTGTTGTCTAGCCCCTTGCGCTGTGCCACCTCGCTGGCGGTTAGTTCTTCTAGTGTAAAGTTAGGGCTTAGGTTCACTTTTGCCTTTCTTCATTTCCATGATCTTCTCCAGCGAGCGTCCGCCGAAATAGAATGACATGATTAGCATGCCCCACTGGCCCAGAAGCTCGACGTAGTTGTTGTTGACCTCGATGTCTGCGGCGCTCATGGCGGCGAATATGGTGTACACGATCAGTATAAAGATCAGTGTCATCGGGCGGATGTTCTTGGACAGCCACGAGTCGCTTGCCATGTCGGCCTGCTGGCGTTTGGTAAGCTCCTGTGCCTCGATGTTGTCGGCGTTAAGCTCTGCCAGCCGGCCCTCTTGTTGCATCTTGAGGAGCTCTTGTTGCGCCTTGGCCTTAGCCTCTGGGTCTGGGATAAACTTGTCTAGGATCTTCATCCCGACGTCGACGATGGCGGTTAGCGGGAACATTATTTTTTACCCCTTATGGCCCCAAGTAAGGTACCAGGCAACGACACCAGCCGCGATAAAACAGTAGAGCTGAACTCTTTTAATTTCGTGTAGGTCTTTGTTAAACAGCTTTTCATTTTCTTTTTTCTCCTTTAAGAGACGCGCCTTGATGACCTGTATGTCATCCCACGCCTTGGGGCCGTAGTTTCGTGTCACCTCGGCCTTCATCTTTTGCTCGAGGCGCTTGACTTCCTCGATGATTTTGAACTCGTCAAATGCCTTTAGTATGGTCTGGTCGACGTGGACCTTTTGTGCCCTGATGCGCTCTTGGGCGCGTTGCTGGGCTAGGTCGGTTGCTTCTTTTTGTACGTTGGCGATGCTGGTAGATAACTCCTTGCTGACCCCGCGCGCGGAGTCAAGGGTGCTACCAAGAGATTTTGCTCCTTCTAAAAAGCCAAATTGGTCTGACATTATTCATTAGTGTAATTTTACTAGTAGGGCGATCATGGTCGCCACAATGAATCCCACCGACCCGACTAGGATCTGCTCGATGCGTTTTAGCCGCGCGTTGATGCCGGCGTAGCGCTCGGCACAGACCGCCTCGTGCGCGGACAAGGCGGCCTCGTTTTTGTCAATTAGGTCGGACATTATTGTGCTGCTGCTTCTAGCGGACTTAAATCTTCCGTAGTCCAAAAGTCTTTAGCAAGCATGATCTTGAGGTGCTCTTTGTTGCGAGCAACGCAGTCAGCCCAGTCTTCGTCAGACATCTCTTCTGGCTTACCAGCATTGATAAGGTTTACTGAATCCATTGCGGCTGAATAATGGCGAGCAATTTCTTCTGCTGTTGGTTTTTCTTGAACGATTTCAGTCATTTTATACTCCTAGGGGTTTGTTAGATTCTTGCTGTGCTTTATATGCAGCGATTACTTCTGGTGTCCATGCAGCAGCACAGATAGCCTGAACATTGGCTGGCTGAGAACTTACATCTTGCTCAGGCACAAATGAAGTGCGATGATATTTCTTAGAGATTTCTACACCATCTTCTTTAATGGTTGTGGTTTCTCTGACTAATACAATACCATTCTCGGTTACTGTAATTTGGTCTACTGCTACTTCTTTTGTTAATGCCATTTTGTTTCTCCTATTAAAAATCTGACTAGACTAATCTGGTCTAGTTAACCAACTTGATAACATCCAGCTATTTGAATTCCACCAGCAGCATCATAAGCAACTTGTCCTGAAGCTCCACCGCCAGTTGCATACTCATAAAAATAAATTTGAGATTCATTATTTCCAACAAATGCAGTTGCAACACTATTTGCGCTTAAAGCAACTTGGTTAAACCAACCAATAGATACTGCTGGATATCCACTAGTGTTTCCTGAAGTAAATGGCAAATTGTCTATTTTTAAAAATCCAGTTCCAGTTCCACTACTCCAATTAACATAAATTTCAAAGAAAACCAATCTTCCAACTTTTGTATATGTGCCTATTTGAGCAACATATGAAGCTGTTCCAGCAGATGTTGTTCCGATAATAGTTGGTGTAAAAGTCCCTTCCTCATAATCATCTAGTGTGTTTGCATTAGATGAAGCGGATTGGGTTGCTGGGAATGTAATGCCTGTGCCTGAGTTAGGTACTGCTCCACCATCTAAAGCAAGCGTCTGTCCGTTTGCCATTGTAAGCAAGCGGTTGCCATCACCATCAGAGATAACTGCGTAGTTAGAAGCGGTGCGAATGTCTAGTCCGTCTTGGTTGCCGTTGTAGCCACCAACAATAGTATTTTTAGTTCCAGTTGTTACAAAATAACCAGCTTGGTGTCCAAAAAAATTGTTTTGAACTCCTGTTGTGTTTGCTTGACCAGCTTCATGCCCTACAAATGTATTAAATTGACCAGTTGTTTGAGCATTTCCAGCCCTATATCCAATAAATGTATTAGGTGATACTGTGCTGGCGTAGCCAGCTTGATAACCAACGGCTGTGGAATTTGAATTTGTTGTGTTGGTATACAGGGCTTGATAACCTACTGCTGTGTTATTAGATGCTGTGGTGTTATTTTGTAAAGCACCATATCCATGTGCCGTATTATTTGCACCCGTTGTATTAGATTGTAATGATGCAGTTCCGTAAGCAGAGCTATATTGCCCAGTTGTGTTGAATAAAAGGGAATTGATGCCAACTGCTGTATTGTTATTGCCTGTCGTGTTATTTTGTAAAGCACCACTTCCTACAGCGACTCCACCTTGACCTGTAGTGTTTGCATTAAAAGCATTAGCCCCAACAGCCACATTAAAACCCACAGTATTTGTAGCGGCTAAAGCACCATTGCCGATTGCGGTATTGGAAGCTAAAGCACCACCACCCTTACCAACAGTTACACCATTGATAGTTGCATCACTATCACTATTAACGGCTGGGTATGAACCACCGATTGTTGTAGTCATTATTTAGCTCCTTTCAAAGCAGCGATTTCGGCTGCTTGTGCATCTACTTTAGCGTTAAGTTCTTTTACTGCGTTTACAAGATGCCAAAACACATCATCGGTATTTACCGACAATACTCCAGTTGATTGTTCAGTTACACAATCAGGGCAAACTTCTTGAAGTTCTTGAGCAATCACACCAAGTTGAACGCCTGATTTTTTAACTGCTTGATTTTTAGGCAATTCGGTAACTTCTTCGGGCAAACGATACTCAAAATTACGAACTTTAATAGCCGTAATTTTATTCAAACCTTCGTTATTATCAACAATGTTTTTCTTTAAACGCTGGTCAGAGGTTTGCGACCAAGTAGAATTATTATTGCCTTGAAATACGCCACCACCATTAGGGTTAATAAATCCTGTAGCTGAACCTTTACCTGTGGCTGAATTACCAATAACAATTTCATTATTATTTCCTACCGCCCCAGTTTCTGCACTATTTCCAATACAGACATTTGAAAATCCAGTGGTTACATTGTTTCCAGCAAGCCTACCAAGAAATACATTAGTGCCGCCAGTTGTAGTATTTACCCCAGCTTGATAACCGACTGCTGTGTTGTTAGATGCGGTGGTATTTGATTGAAGTGCGGCTCGCCCAACGGCTGTGTTATATGAACCTGTAGATGCAGTCCCATTTGGTCCAGCACCGTACCCAACAAATGTATTTTCTACACCCGTGCTAACTTCAAAACCAGCATATGTTCCTAAGAATGTGTTTTTATCGCCTGTAGTGTTGTTATACCCAGCCTGATAACCTACTGCTGTGTTATTAGATGCTGTGGTGTTTGCTTGGAGTGCAGAATGTCCTATGGCTACATTATTAGCGCCTGTTGTATTGTTAAACGCAGAAACATAACCAAGAGCAGTATTATTATTTCCCGTAGTATTTAGATAAAGTGCAGAATCTCCATAAGCATTATTTTGTGTGCCTGTGGTATTTGTATAAAGTGCGTATGTTCCAAAGCCTTGATTTCTTCCAGTTGTATTAGAGTATAGAGCTTGAAAGCCTACTGCTGCGCTTGAATCTCCTGTATTACTTCTAAGAGATTGATACCCTATTGCTGTATTTGTGCCACTTGTTGTGTTGCTATATAAAGCTTGATAACCTATTGCTGTGTTGCTAGATGCGGTGGTGTTAAATCTTAATGCTTCTTGCCCAAGAGCAGTATTATAAGAGCCTGTGGTATTTTCATACAAAGTTACATGACCAACAGCTGTATTGGAAATTCCAGTAGTGGATTTTTGCATTGCATAAGAACCAACAGCAGTTTGCGAGCCTGTAGTTGATGTTTTTAATGCAAAATAACCTACAGCAGTATTTTCAGCACCAGTTGAATTTGTGTATAAGGATTGATAACCTACTGCTGTGTTATTAGATGCGGTGGTGTTTGAAAAAAGGGCTTGGTAGCCTAACCCCACATTGCTTGTTCCAGTTGTATTAGAGTATAGAGATGCTCTACCAAATGCTGAGTTGTTTGATGCGGTTGAATTGGAATACAGAGCAAGATGACCAACAGCAGTATTTTCTTCTCCCGTGGTAGTTGAATACCCAGCTTGATAACCTACTGCTGTGTTGTTAGATGCGGTGGTGTTTGAATAAAGTGCAGAATGTCCTAATGCAACATTGTATGAACCCGATGTATTTAAATATCCTGACTGAACACCAACCCCTGTGTTATATCCACCAGCACCATTTGTATAAAATGATTGTGAACCTACCGCAGTATTTTGACCCGATGTAGCTAAATACAAAGCCTGATAACCAACAGCAGTCATCGAACCTGAAGATGAATTGCTTGCTAAAGCACTAGCTCCAACAGAAGTATTAGTAGCTACAGCACCACTACCCTTACCAACAGTAAGACCTGATATAGAAGCATCGTTAGCGATTGTGGTTAGCTGGGCGGAGCTGATTGTAATAGCTGTAGTTGGTCCTGAGCCTGTTTTGATCTCTAATTGACCGCTGGTATCACCAGACAGCGTTAGGGCTGTGTTACTTGTTGTAGATGCGGTTATGACCGATGACATTATGTGTTCTCCAAAGTTTCTATGCGGGCTTTGAGGTCGTTGATGATTTGCTGTTGTTCTTGGATTGCGGCTACCAATAATGGTATTGCTCCTGACGAGTCCATTGCTTGATAAATTGGTTTTCCTTTTTCATCAACGGCATCTTTATTGCCAGTTACAAAATTTGGTATTACTTCTTGAAACTCGTGTGCAATAAATCCAAAATCTTCAGTTTTATTTGATGACCATTTAAAATTTATAGGTTTTAATGCAGAAACTAAAGCTAATCCGTTTGATATTGGTGCAATATCTTCTTTTAATCGATAGTCTGATAAGTTGTTATATAAACAGTTTGTTCCTGTAGAAGTAACAGAACCAACATTGGTTTGTGCTGAATTATTAAAAAATTGCAAATAAGTGGCGGCATTAGAAGTTCCAGCAGAACCGCTATTAGTCCAAAAACCTGTACTTCTAGTGTCAGTAGTTTGAATACTTAAACCAGTTGTACCAGTATTAATTGCTAACTGTTGAGCGTTATTGCCATATAAATTATTGCTATAGGCATTTAAATATACCCTTCCAAAAGAATCAATACGCATCCGTTCTGTAACTGTTCCACTACTATCAGCAGTTCTAACTACAAATGAACTTCCGCTTAAAGTATCTCTAAGTCCAGCTAACTCTACTCGCCCTGAACCTGCTGTTGCGTTTGTAGAATTGGCAAGGGCAATTGTGCTACCTGTATTAATTCCACCAGCATTTGACCTAATTTGAAACAATGTGGTTTCTACTGTATCTGCACCACCAACTATTTCAGTTTTAAAAGCAGGACTACTAGTGCCAATACCAACTTGACTACTAGAATCAATACGCATCGCCTCAGCACCACCTTCTGTAAATGCAATAGTGTCGGCTGCTGGGAAGAACATACCCGTGTTTGTATCGCCTGAGTTGGTAATCGAAGGAGCAGAAGCAGAGCCGTCTGCAAACTCAATAGTCTGCGCTCCACCAGTAACGACTAGGGTTCCCGATGAGGTGGGTAGAGTGAGTACAGTTGATCCTGATACGGATGGAGCCGATAAGGTTACTGAACCACTTGTATCGCCTGTTACGACTATGCTTGCCATATTATTTCCTTATAAAACTACCCAGCGAGCTCCGCTGGCGACGGTTACTGATTGTCCGCTTGCTACGGTGACGGGACCAGAAGACATTCCTGAAGTTCCTGCAGCAATGGTGTAGCTAGTAGCTACTGTTTGACTGTTTACAAAAATACCGTTGCTGGCAACTACTGCACTAGCCTGTAGTTCGCCAGTACTTGGCTTATATAAAAACTTAGCGTTCGATGTGTAGAGTGTTGCTGCCGTGCCACTTGTTGCCGCGGCAGACAACGGATAAATATTAGTTGAAGTTGTAGTGTCGTTACTTAACGCCGCGCCACCAACCGATGCCCACGCCGTGCCGTTGTATCCCTCAAACTCGCTTGTCGTTGTGTTAAAGCGCAAATAACCAGACACGCCAGCTGGCCGATCGCCTGTTGCGCCCTTGGGGATTAACATCGCATCAATACCAACCAACGAGGCTGTTACAGCTGGCGATGATGTACCAACACCAAGTCGTGTATTTGCGCTGTCAAAAAACAGATTTGCCGAGTTACCAAACGCGGCGGTATTAGCGCCGTAAGGTATGCGGCCAGTTGTTAGAGAAGTTAAACCCGTGCCGCCGTTACCAACAACGAGTGTGCCGGCGACAGTTACCGCGCCCGACGTTGCCGTAGAGGGGGTTAATCCAGTCGTGCCAAACGAGATAGATGTGACAGGGGACGACGCGCTGCTCTGCGCCAGTAATGTAACAACGCCGGAACTGTTTTCAAAGTACAGCTTGCCGTCGTTAATGTTTATTGCTAACTCGCCAGGAACCAGGTTGCCAGCGGTCGGCACAGCACTCGCAGTAGTGCTGTAGTATAAACTGATCGGTGTAAAACCTGCCTGTGCCATATTTATTCCTTATAATACTCGAGGTTTTTTATTAATCTCTCGTTATTGGGTTCAAACTCCAAGGCGTTAGTGCCGTGCTTAATTGCTTCTTCTTTAAATCCTAAACGGTAGGCTGCAATTGCCGCCAAGTCGTGCGGCCTTGCCTTCCAGTTGTTTGCGTCGATTGTGTATGTGAATGTACACTCTGTCAGCTTGAGTGCGTTACATGCCGCGCCGTAACACTCCTCCCATAATCCTTTTCTGTAGCACGCCTGTGCTAACTCACACCAAGTCTCACGCACGCCCGCGTCTTCGGACACTGCACGACGGTACCAATTCATACCATCATACCCCAAGTTATCGTAGCAGTTACCAATTAACCTAAATGCGTAGGCTCGTTCGTTATTCCACGTCGCCTCTGGCATCGCTAAATACTTTTGTAGTGCCACAATTGCATCGTTCCACTTCTGGTAGTACGTTAGCTCCCTAGCATAATAAAACGCATTGCGTGGGCAGCTTGGGTCTTCTTTGACCGACATCTCCAGTAGATCTAAGTACTGGCCTCGTGACTTTGTTTCGTCAGGATGATGCGTAATCATCAACATCTCACTATACGCAAACACTTCTTTGGTCCGATGGTCTGGCCTAATGTACTCGTGGCAGGGATGATGCCAGTGGTAACCCTTGCGGGTGTGTACCTTCGTACTGTAAAACACTTTACCATGCCCCCAGTCAAACTTATAACTGAGTCTGGTGGTCTCTGGTGTCCAGAGACACTCTAATTCTTCACGCCAGCCTGGCTCTAACTGTTCATCCAGATCTAGCGATATGCAGACGTCAATGTCAGCGGGTAGTAGTGCCAAAGCGGCATTCCGAGCATGATCGAAGCGCCAAGGAGAAATGCAAATGCTATGAACAACAGCCCCATACTTTTTAGCCTCCTCGACCGTACCATCCGTAGAACCAGTGTCGGCGATCATAATATAATCAGCTAACTTACTGGACTCGCAGAATGTTTTTACAAACTGCTCTTCATTTTTGCTAATCGCATATACGGCGATTTTCATGTGCTACCCCTAATTAAAATGTACCGCCACTCACTCCAATGTATGCCGTTGCGGTTATTGTACCAGCGCTAAAGTCACCGTTGGTATCGCGCTGTACCAGCGCGCTTGCGGTGTTTGCACTTGCTGCTACTAATGACGTACCCCACGCCGTGCCAGTGGATACTGCCACTCCAGCTGCTGGGTAAGTCGTTGGTCCTGTCGGTCCGGTGTCTCCGGTTGGGCCTTGCGGTCCAGTCCAGCCAGTTGGGCCGGTAGGCCCTTGTATGCCTTGAGGTCCAGTGGGTCCTTGTGGTCCGGTGTCTCCAGTAGGGCCTTGTATTCCTTGCGGCCCCGTGGGACCTTGTATTCCTTGCGGTCCAGTGGGCCCCTGTGGTCCTGTATCACCAGTTGGTCCAATGTCTCCAGTTGGGCCGGTGGGCCCTTGTATTCCTTGCGGGCCTGTTGGGCCCTGTGGTCCGGTGTCACCAGTTGGACCTTGTGGTCCAGTGGGTCCAATTACGTTAAATGCAATTGTCGTAACAACGTGCGACTGCGCATTATCGCGCATGTGCAAAGAAGCCGTTGGCGTTCCTGTTTGCGCTTGAACATAAACATTAACTAATATGCGGCTACTTGTAGATGCTAACGTAGAAGTTGGGACAAATAGATCATACTCATACAATCCAAGAGTTGCACTCGCAACGGCAGTTCCGCCAGCATAATTTCCACTTGCTAAAGTTTGTAATACCGTCGTGCCGTCTGATGCGACCTCTTGAACCTCAGTCCAAAACCTAAACGTTGAACCACCTCCGGTGTGTTGCATCCACGCATACAGTTCCCACAAGCCACCTGTGAAAGATGTGTTGTTAGGTACATCAGCAGCAGTTACAAATGAACCTAATAAAACTGGCGTGCTTGCGTTTGTTGCTCTTGAAAGATCAGTCTGCGCGCCGGTGTTTGGAACCACTAATAAATCGTATGCCTGTGGTCCAGTTGCCGTAGCACCATCGAGGAACAGCGTTAATCCTGTCGTCTGGCCTTGTGGTCCGGTCGGTCCTGTGACACCCTGTATACCCTGCGGTCCTGTGTCGCCCGTTGGGCCAGTTGGGCCTTGTATTCCTTGCGGGCCAGTGTCGCCAGTCGGTCCCTGTATGCCCTGAGGTCCAGTCCAACCAGTGGGGCCTGTCGGTCCTTGTATGCCTTGTGGTCCAGTGTCACCAGTGGGGCCTTGGATGCCTTGCGGTCCGGTCCAACCTGTCGGACCAGTCGGTCCCTGTATTCCTTGTGGTCCAGTTGGGCCTAGCGGTCCTGTGTCACCTGTCGGACCAATCGGTCCTGTATCACCAGTTGGGCCAATCGGTCCAATCGGGCCAGTTGGTCCTTGTATTCCTTGTGGACCTTGTGGTCCTGTATCGCCAGTGGGGCCGGTCGGTCCAGTCCAGCCGGTTGGGCCAGTGGGTCCCTGCGCTCCGGTTGGGCCAGTTGGGCCCTGTGGACCAGTTGGCCCTGTTGAACCAGTTGGTCCTTGTGGTCCAGTATCTCCAGTTGGGCCAGTTGGTCCTTGTGCTCCGGTTGGTCCCTGTGGACCAGTTGGGCCTGTCGGACCAGGGGCGCCTTGCGGGCCAGTAGGTCCGGTTGGGCCACCAAGATTAGAAATATCTTGGAGCTGTGTTTGTTTGGTTACGCCATTTTGGACAACAACCGTAACTTCGTTACCGGTCAGTGCTGTCGCTACTGGCAGTCTTGTTATCGGTTGATTAGCCATTTTAGGTGTATGTAAATAAGTTTAAGGCAATTGCCGAATCAACATTGGTTGTAACAACAACTTCCACACTGCCTGGCAAACCGTACGCTGGTATTGTCACGTTAATACTGTTTTCATTTAACACAGTAAAACTGGTGGGCACACCACCAATTAATACGTTAGACACATTTCTAAAGTTATCACCGCCAATTGTTGCAGTGTAACCACCAGCTCTTGATCCGCTGTTTGGAGTAATCTCACTGACAGACGCGCGCACGGGCGCGGCGGTGCCACTCATGGTGTTCAAATTACCTTGAGCAGCTGCGGCTGGTAAAATGCCTTCTAAGGTAAAGTTATCGTACTGTTGTGGATCGTTGGCGTTACCTTGTGTATTCAACAAGTTTGGCCCAGTTGCCACAGATACATCTGGGCGAGGGAAACGCAACGCAATGTTTTCTGTTTGACGCGCTGGTAATCTCCAGGGATCAAAATTATCTCTATCTGCTGCACATACCCGCATACCAGGAAAATTTGGATCGGGCATTAAATCTGTATACGCAAACTTCCTGCTGCAGCGATCACAGATCGCTACAGACAGAACACTATTACCCCGAGTGTCGAGGTAGACAGGCATTACTTAACTCCGGATTGAATTACCGTTAAAGTGTCACCTTCAGCAGCGCCAGACAAACGAATAGCACGGTAGGGCTGTGCTAAAAAAGTTGCAGTGTTTGGTGCTGTTACTGGTGCAGTAATCCATGTAAAAGTGGCAGAGACAAAGTTTCCGTTTTCAACGGGATATGGGTCTGTTGCCGTTGCTTGAACGGTACCAGATCCAGTCTTTGAATATGTTACTTGGAATGGAGTAATGTATTGGTCGAGTACAACTGGAGTAGTTACCCCAGTTGCATCAGCCGTCACGGTTACTTGACGCATGATTGGCTCCTAATTAGTTATTGGTGTAACCAGAACCGTAGGCGATGATAGAACCGTCATTGTTACGTGCAGTGTAGTTAACATCCAACGTGCCACCCAAAGAACCGCTTGACAATGTTGTCACAGAGGCCGCAGAGAATGTCAATGTGGCGTCAAGTGGTCCAATGTTACCAATGATAGCTGCGGTTGCTGCGGTTGCAGTAAACACACCAGCGATACGGCCGCCGGCCGCTGTTGGGGTAATTGTGCCGAGAGCGGTAGTGGTTATAGCACCAGTTGTTGGGTTGGTGATGCTGATAGACATTGTAATTACGCCACCAACGAGACCACCAGCGGCTACGTCTTGGTACAGCGAGAATGACTCGATAATAGAGCCGGCTGGCAATACAAAAGGAACTGCTGTGGTTGTACCAACGGGGGCGGTTGTTAATGCAGTTGCTGCACCAGTGGTTGTAGTAATTGGATTTAAAATTACATCTTGTTGACTTAGACGTACGGCGCCAGTATTGTCTGGGGCGATTGTGCCGTCGTTGGTTGGGTTGTTACGCTTAAATACACGAATGGGGGATGTAAATGTGCTAGACATTATTTGATTCCTTATCTCAGTGGGTATCCCAAGCTGTCTCTGAGTCGTCTCACCGGGAAGGAACGGCGGTCAGAATGGGATGAATCTTCCTATAACTACTTATGCAAACTATTGAGGAAAAACGCCCTAAAAAGTAAAAAAGCCACCCTTGTAGGGTGGCTTTTAGGACTACATAGGTGCTGATTAAACGCCTTGAGTACCGTAGATGTTACGGGCATCGTGCCAGCCGGTCGCATAACGCTCGGTGGCTTTGTAGCGCATAGAATCAGTCTCGAAGTCGCCTTCCATGGATTTCTCCATTGGACGACGCATTACGAGCATGAGACCATTCTCAGCATCGGTCTGTACCCACCATGCCTTGGAAGAGCTCAAACGGGTTACAACATGTGTACCCTTTGGAAGCATACCAGTAGACTTGATTGGGTTGAGATCGTTGTCAGCAGTACCAGAACGGAGAACAGACTTGAGGATTACCTCTGCCTGGAACTCGAGTGCTGGGGGTACTACTAACTGCTCGGCCTTCAAGCGAATACGCTTACCGTTGTTGTCGATTGCAGAACGGATCTGGATGAGGATTTGCTCAACAGAAGTCTGCGACAAAGCGGCAGGGGTAGTCAACTTGTTGCTATAGGTGAGACCGTTAGCTACAGGGTGAGCTGTGTTTACTAAGGTTACGCCGTCACCACCGGTATAGCCGGAAGTAAATGCGAAGTTTAGTAAATTAGCGCACAATGTCTCTTTGGTTTCAATCATAGACTGAGCCAAGTGCTTGGCGAAGGTGCTGCCGATACGGATGTGATCACCGTCTTCCATCAATACCTTGGTCAAGGCATATGCCAAACCATAGATTTGATAGATGAAACGGGTGATGTACAGAGTACCGCCCTGATCATAGCTGACAGGAGTTCCGTCAGGCATAGCAGGAGCTGCATTCATACCGTACAGCATTACTTCTTCGTGATAATTACGTGGAATACCTTGGATCTGTTCTACAAATCCCTTCCACTCGTCAGCGCGTTGTTCATAAACGCCATCAAAGACTTCGTTGATAATCGGCTCGACTACCGCACGAAAGTCTGTACTGCGCATTGGGGTTGCCATTTGCTAGTTCCTTTCGTTAAATGTTAGACCGAAGCCTTGGGCGCTACAAACGTGTTGTTAGCGATCTGTACTTGAACAATCGTGTAAGTGTCACCCCAAGCATTTGTTTCGCCGGGTGGGTAAGCTACTTCACGTCCTAGACCAACTACACGCACCTGGCCTTGTACTGTGGTAGCCACAGCAGCCGCTGCTAATGCAGTGGTTGAGAAACCAGCGCCACCGTTACCAATGGAGATACCATCAGCAGTTGTGTAACCAGTTGCAGTACTAAAGTCATACTGTGCACCGATAGAGCTGGCGTCAGCAGAACCATTGATCTGCGCTTCGTAAACCATAGCTGGATCTGTCCAGAGCCAGAAAACGATTTGTGTATAAGAATCTAATTGGGTCTTAGAGGCCCACTTAGCTACGGAACGACGACCTTGGGAGTCGGTAAACTCTACACCATCAAATACGCCGTACACAGTACCAGCGGAACCGCCGGTTGCTGATGCAGCAGCAATTGTTAATTGGTTTGAGGCATTTAGACCAACTGGCTGATATTGATAGAACGCTTGACCAGCACTCAAAGAGTAGGGAGCGTTATAGCTATTATCAGTAGCAGCTTGGAAGGAGTTCGTACCCACGAATGCAATGGCACGGTCCAAACCGCTTGGATGGTATGCAGGCTTCAGACCAAAGGGTTTAAATGTTGTGGACATTTATGTTTTTCCTTTGTTATTTTGAAGAATGTTATTGGAAGCGAATATTACTATTTGCTTTTGCGGCCTCTTTTTCCATTTCCAAAACTCCACCTTCAAGAATAGATCTGCCGCCTTTGCCGTCTTGAGCAGTGCTCCGAACGGATGCGGTGATATTGCGTTGATGTTCAAGGGGATCCTCGAGGTGCATCATGCGCATCACTTCTTGATAGACTTCTTCTGGTAACTTAAAGAGAACCATCTCGTTACAACTAACACAGCCTTCAAACTTGCCCGAGCTCATCTTACCTAGCGATTCAAAGCCTTTTCCTAATTCCGCGGCTTTCACTGGCTCATAACCCAATGCCATACGTTTGTCGATACTGTCATAATTATTTGTGGTGGACAACCAACACAAATGGAACCCAGCGAGAGTACCCTCTGGGATTTCAGGTAAGGCGCTGTTTTGCCACCTGTCACGGAACGCTTCAATACGTTCCCTATTTGAATCTTTTTCGCCTACAGCAGTCATACGCTCTTTTGTTTCTTGAGCACGATCTGCCAAGCGTTCATCTATATCTCGTTTAATTCTTGCGTTTGCCATTTTGATTATCCTTGACGGTTTTGTTTATCGAATTCAGCGTATGCTTTAATCATTTTGCTGCGACGTGCGGGATCATCCCACGCACCAGCATCTTTGATTGCTTGTACACGCTCTCTACTAAGGGTGATAGTGTTTGCTGTTTTTCCAGAGGGGTTTGCTGTCCTACTGGATGCAGTTGGCGTAACACGCCGCACACTATTTGCTCCCTTTGCCGAATATCGATGTGGCAAACGAGCAGACAGTCGATTATCCAACTCGTCCCAATATTCGGGGTCTGCTGGATCCCAACCTTCTGCTGCTAGATCTTGATCGATCACTTTAGCAATACGACTATCTGTGTCTCTTGCTTGTGGATCATACCAAGTATTCTTTTTTAACCAACCTGTAGCATTTTTTTGTACCTCGGTAGAAACCTCGTTAGGTACATTTTGCTTTGGTCGTTTGGCTTCTTCAAGTTGTTGCTTTTTGTAAGCTTGAATTTGTGCTAACTTTGTTTTAGCATCTTGAAGTTGCTCTAAATACTCTACTTGTGCATTGGCATCATTTGCTTGTGCTGCTTGCACCAATTTCATTTTGGCGTATTCAACACGAGTTGCCTCGTCTTCAATCGCCTTATCAACTTGAGCAAATTGATAGGAAGCTGTTGTGCTTTCCAATTTTAACAACCGTTCTGCTAGTTCAGCATTACGGCGCTCAAGTGCAGTAATCTTGTTCTTTGCCGTGTATTCACGCTGTTTGGCTAGTTCTTTCTTTAGCCTACGCTCTTCACGACGTGCTTGACGAATGCTTTCCCGATCTTCATTTGTTTCTTCGGGTTTGTCTTCGTTATCTACTTCACCGCCTTCAGCATACTGTTCGACATCATCATCTTCGTCTTCGTCGGACACATCTTCAGACTGTTTTGTTTCTTCTGCTTTAGGTGCAGCATCCTCTTCTTTAAAAGGATCTTGCTCAACCTCAAAAGCAACTTTTGCACTACCATCTTCCAGTTCTTTAACTGGGATATTATTATCTGCCATAATTTTCTTTCAAAATTAGTCTACAAAGGCTTTCATTTTCTGCGCATATTCAAAACTCCTAATGCGAGAAATGATCTCACGTGCTTGTATGGTGATAAACACCACGGGAGCACCGCCGTCATCGGGATTTACTACGAATCGATCACCGCCGTACTTGATTGTCCGAACTAAGTCCCCTTCTTTACACCAAGCGCCTTCAATCCAAGGCTCTAAGTTATCGGGACTTTTATATGCTAATGGTCCAATCTGTATTACTTTGGCAACGGTTTCGTTAAACCGCAATGTTTGTCTGGTTTCATCAACCAGAATGATTCCACCTTTGCTAGTGGTTTTTTCTCGCCTTAACTGCACAAGAACTCTGTCACCAGCTACATCAATGCCAGGATCTATCGTTGGAAAACACTCTTCCTCTGAGCGAAGATCTGGTTCGTCTTTTTGATTTAAATCGAGTGCCATACGGCATGCCTCCATAAAGCCCTACGGCTTCCATTCGTCGTTTTCTGAATCCTCTCGTAAGAGGCTGTCTAAAATCGCTTGGGCTTGTTGTATGCCCTCACGATTACCCAAAATTCTCTGATAGTCATCAAAGTTATGGATGTTGGAACCAGAGGCTAGTGCCTCGGTTATATCTTTGTCAGCGCTTTTCAAGCGCTCGATTAGTTCGGAAATTAAGTCCTTCATATTACTACTTATGCAAAAAGACTAAAATTTCCGCCCCAATTAATAAAAATTGCCGCCTTTGATATCTTTGAGGTTTTTACCTGGGCCGATAGGTTTAGCATTTTTTAGGTTGCCTTGTTTAGCACCGATCTTCCAGTTATTGTCACGGTGTGAGCCAGATGGGCCAGCATCAAGGCTTTTCTCGCCGGGGCCGCCACCACTGCTTAACTTACCAGTTTCTTGGTAGGTTTGGCGAAAGCCTTTTAAATTTTCATCAGACATTTGTTACTCCTGTTGGGGGTTGTTGTTGTGCAGCTTGTTCTAATTGTGCTTGTACTGCTTGGGCTTGTTGTTGGAATGCTTGTTGTTCAACTGCAATACCATGTTTTAAAATCTCAGTTTCGGCAGTTCGAGTCGCTTGAATGGCGGCTTGGTTTTGCTCGTGCTCTAGTTGGCGTTGCAGTTGATCCATCTGAACACCTGCAGAAATTTGTGCGACTCGCTCTTTAGCTGCGTTGTTGATGTTTGCCAAGGCAATGTCTTTTGCGTTCTTCTGGCTATCAATCTGGCTTTGGGTGTTGTACTTCGCCATGAGTTCGTCAACTTTTTGTTGCAACTCAACGATCTTGATGTCAAAGTCTTGCTCTTGTTTCTTCAACTCCATCTGAGCCTTCATTTGAGCCTCTTGTGCCTTACGCTGTGTTTCAGCCATTTGAGTCTTCATGAGTACTTGAGCCGTTGGATCAGACTCAGCCATTTGCTGGCGTTGAGCTTGCTGACCTTGTTGTACTTTCTGGATCAATTGCTGGATCGCTGGTTGGATTGGCTGGAACTCAACCTGCCCATCCATCTGCACCATCTGTGATGCAATTGCCAAGGCTTGTTCGCTGGTTTTATCCAACGGACGCTCTTCATTAAGTTTAAAGATGTCTTTGCCGTCGGATGCTTGGCCAACATAGTTACGCATGGTTTGCAGATAGTGCAGCGTAATGTGTTGTTTCAAATGCTCAAGCAAGTGCGGGGTAAACGCCGGTCCAATAATTGGATTGGCACCGTAGTTTGGATCCATAGCAAACATCAAATGCACCTTGATGTGAGCCAAGTGATCTTGATCGGGGTACGCCGCTGCGGGTCTGCCCATCGTCATTGACACATTCTCCAACGCTGGGTTGGCTTCTTTGATGCCGTCTGGGTTTGGCAATATGTCGTTAATGTTCGGGATCTTCAGTTGGCGTAAGATGCGTAAATGAACTTCACGCATGTTGTACAGTTGGGGTGCACCTTGTGCCAATTGCAAAATGGCTTGAGCTTGTGCCAAACGCTGGGTTTCAGAGAAAATATTAGGATCTGAAACGGGACGAATATCGTTGTTGACTGCAAAGTCACGAATCTCAATCGGTTCACCCGATTCGTTGTTCATCTCTCCCAAATACCAATGATTGATACGAGAGAGGATCGCTAATGACTTGGCTTGTGAGCGGTGTAGACGAGCGTGGATGCTGGAGAATACTTTTGCACCTTGCTCAATTAGTGCTTGGGTTGTACCAACAGGAGCGTTGGAATTAACATCACGGATCTTCTCTTCGGATGTGGTAACCACACCTTTGGCAGCATCGGTTAGCCATCCAAGCAGTTGGAAGAGCACATTGGAGGGCTGATTAAACGGCAAGGGCATTGCCAGCTTGCGTACATCGTCAACCCCGGGTGCGCCTTCAATTTCTAGAACCTGCGTCGGTTCAATCCTGTCGCTTTGTCCGCTGATGCGTCCGCCTTTAAGCTTGAGCATCGTTTGGCTATTGTTAATATGAGCAGCGTCAAGCAAAGCACGTAAAGCACCGGTAAGAGCAGCAGAAAGGCCACCAATGAGATGTGGAAGGCCAATAGCGTAAGCGCCACGCCAAGGAATGAACTTAAACTCAACATACCAATCCAATTTTTCCAGTTTTTCATCGCCATAACACCAGTTTCTGTAGAGTGCCAACACCTTGCTGGTGGAGTCATCAATCGTTAAAATATACGGGGCACGCTTGCCTTCGGTTTCTGAATCATCATCTAAACGCAAGAAACATGTGATTTCATAAACACGACGCACGCCATCAACATTCTTAGATGGCTCTTGCTTACCTTCAATTTTGTTATTTGCTTTTTGAGACTGAGTCATTTCATCTGACTCAATTGCACTAATGTGGGTTGTTTCAATATCACGGTAGATGCCTTGATCTACTCGCTGTTGGAACACATCCTCAGTAATGTCTTGCACTTCGGTAATACGAGCCGAGGTGTAAAAGTTGGTTGTTGCGTATGGTAACAGAAGGTTATCAATCGGAATCCACTCTGTCATCGGGCGTTTTTGTTCGTAGTCGTAACGCCACTTTAAATACTGCGAACCACCTAACGGTAACTGAGTGAGCAGTTGCTCCATCTCATCACGGTACTCTTGCACTTGCTCGGTTAACTGCCAGTTAAGGAAGTTTGCCTTGCGTTCTGCCACTTCTAAACGAACACGATCTGCCTCACCACGGATGTGGGACTTTACAATACCCTCTGGTGGAAGTAGTTCACGAGTTGACGAAGCCGCGAAATCAACGCAACTCTCTGCCATAACTGGGTGTACCACTTTACTAGCGCCATCAAACGTGGCACCGCCTGGTGCGTCTTTACCAAGACCGGTTCTTCGTAATCCATCTTCATACTGTTTATCTCGTTCTTTTCGTGATTCTCTATCGACATCAATTAAATCCAAAAACTCTACGGCTAGACTTTGCAGTGTGCCTTCGTCCATGGTTTCTGCCAAGTTCGCATAGAACTCTGGATTTTTCATGGGGCCTTCGGTCGCAACATAGTTGATGATGACAGAGCCATCTTCTAACTCAATCACCTCTTCATCTAACTCGCCCCCGTCTTCTAAACCAAGAGCTTCTTCTAGATTCTCAATCTCTTGTTCGGACATCTGTGTTTGTTCGATGTCTTCATCTCGTTCAAGAGCTGCAAGGTTTGCTCCTGCTTGGACGGGGAGAATAGGGTTTGCCATTAATTATGTTCCAGATAAATGTTTTTGAATGACAAGTTTACTCATGTCATAAAACGGTGTTGTCGAACCACCCGCATTAAACATTGGCATGGCGTTTGCTAAACCTTCAGCAGAAATACCTTGCGGTGGTTGCGGTGGTTGGTAATTATACGCTTCTCTGATCGATCCAAGCAAAGGTTCGTTTTTGGGATGCATGACCGCACCAAAACCTTGCCCAAATTTATCGGTGTATTGTTTTCCTGTTTGGCCGTACATGCTAACGCCTGTGCCATTCCAAATGGTTGAGAAGGGTTTTTTTAATCGCATTGCAGTTTGCATTTTATCATACAATGCTCCGCCAAACCCAGCGGAAGTATCATCAAAGCCTTCTTTCATTAACATTTCTGCAATCATTCGAGCTCTTGGATTGTTCATGTTCATTTCATTAAACCCAAAGTCGCTACGACCTTCTTGCAACATTAACGCCGCCAAATATTCGGGCGGTAGTTGTGGCACGCCATACTTTTCACCCGCTCTCATTGCCTTGATAAAATCTTGCATGGTGGTTTTATCCACACGAGACGGCAAAGTTTCCAATCGATCTTTTGCGCCAAATTTGTTTTGCGGATTAGAGCGATAAAACGAAACGGGGTTGGGTGGTGTCATATCTACCAACGGACCAATAGAACCCAAACCGCTCACGCCATCTTGCGTGGCTGCTCGTGATAATCGAGTAGTTGTGCCCGGCGACGGTGGTTGACCACCGGCTTGCATGTGAGGAATGCCAGCAGACTCAAACATCATTTCTTGCGGTGATTTGATTGGATATGGGAGCATAGGGTGAGAAAGTTTAGATAAGACTTCTATTACTACTTATGCAAAAAGGGATGTGTTTCCGCCCTACACCGCATAGGGGTTGTATCGTTTCTTACGCATCTCATCGTCGGCATAGTCGTAGTCTCGGTGGGGCAGGGGATCGAGCGAGATCCAACCCGAGTCCCGTAAAACCCGTAACGCTTGGGATAGGGCATCGACATAGTCATCGTGCCCACCAGACTCTGGGAACGAACAGACTTGACGGATAAACCGTTTTGCCCAATCAGCAAACTCGCCGGGTATCTCGGGGTTCTCTGGCACATACGCTTTGCCCTTGGCAATGAGCGGTGCCACGATGTTCAAACGCTGCACTTTGTCCGCTTTGCCCGGGTTGTAACCCCGCACGGGGGTGCCAGACTGCTGGAGCTCTTGGATGAGCGAAATGCCTGCCGACTTATCCTCGATCAGAATGAGGTCTGCTTTCCTACCCTTGGCAAAGTCGTTGTCCGCACCGTACACCACCTCTTTGTAATCGTCAACCACCTTCCTACGCAACTCAGGGTAAGACATGTGAGCATCCCATGCATCCAAAAGGATGATGCAAGTTCCTTTGTCGGTGTCCTCAAACACGCCCCACACCTCGCATGCGGTTGGGTCATTGACAGTCTTTTCCGAAGTCGCTGGATCGTATGAAGCGATCACATACTCCAAGACGGGCGTTGGTTTCTTGGCTGGCCACATCTTAAACCACTTACGCTTGACAATACCAGCGTCTTCTGGATCGAGGATCGCACCGTAGATCTCCTGTTTACCAAGGTCGGTGCCTTCGTATGTCTCGAGGGCTTTAAAAAACGATTTAGAGAGGTTGGCTCGGTTATCGTACGAGCTGGCGTTCACCACATACACATCGCCCCCTACCTTACCCTCGTTTAAGTCAACAATCAACTCTCTGGGCTTGGGGGTGGTGGTAACAATCTGCTGAACTCGAGCTATGCGTGGGTCACGCAAACGCAAGGTAAACTGTGCTTGATCCCAAGCGTCGTCTAGGTAGTCAAACGCAGCCAACTCGTCAAACCACGCCCCATGGAACTGCTTACCACGGTAACGCTCTGGTTCGGAGCCGGGGATGCCTTGGATAATCGAGCCGTTTTTAAGGTGGATCTCAAAGAGCGACTTGTTGTAGGTGTCGATCAAGACGGGCGGGATGATATTCATTAAACCCGAGTCGCCCTCAAAGCATGTCGCGCGAATGTCGTTCGATGTCGGGGCAGTTACGAGCCAACGGGTGCCGTTGTTAAGGGCTGCACGCAGTCCAATCCAGTTTGAGGCGGTGTAAGTCTTACCTGCACCACGACCAGCCAACATGAGCATGGTGTCATACTCGCCGTTGTCGGGTTCTCGTTGGTGATCAAGCGCTTGGAGCTCCCAACGCACCCGCCACAGGGCTAATTCCAGTTGATCCTTGGGCCAATGTTTGTTTTTCTGTGCAAAGTTAGCAAGTAACTTTTCTTGTCCTTTGGTTAATGCCATATTGGTAAAAATCCTTGTCCTACGACAAATGGTTCGTCAGTAACGATGTGTATACTGGGTTTAGGGTCAATCTTTTCGATGGTTTTTACGATCCTACGATCAAAATGCTTCGAAATTTTGCGACTTTTTTGAAGGGGATTTAAAAAAAGTTGCGACTTAAATGCAAGTTGGTGCGTAAAAGACGATTTATTCTCAAAAACTTGCGTTTTCATGCCAAGAGACTCGCAAATCCCTTGCAAAACAATCAAAAAGTTTAAATTTCTACTAAAAATCAAGAACTTATCGAGTTTTTCGTTGTACGAACCTGGTTTTGTGGCGATCACACCCCGTAACAGATCAATTCGTTGCTCCACCGAGCCAAAGGTGTACTCGATTGGCAGTTTGGACGGCACAGTCTGGTACCGAGTAAGGAAGGATGTCCGAATTGAGGGGCGAATCTCCATGACATTACGGGATTGCATCTTAAAACTCCAGCCCGTTTTGCGGATTTCCTTTTGCACATACTCCACCACGCTCTCCCGTAACATGTAACGGTTGTTGGGGTTGGTTCGTGTCATCCACATCCCCACGATAAAGGGTGGCACGGGGTGGTCTTCAAACGGAAAATGGATGGGCTTCGTAGTACGCACCGAATAAAACCCCTGATCGTACCCGCCGTCTAAGCCACGCTCGAGCATTTCTAAGGGGCTGGCATAGCGTTGCTTTGCCCAGCGTTTATAGATGCCACGGTAACGGCTTTCTGTTTGCCGATCAAAAAGGGTTTGGACGGGGAACTTGGTGTGTTGATCCACATCCACATAAACCCCATCGGACAGTGCCACGCAAAACATTTCCGCCGGGGTGTAAGTCTGGATGCTTTTGATCTGGATAGGTTTGCCCTCCTTAGAAAAGACCCAATCACCTTTGGATAAGTCTTTTGCTAAAGCCCAACCATCTAGAACAGGGATGGGGGTGCTACTTGAGATTGCCATCCGCAATCCAATCATCGAGGTACTGGTTCAATGGCCCTCGAATCTTTTTAATGACGTCCCATGGTAGTTTGTTGATGTCCATAAAATCGTTCACCGCAATTCGATATCTTAAAAACGCCAGAGTCTCCCTATTAAAAACGGAGGCTGGCACTTGGACTTCTTCAAACGCCGTAGGGGTGCAAATCATTACTAAAATCGCTCCGATGCTTTTATCGGGTTTCTCAAGCAAACCTTTGATTTGGTATGCGTAATACTTAATCGTCATATTTAGACCTGCGTCGCAGCTTACCAGCTTGTCGCCGTTTTTTCAGTTTGGCTAGTCTATCCCGTCTTAGCGCTTTTTCAAAAGCAATCGGACTGAGCCAACGTTCGCCACGGAATCCGTTGGATAGGACATCGGTCCTGTAGTTGTAAAAGAACATATCGCCGTGCTGATCGCCACAACGGTATGGGGATTTGGTAAGTGGATTAAGTCTCTTCATACATCTACTTATGCAATTTCTATACAACATCCGCCCTATTGTATAGAACTATCCATAGTATCCACAGAAGACAGGATACAAAAAACGATGTTTTTGTCCACCAGCCCTTCTTCCAAGTGATTGATTTTATTCCAATGTATAGAACTTCAATCCACAGTATCCATAGTATCCACAGTATATTTCACTTATACCCCCTACTAGTATTATTCTTTTTTTTAAAAGAGAAATAATAGAGAAATACTGTGGATACTATGGATACTATGGATTTGAAATTTTTTATTTAACTTAATCAAGCACTTACGACACTCAAAAGTTGTATAGAACTATCCACAGTATCCAGGATGCAGTGCAGCAATTTTTTTTTATCGTTACAAATCAAGCACATAACTTTTGAGAATCTATACATTCTATGGATAGTTCTATACAGCACCTAGTAGAATCAATAACTTACAGCATTTCTAAATGAGAATGATTATCATTTGAGCCTAATTCTATACAAGTTTATTCCACATTATGAAAAATAAAAAAATATTGGGAAATTTGCACGGCCTTGAGATTGGTGTGGGACCCCCGCGCCCGAAACTCAGGGAGTCAAAAAAGGATGGTGCGGCGCAACAAATTGCCCCCCTTGGTTAGTAAGCACTCACTAACCTGACAATGCACCAATTTGGTGCAGCGCTGAAGTAAGCACTCACTTACTTGTTGCAGTGCAACAATGTGGTAAGTAAGCACTCACTCACATCGGCCAAGTTAGTGAGCACTTACTGACCAGATTAGTTAGTTAGCACTCACTCACATCCTGGCCGCACCAATTTGGTGCATGGCAATTTGGTGCAGTGCAACAATCCGGTAAGTTAGTAAGTACTCACACACTACCGGCCCAGGGTTTACCCTAATAGGGAAAGTACCTATTGACAATTTGGGCTGCATTGTTTTGGTGCAAGCTGCCCCAAATTGGTGCTTGCCAAAACGATCCATATTGAACGATCGGCATTGAGTTAAGGGGTAAGTATCAAAAATAGGCAAAATGCCACTATGGGGCTATACGAGCGTGCGAGAGGCATAGGGCAAATGCAAATGATTATCATCTAGAATGACAAGCAAGAAATGTACCAATAAAGACCAGGGATAACCCTATTAGGGTTTATTTATCTGTATTTTGCTTTAACTAAACAATAAAATTATGTTAGTAGTAAATTTTATTAATCATTTACAAGGTGAATATATGCAAATTAATAAGCCAGTAATACGCAAATCCTTATTGGGATTTGATACCAATAGCAAAACAGTAAAGGGGCAAACCCTAGGATTTTATACGGGCATTCTCTATTTAGCACCTAGTGACATTTCGGGTTTTCAAGTATGCCCAATGGCAAAACTAGCACAATGCGAAAATGCTTGTTTATATAGTGCGGGTAGAGGGGCATTTACCAGTATTCAAAATGCTCGTATTGCTAAAACCCAATACTTTTTTAATGATCGCCAAAATTTTATGCTCAATTTGGTACTCGATATTCAAAAGGGTATCAAGCAAGCAAAAAAGCAAGATCTAACCCTTTTGATTAGGTTAAATGGTACAAGTGATATTAAATGGGAAAATGTGTATTTTGATTATGAATTCATGAATGGCAAAATTAGATCTATTACCATTTTCGATCTATTTCCCGAAGTACAATTTTACGATTACACAAAAATTGCAAATCGGATTGACATCCCAAAAAACTATGATCTTACTTATTCATATAGTGGAGTAGTGACATTCCAAAAATATGTTAAAAAAGCAATCGACAATAAAATGAGAATTGCAACAGTATTTAGATCAGTAGATCATATCCCTACAGAATTTTTAGGTTTGCCAGTAGTAAGCGGGGATAATTCAGACATTCGACACCTAGATAAACCCAATAGCATTGTGGCATTGTATGCTAAGGGTAAAGCCAAAAAGGATACGAGCGGATTTGTGGTAGATACAATCTAAACCAGTAAACCCCAATAAACCCCTAGTTTTCTACTAGGGGTTTTTTTATGCCCAAAAACTGGCTATAGGGTAAACCCCTATTGACATTTTTAATTTGCCTATTTTTTAGGCAGCCTGGCCAGGGTAAACCCTAACGATCAGATCGTGCCATATTCAAGGATCACAAACCACCTAATGCATATGGATCAATTAAGCATAAAACCGCTCTATGCTCGTTTTAATCGGTTTTGGAGGGTTTAGTTAAAATCTATCGATCATGCTATGGCAGCATTAGGGTAAACCCCTATTGACCAGAGTCATTTTTTGGTGTAGTGCTGATCTTAGGGTAAATACCTATTGACAACCCCAAAATGCGCCAAAACCATAGGGGAAAACCCTAACGATCAGAATGCCCCATATTCAACGATCACAAACCACCTAATGCATATGGATCAACCCCAATCAAAACCGCTCTATGCCCCTAAAAACCAGTTTTAAATCGATATAGTCAAAATCTATCAAAAACCTGGCCTCGATAGTATAGGGAAAATCCTAGTATTAATTTTATACCAATATGATATTTTAAGGGTAGGGCAATTGTGCCCACTATATAGGAGAGTAAAAAATGCAACGATCAATTTCTAGTATTGCTTACGATATCAAACGGGTTTGGGCAAAACCTTATTTTGGTGCTAAACCTTATTTGGATGCCATGACTCAATTGGGTAGTATCAACGATAAATTTATTAATGATGATGCCCGTTCTATTGTGATGTACTTTTTAGCCAATGCATCAACCTTTAGAGGCAACGATGCTAAGGTTTTAAAAACCGAATTAAAAAATCTATTGAAAGGGGTTTAACAATGTCATTAGTAAAAAATGCATTTCCACGATATGACGATGATCTACCCGTCATTGAAGGGTTTGACGATTATTCATATAAGAATGATGCTTGCCCTTGTATTGGTAAGGATTTTGGTAACGAGCAATATTTAATGATCTATTGTGATTACAAAAATCCAGAGTTAAGCGAGTGTCACGATGGTGGCGAAAAGTATTATCGCTATTGTGTAATTCTCGATTTGGCAATGGATCGCAAACAAATCAACCCAAAAGTATTGGGTAATTTTGAAACCATTGACGAAGTAAAGCAATTGGTTTTAAATAAAACTGTAGAAGATTTTATTAACATGGAGGAGGTATAAAAATGGATAGTTATCAAGCAGTAGGAATTGCAGAGGGTTTTATTGAGTGCGATGACGAGGATACAGTTTTTGAGGCTTGGCAATACTTGCATGACACTCGATTGGGTTACCAATTACAAGGGCATTTTGGCAGAACCTTAAACCAATTGATTAGTGCGGGTTTAATTGTCAACAACCCCCCTAGGGCAGCCTGACTAGGGTTTACCCCTATTGATCTACTAAAAACCATTCTATAGAGTGGTTTTTGTTGGAGTCAGTAGTTTTTAATCAACAATTGGAGAGTAGTATGAAAAAATTTAGCGAAGGCAACGGATGGGAAGATCGTGAATTATTTCATGGTGATTATTTTTTAGCCGATGGTACTGGGTGGTTTCATTCCAAACATTTTTCAGTCAGAATTATTTGTAGTGAAAATTCTTGTTTGACTGAAGTATTTAATCGTAATGGTAAAGCACCACTTTTTAGCAACACAACCTATTTAAAGGAGATAGCATGAATTTTCAAATTAAGGGTTTTAAATCATGGGCAACCGATGATGGTGGCGGATATCAATTCAACCTATATCTTGATGGTAAAAAATTTGCGTATGTCCACAATGATGGCAATGGTGGATGCATTGATATGAAATTTTATGATCTCAAATTTATGGGTGGGCAATACGGGTGGGATGAGTCACCCTCCGCCATTATTTGGGGCAAGTATGTCAAATCACTAGGGCAATGGAAATCCAGTTTTGGCGAGATCAATGGCACAGAATTTTTTGATCACGATACTGATACTGCAATTGGCATATTGGTGGAAGAGTACGAAATGTCTAAGCATCGCAAAAAGGGTATTTTGTTTAAGTTATTGACTGATAGCGAAAATGCATTTCGCACAATCAAAACCCATGACATGGATTTGGCAACGAAACAATTAAACAAAATGTTTGGCGAGGGTAAATACCAATTTATTTAATGTTGCCTAGTAGTGCATTCTATGAGTGCATTACTGGATCAATATTGATCATAAGTTTACAGGGAGTTAACATGGCAAAAAAGAAATTCAAAATTAGAGTCAATGCTCAATTTGATTTGGAAGTATCGGAAGAGTATTTAGCAAAATTACAAAAGTACGATTTCAAATGGGCAATTTTTGAGAATTGTTTTCGCACCAATAAAATGGAAAATGTAACTGCAAACATGGAGGTATTAGAAAATGCAATATCCAATTAATTTAAGTAAAGAAACCGAAAAATTATTTTTATGTGAATGGAATGGTGGCGAGATCATCGAAATTCATACTGTCAATTCGTTCTATCACCAATATAAAGATACCAATGTGTATGATGACAATGAGTTCATCAATATGTTTAATAAAACCATCCACAATGTATTTGATGAACTCGAAACGGGTGTGGGTGATTGGTTTGACAATATGTTTATTCAGAGGATCAAATGAAAAAATACCAAATTGAGGCATTGTTTTTTGATGGGGGGTGGGAAGTGCCTAATGAAGAGGATCTTGAATTGTTTGATACTCGTGAGGAGGCAGAGGCAGAACTTGCTGATCTCATAAAAGGCATGGCATACGCAGTTAAGAAGGGTTACATGGAGGACTACAATGCCCACGATTGGAGGGTGGCGGAAGTAGAAGTAGACTCATGAAAATGCATAGGGATACCCCGCAGCCCAAAGACCCGGGTTTACCCTGGCCTGACTTGGCCAGGGTTTATCCCTATATATTTTTGCACCAGTAGTACGACAATTAAGGTTCTTACAAGGAGAATGTTATGAAAATCAAAATGGTATTTGAAGTGGATGATAGTTATATCAAGGAGTACATCGCAAAAAATCCCAATAAGAATGTTTTGGATGTCCGCAATGAATTATCTAATTGGGGTTACTTGTCATTGGATTGCATGAATGCAATGGTAATGCGTTCAATGGAAGTCGGTGTGTGCGATTACTGGGTAGAAAAAACCAATGAGAAATCATGGGGTGAATTGTGGGGCGACAATTTCCCCACAGAAGATCAATGTCCTATGGATGTTATTGAGCATCATGCCGAGAGTTATGATTTCCCAGTAAGTGATGACATTATTAATTTTGCTAGAGCCATGTGGAACGAAGGTAACTTAACTGAGAAACTATCATGACAATACAAGAACTGATATCAGCGTTACAGGCATTTGAGTCGCCAGATAGTAAGGTGTTTGTGTGGGTGGACGGGAATCGTATGCCCGTCCATAGTGTGGATCACTTTGAGGAATGCACAGATGTCAATGCAATCCCCGAAGGCATTTCGTATTACGCTTAATTTTAAAAAAGGAAACCATCATGAAATTTAATTTAACTATTGACATAGATAATGATGCGTATCACAATCAACCAGTGCAATACCAATTGATAGATAACTTAAAAGATATCATAGCCAAGCTTGAAGAGGCTAACGACTGGGGTACTGTGCGAGATGTTAATGGTAATTTTGTAGGTAACTGGGATATTTCATTTGAGGAGAAAACTGTATGAGCAGCCTAAAAACTAAAGTTCAAGAAGTTTATTTTGATTTGTGTGATGCGATTGATGAGGGCAATTTGTATGATGTCCGCATCGATGGTTTTGATGAGTTCAAAACTGTTTTGGAATTCTTGCAAGAACAGAAAACAAAACTCGCTCAAATTGAATCCATGTTAGAGGAGGAAACTGTATGATTTTATACACCATTGATGATTTGCATTTTTCAGTCAACGATATCCATGAACAATGGGACGATGGTAAAATACATTATAAAGATGCAGAAGAATTATTAATTAAATGTTGCAAACAGTTTATTGAATCAGCAAACAAGGAGAAAACAAATGGATAAAAAACATTACACTTGCGTACACTGTATGCATGACACTTGGCACACGAATGGTAAGTGTGATAAGTGTGGCACAGTAAACAACCCATACATGGAAGAAATTGGTACGGGTGGTAACTGCGAA
>Ga0209229_10000009_pt1 | contig 69797 bp, 96 predicted proteins | sample SanBayMetagenome_FD_187466 | JGI IMG/M metagenome (GOLD analysis project Ga0209229, IMG submission 187466) | Freshwater and sediment microbial communities from dead zone in Sandusky Bay, Ohio, USA (SPAdes) (version 2) | ecosystem: Environmental > Aquatic > Freshwater > Lentic > Sediment... | reverse complement strand
TCTTTGCCATCTTTGCCATCTTTGCCAGGCGGGCCTTTTGGACCAGGCGGGCCTTTTGGACCAGGCGGGCCTTTTGGACCAGGCGGGCCTTTTGGACCAGGTGGACCAGGTGGACCAGGTGGACCAGGTGGACCATCAGGGCCGGGTGGGCCGGGTGGTGCTACCACAACTATAGGATTTTCGCATTTACAGCACTTGTCTTTACTTTCATTTGCCATGCTGTCACCAGTTTGAATTGACGAAAATCCCGAAGAAACAACTGTTGGTTGGAAGCTAGTGCTGTGCTGTGGCTGTTTTTCTATAGAGGTAAGGCGCTCGTCCAGCTTTGAAACAAGTTCCTCCAGCATTGTGAGTCTTTGCTGTAGGTCAGGCGCGCATGGTGCTTGCCCATCATCGATATTATTGATGATGATAGTGTCAGCTCCAGGGGTTCTTAATGAGTTTGCGGCCTCAACTGCTTGGACAATCTCATCTGTTCTTTTGGTTCTTTGCTCAACTGATAGTTTTATCAGGGCGTCATTAAGCTCAATAAGCTTACGTCGTAAGTCATCCATCATCTTCCTCCTTACTAAAGGGGGAGAGCGATCGCTCTCCCCGCAGTCATAAGATGATTATCTTACGTTGTTGCTCGTTGACGATTGACCAACACCGGCCATAGTGCCGAAGTTAACCATTCCCTGACGAGTTTCTTGCAGCTGGCTTTGGAAAGCCTGAAGCTGGCTTGTGATGGCAGCAAACTGTGCCTGGTCAAAGCCATGTCTCCAGTGACGAGCGTTATGACGCTCTTCTACCAGCTCGGCGTTACGCTCGATGAGAGCACGGTTGAGGTCACCATACTTGAGCTCGTTGATGAGGCGACGGGTTTCGCTGCCGTCAGCCACGAGAGCGCGCTCGAGCTGAGCTTGCCCAAGAGCCACGGCCGCTGCAACCTTTGCGCTTTCCAGAGCTGAAGCTGCCTGACCAAGCGCACCTTGCGTCTTGATCTCACTGACAAGCGATGCGAAGTGCATGTCAGTTGCCGACTTGAGGGCCGCAACGTCGCGAGCAGCTTCAAAGGCGTACTGCTGAGCAGCGATGAACTGCTGAGTGCTCTGATTGACGATGCGGTCGGCTTCAGTGCCGGTGCGATCGCTGTTGTGCCACGCAGCGGTCTTGACCGCGTCGACTGTCGCTCTGCCTTCATCGGCGATTTCCTGACGGATGTCAGAGTGGTCCTTCAGAAGGGAGGTCATGTCGACTTCGCCGGTGACTGTTCCTGTGGTAATTGATGCCATTTCTATCTCCTTGCGCTTTGCGCTTTGTTATTTTTCTTGTTAGGAGAGATGCTATCACGCACCACAAGTTGTGCTTTTAGGGAGACACATGCGGGTGTTGATGTGCATATCACCATTCCGAAATGCTCGAACCGCGTTGCACGGTCAAAGACTCACGGTGATACGTCGCCGTTACCGTTGCGGGTGGATTCCCACAATCTTTCAGAGCTCTATTGGCTCTATTGCGCTTATTTATAGAGGTTGGCTAAAAAAAGCCAACTTTTCAGGTCACACTACCAGGTATGTCCTGAGCCTCTCAATGATGGCGCCCGCCACGTTGTCAGGGTGGTCAATGGAGTGGTCGATCCCATCTACGATGGTCCGACCTGCCGGATTGGAGTGCCAGTTCTTGGTGAGAGGATGATCGGGATTCCACAGCCCATAGTGGTTTCGAATGTGGCGCCCGAGGCAGCCAAAATCTGGCTGCCTTGATGCTACGAAGGCTAGATCTTCAGAAGATAAGGTCTGAAGAAGGTCGAGGACGATGGCGTCTATGGAGGTTGGGTGACGGGACTTGATCTTCATGGCTTTGTTATCCGAACACCGACCCACCAGAGGTCAACCCTGGCGAACCAGCGGCCGTTGTTTCTACCGAGGCCCAACCGAACCATGCGGTTCAGAGGGTCTAGGTGAATGATTGTTAGCATAGAGGATTATTTGTCAGTCTTCAATAAAATCAGCAATCTGCAAATGATGCCTGCGCGTCTGAACAACTCAAAAGGCTCGAGTTGTTCAGTAACGAAAGAAGCCCTCTTTGAGGGCTTCTTCTCATCGATCAGAAGTTAGCGATGATTTGCGGCGCAGCTGAATCGAACCCCGCCACGTCCAACATTCCCGCATCCTTGGGATCTGCGATTGTGAATTCGCTGACGCTCGTCCCAATGACAACACCCTTGGCTCCTGGATTGAACTTCTTTCGGTAGTCTCGCAACGCCTGCACCGGCTGGACGCCGCCTGCCCACGTTTCTGAATCGGTGATGCTGACAAAGCGATCAACCTTCATGCCCATCGCTGAAGCATGGAGGTAAACTTGCGCGCAGTCGGTGCCGCCCCAGTTGAAGCGGTTCATCACCTCCAGAACCTTGTCGAGACGCATGTTCGGCGTGATCTTGAGCTCGCTCATCTTAGTGTTGAAGCCACCGATCCAGTAGTTCGGCTGGTTCTTGACGACCGCGAGGGCCATCACACCAGCGACTTCCGCAGCCGTCAGGTTCGGAGAACCGTTGACCTGCGCGGCGAACATCGAACCAGAGCAGTCGACACCCAGCAGGTACGACTCATCCGACTTCTCGCCGTACTCGAACGCCGCGTAGAACGCGCTGTCGAGAGCGTCGACGACTCGCTGCTCCGGCTTCCACGTTGCTGAACCCTTCTGGCCACGACCAGCCGAGTACTGCTTCATGGCCTGCAGGATCGTGATCGGGTGAACGCGCTGCTTCTTGAGCGACTCGGCGTCGTTCAGCTTGCTAATCACCAGCTTCGCGCCTTCCGATAGCGGGGCGATGACGCCGTTCTGGGTCAGAACACCAAGCTTGCGGATCACGGCAGTCAGACCCATGTTGCGCACGAGGGCGAGCATGATGTCCTTGTCCTTGAGCCACTGAGTCGGCACCATTTCCCAGGTGACGTTGTCGTTGCTCTCGACAATGCGTAGCACGTCCTTCTTGGAGTCGGTGCGCTTCAGCATCTCGAAGTCGATCAGCAGCTGAGGTACGGCTGCACCGAGCGCCAGGTCCTTGCCCACGGCGTAACGGAACAGGTTTGACTGAACCTCGTTCGTCGGCTTGACGTGTGCCAGACGGAGCACGTCACGGTGTGCCCAGCCGTTGCGTGACTGGTACTTCAGGAGCTGAACTGCCAGGCGATCCATGTCCTTGTTGGTATACCACTTGGCAACACCGCGCTTCGCTGCCGCGTTCCACTTACCGAGGGCGTCGAGGATCGAGACGAACAGGAAGAGCCATGTACCGGTGCGGGCGATCTTTGGTAGTGCCTCGTAGGCTGCCGCCTTGGTGACGTCGTCGCCGTACACTGCCGCGAGAGCGATGGCGACGACAGCCGGATCGTTCTTCGGGGCGCGACCAGCAAGCGAGTACTCGAGGGCACGGTTGACCGCACGGAGACCGTCTTCCTTCAGGCACTTCTTGACGGTGTCGAAGCTCTGCTTGGTGATGTCACGCTCGCCGACGTAGTAGTTGCCGCCCTCCGAACCGATCATCAGGAAGCGGTCCAGGACGCCCCACTGGTCGAGCGTGAAGGTCACGCCGCCGGCATTGTTGCGCTTCATGTCGGCCTCACGGCCCGGGATGGCCTGAGACTGCGGAGTCACGACCTTGGAAGCCTTGGTCGTGTTGGCGTTGGCAAAGTTTGCGTAGACGTTTGACATATCGGTCTCCTCTTGAATCGGCTGTCGGCGACAGCAAGTTAGGTGTCAGCCTTAACACAGACAAAAATGCGGAATCGGAAAATTCAGCAGTCCGTACTTTAGTACTCGCTACCTACACCCGTTTAGTTCGTTACGGGTAACTTATGAGGTGTTCGATCCTCCAACGTTCTTCTTTATAGAAGACTAGACTGTCCGCTCGTAAGGTTTTGGCGGCGTACCCTTGACTTGCCCGGCTTGTCTTTCAACTGGCTTAGGTAGTCAAGTGCTTGCGGTGTCATCGTTTAATGATAACCAATTCCAAGCGGTCTGTGTTAAGGTTGACGGAATTTCGACTGGTTTGAAATGGGGAACAAAGAGTGGAACGGGAACGGATGAGGTATTGCCAGACCTCCCAACTGTTTTCATGCGCTAGAGGAGAATACTCGTCCTCTAGGATGCACGGCATTCATGTTAAGATAACCGCTACCGATCGGTTCCAGCCAATCGCTACACCAACAATTTGGTGTATGATGTTATTTTATATCGAAAGATGGTAAAAAGCCGTTTTTGCTTGACATTTATTCAGGTTGAATGCTTTCAACTGGGCGGGAGTAAATGAAACCATTGACACATGCGCAGATTTTGTCTTCAAGTTCAGGCAGTATAAAAGCTCCATTGCTGTCAACCTGTGCAACATGTTCAAACCAGTACTTTTGGGCTTGCTCAGATGTTGAATCTTTGATTTCAACCCATTCGTGAATATCGGCATCCTGATAGCGGCCAAGTATTTGTTCTGAAACTGCGACTACAGAACCTACCGCGAGCCCTGCGCTCCTCATAGTATCCAAGAATTCCAAAGTTGGCTGTGTTTCTCCAGCATCAATTTTTTCCTTCATCTCTGAGAATTGACGCATCGCCTCAGCCTTTGAAACTTCATGTAGCATAGACGCAGATAGAGTTTTGCTCAAAGAATTTACAGTCATGAACAGCATAGCTTGGTAGCTAACAAAGAGATAAATGGGAATAGCTAGCAACCACCAACTAGAGAGTATCAGATACAGAACTGTTGTTGCTGCAACGGCATGAAGCAGCCATTTTGTGCGAGAACGTGCAAGCGCGTTCGAAACTTCCTGTTCAATTCTGTCTTTGGCGTCCATTTCTTATCCTTGGTTAAAAAGGGGAGCCTAGGCTCCCCTTACTGTGCAGTTGACAGATGCTTCCACACTCGACTGTGGTCAGGCAGGAAGCTCTTGAGGTAGTCCATCTGACATCCGAGGATGACACGGTTCTCAAGGATCAACGCCTCAGCCCTGTTAGGGGCGTACGGCACGTACAGAAGCTCCATACCGCACTCGTGAAGAAGCTGATCGTCCTTCTTGTGGTTGCACTTCTCGCATGCTGTAACAACGTTGGTCCACTTGTCAGGGCCACCTTTTGATCGTGGAATTACGTGGTCGCGTGTGAGTTGCAGCTCCTTGAAGATGCCTCCACAGTAGGCGCACATGTAATGGTCACGTCTAAAGAGTTCCCTGTTTGTGAGACCTGGCGGCTTGTTCAGTCGCTTGGCGGCACCCCCTTCGCCCTTAACGGCGATGATAGGCGCCGTTACAATGCGTGACTGCTTTCCGGTGATACGGTTCTGACCACCACGAAACAGAACATCTCCTTCACCCTCGCCGAGCTGCCATGCAACCAGGTTCTTGGCATGATAGATGATAGCATCCTGGTGGGATACCCACTCAGACGGAGTTCCGTTAACATCAAGCTTAAGAATTCGGCTCATGTTACCATCCTTTCCAATTCCTCAACGAACCTAATGTGGTCCTTTCTTCCTTTTTCTTTAAATTCTTCTAGAGTTAACCAAAGAGTGTACTCAGTCTCATCACACCACTTGCCAAAGTCGTATCTGTCTTGAATTTCAACACCGAAAACAAACAGTGTGTAGGCGCAGGAGTAAAGCTCAATCCTACCCTCAAATACCTCGTAGAATTCACCTCTTAGGTTTCTTTTTTTGAGTCCAAGCTCTTCCTCAGCTTCTCTAATGGCGCATTCAAGAGGACCTTCATCATCCTCTATCTTACCCTTAGAAATCATGGGGCGATGGCCACCAAACTTGGGATCAGACGCAACCATCATCAGGTACCTGATTGTCCCATCGGGTGATCTCAAGAACGGTATCAACCCAGATCTTGGCTCCTTTTCGTAATCTGATAAATTTCTCATGATGTATTTTAACACACTTTTCAGGTTAGTGTATGGTAATTTGTAACAAAAATGGTCTGTTACGAGGAACAGACCATTAGTTGATTCTCCATGGTCAGTTTATTTTTGTATAAATTCCAGGACTATTCGAATAAACAGCAGATCAACAACAACACATGGGCATGATATATCTGCTGCTTCATCTACCCCAATGAACTCAACACCTAACGAGGCACCGGTAATTAGAGAAATGTCAATATTCACATTATCTCCCCATCAGCTTTTCAATTTGCGGCTTGGCGTAGTTGTTATACAGCATCATCCACAATGGAGCAAACGCAGTTCCTAAAACAAGTCCAGCGCCAAATTCTATCATGTCATTCTCCTAGCTAGGCAAAAGTGCCGTTACCTGTATTTATTGGTTAACAACCGAGAAAATAAGCTGATGAGCAGCGGTAGTTCTAATCATAGCCATAGGTATCTGATTTGGTTTCAAAATACCACCCGGCAGTTGTCCACCAAGTATAAGCTCAGCGACAGCTACGCCTATTCCTGCAGTTGTGAGCTCAAGGGCCGTAAGCCGCAGCTGCGCGTGAGGAGAAAAATGCAACCCAACTGAGGAGCATAGTCCATCTACATCAGATGCCAAAGCAAGCAGAACAACAACGTCATCTCGTGTTCGATTAAAAACTTTCTTTGCTTCATTAACTCCAAGCTGAAGATCAAATTTAGTTCTTTGTAGAAGGTCCTTGATAAACGTGAGATGTCCTGGATAGCGAAGTGTCTTATACTCAACATTTGGTATGCTGTCGTAGGCGCCCAGGCTACCTACTCCGCCTGAAGTGGTGAAGCCTTCATACAGCGTTCCGCCAACAACAACAGTTTCATGTTCTGTTAGAGGGGCTACTGTCTCTACCGCACCATTTCTTTTTCTAAATGCCGGGTTTAGATATTCATTGATGAGACCATCAACTGACCACGTTATAGCGTAGTGCTCTGGACCAAATGCGGATCTTGGTAAGGCGCCTACTCTAAGCTTAAGCTCGTGCGGGATACCAAGTTTGTCAAAAAGCTCAAGACCAAGATAGCTAATAAGACCTGGGGCAAGTCCAGTTTGTGGAACGAAGGTGGAACCTTTAACATCCAGTTTAGAAATTTCGTCGGTGACCTTGGTATCCTCGGTGAAGTCGATGTAGCTTACGCCAAATGCTGCAGCTAATCGTGCAACCTCAAGATTAACTGTAAATGGTGTCGAGCAAATTACGACGTTGGGAGATTCATTTTTAAAGATTGTTTCTAGTGAAGCTGTGTCATAAGCTAGAAAGTATGAAACAGAAGCTTTGTCCTGCTCCACTCTTAAGAGCTCATCATGTAAATTATCTAGGGCTGACTCTGAATAGTCAGCTACTACTATCTCATGGTTTGATGTAGCCGCAATGATCTTTACACAGGCAGACCCAACTCTACCAGCGCCAACAACAAGAATTTTTGCCATAGGGAACCTCCAAGCATATTCCCTATTTACCCGTTTAGCGGATAGCAAACTGCATCAGGTTGGATTTTTTAATGCTAGCGGCATTGATCTCTACCCTGTAGAGGATCTCGATGTCCTCCTTAGTCAGCCGACGGGCATAAGAAGCATCGCACTTCAGGGTCTTGGTTCCCTTGACCTTCCTACCAGCATCCGAGACCACGCGAGCATGATAGATAAGAGGGGTCATTCCATCACGGTATTCGAAACCTGTGATGATGTGATACCCCGCCTCATGCGCTGTGATGAGCTCACCAACCTGCAGGGTATCATCCCATGACAGAACTACCCCATTTGGATATGTGACCGTCGCCATTAGAACTTCCAGGTGCAAGGAAATCCATTGGTGATAGAAAAGCTGGCGCTTTCTTGAAGACAGAGAACTTTTACTTCCCGCAGGACTGCTAACCGATCGTCTGCGTTAAGAACCGGAAGATCAGCTTGGTAATTAGTTTGCGCCAGAAAGTCCAGCCTATCTGTATTAGCTGCGCGAATTTCGATCTTTTCTACCGCGCAAAGTCGATGGAAAATCTTTTGGGCTTGATGCATGTTTTACCTATGTGGATGAAAAATTTATCCGTAAGGTGAAAATTTATTTTGCACCTTACAGTAACATAAATTTTATTACAGCATGACAGTTTTAGCTATGAGTAAAACAGGTTAAAAGCGTCTTTGTCCTATCATTTTCTCTGGTCGCTGAGTTGGGATGACGTCATCGAAGTAGATAGCATCTGCTAATCCTTCAATAATCAGCTCAAGCTGCATTGTCTTTTCAGACACAACTTCCTCAGACAGATAAACTTCAACGTACCCAGAAAAATAACCGTAGTACGAAGGAATTCCAGATCTACATACTGTTTTTATAGAGCTTGAGAGCTCAGGGTAGATCTTTGATGAAAGCGTCGTGCTGAATTTGGCGCAGGAAAAAGTGCCATTAATCAGTTTTACCATCTCGCCATTATGGCTGTCTGATGTAGTGAAGATCGGCATTCTATTGCTTCCAGCACGTTCAGCGCGGTACAGAACATCAGAAACTACCGCGTCATCGGAAAAATAAAACACACCGTGCGCTTGATTTAAGCGCAGATCAGCTGACATTATAGAAATTCCAACTATGCTTTTATCACCTTCTACTGTCAACTGAGCTTGGGCTCTTGTTTCCTTGCTGACGTCAAAAGTTACTCCTACCATGTTGGTAATGCTAGGAGTAGTAAAGTGAGATACGAGCTGCGTTTTATTCTCGTACAGCGTGTAAAAGAGAATAACCGTTAGCGCGGTGAATGACCACACTAAAACGCGGTTAAGGGTAATTTTACGAATTAGCTTCGTAATAAAGCTTGTTAACAGTGGCAGCGTCACTTTCTACCTCTTCCGTCCTTTTGGATGTCGCGAAGATATGTTTCTATAGAAAGCTGGGTTGCTTCGATCTTGAGTGAATCTACTTCTGTATGCTCTGGTAACTTTGTTAGGAACAAAGTTATCATGCCTGCAAACTGACCGCTAAATGGGGGAACGGCCAGTCTGCAGACAGATGGATAGGTTTTTGAAAGCTCTGGAAAAAATCTTATAAAGATGGTATCCTCTGTTTTACTGCAAAGAAATTGGTTGTTAAGTACCGCTAACATTTGATCATTGTTCTTTGGGTCTGTATCAAAAAATGCCTGTGGTAGAACATTTGTTGAAATTTCAAGTGCTTGATTTCTTAGCATTTCATCTTCCACGTACCAAAACTTAACAATCTTTCTGTTTTTCTTTAGATCTATTTCAGTCAACAAAATCGCACCAACAAGAGGCGTCTTGACCATCTTAATCATTTCACTCTTAGTCTGCTCTGAAACTTCCCAAGGAGTGCTTATGTTTTCAACCGGAACTTGATCAAAAAATCTATTAAAAAGAGATGTTCTGTTTTCAAATACGACAGCAATCAGAATTGTGGACACCCCAAGTAAGAAGATCAAAAGCGCCCTTTTCCACGTTAGGGCATCTATAAGATCACTTAAAAAGGCTAAGAATTCTTCCTTGCTCACTGTTGAACCATCAAGGCAGTGCAGCTATGTATCTGAAAAACATATGATGTCATTATAGAAAACAGCTGCAGGTTTGTACGGTGTATTTAGTGAACTGGCTCTAAAAATCAGGTTTAAAAAGCCAGATCCCATTTATCACTTACCCTTGAAGTGCGCTTGCAGTTTCTTTTTAGCTGTCTCTAAGCGTTGCCTATCTTCAGCAGATAGATTTTTTCCCGCTCTATTGATGTAGAAGTTTAAACTGGACATTGCTGAGCGTAGGTCTGAATGATTTGTTTTCAGTCCAGTAGCAATCGCTTCAGCTGACTTAGTAAAGAATCCTTCTGGTGGGGACCATCTAGTGGTTACTTTTGCACTCCACTTCTTTTCGACCAGAAGCTGTTGCTCTTCAGTCTTTATTCCAGCAATTTCAGATAGTCTTGGGAACTGCATATTTTTCTCCTTTTTATAGCTGCAGTCATTTTAGCGATGTCACCTTATCTTGGCGCTTGTGCAGTTTAACCTACAGAAGCTGGTGCCTGCCAATCTCTTATAGTAATCGCACGCCATTCTTGCTGATTTAGAAAATGACGCGTCTTCATTCTTTAGATTAGCTGATGAAAACCATCTAAACCTTCCTTCATCATCCTCAAAGACGAAAGTTCCTAGAGTTTCAGGATTTGCAATCAGCTGAGTTGCAATAGATTGTTCAAGTGCAGAAAGATCGATGCTGCATCTTTTATTAATGCTGTACGTGTTTGACTCAAGCAGAGTGAGCAATTCTTTAAGGATTCCTGTCATCTTTGTCTCTTTTTATCTTTTTGTTGTTTTGTTGCCACCATCTATAGAATTTTGAAAAATCCCCACCAAATTTTTCACGCTTTAGTTCTTCAAAAACGGCGCTACAGAAAGCTGCCTGAGAAGAATTTAAGGTTGTTACAGCTGCTGCTTCTTCGCACTTCCAGTACGCGTCTTCTAGCTCTTGCAATGTGGGCTTTTCACTGCCAAGCGCGGAAAAACTTACTAAAAGTATCGCCAATGACATAAAAGCCACAGTGGAAAACTTAGTTAGTAACATTAAGTATTCTCTTCATCCAAATGGTATTTAGTGTTTCGTGCTGACGAAAATTACAAAAGACTTAGTTAGGCGCTTAAATAGAAACGTGCTGCGGCAAATGGGAGAAAAAATGATAGTTGTACTAAGATGGTGGTTTATCTTTTGCATGTCAGCCTTTGGAATTTTTGTTGCGTGGAACATGAATTTTTTCCACTACATGCTTAAGGTAGACATCTCTTATTTGTCAGCTGTGACAGTTGTAGTTTTCATTCTGTCAACTATATGGGTAGGACAGCTTACATTCAAATCACGAAACGGTGATCAAGATTTTACTAGACATCTTCCTATCTGCTGGTACATAGCAGAAGCCATGATGGGATTGGGGATGCTTGGAACTCTTACTGGATTTCTAGTACTTCTTGGATCAGCTTTGGGTTCACCTATAAACACAGCTGACACTGCTGCAATGCAGGCTCTAATAGCGCAGATGGCAAATGGTTTTTCCACATCAGCTATAACAACTATAGTCGGGCTTGCGTGCTCATTGGTGTTTAAGCTGCAACTGATCAATCTAGAATACCTAAAGGAAAGCAATTGAAAGAACGAGTTAGATCAGACCTTGCCTTCCTAGATATGCTGTTTAACATGGCCTTGGCATTCGCACTGCTATTTTTGCTTGCGTTCATCATGATAAAACCATCTATTGAACCATCCAAAAAGGCCATTGAAATGAAGGCTGAATTTGTTCTTACCTTATCATGGCCAGATGGTTCCCTTGATGATCAGGATCTTTGGGTGAAAATGCCAGATGGCAAGATGATAGGTTACTCCAATAGAGACATTGGGGTGATGACGCTTGACAGGGATGACAGAGGAGGACTGGGAAATACGTACGTTGATCCGATTGATGGAACTCTAAAGATTCAAGCTATACGACGGGAAATAGTAACCATCAGAACGGTACTCCCAGGAAGATACGTCGTAAATGTTCATACCTTTGCAGATAGAAAAGAGTACGCCGGAATCTCTTCGCCTGCCGTTATGCCGTACTCTGTTGAGGTTACGCTAGTAAAGCTCAATCCTTCTTTCCAGGAAGTAACTAAACAGAAAGTGCTTATGGAAAAGCTTAACGACCAAAAGACCGTGCTAGCGTTTACAGTAGGTGAAAATGGGGAAATTACGTCGGTCGAGACTGATGTGGATGAACCATTCGTGCCATCATATAGGTAACAGCATGGAAGCTTTTAACTATCTACTACCACTCGCATTTATCTCAGCTGCGATGTTGGCATCAGCTGCGTGGGTTCTTTTGAGATCTCAGGTTTCAAATCTGTGGAAATTTATCTGCGTGGTGATGGCATTTGCCCTTGCAGTTGCTATTCCACTTTCAGTAAGCCACATGTTTGGTAAAGCTTTTCCTGTAAAGCAGCTTCCCGAAAGAGCGATGCTGGTTGCTCATAGGACCATTATAGAGCAGGGGAAGAAGGTAAGAATTGAGGTATGGATCGTAGAGAAAAAATCTGGCACGCGGCTGGTGTCAGTTCCATACGCTAAACAACTAGAAGAGCAGCTCAAAGAAGCTGAAAAGGCAAGACAGCAGGGAATACAGACAGAGCTGTTTCGCAAAGAGAAAAAGGGTAATGCTGACGCAGATCATAGGGATGGCACTGGACATCCGGAGTACGGTTTAGACTTCAAGCGCCCAGAAGATGTGATGCCTGGAAAAACTGAGCCGTAGTCGCTTAATCCTTAGAGGCCATGTTTTGAAACTTTCGCTTCATGGCGTCCTTAAGCATTTGCGCAACTTCTTGCTTTTGCTGGCGTATTCTTTTAAAAACTGTCAGAGCGAACTTGGCAGCAGCTGCAGGCTGGGCAGTTGCTGCTGCCAGCTTTTCAATGTTTGCGTATTGGGAACCATATCCACGTTCTGCCTGATACCACTCCTCGGCAGCTTTTTTGGAGAAGCCATATATGTTATCAACAGTTAGTTGCTTTTTGGTTACCTCTTTGAACTTCACATCATGCTTAATGTGGGGTGTCCTTGAAGGCGGCGCGAATGAACTGTTGACTAAAACCGAGCTTACTTAGCTCGGTAGCTTCTTGAAGGAGTTGGGATAGCTTCATAAGATGAATTAGTTACTCATCTTATATTTATAGGCTCGCCGCCTGGGTCTCGAACCCAGATTTACCATGGACGGACTCGAACCGTCTCTTCCAGTCTGCGCGCAAGACTGGGGCACCCAGAGCCACGGCGAATTGATTTAGCGTACAGAAACCGGTAGGATTGATGGATTGCGCCCCGACTGCACCTACTTTTGAGCCTAGCGTCATACGCAGCACAGTAATCACCGTCGTCGATCATACTGGCGCTCAAAACCCCCACACGACCTGCTCAGGGGTTCTCGTTCATACCGAGATGCAGTTTCTGTAATAATTTGGTACTCACGGTTGGAATTGAACCAACGGCCTCTTCGATGTCAACGAAGCGCTCTGCCATTGAGCTACGCGAGTGCAATCTGGTGGTGACAGTGGGAATTGAACCCTGTGAATCAATTGGTCGCCAAGGCGGTGCTCGAAACCGCACATTCATCCTTATGAGAGATGCTCTCTTCCTCTTAAGATACTTGGCGAAAGAATTCCTTGCTGAATGAGATCTATTTCACGTTTCTTTATAAGAACGAGGTTAGGCACCATTGCCCATTTACACTTGTCCCTGTCAGTTTGGTATCCCGTGACTTCTACGAATAGATTGAGAGTTGGTAAGTAGAAATCTGTAAAGTATGTTTTCTCTTTGCCGTTCCAGAGATATTTGATCCCGCCAATCTTTCTAATCCAGACTATTTTGAAAGAATCAAGCCATTTGGCGACTAACACCTCCCAAGATGAATGGAAAAATTCACCATCGTCTGTTTAGATTTATGGCGTTAGCAACCTGTGTTACCCCAGCCATTACTCCAGCATTATAGATGCTTTGGTTGTTTGCAGCTATCTGACTGTTTATGATGCTCGTAGCTGCATAGCTGTAGGGGTTGAAGTACGGATGCAGGTAGCCGTAACGATATGGACGACGGTACTCATAGTGATAGAACTCAGGATTTGGATAGAACATGACGCCTCCTTTTATTATTGTTGTTGTGCGTCGCAGAGATGCGTGTCTCTGCTTAAGACTATTTATACACTCAACCTGAGTTTTAGTGCAATCTGGTGCCCCGTCGGAGAGTTGAACTCCGTCCTAAACCTTACGAGAGTCTCGTGCAATCCTCACGCACTCACAGGGCAAATGGCGCACCGTGCGGGAGTCGAACCCGCCTCTCCAGCGTGAAAGGCTAGCGTCCTACCGATAGACGAACGGTGCATTGATATTTGGTCCCTCAGGTGGGGCTCGAACCCACAAGGGCTTACGCCGCCGGATTAAAAGTCCGGTTCCGCAACCAGTTCGGAGTCTGAGGGGTAATGGCGCCGCCTGAGGGATTCTAACCCCCAACCACCTGGTTCGAAGCCAAGTACTCTATACAGTTGAGCTAAGGCGGCATTGTTTATCTCGCAACTGGTTGGACTCGAACCAACGGCTTAGTTTACCCTCCAGCGATTTGGTCCTTCACCATGAGGAGGTTCCTGCTCTACCAACTGAGCTACAGCCACGATTTCTGGACCCCCTACCAGGACTCTAACCTGGAACTGAACGTTCGTAGCGTTCTATGATCTACAGTTTCACCATAGGGAGAGTGTTTAATGCGGGTGGTAGGATTCGAACCTACGACTCGCCTTCTGAGGTTTGATGCATCTCCACTCAGAATCGATGGATACGCCACCACTGACTCTGACCAACTGAGTTACACCCACAATATTTTGGCGCCGACGGACCGGATTCGAACCAGCCACCCTCCCGCTTAAGAGGCGATAACCATTCGCTAGCGGTTGAACACTCACCAAAGAGTGCGAACGATGTTTTAGGCGCTCTACCATTGAGCTACATCGGCGTTATTTTGGCCCGGACCCGCGGAATCGAACCGCGACATACAGCTTTTCAGACTATCGTGCTCACCAGTTTACACCAGGTCCGGAGTATGTTTGGCACCCCGTGTTGGATTCGAACCAACAACCCCTGGTGTCAAAGACCAGTGCTCTGCCAGTTGAGCTAACGGGGATCAGATTTTAGATGACAACAAGTTGGAGGAACGGATATGCCTTTCGGCAGTTTGAGTGAAAGTCAAAGTTGATAACCATTCCAGTTCGGTTGTCATATTCTTGGTGCCTGCTGTTGGGATCGAACCAACGACCACCGCCTTATCAAGACGATGCTCTACCACTGAGCTAAGCAGGCATGTTGTTTTGGCGGCCTGTACGGGACTCGAACCCGTTTCGCAACGTAGACAGCGTCGCATAATACCCATATACCAACAGGCCATGTTGTTGTGGTGCCCCCATCGGGAGTCGAACCCGGTCCGCAACCATACCAAGGTCGCATGCAATCCACACGCACTCCAGGAGCAAGAAATCTAACCGTGTCGCATTGCGTCCCACTCGCGGCCATTTTGTCGCCTCTTTCGAGGAACACGGTTTATTTTTGGTGCAGCTGCGAGGAATCGAACCTCTACTTACCGGTCATGTGTTTTGCGCTTTCACAAAAGACCGGCTCCGACCATCAGAACCTAGGAAGCAGCTGCATGTTTGGCGCAGGCCGTCCTAGACGAGAGGTGGTGCGGGGTCACTTCGCACGGTAGCCACAACCCTTTCGGGACCTTTCACCAAGCCTGCATTGATTTGGCATCGCGTACGGGAATCGAACCCGTCTCTTCGGTTTGAAGGACCGAGGATCTCACCAGAAATCCAACGCGATATTGTTTTTGGTGCGTGGAGGTGGGTTCGCTCACCCTATCGGCGGGTCTTAGCCGCTACCGTCACTAATCCGGCTCTCACGCATTGTTTGGTCCCGCGGCCCAGACTCGAACTGGGTTCCACACGCTTAAGAGGCGTAGCTTCACCATCAAAGTTTCCACGGGAATGTTTTGGCTGGCCACCCAGGAATCGAACCCGGCATCTCTCCGTTAACAGCGGAGCGCTTTCACCTTGCTTGCTCGTGGCCAATAGATTTTTGGGGTGTCTGAGGAGGATTGAACTCCCACTTCCAGGGTCACAACCTAGCGTGCAGACCACTACACTACAGACACCATTGAATTTTTGGCAGAGGCGGAGGGCCACGATCCCCCAACGGCGGTTTTGGAGACCGCTATGTTGCCAATTACACCACGCCTCTTTTTCTTTTGAATGCATTTTCGTAGATGCCAGGATACAATTCCTTGACTACCCTTGACACCTTTTGCGGCTTTAAGCCTGATTGCTCAGCCACCTTTTGAACCCACCCAAATTTGCTTGTATCGATAGATTCAAAATTTACCTTTGAAAGGGCGCATTTCCATCTATCAATTGCTCTAGCCCTTCGCGTTTTTGCCACTTTGATTTTTGTGCTCGCATTCCAATTATTGATGGGAGCGCGTTTGTTCTTAGCAGCGGCTTTTGCCTTTTCACTGTTCTTCAGTGAATTTGAAATCTTTTTCCTTATCTCATTCTTCTCTGAGTCAGAGCGTTCTTTGAACCACCCCTTAGAAGATGTTCTAACGTTAAGACTTAGCGGGTGTTTCCAAGATTCTCGAATGGCTTTCGTTTCTGCCAATTCCAACTCTGATCTGCTTGCAAAGATACCCAGTTCTATTCTCTTGAATGAACCTTTTCCATGAATCTTAATCATCTCTTTAAGTTTGACGCCACTACCTAGGTACCACAAGTCGTCATTTTCAGAAGAATGAATACCTATGTAGAAGTGACCCGTCTTTGTGCAGACAGTTTTGTAGAGAAGATGTTTCATGTTAGTATTTATTGGGGTTCAAGTCCCAAATACTAAGCATTTTCAGGTTATTCATTCTCAACCATCGCTCCCAGTCGACACTATCCGTGTGGAAGGATCCGCGTACGCCGTTGCCAACTTCTATCAAGGTCGACGGTTGAGAATGAACCCAGCCTGCTACTCTCCCGAGGAGGCTGGATCAAAATGCCATCCCTAACTCGCCCATAACTTCCGCCTCATGTAGGTTCCCCGGCGGCATCAAAGGGGTCATGCTTACTTGGTATTCCGCTAGCCTTTCCAGCGGTTTCTTCTGCTCTAAAACAACGAAGGGACCTTGCTTTCGCTAGGTCCCTGGTCTTAGAACTTGAGGTTTGCTTTAGGCTTTCCTCTCCCCGAAGACCAGGGTTTTGGTATCAATCTCATGACGCTTAAAGCGCACGAAATTATTCTGGCGCTGTTGCCAGAACATCTCCGTGGTTTTGGTGCGATTGACGATTGAGTTCATGATTTTACACTTGTTCCTTGAAGGAGTTTATTCGATGAATTTATTTATATGAAAGTCAGATTTCTTGTGCAATAAAAATCAGGTCAGACCATCTTGGGTAATCGCGTCTGGTCCATGCTTTTTTGGTAAAAGGGTGTGACCAAGTGTATTTGCTAGAAATGCTTCCTTTGCTAATCCCGGTTGAAAAATGTTGTTGATGCCAAGAGACCTTGCGACCTTGTCGAGGTGTTTCAAGGCTTCAATCAACTCCGTTTGCATTCAGCTTATTATAGCTTAATTTCCCAGTTTGTACAATGTTTTTGAAGAAGAAGCCAGGTTGACTAGCAGTAAGGCTTCTGCGTCGATGATGCTATAATACCACGTTTTGAAGATTTGTACACTTTAAAGTGTAACAGCATTCAGGTTGTTACACTTACTCCAGCTCCATCTTAGTCACCTGTTGGAGAAACTTCCAGGCTTCCTCCTGTTTGCCATCAGCGATGAGCTTCTTCAGCTTGGCTTTCTCCTCGGGCGTTGCAACTTGGAAGAACTTAGCCATCTCCATCATACCGATGTTGCCTTTGTACTTGGCCTCAATCAGAAGAAATTGTTTAAAGGTGAGGTTCATATTTGAAATGCTAACTTCGTGAAGACCGCAAAGATCATCTTTTTCTGGAAGCTGTCAAAGAAGTCATATTCGTTGTAGTTGATGACCGCCCAGTCAAAGAAGTCGAGTATTGCCTTTAGATCGTCTTGGAAGGTCTCAATCTCTGCGAGATCAATGGCTTGCTGAAACTCTACCAGCTTCTTGTGCATCTGGTACAGTGGACCATACATCACGCCAAGCTTCTCTAGCTTCTCCACCATCTCAGCAAACCTAGTATCAAAGCTCATGGTCTTTAGGTTTTGCTTCATGTTCTGCATGATGTACCAAGCTGCATTCGCGTGAGTGGACTCATCTTTGTCAAAATGGCGCCCGATAGCAATAGCAGCCTTCCACAGCTCAGGGTTGCTGGCTGGTGGTAGGACAGCGTGCGTGTGTTCCTCGTACTTGAGAATGTTGGCAAGCTTATAGACCAGCCTGATAAGCTCTTCAACTGGTGATGCTACCTCATTGACTCTAGACGTCAAACCTGTAGACTGCTCCTGCCCAATTTCAATCCCGATAACACCCAGCTTGAGCTTAGGTTCCATCGCCGCGGCAACGGTCGCCTTATGCACCTGATGAGTTAATTTTTTAGTTGCTACCTGACCAGTCTTTGTTAATCCTAATTGGTTTAGCTTCATATCACTTCCATGGGTTAGGACGGTTGAACCACTGGTCATCGTCATAGGTTTCGCCATGGGCACCCATCATAGCATCATGCTCGGCATCGGCAGAGTAGTCATCCCACATCTGCCGTAGGTATTCTTGCGCAGTGTCGGTGCCATTGTACTCCTTCACGGCAGCATCAATGTCGTGAATGGTCAGATTGTGCTGGTTCATCCAAGGACCGATGCGATCAAACGGATCGCCGTCGGGAAAGCTGTCACCTACTGCCTGCTGAAACTTATTCCAGATGTCGCTGAGCTTGGGCTTGTTTGCTTCCTTATTTGTTCGGATGGCAGCCTCCATCCTATCAAGTTCCTTAAAGTAATGGTCAAGGCCTTGGGGTTCCTTAGCGGGAATGATATGCGTAGAGATATTCTTTCTCCAATATTCGGCATCTGCTTCATCTTTGAATCTACGCACCTTACCGTCAAGCGACTTAGCCACCCAGCGGCCCTCCAGTAATTCACCTATTTTCATGGTAACCTTCCAGTTTGGTTCCTTTGTAGTCAGTCACGCGCCAGTTGTACATAGGCTTTAGGCTGGGGCCGTATGCACGGCGATAACCTCTTGAATGATTTACTGCTTCCTCTGGGGCTGCAAGGTTTGCGGCAATGATTGTTCCATCATCTGCCACCGCAAGAGCCACATCAACCATTGGCTCACCTGCTTTCTTCATCTTACCAAGCCACAGCGACGCGTATTCTCCCCTTATATTTGAGCCGTCTTTACCCACGAAGTGGACTAAAAATGTCGCAGTCGTTCCATCAGGCAAAGTGCCAGTGAAAAGCCTATTGGGGGAGCGCTGGTTTGTTTCGGTGAGCATCGTATCAGTGAAAATCCTCACTGATATTTATGGCGTCAAGCGTTAACGAAGAAACTGTCACCTTTGATACCCAGCTTCTTGAGCACCGCTTTAGAAACTGATCGAGCAAGGCCGTCATTGGCTTCATTCCGCTTAGTTCCAGGAGTCGCAACGTCCCCGAGAACCTTAAGGCTGTAAAACAGAGTTCTCACAGCTTTAACAAATGGAATGGCATTTTGCCTTGCTGATTTGAATCTTGCAGGATTCTTTACAATGGATTCAGTCCAAAGGTTATGAACGTCGAAGTTACGTTCAAGAAAGCCCGACTTTTGTAGCCTTCGACATGCAGATAAAGTTCCACCCATTGACTTGAGGGCAAGCAGGTGACTAAGCGCTTCATACTCAGCGCCAAAGTTCGCGTTGTTGGAGTTGATTGCCCAGTTGTAGAGGGTCACCGCCTCTTCAAGAGCTTTACTGTTATAGGCGTGCTTTTCTAGCTTACCCCAAGCATCATCTTTACCGAGCATGGCAAGTGCTTTTGCCAAGAGATTCAAGTCGCTGGTGGTAAGTTCTTCAAGCAGCATGACCTTATTTATAGGTCAAAATGGAATAACGTCAACACTGCTCGGGTCGTGATAGCGCTGCGTTGCTAGTTCCGGCGCGCAATCATTACTGGTGTAGTGAGCACCGTTGAGGACTACGTATGGAGTAACCTGTTCAACCTTGTTGGTTCGCAGATCAACTTTGAGGAGGAAGCGCTTATAGCATGTGTTGCACTTTCCTTCCCACTCACTATCCTTGAAGAGCATTCTCCATCCTTGATCACCCTCATGATCGAAGGCATCTGCCCAGTAGGTGCCCTTATCGAGGTCCATGCCTTTTGGATAGAGGCTCATGATGACAAACTCCATCACGGTCTCAAGAAGCCCTTCATCTTGATTGAGAAGGTGCCTGGCCAGTTGGGGTTGACAGTGAGTGGCAGTCCACCCGATGTCCACATACTTCCCATCTCCATTGTCTTTTGGACGATGGTCATAGTAGGGCTCCTGTAGCCACAGGTCAAGATGGCGCTTCCCACCCATATAGACCTCATATGCTTCAGGGCGAGTGATGTAGACGAAAAGACGCGGTGTCACTTCTTCAACCCATTTTGTATTAGCTGCTGATGCCGCCAATGGGTGTCTGTTGTGACATGACCTTCCCTTACAAACTTGGCAACAGATGTACCGAAGTCCTCATACTTGAAGTCATCGGCCAGCCGCACAACATATCCCTCGTCTTTATCGAGGTCTAACCTAGATGCAAGATGCTGCAGATGGTCGACGTCAAATAGGCTATCATCAAGGATTGGCACACGTTTGATACCAAGAATCTCGAACCACTCCTTGGTGTCCTCCCAGTTGAGGCACTCATTGCGCTCATTCCAGATGCTGAAGCCCATGAAGTAGGAGGGCAGATCATCGTAGGCAATAGAGTGTCGGGCCCACAAATTTTCTCCGCACACTCGCCAGCCTGCTGGCAGATTGAAGCACCATGTTTTTGCAAATGCGGTGACCCAATCACGATCAATGCCACCACGGCTGTCAAGCGACCTGGCATGTAGGTATCCGTCATGATAAATGGTTGTCGATTCTCCATCCATCTTCTTGGATACAACTACTCGTCTGCCCTTAAAGTGAGCAACTGACTTTAAAACTTTATCATCGTCAGTTGCGCCACGACTCCAGGGAAGATGAGGGGTGCGAGGATACTTTGTACGGTTCATAGTTAATTATACACTGAAAAAGATACCAGCGCTGCTTTTTGTGTTTCTGACGTGTTTCCCTAATTGCAAAGTGTATTGATAAACATCTACTAGAGTGCATAAAGCACACTCTAGTAGAATTTAAAGTTAGAAGCACACTGCCATTATGCAACAGCAGTAACAAGTTGTTCTGTCAGACTAGTAAAAGCGACGTCCCGCACTCTTTGCAGAACTTGGTACCGAACTTGTTCTTGGTGCCGCAGGTTTGACACTCAGTCTTGGTCTTGACTGTGACTGGCTTCTCTACCTTAGTTCCCCCAACCTGACCAAGTAACTTAAGGACCATCACATGTTTCTGTCCGTCAGTGGGGAACCAAGCACTGACCTCAAACTTTTGCTCACTGATACTGCCAGGTACGGTGATACCGATATCATTAGTAGTGGCGGCTTGAGCCGTAACTGCATCCTCGGCGCCCTTAAGATTTCTAAAGGCAGAGGACTTGATGGATGCCGTGCAGAGCAAAACCTCTTCAGGCCCGTTTGTGCCATAAGTCACTGAGGTTGTTGTCCAGAGCGGACCAGACCATTGGCGGGGGTAGTTGTTATTCCAGTAGTCTTCAACATAGGTGCGCTTGATGGTCTCATACTCGACCTTGGGCGGTTGTTTCTCAAACTCAAACTCTACTCGGATGAGACCATCCTCTACGCCAACTCCTCGGGGACCATCCTCAATCTTCTTGGTACGCTCAATGAACTTGAACTTGTGCCCCCTGTCCATCTGATTAGCATCGAGAAAACGCTCTAGTTCAACAGATTCGTTTGGTGGAACAATCAGGCTAGTGCCCTTGGTAGCATCCTTCCCGTCAATGTTGACGCGAACAAGTGCTCGGACTGAGTTGAGGTTTTTGAAAAAGAGGGTATATTCCGATCCGAATGGGACTACGACCGTTTCGCCTTGCTCGCGTAGAACGTGGCCATTGTGTTTGACGGCGACGACAAACTTTTCGCTATACATCACGCATTTCTCCTACCACCACTATCACGACCCAAGGAGTAGAGGCCTAAACACCCTACATCGGTTGATGAAGGGTAACTCCAATTGTGTTGGTCAGCTATTTATTCTGTTGAGATGCAGGCTTGATAATGCCAATTATCAGGTCTATTTTTAATGGCATCTTTTCACCCCTTTCGCCTAGAGTCATAAGCCAGGAGATTGTGCTGTCCATACGTGTTGCTTCCAGCAGATGCTGAAAAACGTCCTCAACCGTATCAGATGCACTGATTTTGGTAGAGCTAATATTTTTCCCCGGGTACCATCCTAGCCGTCTGCTTGTGGCCCACCAACCAAGATCAACCTCATATCCATCTTTCGTCTTTTGCAACAGCCATTTAGCAATCGCGTGAAGCAATCGCGTGAAGCAATGCTCGTGCGCGCTTATCACGGCTCAGCGTTATGTTATTTTCATCTGTTGTCGGCACCACTATGTTTCTATCAAATGACAGCTTATTGACATCATTTGAAGCCCCTGCAGATTCTGTAGAAGTTGCACCAAAGCGTTTGATAATAGTGTTGAACTCGTTGCGTACTTCCTTCTTCCAGTAATCAGGAGCAGCTTTCAGCGCTTCTAGTTCCTCTGGAGACTTGCGTTGCTTCGTTTGTACGGTAAGTTCTTTGGCCTTCACTTGGTACTGTTTACCACTCGATAGACCTTGCGTTCAACTGGCTTTGGCTCTTCCTTTGGTTTAGGCTCAGAAACTGAATACCTAAAGATGATGCTGTAGCCACCACTAGAAATAGTATTGATAAAGAGCTTATCCTTTACTCTCTGTTCAAAGTAGGAAAGGGCGTCATCAGGCAGAAATGGTCGGGTATCAGTTCGCTGGTGCCCAAAGAACTTGGGTCCATACCAAGAGGTATCAAACGTCGAGACCTCTCTACCCTCTTCCTTCAAGTCAAACAGGTACTTTGCTACCGCCTTCTGCAGACCAGCAACTCGCTTATCCAAGCTAATCAATAAAGTAGAAGATGCAACGTCCTTAAGCTCACCGCCAAAGCTCCAAATACCATCAGCCATCTTTGGTTTTTTGGTATGCTTAAGTCCAAACTTATCTGCCAATTGTGCAAATTGAGAGTTCTCAGACTTAACCCATTCAGGTAAGGAACTTGATTCAAATAGCTCGTGAACGTTCATACTCTTGTGCCTTTATTAGTTAAACCTGTAAGCCATGTTTTCTAAACACTGGTAGAAGGGGTTCAAGTTCAACCAAAGATTGATCGCGACCAATAGAATGGACCTTCTTAAACTCAAGGTGAGGACTCATCCTAATTGCCTCTTCACGAGTGATGTTCCTTGCTCCTCTTTGTTGCTGATTCTTGGTGTAGTTGCCGCCGAGTTCCTGCATCTTCATGACAAGATCGGCTGCGAGCTGTCGATATTCTGGCGCTGTTTTATATTGGCCACCGACCCACTTTCGCTTCTCGCCGACCTTCTTTGCCCAACTCATAAACTTCTTTTGGAGCTGTTCGTCATCTGGCAACTGGAAAGCGACGTACTCGCCAAATAACCCAATCATAGGGTCAGCTAGATACACCATCAGTCTGACAAATGGAACGCTAACAGCACCAACTGGGTTGCTCACAAACCAAGATACAGAAGGTTGGTGATCAGCAGCAGCAAGGCGAAGTCCAGGATTGTGGACAGCTACCATTGACTGGATCAAAAGATCTTTGACCTGTCCTGGCTCTGCAATCTGGGCATTGCTTGACCGCGAGATGCCTTTTGCCACCTTGACGGTGCGCCCTTCAGCCATCAGAGCTTCAAGTCGCTTAGCAAGTGCATGTAGAAAACCAATGCGTCGCTTGCCAATTGACAGCACCGCGTCTTCATCGCTGATACCCTTCAACGGGGTAAGAGATGCAGCAAACCAGATTCCATCCTTGTTGATGGCAGGATAGCCCATCCCCATGTTGAGGGTCAGCTGGAACTTCTTGGCAAGCGCCCTAAACTCAGGCACGAGATCCTTGAGATTGAACGAGACGTGCTCTGCTTCTTGTAAAAGCTCCGAGATGCGCATTAAATAGCTCCGTGGTATGAGCTATTTATGGCATCTAGATGAAGTCAGATTTTTTGTACTTATTAATTGCGTGCGCAGAAGGTGCAAGGAAGTCGCTGTGTGCCGCAATCAGTCTCAATATTACCGAAGATTGGTGCTGGCGCTGAAGTTCAAGAGATTTTTGGTATTCAGCAAATACCTCTACTCCTGTAAGTGGATCATCTGTCAAACGATAAATTCGCCGCGAGCCGTCCCTAGAAGCTAGTTCAACTTTGAAGTTGAGAGTTTGACCAATCTCCTGTAGAGTAGTAACTAACCTATTGAAAAAGATAACAAATCTAGCTTTCTTTGGTGCAAGAATTCCATCAGGCGCAACATCATCGATATCAAACCTAACAAGCTGCTCTTCATACATCGTAAAGTAGCTCATCTGCGGTTGGTCAACACGAACCTTTACATTGAGATGACTTTGTTTAGCAATGCTAAGGATACTTGCCTGTAAATCCTGTTGAAGTGGCGAAACCAGCGCACTGGAATTGAAGGTTGACATTACAGCAGACCAGCTTGCTTGAGGTGCTTCTTGGAAGCCGTCTTCTTGTTGGCGTGGTAGACATCAGCAGGCATAGCGCGCCGGAAGAAGACGTTGTCGTTCAAACGGATAACGCCCTTTTGGTCACGGTAGACAGTGTGACCCGTGAATTCATCATACGCAGTGCCGCCCACGACCCGCCGAACACCAAAGCGCTCACGCTCCATCTGGTTGAGCTCATCCCAGGTCTTTTCAAGTCGGTTGTCCGGCCCCTTTCCGAAGTGGTAGCCGATACGAAAGGTTTCAGGACTCCGAGGACGGTCGTAGACGACACGGGCATCAGGCACCGGCAGCAGGTCAAAGTGATACCAGACACCGTCGATCAGGTGCAGGACTTCCTTGTCATTGAGGACGCGCTTGACCGCCAGCTCCTTAGCCTTCTTTTCAGCTTCGCGTTGCTTGATGACTGAGCGGCGCGGCGGCTTGTTGGTCTTCTTGACGGTGCCGTCCTTCGGGCAGACGTAGTAGTCCTTGTAGCTTTCCTTGATGGGAATAGCGCCGCTGCCGCTGTAGCCACCACTCACGGTCATCACCCGACCCTTCTCATCGAGAAAGGTGTCGGTCTCAAGCTTCTGGTAGAGGTGCTGCAGGATGTGGGCATTAATGACACCACGCATGTCAAACGTCCTGCAGAGCTCGCTGTAGCACTTGTCCCACTTCTTACCAACGCAAGAGCGAAGCCATCCCCAGAGAGGATTAAGATTCTCATTGAACTGCTTGCGGTCGTAGCCGAAGTTGAAGCGCTTCCGCATGCCCTCACGACCGCCAACCTCCTCGTCGTCTAGCCCCTTGGGGCCCTTCATGTGGCGGTAGTTGTGATAGTGGTCGGCGTGACGGATACGCTCGCGCTCAACAAGAATCTTATTGAAGTCAGACCTCATCTTTAACTCCCAGTTAGTTAAGATATTTACTTTGCAGCGGCCAGCTTCAATAAGCTAACCTCTTTCAGGATCCAATTGGAACCAAGTCTACAACTTGGCGGTCATCAGCCTTAATTACCCCGTGATCAATTACCTGCGCCGTCTCAAAGTTAAGCTCAATCATGCGTGCATTGCCACTTCCATCAACAGCGTCCATCAGCATAGCTTTGCTCTGTGTAACGTGGAAGGTTCGGGCCGCACTGAAATAAAGCCCAAGTTGATCCGTGTTAAATGCGACGGTCTGCCCAGTTGCGACGTCTACACGGGCAAAGATATTACCAATCGCGCTGGCGCAAACTGCAAGGTTGCCAACAAGTCGAGCATGGCTTGAGCCTGACCAAACTACAGATTCGTGGGGGGTAACATTACGTTCAAGTCCAATAGAGGCGATCTGAAATTCTCCAGTCTCGTAGTTCCACAGCTTGCACCGATCAGACAGCAACCACTTTTCGAACCTACCACGGTTTCCATACATTTCGCCAACCGTTTGATAAGAAGCGCTGGCATTTTTTGTGGGCTGCCAAATACTGTAGGTCTTGTTAGGGATATCAAGCACTCGCATATTTTCACCCCGGCCATCATTCCAGATGAACTGCCCCTCTGCATTGATAAACACAGCAGCACCAGGATAGTTAAATGCGTAGTCAGTGGGCTTCAGCACGATAAAGAACGCATCTGCTGTAGTGCTGTCAAATACAAGTACCACGTCTTTTCGGTCTTGTGCAATTCCAACAAGATATCTGCCGTTGAAGGAAACCTTTCCAACATTCGCGAGCAGAGCACGTTCCCTCTCAAAGATCTCCTTTGCGGTTGGGTTGTTGACAGTATAGGGGTTGACGATTCGCAGGGGCAAATTTGACGTTGTTAGATCTGCCACCTGAACGTTCTGAGTTGCGGTGATCCGAAGAGTCCTAATTTTACCGGAAGAATAGATCAAAAGGGCCTTAGAGCTAGTATTGGCAGCCTGATCACCGGGTTCAATAACGTAAACAATTTCATCTCCGCTGACTGCAGTATCTGCAGCAGAACCATTAGGATACACCACATAGGTTACAGGCCTATCAGTATACTGCACGGTACAGTCTTCATTGATAACAGAAGGTAGCGTCATGTTGACAAGAAGGTGGTCAACATCGGAGCCAACTTTCCAAACCTTGTGAATCCTTGCTTCTGCAGTTTGGTCACTGCACTGAAGGGGCGCGCCATCTAGCGTAGCAAGAGAGATGTCTAGGCCAACAAGCTTTCCATCTACGAACTTGTTGGTGAACCCGAAGTTTTCACCTGGCAGAATACTGGACGTTGCAGCAAATGCCGTAGACACTGGCAGATTGAGCTGAATAAACTGCTTGAACAAACTAGAAACTGTCTGTTTCTGCGGTTTAGTCTGAACTAGCAGATCGTTCTTGGTGATGCTGATTGCCTTAAGCTTGACTGCCTGCTTTGTTTTTTGCGGGGCGGAATCAATGGGCGTGGTACCTCCACCCCCACCACACGCAGATAGAACAACACAAATGAAAATAATTGAGATTTTCATGAAAAAGTTACGCACGTTTTTCTCCTTAGGAAGTGCTTATTGAATCGCTTCGTGGGCTTCGAAGTCGCGCAACCAGAGGGCATCGTCTCCAGGCTCACAGCGGTCTGTACCGAGTGCAAGTTGGAGCTTGACCTGCGCGCCGACCTCATCGCGGGCGTACACTAGGCGAAAGTCCTTCTCTCCTTTCTTGGTACGACCCATGTAGGTGGTGTGGTCGACACGGAAGGTGCAGAGGTAGAGCTTCATACAATGTCCTTAAAAGAGGTCAGGGTGCATCAGGAAGGCAATGACAACGGTGATGGTTGCTGGATTGCAGATGGCTAAAAAGAGAAGCGTCAACAGGACCTGCTTTGCACGGGTCTTTCGTCCAACCTTAGTCATGACAATCTTCCTGCTTGGAAAGGTAGCGTTGGTAGCCCTCATTGGCTTCTGTCAGATTTTTGAAACCGGCCTGGCACAGAAGGATCTCCACCATCAGTTGTTCAAAGCGGGTCAGCTTGCGCTGCTCCATCTGGGCAGTGAAGACGACATCATCAATCTGCTTGGCGGCCGTGGTGATGGCTTCCATGTTGAAGTAGCCGTAGCCGATCTTCATCACGGTGGCACCGGAGTGACCGGCAATCACGGCGCCGACGTACTCACCAAACTTCATCTTCTTGCTCATTGCTTCTCCAGGTAGACGATGTTGTGCTCAATGGACTTGATCACCCAGTACTCGAGCTCCTCATCAGTCAGCAGGTTGGTCTTGACGACATCGCCGACCTTCGGGTTGGTGAACCACATCTGGTCGGTATGACGGTCCTCGGTCAGAAAGATGATAGTGTAGAGCATAATCAGGCAGTGTTGAGGGTGGCACCGATTTCCTTGGTAACTTCACGCTCGCGGACATGAGCATGAGCCTTACCACGGACCTTCTCGAGGATCTCAACAGCGAAAGCTTCGGCCCCGAACTGGCGAATAGCTTCACACAGCTTCCAGCTCTTACCTTCATTGTGCGCACGAGTGACGTGCCGCTTCCAGCGAACCTCGACAGCTTTCTTCGGGGTGCTACCGGCGCAGACGGTCAAACCGATATACTTTTCACCCGTGGCGACGCACGTCACCTGGTAGATAACGTGAGAACGATCAGAACGGCGCTTACGCTTGGTTTGTTGCATAGGTGCATTATACACAAACCTGCAAAAAAGTACACAGCTTTTGTAACAAAGTTTAAGCTGTTACAGAAGTCTACTTCTCTCCGGTTGCCGGCTGAGAGGAATTTTGCGGTTCTGCTGGAAGATTTTTACCAGCATATTGACGCTCAAGCTGTACAGAAGCATCAGAAAATTGGCGTGCCATTCTAAGAAGAAGATAATGAACGCCTTTTACAGCCTCTTCTCTTCTATTTTGCGGGGTATTTCTTAGAGCTCGAGAAAGATTTTGAGGAACTGCAAATATATCAAAACCAAATGCTCCCTCGTCCTCATCAATTACTATCCGTGTTAATTCTTGCTGATGGTCCTTCACGAATTTTATTACCACGGGACCAAGTGGTGTATCCATTGGTAATGAACCAGAATTATACTGCGATTTAAAGTCATCAGCCTGTTTTTGTGATATCAATGGATCGGCACCAGTTGACGCAAATTCCAAGAAATTAGGTCCTATTTGATCCTGTAAATCCTTAGCCATTCTTCTAAATGTCAAGTAAATTACCTGAGCTTCAAGCTTAGAAGATGGGTTAAACCCAGAAAGTCGTATAGGCTGAGAAATATTTGATAACGCGTCTCTAATAGCAATATCAAATTGTTGTTTTAGAAGTGCTTGTTGTTTTGGTGACAGCTTTTTCCACAGGCGCTCTTGCTCCTTTTTCACAGCAGAATATGGAGAGCGCCAGTTTGTCCTGATGTCAGAAACAAGCTTACGAAGGCCTGAGACTATGTCTTCGCCTTCGTCATTCTCAATTAGGAACTGCTTAAATGAAATTTCACGACGCTGCATGTTGATGCCCCAAAAAATCTGAAAAGTTAAGTTTAATCTTCTGCAACTGGCTGTTCAATTTGGACTGTAGCGACGCTAACGTGAGCAGTTAACTCTGCGAGTGTCCTGGATGTCATTTCTCACCATGTGTTAAAGCCAAACTTATTTATTAGTTTGGGTGGTGCGACTTCGCCTATTTAGCAACTAATGCTATTAACCGCTCGCTAGGTAAATAGCAAGTATAAAGTGGAGTGTGTATGAGAGTAGCAGAAATTATTACATCAAGTTCAACCTCAATTACTGAGGGAACATGGTCTCTTCCTGACACATTTGACAAGGTCAGGGAAATAATGGACATGCTACAGGATCCTATTAGTCCATCTGATAAGAAAAAGATGGATAGGATCTATGATCTACTTGGTAGCGACAACCTTCTTGATGATATCGGAAGGGCAAGGCAAGCAGGAGAACAAGACGTTCGTCCTGTCATAATTAAGAATCTGCCTGATTTTCTAGATACCAGCACATGGTTTACCAAACCAGATGAACACACCCAGTTTGCAATCAACATGCTAAAGAAGAAGTACCGTATTCGCTAGGCGTGAGTCGTTAGCTCTTCAAACCACTGGATAAAATCTTCATACACCGCAATTGGTTCTTTAGGTTCCTTGAATAGACGCATTGAGGTCATGTCCATGGGCATCAGCCTTGTCCAATTTTCCCCTCGGCTCCGAATGAGATGATGCGCTTCGATGGTAAGCGCGGCACGGTCAGCCCACTTTAAAACCTTAAGGTGGTGCGGGTCTGGGTTTCCCATGTTAAACCGTTGTCTAATTGCCGACATCATCTTATTTTCTAGCTCAAGATACACCTGTTTAAAGCCATCAGCTTCCTTGAGTGGTGTAGGCACATCGACGATATACGCCTCTGACGCGTCGTGCATCAAAATTTCCAGAAGCAGGCGCACGTTAGCAGGTCTTGAGAGTAGCTTTTGACACTCTTCGTGTGCTACAGGATCTTTGCTTAGCTGTTCGTTTAGAAATGAAAAATACGATTTCTTTAGATCCTGCACTCCATCTCGTTTAAAGAGCTCTAAGGTGAGCTCAGTCACAAAGATTGAATGCTGCGCGATTGTGTATGGCAGAGCTGAAACGGTATGCCCAACGTAGCGAGGCATTCTGCTTGTCGCCCAAGCGATATCTCTGATGTCGATTGTCTTGGGATCTGGATTTACCAGATCCACAAACTGACCAGTCATGGTCTCAATAGATGTTGATGTCATCTAGTTTCCTTGCTAATGGCAATAAGTCTAACGTCAGTAGAAGGGCGATTTAAACCTGGATCAACATAGATCGGTAAGCTACAGATAAGCTCGCCATTCTCTACTTCTACTGTTGATGTTTTGCTGAGGTTCTTGAAATCTTGGGCCCAGATATTGAACACACCACGACTAATAAAGCTCTTCCACATTGCTTGGGAGAACTGCGTGTGAAGATTGCCAGATGCCAACAGAATGCCATCAATGTTGATCGCTGTCCTGTATAGCTTCTCTGCGTAGCCTCTACCTCGAAACTCCGGGAAGGTCCAAATTTGCACCACTTCCCAAGCTGCCCAGTGTTTTCTTTGAGTCAGATATAACCAGGAAATTGGCCACCCATCGCTGTCGCAGATGTAGTAGATGCGAGAGCGTTTACCGCTCTGAATTCGCCAAACTTTACTAGTAACTTTTTCTGAAATGCAGCGCTGCATTCTGTTTAGAACGTAGTTGCGCATAGTCATCCAATATGGACTAGTAATTGCATTTCTAAGTACTAGCATTTTTAAAGGAGGGGCCTCTCAACCCCTCTCTGGGTATGGTTGGGAGGTTACTTCACTGCGATAAGCAGCGGCTTATCCTCTTCACGTTCAACTGTCTCGAGCTGAACGGTGAGCAAGCCATCCTTCATCTCAGCGCTTTTGACAACCAAGTTGTCAGCGATAGTGAACAGCCGCTCAAAAGAACGGGCTGCGATACCGCCCTTCAGAAGCTCTCGCCCCTCAGGAACGTCCTGGGGCACGCCATCGCTACCAATGGTAAGGGTTCCACTCTTCTTGTCGTGCTTGACGTAGATGTCCTCCTTCTTGTAGCCCGCAAGAGCCACCTCGATGGAGTATCCCTTCTGTTCCTTGTAGAGGTTGAAGGGAGGGAAGCCCATGCTGCCAACAGTGGATTGTGCATCTGTAAGAACTCGGTCAATGTCGCCAAAGAGACGGTCAAAACCAAGGAAGCGAGTGTGAAGAGGTTGAAGTGACAGACGTGTCATAGAAATTTCTCCTTCATAGAAGCGAGTTAATGATGTGGGTCCCGCTAGGGCAACCCGGTTAAATGAAGACCCATTTGGCGTCTCCAATGCTATTTATTGCCGGTTTCATCGCCTACGACCACCAACAAGTTGATTCGTGATTTCATCCTCAGAAACGTAAATGGTTGGGCCTTTGTTGTAAGCAGGAGCGACGTTGAACTTCCGTTCCCGCGCGCGGAGCTCCCGCTCCAGCATCTCGGGATGGTCGGCATATTCCAACTCAGGACGGTGGACCTTCAAGGTACCGCCTCCCTTGAAAGCATCAAACGACTTTGGCAGGAAGGTGGAAACCGTTGTCGCCGGAGTTGTATCCTTAGCAAGAGGCTTCTTGGGCAGCTCCTTTGAGCGGCTAAAGTTGGTGCTCATGCTGTTGACTTTGGACAACCAAGCATCATACTCAGCCTGCTGTTGTTGCCAGCCAGGTTTCCGCTTGGTCTTGGACTTTTCAACAATCTTGATGATGGCCATTTTCTACAAAGTTATTGTGACAGCAGAAAGATCTCACAGGCGTGGTTAAGGTGCTCCATATGTAGAATAAACACCACGTGAATCACTGAGGATTGATATGGATTACGCAAAACACTACGATCTACTTATTCAGAAGCGGAGGCTACATGCGCCTATCGGATATTCGGAAAATCATGACATTGTACCTAGGTCTTGGGGCGGCGGTGACGACCCAACTAATGAACTAAGTGCGGTCAGCAAATGGGTAAAGGGAAGAATATGGATACGAAAAGATAATACTAAGATGATAGACAAAAAAGATCTAAGTGGTTATCTGTCAGAAGGTTGGTTTCTAGGAAGAGGCAAGTTATCTAGAGGCTAAAAATATCTCGCAAATATGCGAAAGTCGCTCTTGATGTTCGAACGCTTCCCATGGATCAGCACCGACTGACACCGCACCATGCTTGTCCATCGCGATGACGTCGCACAGCAGCTCATTGCCACCATTGAGCATGATCTGCTCAACGCCATCTGCTAGCGCCTGAGAAATCGGTGCAACGTAAGGCAGGATCTTGCCAGTCTTGGTGTAGCGGAAGATCTCAGGAAACTGCTCGCACAAACGCATCAAATCAGACCCGTCACCTCCAAAAACTGCAGGGTGCTCCATCAGGTACCGAGTGGCCGCGATGACGTGCGTCGGGTGCAGGTGAAGAACGACGCGCGGGTGCTGCGTCTTGCTCAGGTCTCGCTGGAGGTACCAGTGCATTGGCAGTTCCCCAGTCGGCTTGAGACCGCGGTTGAGCTGCTGCTTGAGAAGCCCATCATCAGCAGCAAGCCAGCGGTCACGTGACCAGCCCTGTTGGTTGATGTCGAGCTTGATACACATATCGGGCACCATCTCGTTCTTACGGACACCTGACGGGGTGACATAGAACCAATCCTGTTCTGGTCGACGAAAAGAGGCGTTACCGTCTCGGGTAGTGATCCATCCACGACGGTATGCTTCCTTGAAGACATCACAAATCTCACGAAGCATTATCACTCCTAAAGTCAATAGTGCAGCAGTACTTATTCTTCCAGGCGTCAATCATGAGATTGAGCTTGCTAATTACAACAGGCGGTGTAGATGGTTTCTTCAGCTTGAATACAGCATTGAGCCTCTTCAATGTCTTGATCGCAAAAAAGACGATTCCTGTGACAGCTGCCATCAAAATGAGTGTTGACCCTAACATAACAATAAAGGGCGCACCTTCAGGAGGAATGGTCCCAAGCACCAGCGACGCCGCCCAAAATGCACCAGCTTCCCCAACAGCAATGGCAGCAAAGCTTCCTAATGCTGTGATAGCAAGTACAGCGAAGATGCCTTTGATAACTGCCTGGGTGTAGGTACAGATGTCAGTGCCCCACTTGCGAGTGAATCTTGCATCCAGTGGCCCATAGACAGTTGCCAGCCGCCACAGCACACCATCACTCTTGAATGTCCGTGTCATCTTTCTTACCTTTCACGTTGTATATGATGCCCCAAATGCACGCAGCGGTGATCACCGCCGGTATGCCCCAAACTAGAAGTTCTATCAAGTTTCGGCCTCTTCAGTTCGCTTCTTCTTACCCTTGACGAAGGCTGAGTAAGATCCATTACCCACCTGCCACCAAGCATTCTTCTTCTCATGCTTGGGGGTAGTGCGTGCAGGACCAGATCCGCCGCCTTGACGGAGCTTCGACATTTCCTTACGAGCAGCTACTCGGCGAGCGTTCTTATTGTTTCGAGACATTTTTTCTCCAGTAGTTGATGAGGTATTCTAACCTCTGTTGAACAAGTTGCGATATTGTCTTACAGGTCAAGCATCAATAGCTCGCCCATTCGGGCTTCCTTGATGCGGCGACCGATGTCAGCGCCCTTGACACCTTGAGCTGCCAGCTCAGCACCCATTCGGCCGTAGGGCGTTGTGACTGCCTCGGCCTGCACCAGCTGAGTCCAATGGAAGGCATAGTATCGACCCAACTCCTGACCCAGCTGAACGCTAGCAACCAGAATCGGCCAGATGTGAGAGTTTTTCCAGGCACCTGACTTGTGCAGCACATTGTACATCATCTCGGCATCTGGCCTGTCCAACACCAGCAGGTCGAGCAGCCGCCGAACATCTCGGCCCATCACACCACCGACGTGCTCGCACCGCTCGGTCTCGTCGAAGGCTAGGGCCGCAAAGATCTCGGCCCGAACAACTGGCGCGATCTTCAGCTTGACGTGCTTGGCAGCCCGCGCCGCCTTCTGCAGGTTCATACCCGCGAAAAACGAGACGTGCTCGCTGCAGCGTAGCTTGTCCAGCACGTCGAAGAAGGTGAAGCAGCCGTCAGGCGTGCAGGTGTCCAGCACCTTGTGGATCTCGGCAGCAAATCGCTCCCACGACAGCTCGTTAAGCTCGCCATTGCGAACCATTTCCTGTGCAAGAAAGAAGGTCTCGTCAGCTGCAGTGAAGTCAGTGAAACGGGCAAGAAAACGAGCCATGCGCACCACACGCAGTGGATCCTCACGGAAGGCTGGACCAACGTGGCGCAGCGTTTTGGCCTTCAGATCCTTGAAACCGCCGTGCGGGTCAATTAGATCAGCGGTGTCCATGTCGATAGCCATCGCGTTGATCGTGAAGTCGCGGCGGGCCAGATCGTCTTCCAAAGTGACAGACTCATCGTAAACGGTTTCAAATCCGTGATATCCAGGGCCAGTCTTGCGCTCAGTTCGAGCAAGGGCATACTCTTCACGAGTAACAGGGTGCAGGAACACTGGAAAAGATGCACCTACCTGTTGAAAACCTTCACGCAGTAGATCCTCAGGTGTTGCACCTACAACCACGAAGTCCTGGTCAGAGACCTGCTTCTTCATGTAGGTGTCGCGAACTGCTCCGCCACATAAATAAACACGCATAAACGTACTTTCCACAGTTGCTATGACCAAATTATATCATATTCTCTATCGGATTGATCGCAAAGACGGTCATTTCTATTTCGGCATCCATAGCACCAATAACCTCGATGATGGGTATATGGGGTCAGGTACTCGGCTAAGGTCAAGTATCAAGAAACATGGCAAAAAGTTTCACGTAAAGACAATTTTGTCGCTGTACGAAACTCGCCAAGCAGCCGAGGAAGCAGAAAGAAGCATCGTAACAGCAGAATTACTAAGCGATCCTAGATGCCTAAATCTTACGCCGGGCGGAAAGCACGGTCCCGCAGATCATATTTTATCTACGGCGCAAAAGATAAGCAAGGCATTGCAAGGAAATCCTAAAAGCGTAGACCATCGTGCAAACATTAGCAATGCACTTATTGGTAAGCAAAAGTCAAATGAACATTGCCAAAAATTATCTGTTGCTATGAGCGCACGCGCTGCAGATCCGAATTACGTAAACCCATTTTCTGGGGTAGCGGGCTCAAAGATGTCTTCCGAGCAAAATCTTCGAAGGGTAAAGGAGGGCACAAATCCATGGGCAGGGAAGAAAGGTTCTGAAAATTCAAAAAGAATTTGTGCAACTCAACTTGCTGAAGGTCGCCATCCATTTCAGGGGCGGCACGGTTCTGAGCATGGAAAGAAAATGGCTGCCAAACAACTCGCTGCTGGCACGCATGCCTTTCTAAACTTGCCGAAGTTGACATGCCACTGTGGTAAAACGGGCTCGGCTCCCAACATGCGCCGTTGGCATTTGACAAACTGCAAAGTTCCAAGGTAGATCTTCACTTGTGCTCCAGCGTTTTCAGTTTTCCGCACTTGGTACAGATGTGAACTGAGGTAGGGTGCCTGTACCCGTTCTTGGCGTGCCCATCAACTGCATTTCGCAGCCACTGCCAATCATGCTCACAGAACAGAACGCTTTTGATGGCTCTCCACATTCTCACCACTCCAGAAGCTTGGCCGCATCAACCTTTAGACAGATAAACGTTTCACCTTGATAGGAAATAGGAGCCCAATCAAGAGCCTTCCTATCAATGAACTCTCTGTCAAGAAGCCTGTTTAGATTGATGTGAAGGTTGCTGTCAGTTATTGCATGACCATGGGTTGAAGCGACGTACCCATCAAGAAAAATCCTCACGTACACCGCTGTTTCGGCAATGTCATCACTGAAAGTTTCTACGTCTACATCAAAGGCCCTGATTGCGTGGGAAACTGGAAACGTAGAACGCCCGTACTGACCACCCCCGTCTTCACCAAAAAACGTTAGTGTTTCTCCGGTAAACACGCGATCTAGAAGCACTGTGACTTCATTTTTGAGCCCATCAGATGCGTGTAGCATCCCGCAGCTCCCTTAGTTGAGCACGTTCTAGCTTCTCACGCTTAGTCGCATGGGCTCCAGCCTTCCTGAATTTTGCAGCAGCAACCAAGTAGTTCCTAGGTTTCGCAACTGGAATAGTAATTTTCTCCATGATAGACATTATACATCATCTGTAGGACTTTTATTTACTGAAGATGTAACATTTTGAGAACAAAGAAACAAATTCCAAGATGCGTTTTCCAAGTCAATTTCAGCTTTTTCTATCTTGAACTGCGGATGTTTAGCATGAACCCATTTTGCAAGTCTGATCTTTTCATCTGGTGAAACGTATAGCTGCTTACCATAGAACAGATGTTCCGCTATTAGCTGTTCCTGTTCAAGTGAAACTGGAATAGAAACTGTCTTTATCATACTTGTTAGGATGGTAGTACAGATGGAGCGAGATTTCTAATATCGTCAGACGAGACTTGAAGCTCTTCTACAGAAGTAACCCCATTAGGCCGTGACTGATAAAACTTCCACTCATTCAAATCTAGACATGTAAGCGCTGACCACTTGGGGTGTTTTTCACTTGCCGTGTAAAATGCTCCAGTATCAATGTTAGTTTGGCCCAGCAGGGTCAGGGGGCGCTGGACAATTGTGTGTCCAGAAATAATATGACTTAGCTTACCGCTAAAAATATTAGCGTGGCCGTACTCTCTACCAAGCTTATAGGTTGCTGTTCGTTTGACTTTATCTACGTTGCTAAGATCATTTAGGCAGAATTGGTAGAAAAGATCACGACCCCAAAGGATGAAATCACCATCTTCAGATTGAGTTGTCGCAAGCTCATACAGCTTCTCGTGAGAAGCTAGATCCTCGTCAGTTATCTTTTGACCACCAGGAAGCTCAGCGTGAATGATGTGCACCTTCTCACCATTTTTTAACCCCACGGTGATGAGGTATGGCAGCTGCGCAAGTTTTTCAACTAGATCAAAAACTTTCGCGCTGTCGTCAGATGGTGGCCGCTTACTAGGAGTGTTTTGGTTTCTCCAGTCATTCAAGGCCTCGGCACCCCAGAAACCACCATTTTTGAACCAAAACTGGCCTAGGAACCCACCACGAAAAGCCTCAAGCATCATCTGTTCGTGATTACTAAGAACAGTGTGAAACCAAGGCTCGTAAAGCAGCTCGAGGCACTTTAGACTGTCGGGTCCCCTATCAACAAGATCGCCAACGCTGAACATCCTGTCTTTTTGCGGGTCAAATTTTAGGAATGCCAGCAGCTGCCCAAACAGAGAATAGCAGCCGTGCAGGTCACCGATTACAAAATCGCGTCCTTCATGGTTTGGCAGAAATGTCTTTAAAGGAGAAAACATGTTTAATCGTCACTAGACGTAAATGCAAGCAGCAGATGAAGAATCGAGGTAAAGATGTTGTAGATGTTGAGGTAGATAGAAACTGCTGCTAGCACGTAGTTGGTCTCTCCGCCCTGGACAACCCGCTGCACGTCAAAGATCATGAACAGACTGAATACCACAACAGCAACAGCTGAGATGATGATAGAGATAAGTGGCATCTGGAAGAAGATATTTGCCAAGCTTACCACAACAAGCGCGATGACTGATCCAAAAAGGAATCCACCCATCTTGGTGAAGTCCCTCTTCGGGTTCATCGCGTACATCGAGCACCCTGCAACAACCGCTGCAGTTCCCAAACCAGCCATAGCGATCAGCTCAAAACCTCCCTCTCTTCCAAGAGCGACGCTTAGAAGTCCACTCATCCACATTCCCATTAGCAACGTAAAGCCTAGCATTGCAGGGACGGCGGCCGCCGAGTTTCGAAGAGCATTGATACCAAAGAGCACCCCAAACATCACCGCTAGAAATACTAGCGATGTGATAAGAGGTGATGCTGCCATCACCGCGGGAAGACCAACTGCCATTCCAACCCATGAACCGATCACTGTTGGAAGGATTGACAGAGCAACAAGACCGAAGGTGTTTCGAAGAACTCGATTGGTTTCAGCAGTTGATTGAAGTGAGATAGAAGTCATCATGGCTAAATCTCCCAGTGAAGTAACATAAACTCAGTTTTGACGAAGATCCGAGAACTATTTATTTTGCTACACCAAGGCCTTGGTGGCTCAGGCTGAAGTTGGCCATCCCGAAGATCAGGTTGTTGCAGGTACGAGCGTTGTGGACCATCCGCATCGCCTTCTGCTTGTTCTCGTCGGTGGCGCCCGACACATCGCCGCGAGCGGCGACCTTCGCCTTGGCGGCTGCCAGGTCTCGCATCGCGGCGATCTCGTTGATGAAGTCCATCGTGAACATGCCTTGACCGTTGTCGCGCTTCATGATTCAGCCTTTCGTGCTGCGGAGATAAGCAAGTAGGCCGCATACCACAGCTCCGCCGGCGATGATGCCGATGCCTGTGGCTGTACCGTACATCCTGGTGTCGTACGCCAGGCCGGCCAAAAAGATGCCGAAACCGGCGATCATCGCGCTGTAGCTCATGACGTCTTTGTGTGTCACAATTTTACGCTCCTTGGTTTGAGGGTCAAATGCTTGCCTCATGATTGTCCCTTCTCGTACATGCAGCCATTGGCGCACCGGTGCCCAGGCGCCATAGAAACATCCTTCGCGTACTGACATCCCTTGTCGCAGACGTGGCGGATCATCACCTCGTCGCTTACCTTGTAGCACAGCACCGCCAGTTGGTCGTAGTAGGCGATGGTCGTGTCGATGATCCTGTCAATCTGCGCGCGAGTGGCAGCGATCCTCACTGGGATCATGCGCTCCTGGTGCAGCTCACCAGCTGGGCTAACCCACTGGCCCTTGGCAGGTTGTAGAATTGTCAGACCTCCGGTGATGGCACGCACCTTCTGGTCCCACACTCGATGGTACCGAGTCGTATACGCATGTCGTTTCTGCCATCGATGATAGTCGCCCGGAGCAGTGCGTGGATCGGGCGGTTTCGACTTGACCCGCTTCTCAGTAGGCACCAAGATTTCCCACATATAGATGCGTGTATCGGCTTCAACTGACTTGTCCTGCCATGCCATGACTTACCTCGTTATTCCAAGCTCGGCATATGCCTCGTCGTAGGTGATTGTCATGTTGAGACCAAATGAAGTAGCTAGTGCCTGCATCTTCTTATTCTCACGCAGACATGACATGCACAGCTTTGAGACCCCCAGTTCCCTGCACTTCGCGATTGCGGATTTCATCAGGTTACGCGCAAGACCTGATCCTCGATACTCGCTGTCAATCGAAAATGCTAACTCACAGCACTTACCGTCAATCGCCGCGATGTTAGCTAGGCCTACCAGTTTACCGTCAGCGAAAGCCCCAAAGCACAGGTCGCTGTCAATAGACATGATCTTTTGCGCGTACGCCCTGATGAAGTCATCAGATGTCGTTATACAGAAGCGAAGCCGGCGATCTTCAGGCGAAAGGCGCAACAGATGCTCAAGGATCTGAGACCTGTTCATTTCGTCTAGTTCTTCAACAGTCAGGTTCTTCATCATTCTTTGGTCCCTCTGGCAGGAGTTGAACCCACGTCTCAGGTTTAGGAAACCCACATACTTTCCATTGTACTACAGAGGGTTTGATGGGTTAAATTATATCATGAAACTGAAAGAAAGTAAACTTTCTGCAAGGAAAGTAGGATTACTTTCGTTTCTTTTTTACACTCGTTACACTTACTGGGACGTAGAAACCATCATCACCTAGGAGCTGCCTAATTTTTGCTAGGTCTCTCCATCTTTCCCGCGTGTCTGCAGAACCTAGAATTGCAATTGTTACTGGTTGACCCTTGACTTCTACTATAACAACCAAACACCCACCAGATTGGTTAATGAACCCAGTTTTAGACAGTAGAAAAACCCAACCTTCTCGATGCAGCAGAGGGTTGGTACTTCTTCTTTCACCTACGGTTGCTCTTGACATCGCTGATATCTCTGCTACCTGCGTAGAGTAAAGCTCTCTTGCTGCGGCGGCAACCTGTGCAGCTGATGCTTGGTTGCTTGGGCTTAGACCACTTGCTTCTACCAGCTGCGCTTTGTCTGTTTGTACTGATGTAAGGTAACGACCAAGAGCGAGGGCCGCCACGTTGTCTGAAGACACGAGAGCGAGTTCGGTAAGGTGGCGCCGGGTGTATGATTTTCCTGCTCTAAGGGGAGTTGACCGCATTCTGCCTTTGATAACATCTTCCTTAGTGACTTCAATAAGCTCATCTTGGTCAAGATTTGATGCCTTTTCTGCTATGAACAGCTTAGTTATGCTTGCTATAGATCTAACTTCGTTTGAATTTTTCTCTATCAGCACCTGCCCATTCATATCTGTAGCGATATACGATTTAGCTGTAACCGCAAGTGCTGTTTGACAGCACAGAAAAAGCGCGGTTACTGCCCAGTAGATTGGCGCCATTCTTCAAAGTACGGCACAAGATTACCGCTTGGATTAGGCTCAACGAACGATGATTGATTTTCTTGACAGTACTTCCACCATTCTTGTCTTAGAGAGTCCTGTTTAATCTTCTCTTCATCTGGGGGTGAACAGCTAACTACAGCGTTTAGGTTGGGTTGTTCAGGAGCTGGCTCAACCTTAGCTTCATTTGGACCATCTCCTTTTCGGCCAAAGATGAGATCCCAACCAGACCTATATGCGTCAGAAGACTCTCCTGTTTTGATGGCATCCCCAGTAATGTCATTTCGCGCGATCATACAGGTGGTTTGTTTAGGTTCCAAAAAGCGGCATTTACTATTTGCTGTTGTTCTTTTTCTGAGTACACGCCATTCCCTCGGCGATGTGCGTAGCTCCACGCACTTATTCGGTTTAAGCAGTCCATCACCGCATCATGGCGCATAGTCACCGAACTATGAAAGTGCAAGTCATGTAGCAACCGCTCGTACACCTCGATCTTCTCGTGCATGGTGGGTTGCTTCGGTTTTTGTTTCTTAGAGGAGGACAAGTCCAGGCTCCTTTAGTCCGAGGTGTCTGCAGGCCTCAACGTAGTCATAGAAGCTAAAGCCATGGTCTGGATCAGTGCGCACAAGCGGCTGCCCAGGAAGCATATCAGCGGCATCGTCAAGGATGACATATGGATGTTCGTCATCAATGATACCATTCTCCCAGGCCATGTTGAGCCACTCGTCGATCTCATCCCCGCGCTTGGAGTGCCTAACAGGAGTGACGCTGAACAACTTTGGCACGTGGAATCCCATCGCGTCAAGGTACATGCGCAGCCGGTGCAGGTGCTCATCGCTACCGTATGGAACCTTGTTGCTGTACAGGAACTTGCGGTGTGATGAGCTCAACACCAGACCGACGTCCTTCTGCTCGAACAGCTTGTTGATGAGGGCGACGCACACGGGATCGACGGTTTGCAGCCCAAATCGTACCCCATAATCAAGCCCCTCTTCATTACTCGACTGCTGATCAGGTGACAACCCATTGTGGAAGTCATCCCAATCAAGCCGCGCGAGATCTCGTACCTTTTCAGATGTCTCAATCGTTGGGCCGATCTTAGCAATAACAGACCTTGAACTGTTTACAACGCCGTCGATATCTAGAAATACAAGCTTCACAGCTCAGCTCCTCCAGAAAGAAGTTGATCAACTTTTTCCCTAACTGTTTTTCGAATGTCAGCTTTGGGATTTGAGATTTTTACCTCTCCATTAGGTAGAAGTTCCCAGACGATTTCATCATCTTCACGCCAACCTGATTTGCTAATAAATTGATCGCTGAATGTAATGAACACTTCGTCACCATCATCGTGGACTTGAACGTCAGGACCATGAGGATCGTGGTCAATTTTTCCTGGACTAAGTGGGGTAGAAAAAATACTCATGATGTATTTTAAACACTTCTACTAAGTGCATATTTCTTTATGCAGGTTGTTTTGCTTTAGAGCTATTTGTTTGAAAGCGCCCAAACACCTTCATGCTGTGTCTTTTTTAGTTCTACTAGCTCTGAGAAGGCAGCTCTATGCAACAGATGCTCCTGTTCCGATGTTCTATGTTGTTGATTCACTTCAACGTGAAGAATTACCGCATCCGGTAGTTCAGAGATTCCAATCAATTTCCCATTAACGTACACCGATGACCATGGGTTACCATCTTGAAACAGATCAACCGTCTTACCGTCTATCGTCGTTTTTTCATCTTCAATAGAAACAAAGATCAATTGTTTCTTTAAAAGCAGCTTTTTAAGCATACTTGGCAGAAGATTAAAACCTGAAATTTCATAGAGCAACATATCAAATCCTAGTTTACTCAGCCTTTCACAGATACTCAAGAACCCAATAGTCCTCTTCTTTGTTCTTCCAGAGCTTTATCCCATTTTCAATTATCTCAATCGGATAAATTATCTGTCCTAGATGATTGTCATCATCATAGCTAACTTCAAGGTTACCAAATCTCCAAGCCGCCCCACGAATAAACTTATCTCTGATGCCATACTCATTGTCTCTAAGAACAACTTTAGCAGTACCTTGATTAAAATGGGCCCGCACAAGCTTCATCAACATAGAAACTAAAAACGGCATCTCCACGTGCTTACTTTCTTTTAAGTCATCAGCCCTGATAAGATCTTTCTTAACCAAGAGGAACCTCTTTTGTCCAGATGATTCATCCTTTTTTATCGTGTAGAACTCATCTAACAGGCTCATTTTGATAATCTTTGCCGAGGCAAGTGGTTTACCTAAACTTGGTAACATTTTCATATGCAAGTAAAATAGTTTCTTGCCGTCACGTAAAGCCAAACCTAGTTTATCTTCTTTCTTTTCAGCACTTACAATCTTTGCTTCTTTGCCATTTTCATCCACGTACCAAAGCTTACCGGCTTCTGCAAGTTTTGCTGCCGTTTTAACAAAAAATTCTCCGCCATCGTTAAACATCTCATTCACCATTTCTTCTTTAATGTGTGCTGCGTCAAATAGATGCCATACGTCCCTACCATCTAGTGCCTTCAAAGATTGCTTCTTTACTTTTAGTCTGTTTAGATTGCCTAGTATTTTTTCACCGGCAACAGTGCTGTTAAATCCTAGCCCTTGAGGGTAGTTGATGAACATGAACTTTTTAATTTCACCTGACGGGCCCGTTATTCTACGAATGTGGTTGAATGAGCGCGCTGTACCGTCAGGAGAAACATACTGAACAATTGCTCCGCTTTTAAGAAGCTTTTTGATGATTGATATCACAAAAGGTTCCTGTTCTTCAAAAACATTGACGGGCTTATTGGACATAGTCATTACCATATTAGTAAGCTTAAATATCATCTTGGATACTCCACATCCGCGTCTGAGAGCAACTGCTGTACATCTAAAGCTGCGCGAATTGAGCCAGATGGATTGCTTTCAAGGTATTCGTTGATTATCTTGTCTGCTTTTGGGTATGGGGTCTCTACTTCTTCCACTCCCTTGATCAGCAGGATGTACAGCAGCCCCTCTTTGATTGGGTTGCCGTAACAGTAAAATCTACCATTTATCTCCTTGATGATCTTGTGGATGTTCTTGAGGGATGTCAGCTGGTTGTTGTTGCAGTAGAAGCCACCACCTGCACGGGATGGTGCTCCTTCAAGTGATGTCAGCTGGTTGTTGTAGCAGAAGAAGCTACCACCTACATGGGATGGTGCTCCTTCAAGAGATGTCAGCTGGTTGTAGTTGCAGAAGAAGCTACCACCTACATGGGATGGGGTACCTTCGAGGGATGTCAACTGGTTGCTACTGCAGAAGAAGTCACCACCTACACGGGATGGCGCTCCTTCAAGAGATGTCAGCTTGTTGTTATTGCAGTAGAAGTCACCGCCTACATGGGATGGTGCCCCTTCAAGGGATGTCAGCTTGTTGTGGTTGCAGTAGAAGCCACCACCTACATGGGATGGGGCACCTTCAAGGGATGTCAACTGGTTGTCGCTGCAGTCGAAGTTACCGCCTGTGTACTTGATCTTCAGGTCAGCAACTGATCTCTGGGTTATCTCTAGTAGCTTCATCTTGGATACTCCTCATCCGCATCTGATAACAGCTGCTGCACATCTAATGCAGCACGGATTGAGCCAGATGGATTCGTCTTAAGGTACTCGTTGATTATCATGTCTGCTTTTGGGCAAGTAGTTCTTACTGCTGTAACCCCCTTTATAAGCAGGATGTACAGCAGACCTTCTTTGATTGGGTTGCCGTGACAGTAAAATACACCATTTATCTCCTTGATGATCTTGTGGATGTTCTTGAGGGAGGTCAACTGGTTGTCGTCGCAGTAGAAGCCGCCACCTACGTGGGATGGTGCACCTTCAAGGGATGTCAGCTTGTTGTCGTCGCAGTAGAAGTCACCACCTACATGGGATGGTGCTCCTTCAAGGGATGTCAGCTTGTTGCTGTAGCAGAAGAAGCTGCCACCTACATGGGATGGTGCTCCTTTAAGGGATGTCAGCTGGTTGTGGTTGCAGCTGAAGTTACCACCTACATGGGATGGGGCACCTTCAAGGGATGTCAGCTGGTTGTAGTTGCAGAAGAAGCCACCACCTACATGGGATGGTGCTCCTTCGAGGGAGGTCAACTGGTTGTCGGCGCAGGCAAAGTCACCACCTACATGGGATGGCGCTCCTTCAAGGGATGTCAGCTTGTTGTCGTAGCAGGAAAAGTTATCACCTACATGGGATGGTGCACCTTCAAGGGATGTCAGCTGGTTGTGGTCGCAGAAGAAGTGAGCACCTACATGGGATGGCGCTCCTTCAAGGGATGTCAGCTGGTTGTTACTGCAGACAAAGTCACCGCCTGTGTACTTGATGTTCAAGTCAGCAACTGACTTCTTTTTTATCTCTAGTAGCTTCATCAAGGTTTCCAGTTCTTGTTGCGTTTTGACTTAGATGTGGGTCTTTTCCATGGTTCATGATCAGGAACAATTTCTGGTCTGTCAGCGCAGGGAGCTTCGGCCGCATTTGGTCCATTAAGGTGTATTTCACTACCAGTCTGCAGTATTGCGCCAGCCGCTAACAGGTTTAGCTGGGCACCTGCATCTATATTTAGGGGCCCGTCAGCAGATAGAGATACATCCTTGCATGCCGACAAACGTCCATGCCCGGCTGCGGCCAGATTTAGATTGCCGCCAGCGTGAAGGTTTATGTCACCCTTAGCGGTTACGTTAAAATCTGCACCTGTGGTAACGCTTATGCTTTCAGAGCCATAGACGTGAATGTGTCCATCTTGGTCAAGCTCTATCCAGGTTTTCCCCTTCGCGGTGCTGACATAGATACGCTCATTAGCGTCATCGATCAAAACCTGAGAGCCCTCTGCGGTTTTAATTCGCACTCTTGACGTCACGGGATTATCCTGCATGATAATCGCGTGATGTCCCGGTGTTACGATGCAGTACGTCTGCGCATCAAGTCCATCTCCCACTAAATCATTCTGGTAGCCCTCCTGACCATCTTTAACGGTTTTTGCCTGTGCAACCTGTCTCTCGTACACTCCACGGGTCATCGCCTCAGACTGAGTTATCTTACCGTTGAACTGCGCGGTTAAGTTCTGCTTTGACGGCTGTATTGGCTCAAGCACATCAGAAACTGGTCCATTTTCAGAATTTCTGCCAGCCGGCAAAGTTCTGTTTCCATGTTCTGGATATGTCGATGCAACGTAAAATCTAAGATTGTAGTTGTTATACAAGAATCCAACTATAACTGTGGCACCAACTTTAGGTATGGCCCAAATACCGTAGGCGGTTGGTCCATTGGTTGGAACAGCATTGACACCAGCTGGAAAATCACGAATTTGACCAGCCAGTGGAGATGTGTAGACTACCCAAGGAAGGTCCTCGATCTTGTACGCGTCACCATCAATTGATGGGCACCATACCTTGAATCTGCCCATCTGTTGCGGATCAGATGTATCAACAACTACTCCTTCTACGAACGCTGAAGTCATCATTTACTGCCTCACAGTTGTTCTAGCATCCACCAGCTCGCGTGAAATTTTGTTTGAACCAAACACGTTATGCGACCAAAGTTCCAGCTGCTGAGTGAAAACTCCACGTTCAATTATGTTTGTTACCTTGAAGACGACGTAGTAGTTGTCATAAAGAACGTCCTTTGTAAAGTTCTCTCCTTCAATCAGCTCATTGGTTCTAAAATCGACATTTGGACCCTTGACATTCAGCTTAACAAATACTGGAGTCGTCATATAGCTGGCATTACCAAGCTGTGGATTCATCAAAAATGTTCCACGGCCAGTTTTAGTCAGCATCCTTGTATCACTGTCAGAGTTCAAGATTTCACGTTCAAACTGCTGTCTGTACTGTTGCCGCTGCGCGTCAGTTATTGAAGAGGTTTGAGCTGTTTCTATGGTCTGCTCGGCACTCGGCGCAATATTTGGATTGCTGAACTTCAGCATAATGTCAGGGTTGCCTTTTATGGTCATAGCTACCTGTATCGGTGATGCCGCGTAGAATGCGGATAGATTTCTTGAGTACTGCTGAAAGCTTCTGCTAACTTCAAAGTTTGCCTGTGGATCCCTAGAGTTTGCGCTTTGCTCTGAAAATCCAGATTTTTCTAGCTCTGTTTTCATAGGGATTAAGAAGGGATCGTATGGTCTCATGCTTGTCAGAACTTCTGGTAATTTCTCCTTGCTAATTTCAGCATCATCTTCCTTAACAGCGAAAAGTTCACCCTCAGAAACTCTAACGTTACTGGCAAGCAAGAACTGCAGATCTTGAATTTTCATGTCAAAGTTCAGAACCTGTGTGTTCTTACCGGTGAAGATGTAGTCAAGTTCAAAGTAGTTAGCGGGTATGTTCTTTGACTGACCATTCTCTTTTACAGTTCTGTAAAACCTTTGCTGGTGCTGCGACACTTCTTCACCTGTTTTCTTCTTGGGCGGTTGCGCATTAGGAACCTCAAATGCAACCACATCAACGTGAACCGTAATAACATCATTAGTGCTCGTCAGGCTAACCACGTGCTTGTAGAACTTGATGAGACCGTCAGTCTTAGAAACTTTTTCTGAATTTGCAAATTCAGCTATCGCTGGAACCTGCCTAAAAATAATGTCAAGGACCTCTGTTATGGTGATGCCCACGGGAACTGAGCTGCTTACGTCCTTTGCTGGGCTCTTAGTTCCATCTGTCGGCTTCGCATTTTGCTTTTGTGCGGGAGTTTTTGCAGCGTCAAGCTTCTGAAGCTCCTTAACAAAATCACGTTCTTCAGACGAATTTACATTGTGCTTCCAAGACCCAAAAAATTCCTTATCACCCCATCCATCAGGCAGCGTAATTTGGTACTTTACCAGTCTACCAAATTTTGAATTTTGGCTACCGGTATTTTGCGGGTTTCTTCCAGCTCTCAGCAAAATTGGGCTTGTTGCGTTGTAGAAAGATAAACTTTCCTCATTTAGTCTATCTTCAAAAGCCTTAACTACAGATTGGAGAGTCTTACTTCCTATCGTGCTGAAGCTTGTGGCTTTACCAATATGTAGCCAGCGCTTGTGCTGAAACACAGAGAAGTTCATGTTTGGCATAAACTCTAGATTATACACGCCCTTTGAAAAGTCTAGGTTTACCTCCATTTTAAACAGATAGGCTGGAATCGTTACCGCTTGCACAGTTTGAGTGGTACCATCTGAATTATGCCCAACAAAGATAACTCTAATGAGAAATATCATGCCGTCAAAGTTGGTTTGCAGCTTGGTGTCCATCAGCCACTGCATGAAATTTATGAATGAAATACCTACGCTGTCAAGAACGGTCATCTCGATGGTCGTTGCAAGATTTGCATGAGACTGTCCAGCGGTAAGACCATTGATTAACACGTCGTACTTCATGCTTTCAACCGTAAACTGGCTGAACCTTCTGGTGTCCATTACTAGATAGACATCCTCCCCACTTCTTGCTGTTGAGTATGGAACAACTTCCCCCAATGCCTTTACCTTGTCAATTGCGTCGAGAGTTTCTCTATTATTAGACTGCTGCGTAAAAGCTCTAGCTGTTTCAGTAGATCGCGCAGCCATGACAACGAAGTGCGTTGAATATGAAGTGAACGCGTCAAGCGCGTTCTTTAATTTCATCGAGTTAGGTCCATCTTGAACAAATTGCTCTATGCGTTGCATGCTTTATGCTTTCAATCTATACTATAGGTAGAATCGACGTTGGAACATCTCTGGTGGAAGGTTCACCTCCAAGCCTGCCATTTAATAGAGAAGACATTCTTTCTCTGGTTGGGATGTACAGAACTCTTCCTTCATAAACTTCAGTGTATGGGTCAAGGATGTTGTTCATCATTGCAACCACCCACCAATTGGCTACGTTCTGTTCACCAAGAAAAACAGCTGTAATTAAGTCCAGCCTCCCAGCAAATTTTTTCTCAACGACGTATGTAGTATCAGTTGGGTCAAGAGATATTGTTATTCGATCCCACCACTCAAGCGCGAACTCATTAACTTCAGTTGTTCCTCCTGCGACATATCGGGAGTTTCTATTCATAGTGCTGTTCTTTTGCATGATTATTTCCTAAGATCAGCCAAATGTATTAGTTGGGGCTGGTAGCGCGCTTAATTCATCTCTAAACTGCTGTGCTTGTTGTTTAGAACTTTCAGTCTGTTTTTTCAATAGTTGAGCTCTCTTGCTGGCAATCTCTGTCTGCTCTCTTGCTTTCTGTGCTGAACTTGAGAGTGCTGCCGATTTTTCAGCATCCTGCTCGGCAGCTGCTGCTGCCTCAAATTCAAGTGCTGAATTTGTTTCCTGATTAGCTTTAGCAGTATACCTATCAGCAGCCTGCTGGCTAGTAACAGCGTTTTGTTCTGCTAGCGCAATGTCCTTAGTTAATTGAGAGCGCTTTTGGCGAAGTGCTCCATCTTCTGTCGAACCAGGGGGCGGCGCCGTTGGTCCAGGTGCTGCAGGTGATGTGTTTCCAACTCGCTGAATCGTGGTTTCAGCTGGTAAGCTTTCATTCTGTGAAACATTAGCTTCCGCTACTTCTGAAACAACTGCTTGTTTTTCTGTTTCTTCCACCTGTGTCGTCACTTCACTGCTTACAGACCCATTTGAATTTACCACCACAGTTTGAGCTTCTTCAGCTGCTACCCCTGGGGCATTGAGCTGTACACGTGTGCTCTCTTGAGTTGACTGAGATGAAACTGTTTGAACAAACGCTTTATCAAACCTGCCAGCTCTAAATTCTGCCAGATCAAAGCTGTTAAGTTGCTCAGTTGAAAAGCTTTCAACTAGTGTTATCTGCAGCTTAATAACTGCAGGGAATGGAATCAACTCACCGGTATAACTATACCGGTGAATCAACTCACCGGTATAGTCTAGTTCATTCCCTGCAGCTCTGGTAAATCCTTTTGCTGGAATGTAGTCTACATCCTGTGGAAAGTTCCAGCTTAAAGAGGTAATAACTACCTGTACTGGACCAACCATTTGATTTCTCCAGCCGGAAAATTCAAGCACCGGAGGTGGAGCGCCAAGCTTATCTGGATAGGCTACACGCGTATTCTCCCCAAAGAATGGCATGGTCCACCCACGCAGTACGTTGAGCTTTCTGAGATTCTCTGTTGCTTCATCAGTATTCCTACAGGTCAAAGTTGCCTGCACCGTCCATTGCGTACTGGTAGTCCCCTTGTACTTTTGAAACGCTGATGGGCTTTGAGGTGGAGCAACTGCTTCATACTCCACGTTTCTATTTTCTGTAACTTCTGGCATGATGTCAAATACGACTTGATCAACGCCTTTTTCTACCAGCTTAACCTTGTGGCTTTGGTCTTCAGCAGTATTTTGCCCAATCAATGATTTTACCTGCGCCGCTGTAAACTGCCCTTCTAGCTGTCGCTCAAGCTGCGCTTCATTGGAGTATGCATCTAGAGCCGTTCCTTCTCCAAGCGGGCTCATTTCTCTGATCATTTCATCAACTTCAGCTTCTGACGGACCGTAACCGTTCTCAATTTCAAACTTCCTAAAAGCGGTATTGGCTGAAGTAACGGTGTTATCTTTTCCATCTGCAAGCAGCTTCTTGAAACTGCCCCACGCCTCTGTCGTCTGTGAAACAGCTCTGTTTGCAAATTCGTCGATTTTGTTCTGGACGCTCCCAACTACAGCCCCAACAGCCCTAGGAACAGCCTCGTTTAGAAGATCTTTGATCACGATGTTTGAGCCTCTTTAATCTTGTCAAACATTTTTTCTGATAGCTTTGGCTTCTTTTCAAGCCCAACTATGTATGCGAAGGCACGCGGTTCATTTTTCCGTACAGCAAATCTTGCGAGAGAACCACTTATCATATCGTCGTTCACTTTATCCCCATCTACAATCATATCAATGATCTTTTGATAGTAGCTGTCGCCATCATCCGCATCCGCATCCGCATCACGGTCTAAACCAGGAACTGAATAGTGGGTGATTTTTTTACCACCGCTCTTTGCCGGTGTTCCATCATGGGTGAAGTAGTCATCAAGCATCTTTAGATACCCTGGCAATCTGTCACTGCCAGCGGCAACCGCAATGGGTTCCATGCCATTGTTTCTAACTTCTGCAAATGCCGCGAAGGCAGATGGGGCGATTAGAAACTTCACCCCATTTGCTCTTCCTGAGCTTTCCATGAAGGTCTTCCGTTCATCACCTGAAAGAGGGTTCCTAGATTTATCTTGATCAGACTTACTTCCGGCGACTATGACGACCACGGGAATAGTGTCTAGATTGAGGTCGGGGTTATCTCTGATAAATGCCTTCATTGCATTTATCACCTTGTAGTGTCCTCTGGTTGGAGGATTAAATCTGCCAACCGCGACAACGACGTTCTTTTTCTGTTTGCCAGGTAGTTCCTGAGCTTCTTCTAACTGCATTTTTATCCCCCGCTAGCGTTTTAGTATTTATGAACCTACTAAAGTCGACTGTAATCACAATTCTCGCTGCTAAATATCCTTTAGATGTTACAATTACTGTAAGTCGCTTAACAACCCGTAAGAAGGGCAACCCATGGCGACAAAAACTGTTTACAAGAAACCAAAATCAACTTCGACAAAAGGTCACTACGTTACCAATGCTCAGCTTCTTGAGGAAATAAAGGTATGCAAAGAAAAGGGAAAACTATCAAGTACCTTAGCTAAGTACCTGAACATGATCGCTGAGAGGTATTCTCGAAGCGCAAGCTTCGGAGGATATTCTTTTCGTGAAGATATGGTATCGTTTGCTGTAGTCAACCTGATTGCTAACTGGCACAAGTTCGATCCCACAAAGTCTGACAATCCTTTTGCCTTCTATACCACCGCGGTCTATAGAAGCTTTCTGCAGTATCTTGCTGATGAAAAGAAGCAGCGAGATATTCGTGATGAACTTCTAGTGGATGCTGGAGCCAACCCGTCGTTCTCGTTCCAGGAACGGTCTAAAGGCGGTAACACATCGGATGATACTGCTTTCCGCTCCTCTTCTTCGGAGGAGTAAGCGTGTCTCGAATTGTCAATGGCCTTGGTGGCAACCTGGGTGACACCTTGCCTGGTGATTGGAAGAAGATCACCAAAATGGTGCTTTTTACTGATATACATTTTGGGGCACGAAACAACTCCGATCAGCACAACCTCGACAACCTGGACTACATCGACTGGCTCATCGGTATCATCAAGAAGGAGAAGCCGAGTCACATCGCGTTTCTTGGTGACTTCTTCGAGAACCGCAATGCCATCAACGTTCGTACCCTGCACCATGCTATCGAGGGCTGTCGTCGGCTGAACGCGCTCGGCATCCCGATCTTCTTCATCATCGGCAACCACGACCTATACCATCGGTCCAACCGGCTGATCTTTTCGACGGACATCTTCAACGACCTTGGCAACTTCATCCTGGTTAATGAACCGATGAAGCTTAACAAGGACTTCTATGCGGCTCCCTACCTCTTCCGTGAGGAGTACGCTGTACAGGTTGCTGAGATCAACAACCACAAGTACGTTCTTGGGCACTTCGAGTTCCGCAACTTCGTGGTGACTGGTGCTGACCGTCGAATGGAACATGGGCCTGATCCTGAGGATTTTCATGGCCCCAAGTTCATCTTCAGCGGCCACTTTCACAAACGACAAGCCTTTAAGAACATCATCTACATAGGAAATACCTTTCCAACCAACTTTGGAGATGCCGGGGATGCTGAACGAGGGTGCGCGGTATTTGACGTTGAGAATGATGATGTTTGGTTCCACAACTGGGAAAATGCTCCGCTGTTCTTCAAAACAAAGCTAAGCCGCGTTCTTGATGGTGAAGTAAACTTTCCTCCGAGAAGCAGAGTGCGCTGCACTCTTGACGTCGATATTGGTTATAGCGAGGTGCAGTCTCTTCGCGATGAGATGGTCAAGGAGCTGGGACTTAGAGAGTTTTCTGTTGAGGAGGATGTTGCCCTACGTAAGGAGCAGCTGGCTGAAGGACTTGAGGTTGATGGCGAAATTGATCTGTCATCACTTGATAACACCGTTCGCAAGCTGATCAACGAGGGTGTTCAGTCGTCAACAACCATTGATCCAACCATGTTGGTCAAACTTTATGAGGAGCTATGATGAGACCTGATCCAAAATTTGGTTGGCATGTGTATTGTATAGTGCCCCTTATTATCTTGGGAAGCATGTGTGGTAACATAATTAGTCGATTAGTGAAGTGGATCAAGACATACAGGCGCGAAAAGAACTGGACGCCGGAACAGAGACGCGTCCAGGTGCTTGTTGGTATTCGAAAGAAGGAATACCTATGAGCTTTCCATTCATATTTAAATCGATTGAGTTGAGGAACTTTCTTTCTTATGGAAATCAGTCGCAGCTTATTCAGCTTGATGAACAAGGTACTGTCACAATCACCGGCGAAAATCTAGATGTAGGCGGAGGGTCCTCGAATGGAAGTGGAAAAACAGGTATCATCAACGCCATCTGCTACGCCCTCTATAACAAGCCGTTTGACAGCATATCTCTGCAACGACTTGTGAATACAACTAATGCGTTGAAAAATACGTTGATGGAGGTTCGTCTCATCTTTGAAAAAGGTGGTGTCGAGTATGAAATCTACCGTGCTCGAGGTGAGGAATACAGAATTGAGATCCGCAGAGATGGTGAGGATATTACTCCTGGTAAGAACGTGACTGAATGCGACGCTATAATTGAGGACATCATTGGTGTAAGTTACGACCTGTTCACCAAGACCATTATCTTCTCTGGAAACTCGCCAGCGTTTCTACAGCTGCCTATCAACCAGCAGCGCAATCAAATTGAGGAGCTGTTCAACATCACGATGCTTTCTGAGAAGGCACAGAAGCTAAAGGAAAAAATTAAATCCACTGAGGCTGATATCAAGATCGCTGAAGCGGTGTGCGCTCAACAGCAGGTCGCGATTGACCTCCACGCTAAGCACATCAAGGAGGCCAAACAGAGAGTAGCTAAGTGGGAAACTCAAACAGCCGCTGACATCGCTGAGATCGAGGAAACACTACAGACGTTATCAACAGTAGACTTTGACACTGAAAAGCTGCTTCATGAAGAAAGAAGTAAGCTTAAGCAAGAAGGTGCTTACCTGGCGGCCAAGTTGGCTCCAAAGAAGAAGGATCTACAGCAGCTCAACAAGGACCTTGAGAAGCTGATGGGAGAAGAGGAGCACCTTAAAGACGCGAAGTGCCCATATTGTGCCCAGAACTACGCAGACGCGCAGTCTAAGCTTGCTTCAGTTCTTGACATCATTGAGAAAAAAGGTAGTCTGCTCATTAACCTAAAGGATGAAGTTGAAATTCTTGAGGAGCAGTCTAAAGAAAAGAAGGAAAAGCTTGCTGAAATTGAAGACGCAATTCAGCATCAGGACCTAGATGATCTTTTAAAGGCCCGTGAAAATGTTGCTGCTCTAAAAACCAAGCTTGAACAGCTTAAGAAGGCCACCAACCCGCATGAAGAGGCACTTAGTGAGCTAGAAGCAGAAAAGGTTGAGGGCGTGGATACGAAGAAGGTGGACGATCTTCGTCGCAGGCTGGATCACCAGAACTTCTTGTTAAAGCTGCTTACCGACAAGAACAGCTTCCTGCGTCGCCGCATCATTAACCAGACCATTCCCTTCCTGAATGCCCGCATCAACCACTACACACGAACTCTGGGTTTACCACATGTTGTGAAGTTCGACTCAGACATGAGCTGTACTGTGTCAGAGTTTGGCCGAGAGCTTGATTTTGGAAATCTGTCTGCTGGTGAGAAAAAGAGGGTCAACACTAGTCTTGCTCTCTCTTTTAGAGATGTGCTGCATCACCTACACGCAAAGACCAATCTTTTGCTGATTGATGAGCTTGACGGTGCTCTGGATCAGAACGGAATTGACGCAGTTGTCAGAATTCTCAAGGAGAAGAGCAGAGATGAAAACATGTCGGTATTTGTAATCTCGCACCATCCATCTATCTCTGGACGGCTTGACAAAAATCTGATCATCAGGAAAGAAAGTGGATTCAGTTCGGTAATCTACGACTGATATCGTAAATAGAACTAATTCACTGAAGGAAGTTGAAATGAAGCTACTACAAGAACTTTTATCACTAAACGAAGAAGCAATTGAGACTGTTCTTGCTTCTGATCTTTGGAAAGAAAACAAAGATTCGTCTGCCACTTTCATCCAACAGTCAGTATACATGGTGAAGAAGGTTAAAGGCTCTGACCCAACTGAGTACGAGGTGTACTCTGATTCAAGCGGAACTCGTAAATTGGTGGCAAAAATGGACTCTGAAGAGCTTGAAACATCATACGTTCCAGTTCGTTCAAACCAGAAGGAAGATGCTGAGGGATTCACGATGTATCGAGATGCTGACGAGGTTGAGGCCTTCAAGTACAGTGGAGATACTACAAAGGTTGACCTTGATGGTAAAAAGAAGACCCTCAAAAAGGGAGATTATCTGCTGCGCATGACAGAGGACGATGAATTTACCTACGACGTTCAGACAGCTAAGGATTTTGAAGACGCATACGCCGAAAAGAAATGAAGACAGCTGAGCTTCTTACTGAAGCCTCTCTTGCCCTCCGTGAGAAGGTTAGAGACAAGCTCATCATAGAGCTTGACAACATGGCGCTGGAGTATCGAAGAGGGATTGCAGAGCTATCTGGAAATGACATTGATGATACGCCAGTTCCATGGGCTGTGGTTACGTCTGAAAATCATCCAATGCTTTACAGATATGACTGCTACATCAGCATCATCAGAGACTCGAATATCTCAGACACTATGTGGACTGAATGCACTGATGAAATCAGGGATTATGTTCTCGAGAAGTTTGATAATACCGTACTTCCTGTAAAAGTTTCAGTGAAACCCAGAACTCTAGCCCGTTTGTTCATCATCATAGAATAACAGGTTGATCCTTTGGTAAATATTTCAGACAACTCCCTGAAGGATTACCGCTATGCCATCAAACTCTGTCGAAGTCGATCATGACCTCGCTGTGCAACCCAAGAAGCGCAAGATGCGCCCAGGTGGTGGCAAACAAAAGGGCAACGGCTTCGAAGGCACCGTCGCCAAGACACTGTCAAAAGCCCTAGCCCCACTCAACTTCATTCGTACCCCAGGTTCTGGTGCCCGCGTGGGTGGAAAGAACTTTGAAACAATTGGTAAGATGTTTGGAGAGGATGCTCTCAAGATCTTTGTCGGTGATGTGGTGCCGGTGAATGAGCGCCAGGAAGGAGTGCGCTTCGGGCACGTGATTGAGTGTAAGGCGTATGCAACAACTGATAATTTCACTTCCTTGGTTTCGGGTAATGCAAATGTTTTTAAGTGGTTCGAAGAAGCAGTCATCGATGCTGCCAAGCTCAACAAAAATCCACTTCTGATCTGCAAATGGAACCACACACCCGTTTTCGCTGTCACTGAGATGCGGGCGCCAATAAACCCAGCTGTCACGCTTACCACGTACTCAGCGCAACCGAGAACACTGAATGTCTTCTTGCTTGGGGAATTGTTGAAAGTAAAGGAGTTTTGGTATGTCAAGAGTTGACCTAACACTGGAACACTGCGTCTACATTACCAGACACGCGTACGGATACATCTACGCAGGCAAAGGTAAAACACAGAACGTGAGCCAGGGAAAATATAAGGGGTCTGGCATCAGGCTGACCCAGATGTTTCTCAAAGAAGGTTTTGAATTTGATACTTGGCGGACAACCATAGTGAGGACGTTTGCCGACGCTGAGGCTGCGTTCCATTATGAGCGTGTTCTTGTATCTATGCTACGTTCAAATCCAAACATCTTGAATCTGGCGGAAGGAGGAATAGGCGGGTCTGGAATGACTGGCAAATCTCACAGGGAGGCTACCCGCTACAAGATGTCCATGTCAGCCAAGAAAGTCGGTGAAGATGAAATACTGCGCAGCATACGTTCAGTAAATCTCAGGGCTATGTGGGACAATCCTGAATACCGTCAGAAACGTCTGCTTACTATGAGAACGCCGCAAGCAGTACAGCGCAGAAAAGAAGCTGCACTTGCACGAGTGGGTTGGCAGCATCCGAAACAAAACAAGCGCAACAAAGCATAAGACACCATGATTGAAACTACGCTACCTCGATGGAACGTGCGCCTCGCTGTCACTCGCCCAATCACTCAACCTGGGTTTTCTGATCTTATACCGTTGATAAACCATCACTACAAGCTTCACGTGCAGGCCGTGGACTTTCTTGGCCCATACAACGCTAAACAGCGAGGACCAAATCGACCGTATCTTGCACCATCAAAAGATCAGCTTCGACAGTCAATAAGACGGGGAGGGGTGAATGACTTTACCTATGTCTCATTTATCAACAGTCTTGAAAGATTTTGCCAGCACACTAAGGGATTAAGAGCTCTTCCAACCCCTCATCCTTCAGTAATTCATTCAATTCAGCTGCCTCTACCTGCATTTGAGCTTACGCAAGAAAATGAAAGTAATACAATAGTAAAGCTGATTGGTGTAGAGGTACCACTTGTTGCGAAAGGCCTAAGATCTTCGGGTGACGTTAAGTTTATCATTGTTAGACCAAAGCTGTCAAAACTTGGTACCGCGTCAGCCAGCAACTGGGAAGTTCTATTTTTCAATCAGGCACATGGCTACATACCCGACTGGGTTGACACACATTTGAATCCCCGATATTCCGGAGTTTTTTAACATGAACGGTAAGCAGGCAAAACGTCTTAGGCGAGCAGCTATGGGACTAGCAGTCACTCTGTCAGAAGCAGGGCGAGAAATCCAAAAAGATGGGTATCAAGTTAGACGTCATGAAAAGCCAATCACTGGTGACAACAGCGCTCCGGCTCATCAACTGCTAGTTCGCCCCGACAGCGTAAAAGGCATCTACAAGAACCTAAAATCTAGAAAAGCATGACAACTATCTACCGGCTTAGAGCAAAGAAGCAGCCTAAGCCGATAGACCCTCTTCACGTAGGCAACTTCTACCGAAAAGAACGGTTGCACCGTGACGCGATGCAGGAAAGACAGGATTTAATCCTGTATCTCGCAAAGCTACATTCTGCCGCAACGTCCAAGGCAAGACCTCGAGCATTTAATACGGTTAAGCTCAGGCTAACGTCTCTTCGTGAATGGGTTTACGACTATCGCCCCGCGCTTGACTACTTCTTTGACGTTCAACAGCTAGGTTTTAACCTAGGTGATGATAACAACGAGATAAGCATTCTTGTACCAAAGAAGCTCTGTGGTCATCGTGCTGGTGGCACAGCAGATTACAAGCTCGAATATGAACCGCCCCCTCGACCAGATGATGGAATTATTTCAAAGGTGTACGTTCATAGGAGCAATGCTGAGCAAATCATAAAGCGCCTCTGTGATGAGAATCAATTTCACCTGCTTGAAGCTGTGAAGTGGATACTTCAGCACCAGGAGCTTAACTTCATCTTCAAGCCTGCAGGCAAGCTTCAGCAACGCGACACTTCTGTTTGGCCAGTAGTGGCAGTTGAGACGTGGCCTTCTTGGCTTAGAGAAGCTCTGTTTGGCCCAGGAATTGATATCGACAGCGCCTACACGCAGTACCTAATGTTTCACCTTCAGGAGATCTACAGCTCAAGAAAATCGCTCATGAAGACACTGTTTCCAGATCTAATTGCTCTAGTTGAGGACAAGCAGAAGTGGAGACGCGAGCTCTGCGAAGAGGTTCTTGGATTAAAATGGAATGAAGAGAGCATCTCATTAGTTAAGACGGTGTGCATGAGCTTGGCGAATGGTTCACGTATTTCCCCTGGTATCCTTGAGGGTGGACAGGCATTCTCAGTTACCGCGCAAATTATCGTGAAAGCAGCAGATGAAGTTACACCGTCGCGCCTTGACGTGATTGGCAGACGGTTACAGTCTATCTCTAGACAATACGCGCGCGCCAAAAAGGACGTGTGCGCGCTGGCGCTGAAGCTAAATCCAACAGTTAAGAACCAAAAACGCGTTTTTGGTAGCTACTTTGAATGGGAAAGAGAAGCTCGGTATCTTATTTGGGAAGCTGTTGACCGTCACGGTATCATGGTGCATGATGGTATTGATGGAGTTCCAATTCAGTATCTTAATGATATAAGTGGCCTCATGCAGCGCATAGGAGTAAGGATTACTTCATGAACTATCTGTCATTTACCATCTTCATGCAAAAGGAACTGCAAGCAAAAAAACGTTGCAGGACCCAGGTAAAATTTGATGAAGAGTGGATTTGGAATAAACATGGCAGATACTACTCCCTGTTTATAACCAAGGAAAATTATAAAGAAGAAACTAAAGTTGAAGAGGGTCTTCTATTTCAGCGCGTTATGCCGGAGAACGACACAGACATGAATGCCCCAGAGTACAGACAGATAAGTCAGAATAAGCTGCTTGAATTAAGCAAAGACCAAATCCTAAAGTGGATCTACAAGGGAATGATAAGAACAACGCTAGGATAGCAAGCGGCGCGCACCCATTAGCATTAGTTGCAAAATAGGCGAGGGTACCAAATGGTACCCTACGTCGATATAATTAGTTAATAATTTGATAGGATTGTTATGACCTTATCTGAACAACTTAGTGCCATCTTCAGTGATGGGGTCGGTCGCAACTGGCGCCAGGTTCTGGCCAGTCATGGATTGCAGATTGGCACAAGACAGGCGCTGTGGGACGCAATGCATCCTCACCTGTTGTCCTGCCCCGTCTGCGGTGCTGCCTGTCCTCCTAAGCAAACTAACACTGGCAGGTTGACCACCTGTGGGTCACCCTCTTGTCGAAATCAACTGAAGCTTAAGAAAACTCAGCGCACCAATCTAAGGCGTTACGGCACAGCCTCAGCTATCGCTTCATGTGTTGTGAAGCAGAAGATTCAGAACACCAACCAAGAGAGATATGGTGGTCACCCCACCAAGGTAGCTTCAGTACAGGATAAGCGAAAGGCCACTAATCTTCAACGCTACGGGGCCATTACCCCGGCGACCGCACCTAATAAGGTGGCCGCTAGCGTCCAAAAGAGACGGCTGGCGGAGATCACACGATACCGTGACACCGTCTTTCCACGAAGACAGCAGGCATGGCTTGAAGCCTATGAGGTTGAGGTACTGTCAGACTGGGAATCAAAGAAACCGCTTACCTTTAGACACCTGCCCTGCGGTACCATATGGACGGCATCGCACACCGACGGAATCCCAAGATGTCCCGGCTGTGGCACATCTAAGGAGCAGCGGTTGGTGGAGCAGGTGCTCAGGTGCTGTGGCATCAGCTTTAAGCGCAACGACCGGAAAATCATTGCGCCGCTGGAGCTAGATGTACTGTTACCAGAGCACAAGGTAGCTTTTGAGGTTAACGGCTGGTATTGGCACTGTGACGGCAAAAGTACCCCTATGGTTGAGAAGACACGTCTTGCTCAGAATGCAGGCATAAGGCTCTATCACATCATGGACTGGGAGTGCAACGAGCATCCAGAGAAGGTGCGAAGCCTGATACTACATGCAGTCGGTAGAACTACCCGGCGACTCAACGCGCGCTCCCTAACGTTGGAGGTCATCACTGCAGCCGAGGCTCGAGCCTTTTTGGATAGCACTCACCTCGCCGGATTCCACCCAGCCAAACATCACATCGGGCTTCGGTCGAGCACTGGGTTGGAGGCAGTCCTATCAGTCGGACGACCACGCTGGGGCAAAGAGGACCTGGAAATCATCCGGTGGGCAACGGCCCTTAATACCTCTGTTAGAGGAGGCTTCAGCCGGTGCCTGAAGAACGCGCTAGCCATCACTGGCGCGCAAACTGTAGTCTCATTCTGTGATGTCCGAACTGGCAGTGGAGGCGTTTATCGAGCAACAGGCTTCACGCTGCAGCGGACAACCAAGCCTGGATATACGTGGCACAAAGGCCGCCGTCGCCTCACTCGCTACCAGACGCAGAAGCACCTACTGTCAAAGGTGCTAGGCGAGCAGTACGACCCGTCTCTCTCAGAGGAGGAGAATATGTTGGCTGCAGGGTGGTCAAAAGTTAGTGACTGTGGCCACCAGCGCTGGGTGTTTAGAACACCGGAAACGGCATCTTGCCAGCTGCCTCCAGTCGCTTGTTGATGAACTCAACCGCAATGTCTCTTTCCAGCGGTGTCATCCGCAGCACGTCTTGATATTGAATCGAGCCACGAGAAAAATACGCTATCTCTACAGCTGATTTGAGCAGGTTTCTAACATCTACACCCATTGTATTGATCATCTCGGCGATTCTGCTCGCCTCGCCTGAGATGATCATTCGGTGAAAAAACTTATCGGGTTCAATGGAAGCTCTACTTCCATTTCTGTTCCGCAGTCCTTGCACTTGAGGTTAGTAGTTCCATTTGGACCCCAGCCATTCATCTTTTCAATGACTTCTGTTATCCTATTCTGCATTGGCGATGTTAGCTTTGTCGCCCACTCCTCAATCAAAGCTCTATCAGTTATTCCATCTACGTTATCGACTAGATTTACCAGGTTGAAGATGATGTTCTTCTTTACATCATCTGGAGTCATTTCAGTTTTACCAGCATTCATCTGATAAAGCTTGATCATGTGCTCGTACTTTACGGGGTGCAGCACTACCTTCTGCCCAGTTTGAATGGTAACCTCAAACTTTTCAGTAGGGTCTAGCACCTTCATCTGCGTAACCATCTGCTCTAGGTCAACCACGTACGAGTGATTTTTCGCATTTTCGCAGGTGTGCTTGACGTTGATTTCAAACTTTGGGCCATACGTGACAAGCCGCAGATAGAACATCAGAGCGTCAACATCTCTACCAAAAAGCTGAGTTGGTTTCTTGATGTCTGGGATGCACTCTGCGCAAACCTCTTCCAGCGCCTTGCCATTAAACAGCAGATCTGGGTTCTTTAGGTTTATCTCCGTGAGTGCCGACATGGGGTGCACATGCACCTCTCCTTCGCTTGAGGAGACTTCTCCATTCTTGTATAAAGCTCCCCTTGAAGGTAGCTGAAAAACGCGACCTGGTAGCTTCAGCTTTTGCACCAACGGGTTGGATGTGTTTTCTGACATCTTCATCTCCATGTAAATATACGTATAGCCTTATTTACTTGCTTTCACCTGCAAGTTTTTGGACACTAGGATGGATGACAACAAAAAGCTAATTGAGGTCTTACACAAGATAGAGAGGGTAATTGACGCCTCTATGTCCACCTTGCAGCAGGAAGAACAGGCACGGCGCAATCTGTCTAGAAGAAAAGGTGGCAAAAAAGAGTCAGAAGCTGATTTTACAGATCTGAACAATCAGATTATAAGAGCCACAACTAGAATACAACAGCTTGTTAACGAAACTGAAAAACTTTCAAAGAACACAGAAAAAGCTCACAAAGAACTGAGCTTCATGCGGAGAGGTATTCGTTCCAGCACGGCTGCCTTTTCTGGTTTAAAGGACGTAACTGCGCAGGTTGTAAGTAGCATGCAGGCTCTTAAACCGAGTGAGCTTCCCGAAACTGATGCGCTTTCATCTTCTATCAGCGGGGTAAAGGATAAATCTGATGCCCTGCACGTTTCATTTGGACAGCTAACAACGACGTCAAGACTGCTGCGAAAAGCATTTCAAGGACTTATTGCTTCAGTTAGAGGTTCAAGGAAAGAGCTGGGGTCATCTACCGCGGCCACAACCACTAATACTGAGGCCACCATAGGATCAGCTGAGGCCACGGGCAACCATGCAGATGCTACCCGTAAAGCCACAAATCAAATTTCTAACTTAGGTTCGTTTTTTGGTGGAATGCTTAACCGCTTCGGCATTGATTTAAAGGGTGCCGGTGACAGCGCAGAGTGGTTTAAATCACAGCTAACTAATCTGGCATGGGCTCTTTCAGACACCCTCATAAACTTAACCCGCGACATGTTCTATCTACAGTCGCGCGGAATTTCTGCAAGCGACAGCTTATTTGGGCTTTACGGCAATGCCATGAAGGCTGGCATGAGCCTGCAGGAATACACCTCAATGCTGCAGGAAAATTCAGCTGCGGTAGTTAGAGCCGGCAGCTTTGAGGAATTTGGTGACAGCGTTGATCGCACAACTAGACAGCTCAACAGGCTCGGTGTGTTTGGACCTGCAGCTGAACAGCTAGCGGCATCGCTAAGAACAACCGCGGTTACAGTGGGCATTAGCCGTGAGACTCAGGAAGCTGCTGTCAATTCCCAGATTCAGTTGTTTGAGCAGCTGCGAAAAACTACACTGATGACAGCCGATGCCTTCAGGGAACTGCAGGCAGATATAGCTAACAACCAAATGGTACAAGAGGAGCTCTTAGGTTTGGCCCCAGCCGAAAGAGCAGCACGTTTACAGCAGATCACGCAAGGTGCAACCATTGGATATCAGCTTGGGGCAACAGCGCAAGCATCTAAGCAGCTTCAGGAAGCGCTGCTCGCGCAACGGAGAGCCACTGTTAAGGACCGCTTTAAAGCTGCAGGAACAATTAGAATGGGCGGTGCCATTCTTGGGATCGATACGTCGCGTGTTGAAGAGTACGCAAAGCTGATGATGAAGAACCCCGCTCTTCGTACAGAAGAGGATAAAAAGCGAATAGCAGAGCTTGCCGGCGACTATCAACAGTTTCTACAAACTCTTAAGAGCTCGCCAAATCCTGCGCTTGAGAACATCGCAGATGAACTTGGAGCTCTTGCACCAGCAGTTCAAAGTGAGCTGCAGACGGCTGCAGGTACAGTGAAACTACAAGCAGAAGCAGGATTGGCACAGAACGCTGAAATAGGTAAGCAGACCTCAGGCTTCATGCAGGACATAGGTCGGGGCCTGACGACGCTATCAGGCTTCATGAAGAACCCACTTGCTGATGCAATGGTGATCTTCGGTTCCATCTTAGCACAGACCGTGATACAGAGCAGTCTACTAACAATCATTGCCAAGAACACTGGTAGCACTGGCGGTATCTTCAAGCTGTTTGGAAAAAAGCCAGGTAATATAGCAGGGAAAGTAGGTAAAGGAGGAGCGCTCGCATCCTTTGGAAGCTTCCTTGCCGAAACCTTTAGCTCAGCTGCTGGAATTGATATCACTGGCAGAAGGGCGCCAGGCGAAATTAGAGAGAAGGGGATTGGTGCTAGAATTGCTGCTCAAAACGAAGCCAAGGCAGCCGAGAATGCGGCGAAGGCAGCAAAGGCTGCTCGCGGCGATACCTTGTTGACTAGGCTCTTGACACCAATCTTTGGCAACATGTTTGGCATGTCAGCGCTAAACTCATTGAACTTTACCGCTGAAGGTGATCTTATTCCAGAACAAACCAAGAAGGGCATAGTGGGCCGCCTCGGTGATGGTCTCAAATCATCAATGGGAAAGATCTTTGGAATCTTCAAGAGCGCCGGCCCATTTAGTATCATATTTGGAGCTATTGAAGAAGCCTTTACCGGTGAAATGGCGACTTCCTTAGATTTTGGCGACGATATTGGAGGTCGCCTGCTTGGTGTCTTGGTTGGGGGGCTGAATAGCTTCTTTACAGGAATTACACGATTGGTAGATGGAAGCTTCAACTGGGTGATGGAGGGGCTTGGGATAAACTTCAAGTTCCTTAATTTGAACCTCACTAAGCTTTTTGACACCATGACCATTATACTTACCATGGGCGCAAAAACAATATTGTCTTCCTTTGCTCGCGTTTTCTCAGATATCATTGGTTTCTTTAACAAGGACGCACCTTGGGCAAAGTCACTTAGACAATTCTCAGATGAACAGGATGCAGCAGTAGTAGCTCAAGCAGAAACACTCAAAACTCTTTGGAATACCGAAGGCGCCACTCTCCGCTCTATGGGTGAACAGCAGATCAAGGCGCAGAAAGAAACAGCCGACAAGTCAAAGCAACTTGCCGCTGCTACGAAGAACAGTACAGTTTGGGGAGCAGAGAACGTACTTGCATCTGCTAAATCGACTGCTCAGACTCTGCAAGCTGAGGCAATGAAATCACAAACAGCTGTTATCGCTACTCCTCAACCTACGCAGCAGTCCCAAGTGACACCGCCAGAAGTAAATAAAACACAGTCAACCGAAGAGAAAACTAAAGGCACACAACCTGACGGAACTATGCTCGCTATCGCCGGCATGGAACAGCTTATTTCAAACACACAGCAGCAACTAGATATATTGAAGCAAATGCTAGCTCTTAACATGAAGCAGGGTAGTTCTGAAGAAACACTAGCTGACCAAATAGCTAAACTTCCAAAACAGGCCTTCAGCGATAACACTACTCTTCACAGCTGGCTGATAAACGGACACGCTGCAGCATAAGGAAGCCAAATGGCACAGTTCAGTAACTACTGGAAGATTATCACACCTGCTTCAAGAAAGCAGCTGTACACCACTATATCCACTGACGCGTACGACCCAAGAACTACTGATCTTTCATCAATGACGACTGTAACTTGGTACTCGCAGATAATGCGTGGACCAGGTAGCAGGATGAACCAGTACAAGCAGTACGACGCGATGGATGCAGATGTTGACATCTCAAGAGCTCTCGACACTATTGCTGAGGAGATGTCAAACAAGGACGAAAAGACAAAGCTTCCATTCATTATTGAGTACGATAAAGAAGATAACCAGGACGTGAGTGACACTACCGCGATAACGCTTAGGCAGGCAGTCAGGCAGTGGTCTCAACTCCAAGATTTGAACGTGCGTCTTTTTGGCGTGTCTCGTGCTCTCATAAAGTATGGTGACTGCTTTTTCAGAAAAAATTCCGATACCAAGAAGTGGGTCTGGATTGATCCATCCTTAGTGTATGGTATTGAAATAGACCAGCTTGGCAACAAGATAAACTATCATTTGAAGAAGCCCGGCAAGCCACACAGCAGCACCGCCTACGGAACAAAGAACGAGGAAATTGAAATCATACCTGCAGCCGCAATGCTGCACTTCACTATGTCAGATGAAATGGGAGATAGTACCCCATTTGGTCAATCTGTTCTTAGGCCAGTTTTTAGAGTTTACCGACAGCTTTCAATGATTGAAGATGCGGTCATCATCTACAGAATCGTTAGAGCTCCCGAGCGCAGAGTATTCTACGTTGACGTTGGCAACATGCCAGCCCAGCGGGTAAAGCAGTACCTTGAGCAGGTAAAGAATGAAATTCGCCAGAAGAGAGTTCCTGGTATGACCAACAATGGTCAGAAGGACGTCGTTGATGGCCAGTATGATCCCCAGTGCTTGGCTCTTGACACCAGGATTCCCCTTCTTGATGGTCGCACCCTGTCCTTACAGGAGCTTATCGAAGAGTACAAGCTTGGAAAGCAGAATTGGGTATATTCGTGTGACCCGGTAACAGGAGCAATCAAGCCTGGTGAAATATCTTGGGCAGGTGTAACTAGAAAGAACGCAGAGATAGTAAAAATTACTCTTGATAATGGTTCTGTTATCACCTGCACTCCTGATCATAAATTTCCAGTGCAGGGTATTGGTTTTGTTAGGGCTGATGAACTTGATTCAACTATGAGCCTTGTTCCATTAAACAGAAGGTGGAAATCATGTTCTGTTACAAGTGAAGAACCATTTCACCAGGGCTATGAAGAAATTTTTGATGTATCAAAGAAGCAATGGGTAAAAACTCATAAAGTTGTTGCGTCAAGCATTCATCTACAAGAATTTACATATAAGTCTAATGAGAAAAAGGTGGTAGTCCACCATGTAGATTTTAACAAGCTCAATAATTCACCTGACAACCTAGTTATGATGGGGGTGAACGATCATATCCAGTATCACGCAGATTATAACGCACAAAGATTTTCTAACTGGTCAGAACAGCAACAGCAGCGGCAAATATCCTCATTAAATGAAGGAGCAACACGCGCGTGGAAAAATAATGTACAAAAGTCTTTGGACGACCAAGAAAGACGTGTAAAGTCCCGTAGCTTAACTATGCGTGCGAGAGGTATAGCACCTGTAGATTTTTCTATGAAAAATCGTGCTCAAAATATCGCACAGCAACTAACCATCTCCCCGCAGATGGTTGCGCGAGTTATCGATATTCTTAAGGAAAATCATTCACTTTTGAGAAAAGACGCGCTAACCGTTTTTAGTCAAGATGAAATCTTAATGTCACTTTACGCACAGGTTAATGTTCCTTCAAAATCTGGTCGAAGAACTTCGATTTCACATAAATTTTTAAACCGTCTAATTAGGGAAAATGGTTTTTCTGGGTTTACTCACATGCGCAGCTATGCTCAACAACTAAATCATAAAATTGTTAGTATTGAGACTATGTTGCAGAAGCAAGATACAGGGTGCATCTCTATTGGTGAAAAAGTGCACAACTGGCACACTTTTGCACTAGAAAGTGGTGTTTTTGTTAAAAATTCTATACAAGAAGATATGTTTTTCCCGGTCACGGCCACAGGTCGTGGATCGCGTGTTGAAACTCTACCAGGTGGAACCGAGGACTTTGGTACAAATCTATTAAAGTACTTCCGTGACAAACTTTTCAGAGGACTTAGAGTCCCATCCTCTTACATGGTTGGCCAGGATGGTCAAGGTGCACAGTACAATGATGGTAAAGTAGGTATCGCTTACATCGAAGAACTCAGATTTGCCAACTTTATTCGACGACTGCAAGACCGCATGGAAGGTCTGTTCGACGAGCAGTTCAAGATCTATCTTAAGGTCTGTGGGCTGAAGATAGATGATGAGATATTTAGACTTCGTCTTCCTGATCCAGCTAACTTCGCTCTTTACAGACAAGCTGCCCTAGATGCCGATCTTATCAGCTCGTTCAACAACATCTCTGGAGAAAGAACTCTGTCTAAGCGCTTCATTCTGAAACGCTACCTGGGTCTAACCGATGATGAGATCCAGATGAACGAGGTGATGGTGAAGGAAGAGCGCGGTATTCTCGAGAACACAAATATCCCATCTCTGCAGCAGATATACGATCCGGCAGTATATGAGAATAGAGAGCAGCTCTCTGTCGAACCGCCAGGTGGTGGAATTCCAGGTGAAGATGCTCTTGCTGGTGGATTAGGCGGTGAAGAGGATATTGGCGGGTTCTTTGGCGGAACTGGTGGAGGTGCAGAACCACCGTCGATGGGTGGAGAAACACCTCCAGCGCCTACAGAAACACCTCCAGCGCCTACCGGAACACCTCCAGCTGTGTAGTATGCACTACGTCTACAAGATCGTCTTTGAAGACGGTCAGTACTACATCGGCGTACGCAAGCTTCCAGCGGGCACAACCCCCATGGAAGATAGCTACATGGGATCTGGTAAAGCAGTTCGGCGACTTCTCAAAACGCAAATGGCTAAAAAACAAGTTCTTGCGGTTGTTGAAGACAAGCACGATGCGTACAGAATGGAAAGACAGCTTGTTTCCTATGATCTCTTGAAAGACCCGCTATGTCTAAATCTTGTGCTTGGTGGTAGAGGTGGGTACCTAGAAACTGTTCCACTCTGCAAAAGATGGCAACGAGATAAGATGAAGCTGCAAGAAGCTGTTGAAAAGACTGCCAAATGTCGTCGCGGTAAAACAAAGCGGACAGATGAATCTCTTCTATTAATTTCCAAGAAGCTTTCTGGAAGAACAAAGAGCTCTCATTATCATGTGGCGCGTATGGCCCAAAAGCTCAGTGGGAGGACCAAGCACACCCATCCGTATCTTCAGGTTTCAGGTGAAAAAGTTTCAAGAGCTTTAAGAGGTAAGACCAGACCAGACACAGCGAAGAGGATGAGTTCTGACTCAAATCCGTCAAGGAGGAAAGCCTTGCAGGATGCGATTATCCTGCAAGCAGTCTCAGAGATACCGCCTCAACTGTTAATGCAGCGCCATTCAATTGAAAAACAGCGTGAAGTGCTTGAACTTGCAAAGCTCTCAATCCCACGAAAGCAAATTTTTGAGAAAACTGGGGTTCCTGAAAGCACAGTTAACGCGTTTCTTTCAAGGATAGTAAGGTTTGCGAGTGGACAGAGTGGTGCGCCGCAGTGAATTTCTAGTAGATGCGATACGTTTACATTGCCGTTAAACTCTCAACATCAACAGCTTTAACCATAAATAAATGAAAGTTTACTCACTTGGGAGTTAAAAATGCAACTGCTTCAAGAAACACTTACCCCATCTGCCGCTGCCCTTTGCGAGATGCGCCAAGGCCAAAACCTTTACCTAAAGGGAATTATGATGCAGGCAGAGCTCAAGAACGGCAATGGCAGAGTGTACCCACTCGCTGAAATTAGCCGCGCGGTTGAAGAGGCCCAAAATAGAATCAAAGAGGGTTACAGCATAATGGGTGAGCTCAACCACCCCGATACCCTGACGATTAATCTCGACCGCGTTTCGCACATCATCACTGAAGTTACTATGGACGGTAACAACGCGGTTGGAAAGATGAAGCTTCTGAATACACCTTGCGGCAACATCGCCAAGGCGCTTGTTGAGGGTGGAGCAAGAATCGGTGTTTCTAGCCGTGGAACTGGAAACGTAAATGAGAGCGGACATGTTGACGATTTCGCGTTTACGACTGTCGACATCGTTTCCACCCCGTCTGCGCCAAATGCTTATCCTGACGCGGTGATGGAGGCTCTTGGAAACAAGAAAATTATGTCGCTGGCAGAAGCCGTCGTTCACGACAAGAAGGCGCAGCAGTATTTCAAGAAGGAGATCATGGCGCTGCTAGAAGCCATCAAAAAGAGTTGAAAAGAGAAGTCAGTAGTGGCCAAAAATCAAGTTAAGCCAGTATTATGTTCTTAGCGATGAGCTGCGGCATCATAGACAAGTAAGAGGAACTAACGCAGCATTTAGGCCTTACAAAAACTTACGGAAGATGGGTCTACCAGATTCTTTTGGCAAGCAGAACTAAATCTGCTTAATTTAATTTAATTCATTGAAGGAGTCAACACAAATGAGCAGATTTAAACCAAATAAGGATGCTTCACGGGAAAATATTGACACAGTTGTAAAACTCGTTAAAAAGAAGACAGGTCTTGACCTGGAAACAATTACGCCTGAGCAACTAAGTGCAAATGCGAAAAAGATTCGTGATGCTACTGCAGATATAGCTGATGATAATGAAGACCATTTTCACGCAGTGTTTCACATAGTGCATGCATTGGACGATCTTTTAAAATCTCCAAGTAAAGTCAAGGAGTCAACATCTGAATTCCCAAGACTGCAGATGCTAACAGAATCAAAGAAGGACGTTCTTGCAGCTCTTAAGGGTATGACTCCAAAGGAGCGCAAGTATATCTGCGACCGACTGTGCAAGATGGTTGAGGCTGACGAGGCTTAATCTAGTACTTTATAGTTAGCATACGCGTAGAATAGAGAAATTTATTCTACGCGTTTCCGTTTAACGCTGCAGGTAAAGAATACAAGATGAAGCTACTTGAGATAAAACAGAAGTCAGTTGCTGATCTAAACATCAAGTACACAGGCGGTAACTTTGCCTGCTACGACAACAAGCTGACCTCCCTTGAAGGAGCACCATCCCATGTAGGTGGTGGCTTCTATTGTCAAAACAACCAGCTGACCTCCCTTAAAGGGGCACCATCCCACGTAGGTGGTAACTTTGTCTGCCGCAACAACCAGCTGACCTCCCTTGAAGGTGCACCATCCCACGTAGGTGGTCGCTTCTACTGCAACGACAACCAGCTGACATCCCTTGAAGGAGCACCATCCCA
>Ga0209229_10000008_pt1 | contig 71476 bp, 90 predicted proteins | sample SanBayMetagenome_FD_187466 | JGI IMG/M metagenome (GOLD analysis project Ga0209229, IMG submission 187466) | Freshwater and sediment microbial communities from dead zone in Sandusky Bay, Ohio, USA (SPAdes) (version 2) | ecosystem: Environmental > Aquatic > Freshwater > Lentic > Sediment... | reverse complement strand
TCCGGAACTGATGACCGAAGACGATCCGCTGTGGCTGAGTCCGAAAGACAAAGCAACGATCAAGGAACTCTATGACGAGATGGCCGACCCAGACGATCCTGGTGGAGTCAAAAACCTGCGGCAGCGTCAGGCGATCGAACTGGTCAAAGTTCCCTACATCGTTGAACGCGCCAAGGAGATCGTCGAATCCGGCGGCTCGGTCGTCCTCTTCCTGAATTTCCATGAAAGCATCGATCAAGCACACAAACAATTCCCCGAGGCTGAAGTCATCGACGGTCGCGTCTCGGCTGACAAACGACGAGCCATCCAAGACCGCTTCCAACGAAACGAGTTACGGGCCGTCGTTGTTCAAATCGCAGCAGGAGGACAATCCATCGACCTCCATGACCTCGACGGAAGTTATCCGCGAGTTGCTCTTCTTTGCCCCCAGTTCTCCGGCACCGTCGAAGAACAAGCCGTCGGACGGATATGTCGCGTTGGTGCGAAGTCTCGTGCTCTCGCCATTCGCCTCTACGCGGGAGGCACCGTTGAGCAAGCTGCACTGACACTCACCGCGGAAAAACGTGAAAATGTGGCGATCTTAAACCGCGGAGAAAATAATTTGAACGAAAGTAAATGGGGTGATGTCTCTACCTCCATGCCCGGTGGAATAACCCCACAACTTGAAGAAAAAGAGCACAGCGAGCACTCCCCTTCGAGCCTCAAAGAGAAGGCAAAATGCCCCGGTTTCCGGAACGACCAGACCCGCGACAAGAGCGCGGCCAACCGAGGAACCCTCGGCCACCTCGCGGTGGAGAAGGAGAATCTCGATGTCATCCCGCCGGATGACCCGAAGCTGCGGGAAGCGGCCGACCAGTGCCTCAAATACCTAGCATCGCTCCGCAAACAAGTCGGCCCGCACAAGGAGCTTCGGGAGCAAAAATATCACATGCAGGACCAGTTCGGTCACGTCGACCACATCATCCTACACGGCGACAAAGCCGAGTTGATTGATTACAAATTTGCCTTCGGCGAATACGTCGCCGATTCACCACAGTTTTGGGCCTATTGCGTAGGGCTTTGGGATGCTCACCATGAAGTCAGTGAGATAACTGTGCATGTCCTATTACCTTTTAGAGGGGTCATCGACCGCGAGACATATTCTCGGGAAAAAGACTATGACCGCTTGTCAGCGCAAATCACTGCAATCATAGCGGCTGCTCGCAGGGATGACCCCTCTACCTATTTAACCGGATCGCATTGCGCTTGGTGCGCGAAACAGGCGAGTTGCCCGAAGTTGTCGTCACTCGCACTGACGATCGCCGGCAACTACAAGGCCGACGAACTCGCCCTACCGGCCAAATACGATCCGGCCAACATCACCGATCCGAACATGATGGCATTGGCTAAGAAGGCCGCGCCGATTATGAAATCATGGGCGGAGAAGGTCGACAAACGCGCCCTCGAAATGCGGCGCGACGAGGGCATCGAGATTCCAGGGTTTGAGTTGGCCGAGCGTGCGTTGCCTTTCAAAATTACCGACGCACAAAAAGCGTGGGACGTGGTCCGCGACCGGATCAGTCCGGAAGCATTTGCCGCCTGCGCCGAGCTTTCGATCGGCGAACTGGAGAAAGCCATCGCCCGAACCGCACCTCGCGGAGAGATGAAACGGGCCAAAGACAACCTTCGGGACGCATTGGTAGACGCCGATGCGGCCAGGTCTGAGGGAACCTATCAATACCTCAAAAAACAGAAATCATAACTACAACAGATAATATGGGAAAAGTATCGTTTGAAGAGGCCGTCGAGGCCACCATCGTCGAGGAGAGCAACGCTATCGCTGTTCGCCCCGAATCACAGGTCGCCATCATTGGCGAAGCACCGGAAAAAGGAATCTTTGGCGAGTTCGGCAGCGACGACATCAAGCTCCCGCGCCTAAACCTCGTCAACAAAGTCGGGGATCTCTCCAACCTCTTCACGCCCGGAGCGTGGGTGCTCAAGAAAGAGCATCAACTGACCGATGTCGTGAAGGGCGAAGCGGGATCGCTCAAGGTCATCGCCGTTCGTCTGAAGGTCGAATACCAAGAGTCCCTTCCCTACGACCCGAACGTCCGTCCTCGCGTGTTCGCGACGGCCGAACAAGTTCGCCTCAACGGTGGTCGTGTCGCCTACGGCCGCGGAGAGAACATCTTCGCTAAGGTCGGGCACATCGAGTTCCTGATCGAGAAGCCGGAGAAACTCAGCGAGGACGCTTCCTCCGAATTTTTCTACCTCCTCGGTGACAAGGAATACGCCCGTGTGCTCTACACGGCGTCGTCCACCGCTTACGCGGAGACGGCTCAGATCCTCTACTCGGATTACCGCGTCGGGCATCTGAACAAGACCGGCCTGATGGGCGGGTTCTATCTGCTCGGGGCGAAGACTAAGACCGGAGACAAAGGCTCCTGGTGGGTGCCTTCACTCAAGACGGCTGGCGAAGTTCCGGCTGATATCCAAGCGGAAATCAAAAGCCTCATTTAATGGGCTACGACAACCTCCGCCTCCGGACGGCAAAGGATCTTGCTGATTCCGGTTACACCTCGCTCGCGGGTCCATACCGCAGGTCTGAGGAAGCAATGATGGACCGCGTGGTAGCTGATGCTCGCCGCGCCAACAAAATCGTGGCCTTCAGCGGAACAACTTCCGCCGTGGAGGTCTGGCAGAAACAAGCCTGATGAATTTCCCCGGAGTGGGTCTTAGCGGGTCTCATTGCCCGCCCGGCGAGTGCCGGCCTTTCCTCCCCACTCCGGGGACTTCATCCAAATAATTTTTATGAATCCCGAAACCACTAACGAAAACTCAGACAACCAATGGCTCGTCAGCAAAACCGCTGACGCACTCGGCATCACCACCCCAATGGGACGCGCTGCGTTCGCTTACTTTTGCGAGGCTGCTGTTCTCCTCGACACCAAACAACGCGACTACGGAAGCGGAAACATCTCCGCCTTCGGGGAGCGCGGCATCGTTGTTCGAATGAACGACAAGGTCGAACGTCTCAAGACGCTCGTCTGGAACGGCCAGTCGCCGGAGCACGAGAAAGTCTCCGACACTTGGCTAGACATCACGAACTACGGAGTCATCGGACTCCTCTGCCATCGGGGGGAGTGGAAGTGAACGAGTTTTTCGGGACGCTCACCATCCTCATCGCAGGTGTTTTGCTGACCGCGGCCACGATGAATGTCATCGAGCGCCGGAAGATGGAGCGGGAACTGGAAACATGGGACGCGGAACTGGACCGCTGGCACCAAGAGCTTCTCGAACAGCGCCGACGTGAGTTCGAAGCACAAGTCAGGAGCAAAGAAGTATGAACCCGTTTCTCGGATTACTCATTTGCTGGCTCGGCCTCCTTGGGTTCGGGGCATTCATCGGACTCAGCGGAAGGGACTACAAAGGATGAGAACTTACCAAGTCGTCATCGACGAGGACGTTCCACTCGCCGACAAACAACCCGGTGAACAATCCCGCTACCAGCACCCGCTGTCGTGGTTGCTAACGAAGTTGAATGTCGGCGACTCGTTCGTCTACCCCGCATCAACCTGCGAAGACTTCAACGGTCTCCGTTCGATCGCTTCAAGTGCCGGCCGTCGCTCCGGTAAGAAGTTCGCGACCAGGCTCGTTACCGACGGAGAGGGCGTCGATCGCCTCAGATTTTGGAGGACGAAATGAACGCCGGATGGTTTCTCATCGGCATCGCCGTCGGCGTTCTCCTTGGAGGACTAGCAACCTACGGAGCGATCTTCGCTTGGGCGGTTCGCCAAGGAGCCGACGCAATTCGTGACGAGGAGGACCGCAATGCCCTCTGATCCGGATCAGGACTACGACGAGGGGCAGTCGCTCATGGCAGAAGATGCCCGCTACTGGAGCCGCCGCAACGATCCCTACGAGGACTGGTGCGCTGAATGTGACCGCTTCGGAGAAGAATGCCGCTGCGATCCTGACAACTTACATGACGACGAATAACGACTTTTTCATCGGTCGCATCAATTTCGGCCCGCGTGATTCTTTCACGACACTCGGACAACTGATCGACGAAATCGGAGCCCAGGAGGAACTTGTCGATGACCTCTTCCTCTACATCGGCGAGCTCCTCACCAAGATCGAACTTCTCAAGGAGTGCCTGCCACCAGTCACCGAATCCTACGAACTATGACAATGACTTCACTGGGAGACCGCACAAATAAAACACAAAAAACTCCGCTGGGGGGCGGGTTTTGCGCGAAAAAAGCGGTCTCCCAGTGCTCTTCCGTAGCGATCGACTTCGAGAGCTACTACGACACCGACACCTCAGTCACCACGATGGGGGCGTGGCACTATGCCCGCGCCACCGACATCTACCTCGTTTCGATGTATTTTGACGACGGGGGTGCCTACGTCGGCTCGCCCTTCGATGCACCGTGGGACGAATGCGACGGGCTGAACTGGATCATGCACAACGCTGCGTTTGACCTGACGCTCTTCGAGGCGCTCGTCGAGTCCGGCACCGTGCCTCCGGTCAAACCGCGCTTCGTCTTCGATACGGCCGACCTCGCGGCCTACCTGGGATACCCCAGGTCGCTCAAGGAAGCGGCCTCCGAGCTCCTCGGAATCAAGATGAGTAAATCCACCCGAACGAACATGAAAGGGATGATATGGACAAAGGACTCTTGAAAGTATTCACCGCGATCAGCGGATGGCAGACACCGGAGGATTTCGGCCATGAGAACGATGGCTATGTCACCTTCGAACACGATCCGAAAACCAACCGCAAGGCGGCGTTCCTCTGGAAAGAGGACATGTCACACGAGCACCTCCAAGCGATGTGGCTGAGTGACCAGACCTTTGTCAGACATGAATCCTAAAATCAAAAAGCTCATCGATAAAGGCCGGCTGCTCCCGATCTTCGCCAAGTCCGGCGAGGACTTCGCCTTGGTCGGTTACCGCCGCAAGCCCGGTAGCCGGAAGTCGCATCTGCGGCCTTACCTCTTGGCTCAACCTATTCCGATTCCCAAGCCGAGTGCCTAAGTCACCCTACATGACGCCCGACTTCAAAAAAGAAGTCGCCCGCTACGCACTCTACGACGCCAAGGCCACCTTCCTGCTCTGGAAGGAGCACGCACACAAGATGCCCGACCATGAGTGGCGGATTTCCCGCATGACCCGCGAGATGGGAATGCGCGGAGTGCCAGTCAATATGGAGAAGCTCAAGGCCGCGGAAGCCAAGCTCATCGAGGAGAAGCGCCGGACCGAAGCTCTCCTGCCGTGGATCGGCGGCGAGTATCCTCCCCTCTCCCTGCAAGCAATCCGCGACCAGTGCGAGAAGGAGGGCATCCGCTCACCGAAGTCTTTCGCGGAGAAAGATCCCGAGGGCGCGGCATGGGAAGCCGAGTTCGCCGACCAATTCCCGTGGGTCCGCGCCGTGCGCGACTACCGCAAGGCCAATAAACATCTCAAGACGGTGCAGGCGATGATCGCCCGGACGCGGCCGGACGGCCGGATGGGCTACGAACTCAAATACTTCGGTGCCACGACCGGACGGGATAGCGGAGGCGGCGGCTGGAATGCCCAGAATATCCCCAAGGGCGAAGTGGCCGGCGTCGACATCCGCAACCTCATCGAGGCACCGAAGGGCAATACGCTCATCATCTGCGACCTCGCGCAGATCGAAGCACGCTGCCTCCCCTACCTCGCGGGCGACAAGGATCTCCTCAAACTGATCGCCTCCGGTATCGACATCTACGAGGCGCACGCCAGAGCGACGATGGGCTACAACGATCCTCGTCCGCTCAAGGACGTGGACCCGAAGATGCGCTTTCTGGCCAAGGCCCGCGTCCTAGGACTCGGCTACGGTTGCGGTGCGGCCAAGTTCCAACTCGTCGCCAAGATGCTGGCGGGACTCGACATTACCTCACAGGAATCGCAACAAATTGTGCAGTCCTACCGCGAGTCGTCCCCGAAGATCACCGCACTCTGGGCCAAGCTCGATCGTGCGCTCCGCATCGCCACCGACCCGAACGACAGAGAACTGACCATCCCCCTACCCTCCGGACGAGAACTCGTCTACCGCGATGTTCGCCGCGTCACCGGGAGCATTGTCGCCAAGCTCCCGCGGCTCGGGAAGCTCATGGACGTGAAACTCTACGGCGGTCTGCTCGCAGAAAATGCCACGCAGGCGCTTGCCCGCGATGTCTTCATGGACCGCTGCTGCGCCCTAGAAGACGCCGGTTATGAAATCCTCATGCGTATCCACGACGAAGTCGTCGTCCTTGTCGATGAGTATGACGCCGAAGATCACCGCCAAGTGATCGAAGAAATCATGTCGACCCCACCAATTTGGGCTCCGGATCTCCCGCTGGGAGCCGAAGCCATCGTCTCCAAACATTACCGTAAATAATAACTCCACCACCTGATATGTCACCCACACCTGAAGAACTCGGACTCAACCCCTGCCCCACCTCCGGCCAAGGATGCCACACCTGGATGTTCGGCGCGGTTCACGCGCTGGTTGCTAACGCCTACGATGACACCTTCATCGAGCAATGGATCACGCACCACCTCCAGCGCGACCCGCAGCCGATGGAGATCGCCAACACCATCCGCAAGGTGCGGGCGGAAGCTGAAGGTCTCATCGAGCCGCGGCCGAAGGTTTCGCTGAAACGGGAGAAGGATGAAAAGTTTCTACTCTCCTTGACTGCGGAAGGCCCGCTCTCGGTCGAGGATTTCAAAGCTACCTCCCCAATCCCACCGGCCGATATCTCGACCTCCGAGTTCCTCCGCCGCCTTTACGGCGGGAAGCACAACATCATCTTCACAATCCAAGAAAGCCAAGGGAAGTTGGTGTGGCACGACAAGGTTCCGGATCTGGAAGTAGATCGAATAATCGCCAACAACACCGAGGGTGCGTGGATCATGGTCAATCCGGTCGACGGCCAGCTAAAGCCGATCGAACGGCTCGGGAAGAAGTCCCGCCGGGCGGAGGAAAATCTAGTCGCTTACGACTATATTTTAATAGAATCCGACTCGGTCGAACTGGAACTCTGGCTCCGCGTCCTCTCCAAGATCACCCTACCCATCGTCTCGGTCACGACCTCCGGATCGAAGTCGGCTCACGCTCTCGTTCGGATCAACGCCAAGGACCGCGCCGACTACCTCGACAAAGCCTCGGAGATCGCCGACCTCCTCGTCCCACTCGGCGCGGACCCCGCCGCCATGTCGGCCGTGCGACTGACCCGCGTTCCTGGGTGCATCCGCAAAGACACCGGAAAGGCCCAGACCCTCATCTACTTCAACCCGGAGGCTGGAGAGGGGGAGGGACAATCTGCCACCCCCCTTGCCGATAACTGTCAGGATTCGCCAGATAGCAGCAAGCCGTCCACCAAAGCGGAGAAGAGTGGCCAGTTTGACGACATCTACTACGACGGCAAAACCTTCTTTATGAAGGCCGATGACGGGATCTGGCGCTACGAAATGGTCGCGATGCTCAGTTCCGAACTCAAATGCCGCGGATTCAGCGACCGCGCCCCGAAGGGTGCCGCCATGTCGCCGATGGACAAAGCCAAAGCCTTCATTCGCGAGCACCGCCGCGTCGATGGTGCCGGCCCGTCGCTCTACAACAAGAACGAACTCTGGTTCGAAGGCGGGAAGAAATACCTGAACACCGCCAAGAACATCAAACTGGTCAAAGCGGCCGACACCGCCGGGGCTTGGGGTGAAGGGTTCCCGCGCTACGCAGCCATCCTCGACAACGTCTTCACCCACCCCGACTACAAGGACACTTTCCTTTTCTGGTTCAAACGCTTCTACGAGTCCGCGGAACGCGGCAAGCTCGACATGGGGCAAGCCATGATCCTGGTCGGTCCGGTCCACTGCTATAAGACCTTCCTCATCGAACGCCTCCTTGCTCCGGCAATGGGCGGCTACGCGGACCTCTCGTCCGTGGTTTCCGGTGAGGGTAACGGGTTCAATGCCGACCTCTTCCAAAGCCCGCTGGCCATCATCGATGACTCGCGTGCCGCCGAATCCGAGTCCGCGCTGCAACGCTACGCGAGCTACGTGAAGAAGCTGGTCGCCCACGGGAAGCACAAATACCACGAGAAGTATCTCACCCCGATCATGGTGGAATGGCGCGGCCGTGTCGTCATCGCAGCCAACGACGATCCGGTTTCGATCAAAGCGGTCCCCGCCCTCGATATGTCGAATGAGGACAAGATCATCGCCTTGGCTCTCAAGACCTACGAGGACGGCCCCGTCGTCGAGGAGCTCCGCGATGTCGAGACCGAACTGCCGGCCCTACTGGCTTGGATCAAGGAGTGGGAAGTCCCACCGAAATACATCGACGCGGCCAACCGCTACGTGGTCCGTGGACTCATTGCCCAAGAGGTGCGGGACAAGATCGATGCCGGCGGCAAACACGCCGAACTGCGCGACCTTATTAACGCATGGTGGAAGCGGGTCGACGCCAAGATCAACGTCTGGGAAGGCACCGTGGTCGAGTTTCTCCAATCTCTCAACGACACCTTCGACAACACCGCCATCATCCGAGATTGGCCGGTGAGGACTCTCTCGACCCGTCTCAGCCAGCTTGTCTCCCGCCAAGACCCGAACATCGAGATCATCGCGAAACGATGTGGCGCGGCCAAGCTGAACAAATACCGCCTGACCCGGCCGAAGCCGGAGACGGTCGAGGTGGATAACAACCCCTATTGATGGACGCCAAGTGGATCGAGCGGTTTGTCGAACTGGCCGCGCACATCGCGACTTGGTCGAAAGACCCCAGCCTCCAAGTCGGCGCGGTTATTATCCGGCCCGACCGCACAGTGGCCTCCGTGGGCTTTAACGGCCTCCCCAGGGGCGTGGAGGACGACGCAGAGCGTCTGGGTGACCGCGACACCAAACTACGCTACACGGTCCACGCAGAGCTTAACGCGATCCTCGCGGCCAAGGAACCCCTCATTGGCTACTCGATCGTGGTCTACCCGATCCAACCCTGCGCCCAATGCGCCGCCGCCATCATTCAGGCCGGAATCTCCGAGGTGATCTGTCCAAGGATCGCCGGTTCTTCGACATGTTCGCATAACGTGTCGACGGCTCCGACACGTTGGGGTGCCTCCTTCGAGGCTGCATGTGCCATGTTCCATGAAGCGGGAACCGTGGTCCGGTGGGTCTAGGAGTATCGAAGTAGGTATTAACTCAAACGACGCTTGAACTACGGCGCATTTCCTATGCGTCGGTCGTGTTTGCACCCGGTCGCATGAAGCGTGTTTCCCTGTAAAGGGAACAGGGAAGTTCCAGTTCCCACCAAATCCCATAGGAAGTTCCCGCACTTAACTCGATGACCGATAAGGGCTTACGGCCAAACGGGAACTTGGGAACTCGGGTTCGGGGGAAGAGCCCTCCCCGCGGGGAGTATACGTGGCCGCGCTCGCGGGGGGACGGGCGTCCCCTCCTATAATATTTTTCTTTCTATAAAAGATAGGGGGAAGTTCCCAAGTTCCCTTTTGACGTAAGTATAGAGTAAATCAACGACTTAACTGTGGGAACTTCCTAGGGAACTTCTGGGAACTTGGTAGGGATTTCCCTTGAAATCGGGCCTTTAGGGCTGTCCGATGGCTGCTATATACAGGAATCCGACGTTCGCGGCGGCGTAACCTGCGAAGGCAATCGCAAGTCCTACATTACCCTCGCGCCACCAGCCGACCGCGGTGATGAGATAAAGTATTGTCGTTATCAGCAAAGGCCAGAAAGTCATGCGTAGAGATTGAGCCGGCGGTCATCGAGGATCCCGAAAAGCCGCTCTTGGACTCGTTCGAACGTCCGGTATTCCTCCGCGGAATTGTCAGCGTGCTTGATCTGGTTCCGGAGGTAGTCCGCGACCTCGGTCAGCGCCGACTTCCATTCGGAGCCCCGGAGGGCGTCCTGGTGCTCGTGGTTCTCTTCCGGTAGATCGAATTCGAGTGTGGCTTTCATAGTGGTGGACACCGGCAGGCAGCTTACCACCATGTCGCCGCGCTGCCGGCTCCGCAGTTATTATAGCACTTGGCTCGGGACGTGCTTTATTACGCGCCGATGAAAGGAGGTGAATGTGTATGTATCGCTCCAGCGATCTCGGCTTGGTCTACGGACCTTACGGCGGCGTTGGATATTTCGAGCGAGGTGACCGGAAGGCTGTCGTGACTTCTTTCCGGTGGCGGCGTTTTCTGAAGTATCTCTGTTCGCTCCTGTAGCCCTGCCCTGGGGAGTTCCGTCCGACCCGGCTCTCCCCTCCCCTAAAAGTTAATAATTCTAAAAACGGGCAAAAAATTTATTTCCCATCAAATGATAGTTTCATCGCGCGGCGCGGCGGCATCAGAGGGGACCGTGGTGGGTTGGGTGGTGGTCTACGGATTGTGAATCCGTGTGCTCTACACTGTTGTCCAGAGTATTTCGACCCAATTCTGACCAACTCATCTGGCGGCTTTCTACGTTGTAAGTCTCTGTCGCCGATGGGATTGCACCTAAAAGTGCTATGTTCACCATATTCTTATCCTCATCTCTGTCCAATCCTACAGATCTGCGTCCTAGGTCAACTCCAATCTTCACCTTGTCTGCTTTCGCAACTAACTGATCTGGAGGCATTTGCGCTGCATGGTCCATGATTCTCTCTGCAATCTTGAACTCTCCCTCCTTCACCTTTTCCCTTCTGATGTCCCATATTTTCCCTAGGGCTGCATCATCAGTTACTACAGGTCTTAACTTGGTCCATCCTTGGCGGGAGGATCTAACTCTGATTGTTCCCTCTTTAACTCCATAAGCTTCAGCAAGTTCCGCATAAGTTGCTCCGGCTACATAGAGAGCCTTCATACTCTTCCAGTCTTTTTCCAGTGTTCGCATCCGAACATAACCTAGCAGAAAAATAACAGAGTAAAATGCCACTCTCTGCCACTTATCGGTTGAAGCGGACAGGAAAGCAGCATCGGTCTGATGCGACTGTTCGCATCCGAACAAGCAAAATAAAAACACATGAAAAAACCGACAGTCAAAGCAGTCGCCTCTGCCATCGCACAGGCGTTCAAACTCGAAACCGCTTACGCTAACGCACTCGATGCCGCTCGCGCCATCGTCGCCGCGTTCGCCGATGGCATGGACAAGGACGAGCGTCTAGCCGCTGGCAAGGCGCTGCGTGCCGTGCTCACCAACGAGCATAAGATCAGCCGCGTCCGCGCATGGGAGATCCTCAAGCCCTATGGGTTCATCCAGCCGCGCAATCAGGAACGCAGCAAGACAGCGAAACGCAAACAGGAAAGCGAAGCGGTCACGCTCGCCGCGCAGGAGTTAGTCAGCAAGTTGCGCCGCCAATACAAAACCCGCGACAAAGTCGCATCCATCCTCAACCGCGCTTACAACATCAATAAGAAGTAAGCCACGAGGGTCCGTTGTTCGCATCCGAACAAGTGGACAGCGCATCAGTGCAGGGCTTCGGTCCTGCACTGAACCTTGTCCATTGAACCGACAAGCATGTTGCGTGTTCCGCGCAGCATGAACCATGAAAAGTGCAGCATGAAACCTCCTGCCTATTACGAGGATTACTCCTGCTCATCGAGCAACGTCTATCGCCAACTCGCTTGGCAGACTGAACTCGCCGACGACTTGGAAGAGTTGTGCGGTGAATTGCTCACCGAGATCCATTGTTCGTCCTAGGACGAATCAGCATCCGGCGCGGAAACGTCCCATCCGTTCCGCGTCGTCGCTTGTTCGTATCCGAACAAGTCCACTTTCCGCCGCCCTCTGCGGCACAGCACAGAAAGGACCAACATGCCAAAACGCATGAAGAAACAAACGTGCATCAAGTCGATGCACTTCATCAACGAGGCTTACATCGAGCCTCATCAAATCGCGGACCACTACCGTGACAAGGCAGGCGAACTCAAAGCTCTCAAGCGGGAGCAGGAGTTCGGCTTGAAGGTCACCTACGAGGCCGCTCCGGTGTTCATGGGTAATCCGTTCGCTTCGGCGATCCCCATGAACTTCATCACCAACCCCTAGTTGTTCGCATCCGAACAAGAAAGGAACACCATGAAGAACAAAACACGCTGGCTTGCCCCCGAACCGCAGGCCAAGTCCGACGACGTCATCTGGCGTCCTAGGGCGATCAAGCGCCGCCGCAAACTTCGCAAGTTGTATGCGGTTGCCGCTGCGTTGCCCACCTACACGCCGACTGACGGCCACACCATCGGGTTCTACACCGCCGACTAATATGAAACACCGCGACATCGTCGATGAGGTCCTGTTCAAGCTCGCCCTCCTCGCCTTCCTGCTCGTCTGGCTGCTCATCGAGTTGACTAAGTAATAACCCCGTAAGTGTGCAAGCACCGCACCTTCCCTTCGAGGGTGCGGATTCTTGTTCACATCCGAACAAGGTTCCGTTGTCCGCCCGCGAACATCGGTCAACGGATCAATCCACCCGTTCGCACAGTCAAAGAAAGGAATAACACGCCTATGTGTTTAGCAATATACAAACCCGCCGCCACCAAGCCCGACGAGGAGGCATACCGCAACGGTTTCAATTCCAATGAACACGGTGCCGGTTTCGCCGCTGTCGCCAACGGTTGCTTGGTCGTCTCCAAGGGGTTCTTCAAGTTCGACGAGTTCTGGGAAGCGTTCCAGCCCTACGCTGACGCTGACGCACTCATCCACTTCCGCTATGCCACCCACGGCAAGCGCGATGCGGACAACTGCCACCCGTTCCTCGTCGCCGACAACCTCGCCACGATCCATAACGGCATCCTGCCGATATGCACCAAGGACAACGAGGACAAGTCGGACACTTGGCACTTCGTCGAGAAGGTTCTCAAGCCGCTGTATGAACTCGACACCGAGTTCTACCGTCACGATGCGATCTCCTATCTGGGGAGCCTCGCCATCGACGGCAGCAAGTTTGCCTTCCTTCGCTCCGACGGCGACTTCGCCATCTGGAACGACAATGCCGGCGTCTGGGAGGACGATGGTCACTGGTATTCCAACTCGGCATACAAGACCAAGGTAATCCGCTATTCCGGTTACTCGTCTTACAAATACGACGACGATTACTGGGGCGGATACCGCAGTTCGTCTTACGGCGGACGCGGCACACCGGAGCGCGACGACCGCAATCCTAGGGCGTCATCGGAAACCGAATCGTTCCCCGATTACGACCCCGAGGTTCTGCCGCTCGGCGCTTGGGGTCCGGACGTTCCGGTCGATATGGAATGGATCGCCGACGAGTTGCTTCGCTTCGGCTACCTCGAGGCCGACATCGAACGCGGCTTCGCCGACGACCCGTCCGAGATGCACGAACTCCTCATGGAGCACTACGAGGAGATCGATGAGAAGAAAGAGACCGAAATGTTCGGTCTCAACTTCGAGTTCAACGGAGAGCAGTAAGTAATAACTCCGTAACACCACAACCACCCGCCTTGTTCGGAAACGAACAACGCACAACCCACACAAAAACATATGCCTAACACGGTTAGTCAATCCACCTTCACCCTCTATTCGGGTGAACTCATCACGGCAACCTCCGCCGAGGTTGTCGAATTGTTCGACGGCACCTTCGCCTACCTCAACGACGAGAACCTTCGCGAGTTGCATGACGGCGACTGGGCTGTTCGCGATCACCACGAAATCGTCTGCCTGCACGATGGTGATTACGCTCTGGAAGAAGATGCTCACTGGTGCACCGGCACCGACGAGTTCTATCTCTCCGGAGACGGTGAACGCTTCCACGGTGTCTGGTATTCGCACGAATACCTCAACGAGAACGCGAGCTCCTGCGAGAGTTGCGGTGACCAGTATTGGTCCGAGGATCTCGACGGTGACGGCTACTGCACGCACTGCTCGGAGCCGGAAGATGATGACGATGACGGGTATCAGCCCGGTCGTGGCAACAACATCATCTTCCCCTACAGCGACAAGTCCATCGCATCCAAGATGCCCGAGGGCAAAGGTCCGCTGTTCTTCGGCATCGAGTTGGAGGTCGAGGTGAAACGCGGATTCAACATCCAGCCGGAGATCGACAAGATCTACCAGCACTTCACCCACGATTACATCATCCTCAAGCATGACGCTTCGCTCGACAGCGAGCGCGGCTTCGAGATGGTGACCCGACCCGACACCCTCGACGTTCACCAACGCAAGTGGACCGGCTTCATCGAGGACGCTTCCAAGCGTATGACAAGCTGGACCAACGGTAACTGCGGTATGCACGTCCACATGACCCGTGCCGCACTCTCCCAGTTGCAACTGGGCAAGATGCTGGTCTGGGTCAATCACCACAACAACGCCGCGCTGGTCAAGACCATCGCCGGACGCACCTTCGAGCAAATGAACGACTGGTGCAAACGCGAGGGCGGCAAGAAGATCAGCGATGCCAAGAAAGAATACGGCAACGAACGCCACGTTGCACTCAACCTGACCCGCCGCACTGCCGAGCTCCGCATCTTCCGCGGGACGCTCAACCCCGACTCGTTCCGCAAGAACTTGGAGTTCTGCGCGGCACTCATCGGGTTCTGTGCTCCGGCCAACCACGCCATCGGCGACATCGAGACGCCGCAGCCGTTCCTGCGCTACGTCCTCGACAACATCAAGCTGTATCCCCACCTGCACAAATACCTTGTGCGGCGCAGCATCTACACGACAGCGGGCCTCACGGCTGATGCCTGACCCGCTTGTTCGCGTCCGAACAACGCAACCCTAGGAAAGAAAAACAACCATGCCACAACATTATCGTATCATCAGGACTTACCTGCACATTCCGGTCGCCGATCTTGAAAACTCGGACGACATCACCGAGTTGGTTCTCACCGATGTCCAGAACTTCGTTCGCGGAGTTGCTGGCAGCGCCACGAATAACAACGGCACCAGTTACCACCGTTGCCTGATCCAGTGCGACGAGGTCGCAACCGACCGCGCCGCCAGCCATGTCGTCTACACAAACACAGAGTTCGACGGAGCTTCACCGCTCAGTGCGTTCAACTCCGGCACCGTCAAGAGCAAGCCCCGCGAACCGGAGTTCACTCAGTTCAAGTTGCAGACACGCACCTTGTTCGGCTGGGAGGACTACGCCGAGGCCGACGACACCGGCACCGCCACGACCCGCGTGTTCAGTGATGAGTCCGCTGCCGTAGCCCAGCTTGTCGCCATGCCCAACCCGCAAGACTACCGAGTCGTGTTCTCCACGGCACCCCGTCTTGTCCCGCTCGGCAAGTCCAAACCTCAACCCCAACCCGTTTACAGTATGAATTATGAACAAATCTAATCGCTCCACTAATCCGAAAGTCCGTGACGGTCGTCCTAGGATGCTCTATCTGGCGCTCCTGTGCCGCAGCACCGGCTACGAGGACCGTCCCGATTGTTGTCATCTCAATTTACCCGTGCGCTACGCATGGCAAGAGGATGCCAACGATCTCCACATCCAACTCAACACGCCGTTCGGGCGTGACCGTGGCAACATTTGCCCCGAGGTCGATGCCGATTCCGGCGACTACCTCATACCGTCCTCGCCGTGGCTTTTGCGCCATCTCGGCAGGGACTACGAACCGGATATTCTGCCCGCATATAAATGGAACGCAGGATGCGGCGACAAACCCGTCTGCGATGCGGTGCGTGTCTACAGTTTCGAGTGGAGTCCGGTGCCTATTGTTGATTCGGGCGGCGTTGTTGCTCCCCGCTCTTACATCACGCACTTGGAGGACCATTGGAACTCACCAAACCGATGAGCATACTCGACATGATGCTCGGCATCCGTCAGAGCCTCGACGCTCTGTCGAAAAAGAAACCTAGTTTCCGGCGTGGTTGCCTCAACAAGACCAACTTGGGGAGGCACTACGCCATGAAGGCCGAACGCATTGCGCGTAAGCACGGCAAACGCTACGGCGTCTACCGCTGCCCGCACTGCCAAGGCACACACCTGACAACCAAGCTGGAGAAAGCGGGGAAGTATCCTGCGCTGCTCCACGTAACCAAGGAGATAAAAGTATGATTATCCCTACTGAAATCACCAACTTCTCCCGCACCGAAGAGCAACTCGAAGAGTTCATACTCTTCTGCATCGCCGTGGCGGGGAAGAAATCGGATCTCGCAGCGTCGAAGGTCAACGATCTACTGACCTACCTCGGCAACCCGAGTCCGTTCACCGAATTGCGGAAGCACCGCAACCGTATCGGCGACATCATGCGGCACATCGGCCTCGGCCCCTACGAAGATCGCACGATCCCCGCAACTGATGCCGTGCTCGACTTGGATCTGCGCGGCTGCTCGCTGCACGATCTGCTCACGATCCACGGCATCGGCCACAAGACGGCGCGGATGTTTCTGTTGCACAGCAGACCGCATCAGGAATATGTCGTGCTCGACGTTCACATCCTGCGCTGGCTGCGGAAGGTTGCGCGTTTGCGCGGCATCCCGCACGCCACACCGCCCAAGCTATCGCCGCTCTACATGAGCATCGAGGCACGGGCGAAGCGAAAGGTGCGTGAGATGTTCCCCGCCATGACGTTTGCCGAGTTCGACTTGGCAACGTGGACCAAGATGAGCGGGAGGAACTAATGATTCCGATCACGCTCAACATTGCAGGGGAGGAGGTGCGCGTCCTGTTCGACGGCGAACGAGTGACCAGTCCCGACTTCCCCGACCAACCCATCGACTACACCGCACCCTGCGGGATGCACATCACGCAAGAAATGTTGGTGCAAGTCTGCAACAACAAAATAACAAGGAGATAACACCATGACAGCAGAACAATTCCTCAAGAAATACCCCAGCCCCGAATACAACGACAACTGTCTACGGGACATAGCCTGCCCTAAGTGCGGGTATCGTGATCGTTTTCGTATTTCCGCCACTTCGTTCTTCACCATGACGGACAACGGAGAAGACGACCATTCGGACATTGACTACGACAAGTCATCATTCGCCACTTGTGAATCGTGCGGGCACGGAGGATCGATGGCTGAGTTCACTATAGCCGGACTCGACGATCTGTTGGAGGCAAGCCCATGAAGCCTGATCCACACATCCTCGAAGCGGCGGCGCACTTCAACGCGCACCATGACTACAACATCGAAGCGATCTTGGAATTCGTGTCCGCGGCCCTGCGTCACGCGCACCAAGTCCAACTGGCTCGCGTCAAAGCCCAAGACCCACAACTGGAACTTCCCATCGGGGACTAGTCGAAAGACGTAAGTGCCTGATACCCCGCCCTCTGTGCGGCCTTCGGAATTATTTCCTTGCCGCCCCTAGGGCTTAATAATAAACCCCCAACCCCACATCCTAGAAAGGGATACCACCATGACTGAACACTACAACCTGTGCGGATGCGGCAGCAACCTGCCGCGTGAAGCCGAATACGATGCGCGTGGCATCTTCCTCACCTTCGTCTGCGACGATTGCCGCGAGGAGAAGCTCCGCAAATACCGGAAGGACGTCCTCGAAGACGCGGACTACTGGTCCGATGAACCCATCGACGAGGACTACTAGTATGACCATCAACGGCAAACGCACCTTCGCGAAGGAATTCGCCTACGATGGATGTCACAAGATCTACCTGCTCGAACGTGAAAGCGACCGAGACGAATGTCTCGACAGCGGGTATGACATCCTCCCCATCTCGAAACTCAAAGAGACATTCGAGAATAGCTGCGGCCTCCAGTTCATTTCGAACTGGGAGTTAGGCCAAAGTTACGTTGACCAATTTGAAGACGCAGAAATTTCCGGAGAATAATAACTCCACAACCAAGAAAGAAATCAACCACCATGAGTAAACCAACATTCAGCAAACCCATCGACACTCTCAACTACAACGAAGCACTCTCCGCCGTCCGCGCCGCCGGACATAAGGGGATGTGGATCGCCAAGGCGCGAGTGGAAACCCTCAAAGCCTTCCTCAAGGGCGAGATCAACGTCGATGAAGCCAAGGCACAGGCGTTCGGCGCGGCCACCACGGTCGCACCGTTCGCCGCCTTGGAAGAAACCATTACCCGTGCGGCCATCGCCGCCGTGGATGACATGACCAAGCCGCTGGCCGAGGACATCTCGACCCTACGCGACTTGATCGAAGAAACCCGCACCGCCAGCCCCGTAGCCAAGGGACTTGTGGACGGTGCCACCCTCAAGTCGGCTCTCGCTCCGGTGCAGACCCGCATCGAGCGCATCCAGACCGACTACGCCAGCGGCATGGCGGCACTGGCCGACAAGATCAACGCCGCTCTCGCCTCCGGCGGCACCGCTGTGGCCCGCAAGCTGGCCCCGCTCGTCGGCGTCTCGGCTTCGACTTCGTCGGATCCGATCTACGCAGTCTTGGAGGAGTTCGCTCAACCCGCCGCAGCGATCAAGCCGATCTTGGTCAAGGGCGATGCGGGTGCAGGCAAGACCTACTCCGCCCGTCAGTGGCGCTACGATGCCAACTTCGACTACTACGTCGAGGTCGGCGTCTACGAACAGACCGACACCTGCGACCTGCTCGGCAACCCTGATCCTAGGGTGCCGTGGATCGATGGTCCGCTCTCCGAGGCTTACCGTGCCGCCGCCGCAGGCAAGACGGTGCTGCTCGTCATCGACGAGTTCTACCGCGCCCGCCGTGGCACCCGCCAAGTGCTGCTGACTTGCACGTCCAAGGCCGTGCTGCCCTCCGGTGAAGAGGTTTACCGCCTCCGCACCGGCCGCGCTGTCGAGGATCCGGAGACCGGAGTCCACAAGTCCGAGGTCATCGAGGCCCCGTGCCGCAACCTCGCCATCGTCGCCACGACCAACGTCGGGGCGCAGTATGACGTTGATCTCGGCTGTCCCGCCGAGCGTGACCGCTTCATCTCGGTCCACGTCGAGAACACCGAAGCCAAGATCCGTGCGGTCCTGTCTTCCATCGCCAAGGCCAGAGATTTCCAGCCGGACGTGGTCGATCGTTCGCTGGCTTTCTGGCGCACGGCCAAGGTGCTCAAGCAGGACGGCTTCATCGACCTGCTGCCCACCACGCGCATTCTCTCCGAAGCGATGCAATACGCGCACGACGAGTCCGATGTGCGCCGCATGTTGGAAGTGCTCGGCTTGCACGTCTGGGTTGCCACGACCATCGACGGTCAGCCCGAGCCAGAACAAATCAAGCGGGTCCGTAACGCTCTCGATACGGCTTTCCCGCGCAAGTAACCCACAACGAAAGGAAAACTATGAGTTATCAGATAGAAACGAACATGCCCATCCCCAACAACCACAAAGGCAAGGGGAGAGCACCTAAATATCCATGGCGCGAGTTGGCGCTGGGGGAGAGCTTCTTCGTCCCCGCCAGCGACATTCGCCGAGTCGTCTTATCCACTTGTGCAACTTCGGCTGGTCGTAGGCTCAAGCGTAAGTTCATCACCCGCACCGTTGACTCCAACGGTTGCGCCGGAACCCGTGTCTGGAGGGTGTTATGATTTGCACCCTGCATCTCAGGCGGACAGTCGAGGATCATCACCTCGGCTTCCGCACCGGCGGTGTCTTGTCCGAGGCTTACAACCTCGGCTGGCTCCGCAGTGGACACCCGTGCAAGACAGGTTGTTGGCGCTACGACCACACAACCAAGAAGCACGAGATCATGCTCTCCCAAGCGGCCTACCGCACCATCACCAAGGGCGGTCCGGCCGAGGGCAAGCGTGTGCAGGTGCCCGACTTCTACCGCTCGCTCTACGAGCACGAGGCGGCGCACTCGCTTTACACAACCAAGGACTTGGAGGGTCTCGCCAAGAAACTCGGCGAGCACAAGATCCCTTGGCGTTTGCACAACCTCTTCGAGGACGTGCGTATCGAGCGCCAGTGGATCTATTCTCAGCGCAGGGGTAAGCTCTTCCGCTGGACACGATGGATCAAACACCCCGAGCCGATGAAGACCAGCGCTACGGCGTTGCTCTACGCGCTCAAGACCGAAGGCATCCGCCGCAGGGTTCCTAGGACGCTGCACATCTACCACGGGCTTCCGTTCTGGAGAAAGGTCTTTGACTACTATTGCCGCATCACCCGATGCCGCTCCAGTGAGGACTTGATTCCGATTCTTATCGAGTGGCTCAAGGACTTCCCCGCTACGGGCGACGACACCATTGAGGGCGAGGGCGGCGATGGCACTGGCGACCTTGCCGCTTCGATTGCCGAGGCCACAGGCAAGGCACCGTCCAGTGTCAAAGCCAAGGATCCCAAAGGCGATGGCGCGGCACCGTCCGACCGTGAAGGTTCGCCGTCCGATCCAAGCACGGAACCTTCCGGCCATCCGACCCATGCTTACGGCGGAGCATCCGGCGGCGGCGCTGTCGTCACGGCGAGCGACGAGCACGGCCTGTCCATGCAGCTTGCCTCGATGCTCGACGGTGCATTCCGCGGCGGCGAGGACTACATCGCTCCCCGCTCTTCCGTGACCAAGCGCCTCAACGTGCGCGGCCTGCTGCGCGGGGCCTGGAACCGCCCGTTCATCGGCGCGGTCGAGGGTCGTGGCGGCAAGCCGCACATCTCATACTTTGTGGACTGCTCCGGCAGCATGAAGGACGTGAGAGCCAAGGTCGATCGCGAAGGCCGGCGCGGCACGGTGCGCTGCGATACGGCCGGACGCATCCTAGGGCGGGCTTTGAGCATCCTCGCCGGTCGGGGGCGCATCACGGCCACGGCCTACGGTGTGTCGCACGGCGGGTGCCACTACAAGATGGACCTCCCCTGTCGGGAGGACCACTGGCGCATCGGCCGCTTCCTTGGCTGGTCCGGTGCCGAGGGTATCAGCCTTGCGCTGACGCCCGGAGGCAAGCGGTCCGTCTTCGACGAGGTCGCCAAGAGGTCCAAGCTCGCTGTCGTCTACACCGACGGTGAGATCACCGATGAACCGTTTGTCCGCGATTCGTTGCGGGCTCGTGGAGTCTACACGCTCGGGCTTTGCTGCTCCGAACGTGATTACTCGGGCAAGCTGCGGGCAAACTTCGACTACTCACTCAGCCGCGACTCGCTCTTCGGCATGGCCGATGCCTTGGTGCGAACGCTGCGGGCGATTCCGAACCAATGAAACATCCGTTTGAACGAATAATAACTCCACATTGTCAGACTAACCAAATGAACCCTGAACCATGCACCGTGTCCCGTGTCGCCATCAACTTTGATGGGGGCAGGGCGCGGGCCTTGGTTCAGCTACCCAAACGAAAGGAAACCAAAACCATGAACTACCGAGACTTCAATCCCAACGCCTCCTGCCTTCCGGCCGAGGCTTACCCCTACCTCTGGGCGGCACTGTCCACCCCGAGTCAAATCCGCCCGACCCTGTGGTCGCGCTGCCGAGCCGCCTTTGCGCGGCTCTGCGCGGCCCTGCCGGTCATCGTCGCGGCGGCATTCCTGCCGCTGGCCGATCCTCCGACCCAGCAACTCCAGCCCTTGCGGGTCGTCTTCGACGGCACCGCTCCGGCACCGAGGAGTCTGGTCTGGGAGCAACCCGAGGGCATCCGCCCCAAGACGCTGCCCTTGGCCGAAGGTAACCCCTACTGCTTCTGACCATGACCTTACCAGACAAACCTACAGAAGTCGGGGCTCCCGTTGACGCCCCGTTCCGCACAAGGGCTCACAGCCTCATCAACAAAGCCGCCATCCGGCAGTTTGCCTTGGATTGGGCACGGCACACGAGGCATTGGAACCCCGAAAGAGTGGACCAAGCGGTCTATGACGGGGCCAACGCCGTGGTTCGGGCTTATCTCCGGGGGCTAGTCGCCCGACATCCTTCCGTCGGCAAGACTCTGAGGGGTTAGTTGCCCATGAATAATAACTGTGCCACTGTTCCAGATGCGCCGAGTCCGCACCAAACGGGTCAAGATCGACGGCAAGTCATGGACCATCCGGCTACAGCGACCGCCTTCACGGGAGCCCCTCGACGGGCTCTGCGTGAAGGACGATCGAGTCATATACATCCACCCCGAAGCGATCGGACATCGGGGAATCGAGCTTGTCTGCCATGAACTTATCCATGCCCGCCTTTTCGACATTGATGAGGACGCTGTTGAGGAAATCGGAAAGCTGGCCGGAGAAGTGTGCCGCTGGGTGGCCAAGCACAACGACGGTATCCTTGTATGAATAAAGAAAAACTCTGGGCCATTCTGTTGCAACGCGATCCCTCGATGGCGTTCAAACAACACTCACCCGAAGCGGCTCGCCGGCTCTTCGATTTGACATGGAATGTCGCCTACGAGGCGGGTTGCATGGACATGGCCGAGCGCAAACAGGAGATCACCGGCGGGAGTATGGAGGAGGCCGAAGTGGAGGCAGTCAATGCCATCGTGGAAGACATTGAAAAGGCCCTTTCGGCGGTCTTCGGAAGTCAGAAACTTTATGCCACCAAAAAAGCGAACAAGAAGAAAACTGACCAAGGAGGAGAGTGACGGCGACGTTGCTTGGAAGATGAGGTTCATCGAACTCTACGACCGATACACGGATGTCCACGAGGAGATCCGCATCCTCTGCGGCTTTCATTCCATCGGCAGTCACGACGAGGCGTCCGGCATGTGCGGGGCGATGCTCGACCGCTACGACAAGGAGATCAGGGAACTGGTGCGATGTTAGAACCACGCGACATGGCGACGGGTCTGCTCATCGGCTGGGCCGCTTTCGCCACAATCGTCTTCTTCAAATATTTCCTATGAGCCTATACGAAAACATAAACAAACGCCGGAAGGCGGGCACGTCCCGTCCTAAGTCGAAGTCAACCATCGAACCGAAGACCTACGCGAAGATGAAGTCCAAGCGTGGCGGATTCGCAGCGAAGAAGCGGAGGTAATCATGGCTACCTACAAAGGCAAGAAGGTCACGCTCTACAAGCCGCGCAAGATGGCCGGCATCACTCCGGCCGCGAAGAAGAAGTCGGTCTTTGTGCCGGGCAAGAAGGCGGGAACGGCGAAGGTCGTCCACTTCGGGGACTCCTCGATGTCGGACTTTACCAAGCACAAGAACCCGAAACGCCGCGCCAACTTCCGAAGCCGCCACAACTGCGCGGCCAAGAAGGATAAATCCACCGCAGGGTATTGGGCCTGCAAAGATTTATGGTGACCACCGAATACCCGCGCATCGCCCAACTCGGGATGACCGTGATCGAAGATCCGGTGGAGCATGTCACATGGACCGATCTCGATGAAAAGGTGATCGATGGAGGCTTGGACCGTGAAAAGTTCAGCGACTACTTCGGGGTCCAAACGTGCTACGCCCGCGGCCCCTACCCTTGGGACGTGGAAGCCGTGCTCGAACGGATGATGTCCGGACAACTCACCGGAACGCAGCGGCATTGGGACTAATGAGCACCTTCCTTAAGGTCGGCGTGTTCCTCGCGCTATTGGCGATGTTCAACTTCATCTTCTGGGGCGGCATTATCTGGGCGACCCTCGGCGCGTTGCGGTTCTTGGGCGTTCTATGATCCACGAGTTCAAAGCGCCGATCTCCGTTCATACCCCGCTTGGACAGGGCGATGCATTTCTTTTTGTCGATTACGGAATCGTATCGACTGGAACCGGCGTGAATTCGGTCTGGGTCGTCCGGCTGCAACACACCGGAATCGTGAAACATTTCTTCTCCGAAGACATTCGCATTTACGGCAACCCGATGGACGGGCGCGATTGGGATGTGGAGATACCGGAGGATTGGGTGAGATGAATCCCGCCGTCATCACTTGCTACTCGGAGAACATGTCCGAGGTCGCAGCCCTGACCGTGCCGACCCATGCACGGCTCGCTGAAACATGGTCCATGCACCATGAAGCACGCACCGTGCCGCAGGAAGGGTGTCTCTGGGCCAAGGTCGCGATGATCCGTGAATACTTGGAGCGCGGTCACCGCTTGGTCTGTTGGCTCGATGCCGATGCCGCGGTAACCAATCCGGCCAAGTGCGAACCCAGATCCTCGTCGCTCGCTTTGACTTGTGATGTCCACGGTCCCAATGCCGGGGTCATGTTCATCGCCAATAGCCTCCTCACCCGCCAGTTCTTCTTTGCCCTTTCCGGCTACGGCCGGCAGTTGGTTGCCAACCTAATCAACCCCGAGCAAACAGCGATCCGTTGGCTGACCTCGCATCCACCGTATGACCGCCTCCTCGACATCCGCGCCCAACGCACCATGAATTCCTATTGGCCGGGGGCTTACGAATACCCTGGAGCCGAAGAAGCTCACTGGCAGAAAGGGGATCTCATCCTCCATCTGCCCGCCCTCGAAAACGAGCGCCGCTTGGAGATCCTCAAGCAAGTATTATGAGTGAAACAAGCAAACACCGCGATTGGTTCCTGCCGTATACGCAGGGCTACGGCATCGACTTGGGCTATGGCGGCGACCCGCTCGTGCCACATGCCATCTGTTTCGACATGACCCAGCCCTACACCTCGGTCGGCTCGGCCCCGCAGCACTTGGGGGGTGACGCCCGCAAGCTGCCTTTCAAGCCCAGCACCCTCGACTGGGTCTACGCCTCGCACCTGATCGAAGACTTCACCTACGCCGACCAGATCATCGCGGTCAAAGAATGGCTCCGCGTTCTCAAGCCGGGCGGGCGTTTGCTTATCTTGGCCCCCGACCAGCAGCGTTTCGAGGCCCACTGCGCGGCCACCGGACAAGGACTCAACGCCGCCCATAAAGAAGCCGACTACTCACTCAAGACCTTCAAGAAGCGCGTGCTGAAGACCGGCAACATCCGCGCCAAGGTCTTGGCCGAGGAAGACTTCGCCGACTACTCGTGGGCGATTGTCTTGGAGAAAGATTTATGAACGAAGAAACCACACAGCCCATCGATGCCCCCATCCACAGCCACAGCCTGAAAGCTGTCGCCACTTACCTCGGCAAGAAACACGAGGCCGCTGAGAAGGAAGGTATGTCCGAAGGAGACGCCCTACTTGAGCAAGTCTTCTTTCAGCAGACGCTTCTTCTTAACGCGATCAATTCCTCGGTCACCCTTTCCAATCAGGTCAATCGCGCTCTCCAGCGGGAGGTCGCGAAGATGAAGGGGGAAGAGCTTCCGGAGGAACCAGCGGAAGAGTCCAAGATAATTATTCCGAACCGTTTCCATTGAGCCAGCACCAGGATGGGAATTTATATCCTTCACTGACTCCTTGCGCCACATCAAGCGGGAGCCAGATCTTCGCCTTGATCGAACAGCCGCACACACCGCACTGATTAAGCCGTCCAGCGTGTGCCGTGTTCCGCGCACCGATCAGCTTGAAGAGCCAATCGGCTAACCCCTTGCACCGCCAGCATCCGCCAACGGTCGTGTTGAGGGGACATGCGGCACAGATCGCGGCACGGCGTTCGGCTTCGGCTTGATCGACGAGCCCACGGGAGCCGAGTGCCGAGATGGCCGCTTGGATGAACCGCTTCACGTCCTCCATTGTGAAGTGCGACTTGAGAGCGTAGTCCCCGTCGATGACGTGGGTGCAGTCGGCGCTGCCGGCCGGAAGCTGGGCACAGACGAAGTCTTCTATGTCCGCCCTAGGATCCCCTAGGGTCAGCCCATTGGCTTTGCGATGCTCGGTTACTTTCTGAACAACCGCACGCAGGGTCGAGGCCGAGAACTCGAAGCCCGTCTCGGGCTGGATGTAGCGCCAACCCCCCGGAGGCATGACGCTCGGGTCTTTCACTATCATAATGTTATTGCAGGACTTCTCGCTGCGGGACCATGTCGCGAGCCTGTTCGTAGGCGTTGATCCGGTCGTTGAGACCGCGGCGGCGGACGCTATCGACCATTTCTTTGCTGGCTTGGTAGGGCGTGAAGATGCCGGTGGTTACTTCTTTGATACTCTCCTTACCCATGCCGGCCTCTTTCATCTTCCGGCGGGTCGAGTCCACGGTCATGCCGCCCAGCCCTAGGGCCGCTTTGTAGTCTTTCCGCATCTGCGAGACCAGGGAGAGGTGAGCTTCATTGGCCCGGTCATAGGACGACACAATCCCAGCGGGGGAGCGGGTTCCCTCACTGGTGAACTCTCTTGTGAATAAGGTCGAGGCGTCCCGCTGACCGCGGAGGAAACGGTTGACCGAGAACCCTAGGGCCTGATTGACGTCCACTTGGCTGATGCGCTGTCCTAGGAACATGCTGGCCAGTTCATTGGGTAGGCTGTAAGCCCGCCCTGTGTCTCCCTGCCAGCCGAGCGCCGCGGCTCCGATACGTCCGAGGCTTCGTCCGGTGCCGGGCATAAACGGTTGAATGAAGATGTGGTTGGCCACAGCCATACCTTTGCGGGCGGCGGTGTCCTGCGGGTTCCAGACTTGGCGTCCGGCCTCGTCGCGGTTGCGGGCCACGTCGGCGATAGCTCCGGCGAAGATCTGCTCGCTAGTAAACGGGTTGAGTATTTCACCGACCGCGCTGATGACTGACCCGCTGATCCGTTCGGTGGCGGTGGCGTCATCGTCGGTAAGGGAACGCCAGAAGGCTTTGAGCGGCTTTTTGAAATACTCGTGCGGGTCGAGGAAAGACATGTCGATGAAGCTGATCTTCCCGTTTTCGTTACCGAGCATGACCAACTGGTTGTTCTTCTGCCAGTCGGGCAGGAAGCGGCGCAGGTTTTCTTCATCTTCGCCGTCGTTCCCGAACATAGCCGCGATACCAGCGCCGACCGCCGAGGGCAGCAATGCTGCCGCGGTAAGACCGCGGATGCGCCCCCAACCGATCGCTTCGAGGTCTTGGTTGCCGCTGGCCCGCCCGTCGCGAATCTCCTGCCGTGCGAGGTTGAAAGTGTTGATCGTCGTGCGGATGACTTCGGTGGTGAAGGTGATGAACGGCGCGATGAACACGCCCGGACCGCGCTTGAGATCTTGCACGATCTGCGGAGCCAGCGAGTAGGTCCAGTGAATGTCGCGGGAAATCTGCGCGGCCTTGCGGTCGAGGTCGGTGATGCCCAGTTCGGCGTCGACGTTTTGCTTGTCGAGCTCGGGCATGGCTTTGGCGTATTTGGCCCGCTCCGAGAAGAAGATCATCGCCTTGAAGATGTTGTCGCCAGCCGCATAGGTATCCTGCGCCAGCTTGGCAATCTGCATGGCGGGGCGTCCGATGATCTGGTTGAACTTGTTGTCGAACTGCCCGTCGGTCGCCGCTTTGCTCAAGCCGACCAAGTCGTCGATCAGGTTGGTGGTGATCGACTCGCCGAAGACCCCGAGCCGAATGAGCTTGTCGATCTCGTTGCGCCAGAATTTGCGGTCCTGTTTCCCGTAGCTCTTGAAAACATCGGCGATGGCGGCGCGGTGCGCGAAGGCCAGATTTTTGCGCCATTCGGGATTGGCGATGTCGCCCAGTCCCAAATTCCCTGTCGCCAGCAGCTTGAGAAAGTTGCCCAAGTAGTTGCGGACCTGTGCCGCGTAGGAACCGACCGTCTGCATACCCATCGTGATGCCTGTGGCTTTGGTCAAGTAGCGCATCAAGTAGTTGTGCGATTCCAGCGTGTCGGGAGAGAAGACCGTCTCCAAACCGCGGAGGAACTCGGGCATGGCATACATGCCAGCCAGCGGTTCGAGAGAGCGGTTCTTCTCGCTCGCGATGCGCTGGAACCCAACCGGCTTTTCGGTGTTTGAGTTGGGATCCCAGAGCCAGCCTTCCTTGAGACCTTCGGCGCGGAGCTCCTTGAGGAACTGGTGGTTGGAGACTAATGAGGCCAGCTTGAGGACGGACTTGGCGTAGTTGATCGTCGGATCGTCGTAACGCCCCCACAGAGCTTGAATCTCAGGGGCAATGTTTTTGCGGTTGTAGAGGATCGAAAGATTCTTTTGTCCGGGGATGCGTCCGGAAAGGATGCCGATCGACGGCGCGTCGAGCCCGACCGACAAGTAGCTTTCCAAAGCTGTTTCCACATCGTCATCGATGACGACCTCACCGGCTCGCCGCAAAGCCTCCTCCTTGGAGATCGGGCTTCCGCTTTCCTGCGCGATGGAAAAGAGTTCGCTCGCCTTGTCTTTGACCAGTTGGTTTTTGATATAGCGGCGGGCCGCGGCGATGACCGGAGCGTTCTTCTTCACTTTGTCCGCCCACTTCGGATCGTCGAAGATTGCGTAACTGCGGTTGAGATAAATTCCTAGGGCTTCGTCGACCGTGATCTTGAGGTCGCCGTGGACAATGCCTTCCTTCGGAAGTTTCTTGGAAAGCGATTCGATGTGCGCCGACATCTCGGCGATGGTGCTGGCCACGTTTTCCGGAAGCTCTTTGAGGGCCAGACGTTGCTTGGCACGGAAAGCGTTGCGGTTGGCGCGGAGATACTCGTCACGCAGTTCGCCTGCGGGATCGGTCGTGTAAGTCTCGCCGTCTTCTCCGGTGAAAGTCGTCCGGCCACCGGAAAGAGATTCGATTTCCCTGATCTGATCGGTGGTCAGCGGGTTCTCCAGGTTTCCTAGGGCGGTGTTGAGAAGGTCTGAGGAGAACTCCTGGCCTTGCTTCTTCAACTCGGAAAGCTGCTTCTTGAGGATGTCCGCCAAATCGTCAACCCGGCTGGCCTCGGCCTTGATCGCCGCCCGGCTCTTGAGCCACATATCCCCTGCCCTAGGATCGAGATACTCGAAGACTGAACGCAGGATACCCTTCATCGTGTAGGTGCCGCCGGTGTAGGTCTTTTTGGTCACCGGCTCGATGACTCTTGGACGGAAGGCTTCGATGCGGGATTCGCTAGGCGGCACATCAACAAAATCGGGCGCGTTTTCATTGACGGGTGCAGCACCGGCCGTGGCGTCAGGATCTATCTGCGTTGCGGCGGGCATAACAGAAATCATGCGGCCTTCTTCTGGCGAGTAGACGCTTCTTCCCACGGGAAGGGCGGGGTCGGTTTCGACCTCGATGTCGCCTTTCTTGACGAGATCTTGGAAATCTTTTTGTGAGTATTCCTGCTGGTCGTTCCACTGCGCCGATCGCGAACCTGAATCGAAAGTGATTGCTGGCAGGGTGAAGACTTTGTCGCCTACGACCCGCGTCACGAAATGCACGGACTGACTTACCTCTCCGGACCGGGTTTCTTTCAGTGAACCATCCTTGGCCCGTGACCGTTTGTAGATGCGGGTTCCGGCTTGGACATCACCTTTCGAAGTTTTGAACTGCCCGCGGTTTTCCTCGGGGATCGAATCCAAAAGTTTTTTGGCGCGGGCTTTGGGTGTCAGCGGGGTTACGCCGAGAGTCCCGCGGTCTCTGCGTTGTGGAGGCGGCGCGGGCGTCGGAGGAGCTTGGCTTTTTCCGGGCGGTGTTTGCGTCGGCGGCTTCCTAGGAGGCTTGCCGCCCGGAGGCGGAGGCGGCGGATCGGTGTCGTCGTCCTCTTTCTTGGGTTCGGCCTTGGCCTGTTTTTGCTTCTGCTTTGGGACGGGAGGCTTTCCTGCATCGCGGATCGCTTTCTCCAGAATCGTGTTCCGGTAAACGGCACGCGGGTCGAGGAACTGGAATCCGTTGGCCTGCGCCCACTGCACGAATTCGTTTTCGGACATGACTTCGACGGCGCGACTGACTACATCCGGATCGAACGCCGACACCTCCGGATCGTCTTCACGGCCCTCCATACCCATCGCGCGGAGCACCCGCTGGCGGGCCAGACGAAGCTGCTCTTCCTCGTCGATCTCGGTGTCCTCTTCGGTCGCCCCCTCTTCTTGGGCTGGGGCTTCTGGTTCGGTTTCCTTACGGAACTCGGAGAGCAAGCGGTTTCGCTCTTCGGCGGTTCCGGCCAGATTGCGGCGGTCGAGCTCGCGCTCGATGAAAGCGTTGACCTCGGCTTGGGTCTGCATCTCGGCGGCAAGCTCGGAGCGCATCACCTCGGGCATGGTGAAGGACGTGTCGTCCATTTCTGCCCCGTTGCTGGCGTAGACCAAAGTCCAACTGTCCTTGAAAGCCCGCGCCAGCGGCGAGTTCGGGTCGGCTTTGACTCCAGAGATCAATTCAACCAGGGCGTCCCAGGCTTTGCGGATGGCTCCTAGGAGCGTGGTCGGCTTGCCCCCGGCTTTGCCGCGACCCAGGTTCACCAGGAGATCGGCCACGTCGGGCCGGCTGATGATGTCGTTGGCGAATTCCCGGTCGCTGGTCAGGGCATCGAGAGCGCGAGCGTTGTCGATTCCTAGGGCGTCAAGCTGCTCCGGCGTGATGGTCTCAGCCAACTGGTAAATCTGTTGTGACGCCGAATCGATCTCGGCCTCTGACGGGTTGGACGGCAAGTCGATGTCGAGGCGGCGGGCGGCTTCGATCACCGCAGCACGGCGTTCGGCCCGCAGCCGCTCCAGCGCGGCACGCTCGGTCGGATTGAGCTCGATCAGACCGTCGATCTTGGCGTCGAGCACCACATGGTTGAACTCATGGAGAACGGTCCCAACCGGACTGCCGTTAGGGTGCGGCGCATCGAGGTTGATGTAGAGAGCGTAAGCGCCTGTATCGAAGACGGCGTCATCCCCTAGGGCCGTCTGCTGCCGGGTGGCACGTCCGGCAAACTTGGCGGCACGCGACATCTGGATATCCCGGATGGCTGTGGCCCGCGCCCGACCCTCGGGATTGGTGTCCGGTGTGCCGCTGTGCGTGACTTTTCCAGCCGAAGTCGAAACCGTGTAGACGCCGTCCTTGAGCCGGATCTTCGACTTGATCTCCTTCTCGGTGATCGGGTCGCTGTTGAAATTGCGCCCGAAAGCGCCGACTTGCAGGGCGACCCCGTCGATGTCGAGGCCGCGGCCTTGGAGCTTGAGGAACTCCTTGGCCAGCATCCGCAGGTTGGCGGGCTGCTGATTGTCGGCCGCAACGGCTTTGAAAAACTCGGAAGGATTGCCGAACGCCCGCGCCCGCAGGGCGAGACCGATATTCTGCCGCAGGCGATCGACACGCTGCTTGTTCGCCATGTAGTCCGCATTTTCCTTGGCAGCGGCAGTAAGAAGCTGCTCGCCTGTCTGGGTGAACCGTTCGGCCATCGGCACGGGGCTTTGCCCGATGGCATTGCGTCCCGCCAACGTGGCCGTTTGATCGGCCGTGGTCATCAAGGCGACGTAGGCCCGGCGGATTTCTTCGTCCGGGATCGCCGCCAGTTCGGCGTCGGTTAGACCGGCACTTCGTCCGGCGAGTCCGACGAGTCGTCGGGTAGCTGCTCGGGAGAGAGTTCGGATCGTTCGGGGTTGAGAAGCGACTCGAATGCCAGGTCCTCGAACGCCTCCAGCGGCTCCGTCTCGAACAGTTCCGGGTCCGCTTGCAGCAGTTCCCCCAGCGCCAACTGGTCCCCCGACCCCATCCTGTCGAGCAGATCCTTCGGGACGCGACTCGCCAGTTCCGGCCATGAGTTGTTCAGCAGATAGGCCGCGAGTAATGGGGCCACTATCGGGTCGAGGGGCGACTCCCCGTTGGGTCCTAGGATCTCCTGCGACTCCCGGTTGGGCGACGGTGAGGGGTTGCGTTGAGGCTCCGACTGCGCGGGCCGCTGGTTGGGCTGTTCTGCGTCCATATTGGTTAGGATCTATAAGGTAATCCAGAATGCGGATAAATCTTGCGCGATCTCCCGCGGGGAAGTTTTTACGGGCCGACCAGCGGCGCAACGTCTTCGGGCTGAGTTTGCCCGTCTCGGTCATTTCGAGGAAGGCGCGGTAGAATTGGTTCGCTTTGCCTTGGGTCACGGCACGTTTGCCGCTCTCGGTCAGTCCGAAGCCGCGGAAGAGAAGCGCACGGGCTCCGTTTCCAAACACGTTGTCGAGGTCCTCGACCCTGCGCCAGTATTCGCGGCGGGCGAAGTTTGGCGCGTCCATGCCGAAGCGGTCGGGGCGGTTGGTCTCTTCGAGGAGCTCCTGCTGACTTTGCGCGGGCGCGGGCTCGCCTTGCGGCATCGACTCGGCACGACCCAGCCTTTGCTGGGATTCAAGGCTGCGAGCCGCGGAACGCACGGCATCGACTACGGTGAAAAACGGGTTCTTCTTGAGCAAGTCACCGAAGACTTTCGGAATGTTTTCGAGGTAGTCGTATTCGGCGCGGATCTGCGCGGTCGGGACGGTCAGAACTCGTCGGGCCGGAACACGTTTGGCCGCGATGCTCTTACCGCTTTTCGAGGTTTTTTCCCTTGGGAAAACATCACGGGCAGGCTCGTCACGGTAGCGGGATTGGTCATTCTCCAGTTTTTTGATGACCCTCGCTTTGGCTTCTTTGAAATCTTTTTCGAGGTTGGCCTGCGTCTCGTTGAGGAGGTTAGTGCGGACCAAGTCTTTCTTGGCTTGCGGGATAGCACCGCTTTCGACGAGAGCTTCCATCCGCTCGAAAACGGATTTGGCATCCGGCACCCCCGATACACCGCCACGCTCCACCACGTTCTCGATGTCGCGCATAAGGCGCTGCGCCTGCCCCGCACCGGGAGCCACGCTGCGTTCCGTGCGCCGCATCCCGCGACGGGCTTCGGCGATGAGCCGCCGCGCTTTGTCGATCGGTGTTTTTCTGTCGAGAATGGTTGCCGCGTCTTGGATTCCCGCTTCACGGGCTTCGGCCAGCAGTTGTTGGATCTGGTCGGAACGCCCGCGAGTGCCACCATAAATCTTTGTCTCTTCGGCCTGCACCCGTTTGTCGGCCCGCTCGGCGCGGATCTCGTCGAGGGCTTCAAGGTAAAGACGCATGATGTTGCCGCGATCACGGACGGAAAGGTTTTGGATCGGTCGTCCGCCTTTTTTCTTGGCGCGTTCGATGGCCATACGGATGTCGCGCAGCCGCGTGTTCTTGGCTCGGACCAAAGCCAGATCGAGGATGTCGGCCCGTGCGGTGCCGGGAGTCCTTGTCGGGACTTGCCTCGAAGCATTGACATAGTTGTCGACGTCGGTGAGGAGCTTCTCCACCACATTGCGGGCGTCCGGATCAAGCGAAGCAAGGAACTCGACGCTCTTATCGAACTCGGTCAGCGCAGTTATTACTTCGTCGCGGGTCAGATTTTCCGCAGCCAGTGTTTCGTCGATCGCCCGGTCTAATTGGGCTTTGTTCGGTTCGCGGCCACCGGACAACTCGATTGCCCGAAGACGAGCTTCGGAAGTGGCGACAAATTCATAGCGACCGCTTTGCGTGCGCTGGGCAAACTCTCGCAGTTTGCCGATGCCGACATCCGGGCGTTCGACAATGGCAGTGCCGAGATCGGCCAGTTCTTTTTCCACCTGCTCGCGGGTCTTGCCCGCCTCGCGAAGCTGCGCGTCGGTCATGCGCGACTGTTGCAGCAGGCGGGTCAGGGAAGTCTGCGAAGTGCCCTGCGCGGTTTCGCTTTGCTCGCGGCGACGTAGGTCGAAACGATAAATGTCCTTGAGAATTCCCAACCCCCGCTGGGTCCCGGCGACTTGTGAAGGGCGGTAATCCGTCTCACCGGTTTCTTTGAGTTGCTGACGCGCCCGGCTTTCCGCTTCAGGCGACAGCGGATCGAGCGCCGCGGAGATGCTGAAGTCCAAAGGATTCTTACCCTGGCGTGCAATGTTTCCGCGCCAGCGGACGGCGGTAACCCGGAACCTCCTAGGGCGTGTCCGCGTAACGGTGCTTCGTCCACTCTTCGAAGGCTCTTGGTAAGTCGCCCGGCGCGTGTCGGGAATCTGCTCCAACTCGAATGTCCGCAGCGGATCGCGCAGCATACGCTCGACCTCGAAGCCGCCCTCGACTTCGACCACCAAACCGCGGTCCATCTGCCTCAGAGTGTTGAGAGCCAATCCGTCGAGGGTGTTTTTGTAAGTCCCCATCTCACGGCCATAACGCTCGGCCGCAGCAGCACGATCTTCGCCCTGCCGTTGCTTGCGCGGGATCTGGGGCATTTCGACTTTCTCCGGACGACCGGCTGTCCCCTCTTCACCCATCCAACGCAAACCAAAGATGCCGTAAGATTGCCCGACCTTTTCCGGTGAGCCGTCCCGCTTGTTACGCCAACGGATGCCGATGCCGGGGTTGTTGCCGGTAGCCACGCCGTCGCGGAAGAACGACCGTGTCGGGAAGCCGGGGCCTTCGTAAATCGTTCCTAGGGCCGCGGCCAACTCCTGCCCGGAAGGATTTCCACCCAAGGCGGCAACGATGTCATTGATTTGATCGTCGATCGGATTGGCTGGGCGGCTCGTCGGAAGCCCGCGGAAGGTGACCAGATTAAATTCCGACGGCTTCAACTCGATCATGTTGGCCGTGCGCTCGGCGACAAATTCTTTGCGCGGCGAAGCTCCTTGGAATTCCACTCCGGGTTCCAACTGCTCTCGCGATCCGCCTTTGGGCGGCACTTCACTGGTCCGCTGGTCGGCACGGCGCACGGGGCGGAGTTGGAAGAGAGCGTTGCCGTTGGAAAGACGGCGCAGGAAGAAAGCATCTTCGAACCGTTGACCGTCGTTCCGTCCGAGTGTCGTGCGTCCTTCAGGATTGAACCGGATCACCGAAACCGGGGTGCCGGGGTCCAGAGAATTGATGAAGGCTTCGGACTCGCCCCGATCGCGCTGCTGGGCTTCGTCGATCTGCTCTTGTTCGGCGTCGACCGAAGATTCGTCGTCGGAAACATCCAGACCCGGCTTGGCACGACGGGCCAGCAATTCAGCTTTGAGGGTTTCCTGACGCTGGCGCTGCTCGTCGGTAAGCTGGGCTTCGGCATCGAGCGCCAGACGGCCAAGCTGGTCTTTGGAGACCACTTCGCGGCGGGCCACGATCCTCGGACCAATCGACAAACCGCCACGCGCGGTTTCTATCTCCCCGACATTTTCCGGCTGGGTCCGCTCTGGCTGGGTCAGTCCGGACTTCTCCGACCACCACGGCGCGAGGTTGGTCCGCGCTTTCCCTTCCGGAGCACCAAGCACGTTCTCCGGATCGAACACGTCGATCTCGGCATTGCCGTCGGCGTCATAGCCGCGAACGATGGCTTTGAGTTGCGTGTCACCGTCGAAAGGTTTGAAGAGGACCGGAGTGTTGGCCGAGAACGGCGTCAGTTCGGTTTCCTCACCCTCTTCTTCCTGCTGCTCGTCTTCAGTAAAGTCTTCGATGCCTTCGACGTTCTCGCCGCGAAGGGCCGAGAGCCGGGCACGGGCTGCTTGCGACAGGGCTTGGCCGCTCGAAGTGCGCTCCGGGACCAAGTAAACGCGGGTGCCGTCAGCGAGATTCGTTGTGTTGGGAAAGTTCTCAGGAGGATTGACCACGGCCCATTGGTCGATGGCTTCGCTGTAGCGCATCGGAAGTCCGCCGACCGTGATCGTTTCGGACCAATCACCAGGGAGTTCGCTGGGCGCGGGTTGTTCCTGCTCCTGGTTTTCCTGGGTTCCTTTGTCTCGGATCTTTTGCGCCGTCTTAGGAGCCAGGGCTTCCAGGACTCCGCCAGGACCTCCTAGGGCACCGCCGACTGTGAAGCCGGCGGCTGCGGCAATAGCCCGTTCCCGGCTGGCTCCCGGTGCAGCTAGCCGCTCGCCAATCGTCTGATCCGGGTCAGCGGCACCGACCGCTGCTTGTTCAATGCCAGTTTGAGCGCCCTCAACTCCACCCTCCACCGCGCCACCGGTCAACGCGCCAAGGCCCGCGCTGCGTGCGACACCACCCACGGTCCTAGGTTTCGCCGGAAGACTGATACCCGGCTTGGCTTCCACGCCGCGGGAGAATGGTTTGAGGAACTTGCTGGCTAGAAAAACTTCACCCAACGTGTCGAGTGCCGCACCGCCAGCCGAGAATGCCGCTGCTGTGCCGGGGTCGCGTAGTCCGGTTTCTTCCTCGATCTGCCCGTAGGTCCCGCCGGAGATCATGCCGAAGTTGGTGAGGTAAGCACCGGTAATGGCACCGCCTTTGGAGAATCCTTTTTCCGAGACCGGAATTGAAGCGACTCGCAAAGCGTTCTCAGTGACTTCGTCGCGGACCGCTTTCTCTGCTGCTTCTTTAGTCAGCCCGGCCGCTGTGCGTTTGCCGATCTCGTTGGCGATGACGCGGTTGGCGATCGAACGCCCCACCCCGTAGCCGATGCCCGCGCCGAGGACGGAAGACATCAGTTGGTAGGTCTGCTCACCCAGAAGACCAGCGGCGTAAAGACCGGCATCACCAATGCCGTCGATCTGCTCGAAGGGATCGGTGATAAAGGCTTCGCTTTCGGCCGCTTCTTCCATCGCCGAGCGATATTGTTCCAATCCCCAGTCGGCTCCGGCTTCGATTCCTAGGGCATCTGAGACCAGGCCAATGAACCCTCCAGCCAATCCCTGAAGCTGCTTGCCGCCCCGGCGCAGACCGATGCCGTATTCTTCACCCGCCGAAGGGCGGAACCGAGCCAAACCGACGCCTTCACCGGGGAGCTCATCGTCGTTCTCTTGAAGCCCCTCGATATTAGTAGGGTCGGAATAAAATTCGTCCATCGCCTGACGGCGACGTTCGGCCCGCTCGGTTTCGTCCGGCGGCATCTCCACCGGCTCTTGCGGCATGTCCGCGAAGTCTTGAGCTTCCGCTTCAGGGTCCGAGGCCAGATCCAACGTGGCCGGTTCGTCAAAGCTCTCCCGCCGGGACCGGAAGGTATCCAGCAACTCCAGCGGCTCGTCCTCGGTCAGCAGATTGATCGTATCCCGAATTGCCATCCGTTAATATAGCGCAGAACGCTTATCTTGCGCTGTTATTACCTATTGCTCCCGTTTCTTGTAGATTCGAGATCCCTGCCACCAAGGGCCAGGTTCTCTGCCATCATATTTCCAGCCGTAAATGGCGTTTACGGCGTCACCCAACATGTTAGCGGCTCCCGCGCCTTGACGACGCGATTCCGGCTCTTCAGAAGGTTGATAATATCCTTCTTTCTCTAAGATTGCCCGCTCTAGATTATTCAACTTAGGCGCTTCATCAGGATCTTCGGCTCGCCTCGCCAAACGCTCTACGATTTTTCTTTTTTGAGAAGTAGGCTCTCTTTCCTCCGCATACCAATTTCCGTTTACTTTAAGAAGGGTGAATTTACCTTCAGGCTTACCGTCCGGAACAGGCCACGTTTCGTCTAGATATTTTCGACTATCTTTAGAAAAAGGATCGGCCCCGAGTTTTACAATCTTAGGTGGTTTGCCGTCATACCTCCAACTGAAGTTTTTGGCGAACTCATCGCGGATTTCTGGATCAGAAGACTCTTCGGGGGTTAGGAGTTTGGAAATAGTTTCTCCTAGGCCGAAGTCTAGACCACCTTGAATTCGGGTAGGTGTTTCTTTCTTTGTTTCCCCGCTGCTGCCTTGCGATTCAACTTCAGGTTCCCCTTGTAGACTATCCAATTCCGACTGTATCCTCGCTTGCTCCGCCCTAGCCCGTTGGATCACATCAGAGTCTTCCCCCAGCCCGGACTCGCGGACAGCTTTATCGATTCTAGCTTTTTCGCCGTTGAGATTCTGTATTTTCTGACGCCGTTCAGCTTTTGCAATCCGTTCGTCTTGCTCCGCTTTTCTCTGCTCAAACTTGGGCTGCAAGCTACGCACCGTGCGGTCCCGACGATCCGCTTCCGCAGCTTGGTTGATTTCATCGACAAGCGACAGCGGTTTGGGTTGGGCGGCTGCTGCTTCCCGCTTCGGACGTTCAGCCCTAGGACTCCACGTCTTGATCGAACCGTCTTCGGCTTCGTAAGGTTCGTTCGGGGCCAATGTGGCAAGCTGGCGCTGCCGTTCGGCATTGGTTGCATCGCGGTCCACGCGATCGTTTTTGTCGTAAACCGTGTAGCTGTCCCGTGTCACCCGAAGCTGGTTCCGGAGCTCCGGTGAAGTCAGGAGCTCGTTGCGCCGCAGCACTTCATTTTGCACTAGCTTGTCGATCTCTCCGCTGTTTACTTGACGACCTAGGTAATTGAACTCCGGTTCACGCAACTTGCGTTTGGATTCAAGAAACGCTTCGTTGGTAAACGTCTCGGTGACCTTATCCCATGCCGAGGGAAACTCGGTTCCCGAAGCGGTTTCCGCACGTTTTATCCGGCTATCTAATGAATTTAATTTTGCCCGTCCATCTGGGTCGGCGTAGATGTCGCGTCCTTCGGCGTTGTATGCAGTGATGAGACTTTCTTTTTGCTTGTAGAGGTCAGCCGGATTTTCCGCTGGCGGATTGGCCTTGGATCTTTCGTCCATTGCCATAGCGCGGTTGTAGGCGGTAAGCGGGAAGACGGGCCGCGCGGCGGTGGTTTGCTTGAGGTAAGAATCCTGCGCGGCGGGGGATAGTCCTGCCACCAAAGGCGTGACCACAGCATCGGCTTCTTGGAACAGCGCGAGTTCCTCGTCCTTGTAGAATTTTTCTATGGGACGCAAATCCACTCGTCCGCTCTGCATCGCGGCAGATTCGAAATCAGCATTACGGTTCTGCTGCAAAGTCTTATACCGCCCTAGGACATCCTGGAGAATTTGCTCGTCTTTGGTCGGCTCTTGCGCGGTCTGTTCCGGCACAGGTCCGACGATACGGTTTAGTCTGTCCGTGGCGTCTTCGGAAAGATTTGAAGGCGTCGTCGTGTCAGCCAACCCCGTGTCGAACTTTTGTGCTCCGATAGGAACACTCGCGGCGTCTTCATCAATCTGCGCCAAAGGATTGGCCCAGCCTTCCGATTGACGCGGCATCAACTCACCCGGAGTGGTATTGAGATCAGCAAAAATTGCCGCCGGGTCTTCGGGCCGAAGAGGATTATTGGAAGACGTTTCGACTGGGTCAGCCGGCATATCTTCGACGGGTTTTCCTAAGTCTGGAAGCCTTTCAAAGTCATTAGGATTGGCGTTATCCCACGGCTCCTCATCCGAAGGCTCTTCACCATCCACCGTAAAATCAGGCTCAACCACCGGAAGCCCCGATCGATCAATGTTATATTTAGAGGCGTCACCACCAGTAGAGCCAGATGAGAAACCTTTACCCGGCCCAAGCCATTGAGCGGAGGCATTACTACCCCGACCACGGCCTCTACGAATCTCTTCCGCCATCGCATTTTTATAGCTGACGTTAGCCGCTCTCTCCCGTTCAACAGCTTTGGCAAGATTCACGTCAGCTTTGAGATTTGAAATATCCCACTTCGCTTTTTCGATCTTATATGGCAACAAGATCTCCATGATCTGCCGTTCGTTTTCCATCTCTTCCCGCTTGATTTGAAGAGACTGCGCGTCATTAAACGCCTGCACAAACGTCGCCCCAGGATTCCAGTTCCAAGGCGGCGCGGCCGGTTCAACCGCCATCGCTACGAGTGAGGGATCTATGAATGAGCGTGCCATAAATTAAGCTGCTCCGGCTACAGGAACATAACCAATTCCCTTAGTGTAACTCACCGACGACGCGAACGGCGCTGCGTTAGCGGCGGCTCCAGCAGATCCCCAGCCACCACCAAACGTCCGCCCTTGGTTCGCGTTCCAGTTCTGGCTACCAAGGTAAGAACCCGCCAGCGACGATCCCGCCTGCAACGCTGAACCCCAAAGCTGGGCCGACTGCATTGCTTGACCTTGTCGCTGGGCCGCTTGCATCACTGGGATGTTGGCTTGGGTCGCGGCAGCGTCTCCAAGTGCTCCACTCATCGCTTGAAGCGCGGAGTTTTCGTATCCGGTGATTGCTTGCATCCCGGCGATAGCACCGCGAGTCCGCGCATCGAAGATGCCACTTTCGATACCCAGTCGGGAACCGTATACCGTCCCGGCACCGCCGACGTTCGTCTTGTAGATGTCACCAGCAACAGACAGCCCTGTCGACAACCGCTGACCGGCGAGTCCCATGCCGGCGTTAAACACCGTGTTAGCGACTCCGAAGTTGTTGTTGTAAATATCTTGCGTAGCGGCGATCCGCATTCCTGTGCCGCGGATATTGTCATCGCGGCGGTTGTCGGAAAGCTGACCTGCCAAGGTCATGTCTTGCCCGCGCAAGGTATCGGCCACTCCCATGTTGGCCCCGAACAAACGATCAAAGGTCTGGAGCCTCTGCCCTGAAGCCTCCTGCACGGCACCAACTCTTTGGTTCCTGTCACTCTCAGCCGCTCCGATCCTCGATTGCATTAAGGAGCTTTGTCCCGCCCGCATCTCTCCGAACATGCCGAGCGCGGAGTTCTCTATGCCGGCAACCCGAGTGTCGTAGTTGAGGCGGCGTTGGGCATCGTTAAGTTCTGCTCCACGAGTCATCAAATCCAGAGAAGTCAGCCCCAAGTCGCGTGCCGCCAGTCCTCGTCCCATCTCACTTGAAGCCCCGAATCCGCCCTGCAACGCACGCATCGCGCTGGAACGGGCGACATTGGCTTGGACATCGGCCGAGATCCGGCCGCTCATCATTGCCGCTGCATTCTCGTCGGCGATGGCCGAGAGCTCCAAAGCCCGCGGATCTGCTTGGGCCAGCAAATCTTGCCGTGTCCGGAAGATGCTGCGGGAAAGCTCGTCTAAAGTCTGCGAGGCATTGGGTCCGGAAATGAAAGATTCAAAGTTGCCCAGGGCCGCGTCAGTCTTGCGGACAAACTCGTCGCCGAGCGCCATCTGCTCGGACTTGGATGCGTCAATCTCGCCAAGGGAATCCTGCCTATACTCGTTTTTGAATTGGTTAACCCGATCGAGGAACTTGGTTTCGGCGACATCCTTGTCGGCGGCAAGCTGGGCGTTGATTGCTTCGCCAACCGACCCGAAGCGGGCGATTTCCGCGCCCATGTCTTCGGAATAACCTTCATTGAGACGGCCGATATTGGTTTCAAGAGCACCCAATGCCGCCATGACATCGCCGTCGTAGGATTCGACCAAGGCGCTGGCGGTGTTAACGAGACCTTCGTTTGAGATTCCGAGGTTATTCCAAAAAGCCTTTGTCTCCGCATCGGAAGCACCTCGAAGTTCTTTGACGCCTTTCTGGATTTTTTTATCCATACCTTTGACGGAACCAGCAACTTGCGTTCTTCCAGCTTCAATCGCTGCCCTAACCTGGGCGAGATAGGCTTCCATCGTTTCCTTGATGGATTTGGAGTCGATGCCGCCGCCTCCTCCACCGCCCGAATTCGCAAAAGTGTTATAGGCACTTAAGCCCAACCCCGCTACGCCAATTCCTACGCCTATCGCGCCAAAAGACATATTAAGCTGCTGCCTCCATAAGTTTGTAAACGTCTTCAGGACGTTCTATTTCCCCGCGCTGATCTTTTCTCCACATACAGCGGAGGCGCTCGTTTTCATCCAGCATCGGATTTGCTCGGGTATCACAGATTGTCTCGGCAATCTCATCAGGGTCCGTGAGGTCTGTCGCATGAAACGTGATCCATGTAGCGTCTTCATGGATAATGATTACCCTGCGCGTCCCAGGCTGGGTAATTCCGACATGGGGAGCTTCGAGGTGCTCCACCTCGCCATTGTTCCAGACCGACAATTTCCCTTTAGTCAGGACAAACGGATGATTGGTTTTATGGACCAAGGTAGTAACCAAGGTTCCAGCCGGCATGAAGATTTCGCGGATATACATCCCGTCGGTGAACCGATGGACCAAAGGACAGTCAACTTGGGGATGCCGGAACATTTCTTTCTCCAGCACATCCAGCGGGGTCACGGTCTTGGTCTCTGTAAGAGTGTCAGCCATTTGCACAGTTATTATATCACCGAAACATGAGAACGCGACGGGTGTGGGCGGCTCCGCGGTTACCTTGGAAACTCTGTTGGGCGATCTGGGTAGCCAGCATCTCCTTGGCTTTGTCGATATGCGGGGTGATCTGGTCACCGCCCAAGATCAAACCCTTGGTCGCCTCAAAGATTGCTTGGTAGTTGCGGAGATACATCTTCTCCGAGTTGCTGGTGTGGTGGACGAAGCGGCGTTTGCCCAGGATGCGGACGACCGGAACGGTGGTCGGCAGGGTGATCCAGTATTTACGCTTGAGGAACCCGTCGGCTGGGTCGATCGCCTCTCCACGGTCCACGGCCCCCTGCCGCCAAGCATCGTCGGTCTCGCGGTAGCCTGTGCCGCCTTTGATCCACTCGTTCAAGCGGTCATGGACCGGCTTGGGATCGCCGTCGAAGGACATGAAAAGAATCGTCTCAACTTCGCGGGGCAGGAAGAACTCGCCGGTCGCGTTCACCGTCAGGGTATACTCGGCGACCGTCCCGACCCACTTGCCAGCGGCCATCAGTTGCTCCTCGGCCGTGTTGACATGGCGCTGCACGGCATTGTCGGAAAGCTGGTAGGCTTGCGGCAGTTCCAGACCGATCCGGCCCCAGTGGTAGCCGAAGGTGTCGCTGGCTGTCGCGGCAAGCGCCTGACGGGTTGCCCGCCGCGCCGCCTCGATCGACTGCATGACATCGCGCTCGACGATGGCCAAGGCTTGCTGTTTGAGCGCCGTAGCCACATCCGGCTGACCAGCCGCCGTGGCAAGGTATGCCTCGACCAAGAGCTTGCGCTGCTCATAGGTCGGCGTCGGAGCCGCGCCATTGTAATCCTCACGCCGTTGCAGGAATGCTTGGTGCGCCCCGATTTCGGTCGAGGCTTGGGACAAGAAAGTCGTCAGGCGCGGTGTCGGGATGGTGACGCCGTTGGGCAGTTCATTGTGCAACTTGCCCTCGTCGCCCGCAGCCGCTCTCCGCACCGCTTCGACTTGGGCCATGAGATCGCGTTCGATCAACGCTTGGCCTTCGGCTTTGAGCGCCGCCGAGGCTTCGATTTGACCAGCCCCGGACGCGACATAGGACTCCACGAACTTTTTCCGGATTTCATAAGTAAAAGGATTGGGTTTGGTTCCACTGGAATAATTCTCACGGCGGGCCAAGAAGTCCCAGTGAGCGCCCGCTTCAGTGGCAGCTTGGCTTAGATATTGGGTCAGTCGGGTGGTGGAAATCCGCACACCCTCGGGAAGTTCATTGTGCAGACGGCCTTCTTCCCCTGCCGCGGCACGACGGGCGGCTTCCACATCCCGCATGAGGTCACGTTCGATAACGGCAAAAGCCTCTTGTTTGAGCACCGTCGCAGCTTCGATCCCCGCATTGGCTGTGGCGATGTAGGACTCGACGAGCTTTTTGCGGATCTCGAAAGAAAACGGATTCGGTTTGACGCCGCCGGAATAGTCTTCCCGCCGGGCGAGGAAATCGTAATGGACCGAAGCGTCACTGGCCGCTTGGGAAAGATACGTGGTCAGCCGGGCCGTTGAGACGCGAACACCCTCGGGCAATTCATTGTGCAGACGACCCTCCTCACCAGCGGTTTGACGGCGGGCGTTCTCCACGTTCTGCATCAGGTCGCGCTCGATAATCTGAAAGGCTTCACCCTTCTTGGCCGAGGCGACATCGACTGAGCCATTGGCTGTGGCAAAATAAGATTCGACCAGCGACTTGAGCACTTCGTAGGAAAACGGATTGGGCTTCACGCCGGAGGAATAGTCTTCGCGGCGGGCGAGAAAGTCGTAATGCACCCCCGCCTCAGTCGCGGCTTGGGAGAGGAATTGAGTCAGTCGCGCCGTAGGGATGGCGACACCGTTGGGCAGTTCGTTGTGCAGACGGCCCTCGGTTCCGGCTGCGGTCCGGCGAGCCCGCTCCACGGTCGAGGTGATGTTGCGCTCGATTAGTTCGAGGGCTTGCTGTTTGAGCCCCGTGCCATCGCCGCCCCCATCAGTCACGATGTTCGAGAGAGTCAGGAGGCGGACCACCTCGTCGGGAAGCAAAGCGTCGAAGGCGTCGATGTCGAGCGTCAGCGCATTGAAGGTGATCGTGTTGCGCTCCAGATTCTCGCGGCGGGAGATGAAATTGTGGTGGTCGATCGCCTGCTGGTAGGCACGGTTGACGAAGCTCTTGATGCGCGAGACAGGCATCCGGTATTGGATCAAGGTCTCCAGACCGACCCGGCCGACCATGCCGCCAAAGGTATTCTGCCCGTTGACCGTGAGCGACTCGTAGGCGGTGCGGCGTTCACGCTCCACCTCGTTGGTGATATTACGCTCGATGTAGCTATACGCCTTGGTCTCCAGACCGTTGGACAGTTCAAGTTGGTTATTCTCCTCACGCCACAGCGCCAAGATCATGTTCTTGGTTGCATCAAGATTGGGGAGGATGAGACTAGCCGTGGCAGCAACGCCCGTCGTGCCGCCCGCCTGCCACACTAGCGGGGTGCGGGCGCTTTCTTCACGGCGGGAAAGGAAGTTGTAATGGTCGATGAGACGGCGCTGGGCCTCATCGATCCGCTGGTCGATGCGCGTCGTGTCGGTCACCGCCACGCCATTGTCGACGTAGGGTGCGAGCAAGGTGCGGGCTTGTAGGTAGGTCGACATTATTGGAGCCTAATCCAAGTGTCGGTGGCGACTTTTTGCCAAGCCGCCGAGCCGTTGGCCGACAGCGAAGTCAAAGCAGTGCCACGGATGACCACGCTTCCCGGCGTCGTCACCGTGAGCGTCGTCACGGCGCTACGGGAAAAGAGCCGGACAATCTGACCCGTCACGCTGTTCGCATTAGTCGGGAACAATAAAGTGGCCGCAGTCGCCGTGGTCGTATGATTGAGGAAGATTGTTTCATCCAACCCGTCTGGACGCACAGAGATCGTCGCACCGTCGACGGCGGTGTATTCGGTCACCGTCGGGCGGTTCTTCTTGACCTCGGGTGCTGTGAGATAAGAAGCAAACGTATCAAGCAACGACTGCGGGTCGTTGGGATACTTGGTTCCGGTCGGGAGTGTTCCTGGGATGAGTGCCATGTTAGTTAGAAAGTTTTGTTAGCGTCGTGCTCGTCTTGCCATGCTTTTGCCTTTTGCCGTGGGGTCATCCGAGTATTGCCACACCGCAAAGCGTTGGATTTTGAGCACCGTTGCCGTCTGCAAACGCCAAAGTAATTTGGTTTGTCGTTGTTTGAGTTGCGCGCCCTGTGTTGAGAGCAGACGCAATTTGATAGCTCATGGTGACAGCGTAGTTGGCGGTCGGCATTGCCGTTGTGAGATGAACCGTAAATATGCCAGTGCTGTTGCGAACAACTTTTGTGACATTGCCACTCCCGTTAATTGTGCAGCGAAACTCGCCGTCCACTGTTGATCCTGTGGTTCCGACAAAGCTGACCCAAGCGCGACATCCATAGATCGGCGCCGTGCCGGTCTGTGCGCCGTCGAGCTTCGCCGCGGTTACCGCAGCGTTAGCCAACTGCGTCGTCCCGATGCCGCCCGCTTTGGTCGCGCTGGTCGTCTGCGTCGTCGCATCGTCGAATGTGATACCGGAGGATGTGATTGAAGTAGGCATGGCTTAATGTTTGATGCAGTAAAGCAGCGCGATGTTGGCCGGGCGGTTGGTGTCGGCGGTGGGAACCACGGTGCTGGCGTCAAAAGTTACTCTTTGGCGCGACGTGACCTCTGTTCCCTCAAAGTTAATTCGTGGTGTATTAACGCCTGTGTCAGTTACGTTTTCCGAAAATGGGCCAGTTGTCGCAGTGAAAACATCACCGCTTGTTCCGCCCGCAAATCTGCCGCGCCGCAACGTGAGATTCCCAGTGATATTCCGAATCGCATCACCCTGCTTCTCCGCAAGTGTTCCCGCGTGCGCGGTCCCGCTGATCGTCTGCGACCCTGAGCCTCGCACAAAGATGCCCTGCAAGTCTGGCAGGTTGAATGTTCCGCTGCCGTCGCCTGCGCCGTAGGTCGTGCCGATGGCGGCGAAGAGCGCGGCGTAGGTCGAGCGGCTGACCTGCGCGCCGTTGGCCGCGAGCCAACCGGACGGTGCGGAGTTCATGGCGAAAGGCATGACTGCTCCCGCCGGAATACCACCGGACACAATGCCCGCCGTCGAGATGGTCGCCGCCGTGGTGCCGTTTACCTTGATGTAACCCTGCGCGAGTGTTGGATCTGCTTCGATGGAGATTGGCATGGCGTGTGGTGGTTAGCGGAAGATGGCGAGCGAAACTATACCGGCATTGACTCCGTTGAATGGAGTTACTGGCCCAGAACAAACGATGCGTATTACAGACGCACTTTCTGGCCTTACTGCCACAAAGTCGAAGTGACGCGCTGAATCATCGACAGCCTTGATTGAGCAAACGGCGGAATAGTTAGAATCGCTCATGGCTGTTGTCAGTGTTACCAAATACACGCCCGTGTCTGTCCCTGTAGCACCGCCAGTTCTGACAACTTTTGACACGTTGCCGCTTTCGCGAATCGTGCATCGAAACTCGCCATCAACTGTTGAGCCAGCGTTGCCATTAAAATTGACCCACGCCCTACACCCATAGACCGGAGCAGATCCACTCTGCGCTCCGTCGAGCTTGGCAGCAGAAACCGCACCGTCAGCAACCGCGCTGGATGTGCCGGTCACATTCCCCGTCACGTTCCCCGTGAGGTTGCCGCCGAATCCCGTAGTTCCGTTGATGGTTGCTGGCATATTATACGATTGTCCAAGTTGAGCCGTTCGGCACAGTGACGCTCACTCCGCTGGCCACGGTGATCGGGCCTGCGCTCATGGCATTCTTGCTCGTCGAAATTGTGTAGTTTGTGTTCACGCTCTGGTCGTTCTCATAGAAGACACGATCAGATCCACCACCCTGCGCTCCGTTGATCTTGGCGGCGGGATCGATCTTGGCGGCGGTCACGGCACCGTCGGCGATCTTGGCAGTGGTCACGGCATCATCCGCGATTTTAGCGGTCGTCACATTGGCGTTGAGGATCTTCGCCGTGGTCACCGCGTCGTCGGCAATCTTCGCGGTCGTTACATTGGCGTTGAGAATCTTGGCCGTGGTGACCGCATCATTGGCGATTGTCGCGGCGGCACTGACGTTTCCGCTGCCGTCGACCGTGGTAAGGGTCGCGGTGACATCGCCGGTCAGAGACAAATTCCTTGCCGTCGCCCAAGCATTCGCCACGGTTGCCGTGCTGGCATTTCCGGAGAGAGTCGCGGTGATCGTCCCAGCGGCGAAGTTCCCGCTGCCGTCACGGGTCACGATGCGATCGGCCGTGTTCAAAGCCGTGGCCTGCACCGCTTGGTTGGTCACTTTTCCGGCCGTGTTGATCGTGGCCAGCTTGGTGTCGACGATACCCGCCGAGGCGCTGACCAGATCGTTCGTAATTAAACCATTTTTGACGATGTTGTTGAGCGGGACTTGGCGTAACGTGTCGTCGGTCTGGCGGACAATGACCACTTCCGAGCCGTCTACCGATGTCTTGGCCGTCTTGGCATCGAACATCTTGGCCTCCAACTGGGCCAGCGTAGCCCGGACCACGCTGCCGTTCTGGTCGACGACCAAGTTATTGGTCGCCCCAAGAGACAGCGCGGGATCTAAAGCGCCGGGTTTCTTGTTGGAGGTGTAAGCCATCGTATTATTTTACAGGGTTATTACTCGATCAGCAAACGGTTGCCGGCATCATCAATCAAGATGCCGTAGTCGGGGCTTTCCTCGATTAGGAGCAAAAAGCCCTGCGGAGGGCTGCTCCAAGAGTTCATCTCTGGCTTGATCGCCGTATCCAGTGTCGGGATTTCCTGAAGGTCGGGCATTACAGGGTTCCTCCTCCGGTTGCCTCGACCAGCTTGTAGCCGTGCAGCATGAGCCGCCCGAGCCTGGCCCGTCCTGTCCAGTTGACCCGCAGCGTAAAGTCATGTCCCAAGTAAGCCGGAACATTGGTTGCGATATTGGCGGTCAGCGGCGGGGCGGGAAACCGGACCTGCGGGGCGTAACCGCGCTCGTAGTTGTATGGCTCGATCGGGGCCGTGTCGTTCGGAGGCGCGGCATAGGTCATGTTGTATTCGGTCTCGAAAGCCCGCTCAAAGTTCTGCCAAGTGGTGAAGTTCGGGTAGTCGTCGGGCCGATAGGCCAGTTGGCAAGTGAAAGGGAAATCAAGCCCACCTCCAAGATCGTCAAACCACAAATCGCAGCGAACCAACTTCTTCAAAGTCATGTTGCCGCCGCCGGGGCTATCCGCAAAATTAAAGGCCCGTGTCACGATGCCAGCCTCGATGCGACGGCGACCTTCCTGCGGGGTGTCGAACTCGTCGTTCTTGGTGATCTCCCAGATCTCGATCCGGCGGGCGGTCTCGTCCTCATGGAAACACACGGCAAAGCAGCGCGGCTCCCCGTCGAATGTGCCCTGCACGAGCTTGACGATGCGAAGACCCGTCCAGACGCCATCAAAAACAGCGGCCGCTTTACCTCGCCCCGTCGAGACCGATTGGAAGTCCAAAACGGCAATACCGTTGTAAAGTGTCGGGATCGGTTCGGCGGCAAACTGATCAGCCTCGGCTTGGTTCAGAGCGCGGCGAGGGAATTGTCGTGGCAGACATGTCATCAAGAGACGGTTGTCGAAATTGGCAAAGCTCACTTGGTCGAGCATCCATGACGTGTCCTGCTTGAGGACCGGATCGATTTCCGCGCTGATCGGAGTCTGACCGTAGCCGTCGGCCTCGGCCCTGGCGTTGCGGTAAGTTCGGATGCCATTGCCTTCGCGGCTCCGGAAAAACAAATCGCCGTTGATCGGTATAACGCTTTCGCTGGTCGAGCCGATGTTGTCGAAAAGCACACGCTGAAACCCCTGCAAATCTTTCCACTGGTCGCGTGGCGCGGAGACTTGAAAAGTGACAGCCCCGCGTTCGCAGAAAGCAATCAGATCACCTTGGCCAGTCGAGGTATCCTGCACCGGAAGAAAGGCCAATCCCGTAACCCGACCGACTTTCCCAGTCGGTGCGAAGCTGCCGCCTTCGTTGAGGAAGGTGTTTTCCGTGAAGCGCAAAAGGTCGCTGTCTTGCCCCGCGTTGAATCGGCTGACAAATCCGCCGCGTCCAGCGGTCGTTACGGAGACAGGAATCGTGAACGTGGTCGCGGTCACCCCGGAAACGGCATAGGTCGAATTGATCGTCGGGCTTCCGCTGTGCCCGCTGATTGTCACTTGGTCCCCGTTGGTGAAACCGTGTGCCAAGGCTGTCGTGATGACGGTCGGGTTGGCCGCGCTGGAACTGGTGATACCGACATTGGTTGCCGAACCCCCAAAGACCAAGTCGCCCGCGATGATCTCGGCACCTTCGTTGACCGCGACGAAAAGACGACCTTGCCCATAAGCCATTTGTTTTCCGATCGGCACGACTTCGTCGCCATAGTAACTGGCCCTGCGGACCGCATATCCGTCGTAGACACGAGGTTCATTCTGCCCAGTTTGGATGATAAGATACTTTTCGGCTTGGACCATGTAAGCGGGCACATCTGAAGCAATCTCGTCGGAAAGATTGAGCCGATAGCATGAGAAATCGTTGAAGTTAAGCGCCATGATTTTGCCATCGACTACGACAATCATCTGTGACGGGTTGCCTTCTCGGGGGTCTTGGTAGACCGTCGCACCCTGCACGTAAACCGCACCGAGAATGTCGTTGGCAAACCTCACGCGGCTGGTCGTCGAATTGATGAAGTCTTCGTTGTAAGTCGCATCAATGTCGCGAAAACAAGTGATCGTGCCGGATACCGAACCAGACGCCGAAGTCGGAAACGTGAATGTCGTAGATCCGGTGACCGTGACGACGTGCGTTCCGTTAAGCCCAGACGGAGTAGCCCCCGCCACTGTCACTTTGTCTTTGTTGTCGTAGTTGTGGTTGGCCGACGTGGTGACCGTAGCAATGCCGCTTGCAATGCTTATCGACGACACTTCTTTGACTGGCTGCGGATTGCGCCAGTAAGTCGGAGGGATCTCGCGAAACCCAGGACGGGTGCGCGGACCGTTGCCACCGCGGAAGGTGACGTTGGTCGCATACCAGACGGCATCGCCCGGTGTCAGTGGCGGCTCCTTGGAGCCGTCCATGCCCGCAGGAACACCGCGGAAGCCGTCAATGAGACGCTCCGTGTCGGCGATCACGGGATTAACCCTCCATCATTCCGGAGCGGATGGCTTCCTCGAAGCCCATCTCTTCACCCATCTCCTCGGCCTCTTCGGCTTCGGGAGCTTCGGACGCAGCGACGGGGAGACCGTCGACGGCGACGAGCTCAAGCTCACCTTCACCAAGTTTGAGGGTAGCAAGGGCGTCGAATGTCGAGCCGACTTCCACGCCATCGGGCGGGACCATTCCTTCAGGGATTGCGAATTTCATAATTATTGGTTTCTATTGGAAAGCCACGCGATCATCGGCGCGACAGACTCTAATATAGCAGCATAAGCCGCGGCGACCTCCGGAACTTCGTTGATCGCGTCCCACAAGTCGTTGGTCGTAAATTGGGTGTCGAAAGCCGAAGGGCCGATTTCGCGGGTGTCGGCGTTGTAGGGGGAGAAGTGCGCCTCCATTTTGCCTTCATCAACGGCAGGGCTTTCGAGCAACAGCCTCCGGATCCAGAGGTGCGGAAACGTCTTCTCCGGTGCAGCCGGAAAGACGATGGGATTCGGCGAAGGGATGTTCATGCTAGAAATGGAGCACCTCTGGCACCCTGGGAGCCGGAGCTCCCAGAGTGATGTGAGGTGCTACGATTAGTAGCAAGCGACCAAGTCGAGGGCGCGAGCGCAGCGTTTGTGGCGGACCACAAAGCCGAGGTCAGGACGCTCAATCTTGGGGCCGTAGGCGAACAGCGCCCGGAAGAAGCCCACGTTGCCGTCGATATTACAATCGCGGTCAGGGATATTCCGGAAAACGAATTCGCCGGTCCAGGAATACTGCGGATTGTATTTCATCGGGCTGGTGGTCTTCGGCTTGGGAATGAGAACCTTCAGCACGTCAGCGTGATAAATCACGGTGTCCGTGTATTCAGCGTTCTTATACGCATCCGAAACTTCCCACTTGTGACCCTTGGTCGTCGGGGTCGACGCGAAGGGCTGACGGCGAACCCACTGACCGCCAACGAAATCGTAGCGGGGCGGGAATTCGACGGTGAAGAAGCGGAAGCCGCGATACACGCCGGACAGACCGGGCGCTCCGAGCATCGGCGACTGGGTCTCCGAACCCTCGTAAGCGTAACGGAAATCGTCACGGGTGTTGGCGTCTTGGCGCTTGAGATCATGGAAGGTGAACCTCTCGCCGACAGCGGCGTAAATAGGCGTCATCTCGTCCACGCGGGCGAACGGATTGATGCCGCCGCCGTTGTATCCCAACTGCTGGTAGATCTCTTCGAGGATCCCCCAGGTCAACTTGGAAGTTGCCGGAGAGAGCGGGAAGGTCGCGCTACCGGACGGAAGGTTCGGCGCTGCAACCATTTTGGTTCCGCAGGCGTCGATGTATTCGTCCTGATAAGCATTTGTCCAGACCCACTTGGTGTTCTCCGAGAGGACACGAACGATGTTTTTGACCTGATCTTCCACCTGCCAGGCGAACTGAAGGTCGTCCAAACAGATGTCAGGCGAGTTCAGCGCGGCCTTTTTCAGGCTGGTCGAACGCAGGGTGATGCCGAAATTGTCGATGTTTTGACCGGCAATCTGGCACTGACCACCCGCTTCGCCGTCCGAGCTTTCCCATGCCGAGAAAGAAACGGGCGAGCTAGAAAGCGTGCGCTCGTAGATAGGGTATTGATATTCCGTTCCCTGACCGTCCATCCACTGCTCACGCGGCAGATATTTCAGGTAGAAATCGGAGTTGATGATGTTCTTCGCGACATTGTTCCGGATCAGTCCGGCATGTTCGACGAAGAGAGCTTCGATATTTTGGCAAGCCATAGTGCTTGTAATCTCCTTTTGGTTACACAGTTATTATCTGTGCTTGTGTCGGAGACCGCATAGGCGGGTCCGAGCGCAGGGAATAACTGAGCTTCTGTTTTCCCCCGCCGCGGAACAGGGCTTTGCACGCGGAACCTAACTTTTGATTTCTACCGGATACTTACCGCCACCCGTAAACGTGAGACTAAGATACGGCAGTGTAAGGGGTTGTCAAATTACGCACTTAGTATAAATGCAGAGGCGGCTCCCCGAAGGAAACCGCCTCGCGTCTAGCCGTCGAAACGAACTAGAGGGAATTATCCCGCCAAGCCCGATTTGATGGCGCTGAAGAAGTCTTCATGCTCCACCTTCTCGGCTTGCCCCGAGCCGATGGCCGGATCCGGAGATCCCCCACCCGCACCGGGTTTGGCGCTCTGGTATTTCCCGAGCGTCTTCTGGAGCTCGGCCGTCTTGGCGTAGAGATTTTGCACCAGACCGAAGAGGAACGGAGCCGAGGCTGCACGCAAGGCTAATTCGGCCCGCGCTTGGTCGTTCTCGGCGACCAGATTCCAGTCCAGCCCCGTGGCGAACCGCTCGACTTCGGCGATCTGGCTGTTCCAGTTATCGTCCCCGTCGCGCCGCTTGAAGAGCGGAGCCTTCTCGGTGACATCGCCCCAGACCTTCTCTAGGGTATTGCGGTAGCTCTTGGACCGCTGTTCGACGAACGCCTTCTGCTGTTCCTCGTGGTGCTGCTGGATCTTCTCCAGGGCCAGCTTCGCATTGTTGCGGACCTTGTTGGCGATGCCCTCGACTTTCTGCCACTGCTCGGCCATCTCGTAAAAACGGAACCGATCGCGGTCGTTCATGCCACTGGCCATGTCGACGAGCAACTCGGTCTGCTTCTCCGGATCGGCTTCGGCAAAGGCGACACGGGCATCGGCCTCGCGGAATTCATACTTCTTGGCGAAGGCTTCAAGCTGCGCGTTGATCCGCTCCCGAGGAACGGCCACCGCATCCTTGAATTCCTTGGTCGCCTCGACACGGGCAATTTGAAGCTCGCGCTCGTAGGCATCGACCGTCTCCCGCAGTTGCTTGACCTCATCCGGAGCGACATCGGTCGCCGGACGCTTCTCCAGTTCGGCCACCTTCGCTTCGAGTTCCTCGCGGCGACGGCGCTCCTCTTTGAGAGCCTTGCGCTGCTCGCCCCACTTGCGTTTGGCGGCATCGGTCATCGCGACATCGACCGGCGGCTCGTCGTCGGCGTCCGGTTTCGGCTCGGCCTTCTTCGGTCCGCCGAGGAGTTCGGCGAGGTCGTCGGCCGTGGCGGCTTTCAGAGGCTCGGCCTCTTCGGTCTTCGCTTCGGCGACGGGTTCTTTCGCCGCTTCAGGGGCGGCGGTCTTGACGGGTTCTGCGGGGGCTTTGGCCTCCGCCTTCGGTGCCTCGGGCTCTTTGCCCAAGCTGTTAAATGCCTCCGAGAGCGAACGCGCCGCGTCGAAGGTCATGGTGCCGCCAGTTTCGGAGAGTTCCGGACTGACGGTTTTGTTGTTTTGATCCGACGCCGTGGCGGACTCGGTTTGAACCGGCGTTTGGTTTTCTGCCATAAATTATTCGTCGACCAGATTCGGCATGAGGTCTTTGGTCGATGGGGCCACCTTGATCGGCGTGGCCAAGGCTTCGAGGGAACGCAGCGCGTGGAAGAAGCCCTCGCGTCGGGCGTTCTGCATCGCGTTGAAAATTAGAAAGTCGACCTCGCCCGGCACGGGCAACTCGGCCGGCTCCCCCAGTTCGCGCAACACTTCGAGCGCGAGTTGGACGTGGTTCTGCTTCAGGGTTTCAGCCAGCGACGTTTGCAGGAGTTCGTTGCGGCGGTAACTATTGGCGGTTTGTTTCATGTGGAGTTATGACGCCTTGCTCGGATGAATCCGCAGATAGCAGCGAGCCAGCGAAAGATTGCGCTTCTTGAGCCAGACCCCGTCGCCCATCTCGGAATCGCGGGTGCCGCGGCCATTGGTATTGCCCTCGACGCACTCGACGATCTTCGAGGTCGCACCGACCACGATGCCCGTATGGCTGAAATCAAAGACGATGATGTCACCCGCCTTCGGGGTCGTCTTCTCCGGGAGGATTGTGACGGTGTTCGGACGCTTCTGGCCCCACTCAATCAACCCGAAGGCGAGCGCCGTCTTCGGCCTCCACCCCGCCGGAGTGCTGTGCTTCAACCCGAGCCACTGCCGCGCTTCAGGATACACGAGCCACTGCTGCACGCACCAGTCGACGAAGGCCGCGCACCAAGGCCACGGGCCGGGCTTCAGGTTCGAAGCTGCTTGGTAGGTGCGGATCTTGGCTCCGCGGTTGTTGCCGCCGACTTCACGGACGCCAACTTGCGACATCGCAACATCTGCCAGTTTTTCGATCATCTTAAAATTCCACTTTCCCCTTCACCCCGATGTAAGTCTTTTTGCCGGGTTTAATCTCCGGACGGATGGAACTCAGCAACCGCACCCACCACGGCCTTTGGTCTTCCGGCTTTTCTTTTTTCCTTTGTTGGAACAGGGCTTCATGGATCTGGTGCTCGGTCATTTTTCCACCGCAATGGCGCGACGGACTTCGGTGTAGGTTATCGGTCCGGGGATGCCGTCCTGATCCGTATTGACGAGCGCCTGGATCTTCTTGATGCCCGGCGTCTGAGCCGCGTTCGTGGCGTAATTCACAGCGGCCAAGATCGCGGCCACGATAAAACCCACGAGCGCAGACTGGTCGATCTGGCCGGCAAGCTGGGCATCAAAGGCCGCAACTTTGGCCACCAGCGTGGCGACAAAGCCCGCGATGATCGGGGTGAGAAGGCTTCCGGACTTGGAGACTAGGAAGCGGAGGATAGTGAGTTTAATCTTTTCCATATTAGATTCGCATCCGTTGAACCGCGGATTCCACCGTGAACCGGATGATGCTCTCGGTGACCGAAAGTCCTTGGCGTGTTGCCGCCTGCTTCAAGATGCTGACCGCCTCCTCCCGCTTCTCCGCACCGGACTTGTCGGTCTGGGCGAGATTGCGGACCACCTCCAAGGCGATCGGGAGCAAGGCACTGGCTCCGGTGACAAAGAGCGCCCGCAAAAGCGGCGCGTAGAAGTTCCAGACGGAGGCGGAGATCCCGAGGACTTTGGCGAGGAATGTTTTCATGTGCGGTTATTATTTAGGGGAAAGGATCGCGGCGCGTAGGCCGTCGACGAGGAATGCGGAGAGACCGCCGATTGCTCCGGCGATGCCATAGATGCCGGCCTTGGTGTTCTCCAACCCTTTGAGCCGCTCATCATGCTTTTCAAAGCTACGACGGAACGACTCCTGGTGTTCCAAGATCAGGTCGACCTTGGTCTCCAGTCTGGCCAATCTTTCGCCGTCGTAGCTCATTTTTGCCAAGCCAGCACTCTTCCGACCCGACGACATGTCGGTGGGGTTGATTCCATAGTTGAGCGGGTCGGAAACATTCATTCTTAATATGCTGCGGGGTTAAGATCCCTGCAACTGGAAGACCGCCTCCGCGCTTGCCTGCTCATAGGAACACGGCGGCGCATCGAACGTGCGCGGTGTCGGGTCAACGCTGGCAACAAGCATCGCTTCCATCCACGCCTTCAGGCTGGTCATCAGCGGCCCAAGCGGCTTGCCTGCTTGCATAAGCGCCATTTCAAATCGCTGAAGGGCGCTGACCTGCATTGCCGAGAAGTGCTGTGCCGTCCACGCTTCGGGCGTAAATGTCGGCGCAGGCGCAGGCGTTCCCGCAACCCACTGCCGCTCTACGCGATCATCATACCAGACCACGTTCGGCTCCCATGCGCCTTGATCTGGCTGCGGCAGCTTCACCAGCGGGAGGATTTGCGGCTGTTGCCAGTCTTCGGGCAACGGATTCGGTTGCAGTGTGTCGATGCGAGGGTTGCCCTCGTCATCCAAGACGATGCTCCGCAATTCCTTTTCGCCGTTGGGCCAGATGAGTCCGTAAGTTTTCATTATGTTCCGTGGCCTACTTCAACGGCGTCGATTCCTGCGACTACGCGGAAAAGTCGGGCGGCGGTCATGTCCGTGTAGTCGGTCGTGATGTTCACGGCGGCGCCGCCGCGAGTTGCGCTAACTTGGAAATCGTCGGCGTTTGCGTTGATGACCCAATAAGTCACGGTATTCGCCGTGAGGCCCGCGCCACCTGTTAGCGAGGTGAAGACAATGTCATCATTGTTGGAGTAGCCGTGAGCAACCTTGTTGATGCGATCTGTGGACGCCGTTCCAGTGCATCCCGTGACAGGGGCGACCCCGCTGAACTCAATGCGGATGGCATCGTTCGTGTCGTTGGCCGAGATCGTGACATCAGCACCACCGATCTGCTCGTCGGTGTCTATGTCCTTAACGCCTCCGCGCAGTGCCGTTGTGCCGCCGCGATTGGCAATGGTTACGGCGCGGACATAACGATTGGCAAATTCGCCCCCGCTGGTCGCGGCAATAATGTTAATGAGTGCCGACATGGTTTTTCCCGATGGAATGGGAAATCGGGCATCGGCGTTGAATCCCATGAACAACTCAACAGCAGTTGCGGTGCTTGCGCGGTTTCTTAAAGAGACGCGGACTGTCTGCGCGTCACCCTGCGCGCCAAAGCGACCAGTTGCATGGGCAAATATATTTTCGCGATCCGCTCCCGCGTTTCTTCCACATAGAATGCCAGACTGCGCTCCTGTGGCAGTATTGCTTGCACCGCTAACAAATGCAGCAACGCCACTATTTGTATTTTCAGTTCCGCCGCCGATGCAGGCCCATTGTGCAGTTGCGTTGTTGCTTGAACCGCCGCACACAATAGAACGCACACCGCTTGCACCATTCGCCTCTCCACCGCAAACAACAGCATCCGTATTGTTGGCCGTGTTGCCTGTGCCGCCAAGGACTGTTGCGCGAGTTCCGCTTGCCGTATTGTTTTGGCCGTTGCCGATGAACGAAAATGGGCCAGAAGCAATGGCGTTCTGGCCGTTGCGGTTCGTCTGAAAATCCACCGCGCCATAGCCGCGCAAATTTCCTCCGATAAGGGTTCCGTCTGGCTTGTCTCCGAGTATAAGCGCGGAAGAACGCGGTAGGCCGAGGACAAGCGGGATTTCCAATTCAACGGTGCCGCCCGTGTAGTCTGCCGTGATGTCGCGGGCGGTGCCGTTTAACGAGTTGGAAACCTTGAATGTGTTGGTGTCGGCCTCGATGACATACCAGCGCGATACTTCGTCAAGGCCATTGCCACCAGTCAGATTGTAGAAACTGACCGCGTCTCCATTGACGAATGTATGGCCCGTGGCGGTGATCACATTCGTAGCGGCATCCGCCGTCATGGAAAACGCTTGCTTCCTTGTGCGAAGCGTGAGATTGCGCTGAATCGCGAGGACGGCACCCGCCGTTATGTTGGTGGTGAAGTTGACCGCCGCGCCGCCGCTGGTTGTGGAGACTTGGAATGTGTTGCCCGAGATGTTGCGGACGAAATAGGTCGTGCTTGATGCTGGCCCACCAAAAAACAAGCCGCTACCGCCCGTAAGACTTTGGAAACGAACACGCTGGTTCTCGGTGAAATTATGACCAACCGTCGTGATGATGTCGGTTGATGCGTCTCCCGTGCAGGCGAAGGCGACTACTGGATCGTCTACGATTAGGTCGGAGCTTTGACTTGCGCTTCCACCAGTTCCGTCCGCCCGCAGGACAGCGTTATCAATGTTTCCGCTGGTGACGCCGCCAGCCGCACCAAACTCCACTGCCGTCCCACCGCTATTGACCTTGAGAACCGTGTTGGCCGCTCCAAGGGCAAGCGTTGTAATTGCGCCCGAAGTGGTTGTTACAACTGGTAAGCCAGCCGTTGAGCCGATGGCCCCCGCATTCGTGAGGTTGCCGTGGGCGTGGGAGGCTGGTGCCGTTGTGGTCAGCGCGAGCGTGCCAGAGGCGTCGGGGAGCGTGTATAAACGGTTGGCTGACAAGCTGTCTGCATCAACACTAAGCGTTCCAATGTGGTCATTATTGTCTTTAAGTAGGACGCTTGTATTGAAGCTAAAATCGTTTAGAACTGCGTTGGCAAAATTTACGGCGCCAGTAACTAAAAGCTCGCCAAACTCAACGCTGTCCGCCGTGTTAAGATTTTGGTTGAAGACAGGATCACTTCCAGCCGCCGCATGGCTGGCCGCATGGCTTGTCGGGGTGCGGGAGTCGCCAGCGTCGTCCAGCGTGACGTTTTTGTTCGGGACGGTGATCGTGCGGGTGGTGCCGGTGGTTACGCCCGAAACATCGAAAGCCAATTCTTTGCTGACGTCAGAATCCGAGATGATCCTAAAATTCGCATCCCGATACAAATCACTAAAAAGGCCCGCAAATTTCCAATCGTCCAAATTTCCGTTGTTCAACTCACGCACCCAGATTCCAGCAGGCTTGCGCGAGATGAAATACAGCCCCTCGCCTTTTCTCACAAGGAACGCGCTATTCACCGCGGGCGTTCCAGCGGTCACCGGAAGATTGCTGTGGTATTCGACGTCGCCGTCTATGTAGCTCGTGCCGCCGCCGGAACCGACGAGATCCAGGTTGCCGGTAAAGGGATTAAAGCTCCAAGACATTAGCTTTTCAGGACGCGGGTCAAATTGGTGCCGGTGTAAGAGAAGTTCCGGGTCTCAACAATCTGGCCATTCAACTTATATTCTACTTTGGTCAGGTTGCTGCCGGCATAGGTCAGCACAATGTCGTCCCAGGTCGGGCTGGCCGCATAGAGGACAGAATTGATCTTCTGGAGGCTGCGCTCGGTGTAATCCTCACGAAGCGGGGTATCACCCTCTGGATAATAAGCTGGCATGTTATTTTATACTCCGGTTCACGGACCTCGGCAACACGGCGAGGTTCGACATGTGGTTGCTCATCCCGCTGCGGTGATGCACGTCCTTGCCGTCGCCTTTGGAGACGTGGCCGAGTTTGCTCATCTTCCGACGGGCGGCGTTGCGTTGAGCGCGGCGCTTCTTCTGGACCGGAGAGGCATGGTAGCTTTCGTATTCTTTTTTGTAGTCCCTCACGGAATCATCGGTTGTGCAGCCGGGGCAATCTCGGCAGCGGTTTTGGCGTCTTTGAGCGCAAGCTCCTGCATGACCTTGGCCTGCTTGGTCTGCATGTCGATCTGGTGTTTCTCGATCTGCATCTGAAGTTTGGCCCGACGTTCGGCGAGGTCGGCTTGCGCCTTCGGGGAAAGCATCTGAGCCTCGGCCAACTGCTGCTCCATCTGGGCGATGCGGGCGCGTTCGGCTTCGATCGCACGGGCTTGCTCGGCCTCTTGGGCTTTGGCTTGCTGCTCGGCGGCGGCTTGAAGCTCGTCGGCCAAACGCTGTCCCGAGGCATTGAGTTGCTGGAACCGCTGGCGCATGAGCGCGATCTGGTCCTGACGGGCCACATCCGGAGCAAGTAACTGCAAGTGTTCTCCGAGGTGCGGCAACATGGTCTGGTAGGCGCGGAGCGCATTTTGCGGCTCGGCCTGACCCTGAGACACCGCTTGGTCGAGTCCGTCGAGCGCGGTGAGGTGACGTGAAGCGTGAATGAAATGGTTCTCGCCAGAGGAGACCGGCAATCCGGTGCCGCTGGTCATCGTGGCGTTTTCGAGGAGCGCGATCTTGTCGTCGATCGGTGTGCGAAGTGTCGTGGACGGCGACGGCAGATAGCGGTCGACCACTTCCTGACCGAAACGGGCGGCAATGCGGTCGCGGAGAAGATTGATCCGACCGGCCTCGTCCAAGCTGCCGAAGATCTGCATCGTCTCGTCGATCGCCGCACTCCGCATTCCGGGACTGCCGTAGCCGATCGCCCGGACGGGCTCGACCGTATTGAAGCGATGGATCGCCTCCTCCGGAACCCCACGGGCCATGCACCGTTTCTTGAACTCCAACGCCTCGCGACCGCCGGGCTCATTAGCGGCATAATCACGCGACACTAAACGCCTGTATGCCTCACGAAGGAGACGTTTCCAAGGGTGGTAAAACAGATTGATCGCCGCCGCACCGAGCACCGCTTCCTGCTGCAACTGGGCGCGAACCTCATAAGCCGTCCGCGACTGACCATCCGGCGTCACCGCACGCGACTGATAGCCAACGGTGCGGTTCTGCATATTCATCGTCAGGTCGTTCAAGACCGGAATGAGGTTCTGATTATAATTCGGGATCGCCTTGTCGACGATTTTGAGTCCTGGGGGGAACAGCGCGTAAGGGCCGTAGTAAGACAACGTCAGATCTTCGAGCGCACGGGAGCCGTTGTCGCCGGGCTGGACGATCAACGCGCTCGAAAGCAGAGCCCCGTCGACCATGCCACAGCGGAGGCGATTGAGGAGTTGGATGTGTGGATACACCTTGTATCCAAGCCCGCGGATGCCGTGGTAGGTCCCGTTGCCGACGCCGTAGCAGAAGGTAACGAAGCAGTTCGTCGGGGCGTCAAAGCGGTTCGGCTTCTTGAAAAGGAAATCCTCTTCCTTGGCGTTCTCGTCCGAGCCGATCGGGTCTTTGAGGAAGATCAAGTGGCTGACTTTCTTGTCGAACTCGCGCACCCACATGTGGACGACATGGACCTTCTTCCCGCGGCTGTTGCCGTAGAGGAGGTCGTTGTTTTTGAGTTCGACTTCGAGCTTCTCCCACTCACCGGCCTCTTGATACGTCGACTCGCGGCAGGCACGGATGAGTGCCTCTTTGACCATCTTGACGTTCCACCCGAGATCCTTCGCCACCGCCGGGTCTTCAATGAATTTATAGAGTTGATGCGCTTGGTATTCGCGGTCGACCGTGGCGACCTCGATCTCCCACTCGGAGGCCCGTGTTCCACGCGGAATGCGGAACTCGGACAAGCCTGCGACCCGCCAGCGCCAATCAACTTCGTCTTCGAAATAACAGACCCCGACGCCGTGCGAGACGAACTGATCGGCCAGCATTTGATGGTTAAATTCAAACTCCTGCCACTCCTTGAGCGTCCGGTGAAATTCTTCGGCCAAGACCCGCTCCCACTCGACGCGCTGCTCGGGCGAGCCGTAGTCGATGGTGATCCGCGCCATGACATCGACCGAGGAGGTCAGGTCGTAGTATCCGGCGAGGGCTTGCTCTTTCAGTGAAGCGGCTTCGCCGAAGTCGAGGTTGGTTCGTTCCCCCTGCCCCATTTCGATCAAATCCTGCTGATTGAAGGGAGCCGCGCCATTGAACATGGCGTCGACCAAGGCGCGGTTCTTGGAGGAGCCTTGGTCGCTGTCTTTGATCGCTTTGTAGATCGAACGGGCCGAATTGACGTTGTCGACGCGCATCTTCGGCGCTTTGCCGTTTTCGTCGAGGCCGAGGATTTCGAGAGGAGCAAGTTCGGAATTTGTCATTTTTGCAGGGCTTCTATAAGCGAGCCGTCCTTACATCCGTGGACGACGGCGGCATCGGCGGGCACGGGACCGTAGACTGAGAGGTCGTCGATCGGGTCGCAGTAGATCTCACCTTTCGGTCCGATCTCGTAGTTCTTCGTGCGCCAGTTGTTGTGGATCAGTTTGGAGACCGCCGTGTTCGGACGCATCTCGTGGCGGAGATACACGTCGAAGGGTTCGACATTCGGGCCGTCATCGAGACGGACATAGCTCCAAAGCAGCGAGCGGCCGTGGAAATCGGCCGGATAAACACAAGTGCCGATGACATGCTCGCCGTCGACTTTGACGAACTCGCGGGTCTTGCGGTCGAGCATCCGGGTCGGCTGGACCGCGCCCAGAAACGGCTTTTGGGCCTGGTTGTATTCGGTCTCGATCGCATCAAGCCAATCTTCCCGAATCGGGGTATTGTCGGCCTCGAACCAATACCATATGTCTTTATTCGCGCTGTGCTGGAGGTGGCGGACCGTCCGCGCCCAAAGGTGATTGGCACTTTGGGGCCAGCCGAGTTCACACTCGGAATCCGGAACAAAGAGGTCGGCCGAGGCAAAAAGCGGGGCCAATCTCTCCTTCAGAGCCGCCGCCTCGTCCTTGGTCTGGATCGTTCCGACCACAAGGAGCTTGTGACGCGCCAGCCCGCCCAAAAGCTCAAGATGGCCAGCCAGAGCGGTGGCGAGCTTCAGGTCGGCCTTGCTGACGGGAAGGACAAGTAGCATACGCGGATGTGCGGTTATTATAGCCGAATACCTAAGAGGCAACAAACTGTTCGAGGAGTTCCCAGTTGCCGGGCTGACGATGGATGCGGGGAGTGTAGCTGATCTTACCCCGGTTCTTGATCTCTTTGAATTTCCACAAGACGAACTGGTTCACGTCCGGAAGATAGGCGGCAAGGATATCGAAATCGCCGGCTTTATACTTGGCTGGCTTCTTCTTGCGCGTCCCGCGGCGGGAAACCTTCACTTGATACAGGCGGCGCTTTGGGTCAACCCAAGCCCGTTTGACCTGGACACTGATCGGACGCCCCGCCGCCGCGACGATCCAAACATCGACCGTGCTGCTGGTCGGACCCATCGGGATCAAGATATTGAATTTTCGAGAGGTTGCCTCCGCAGCAAACAACAATTCGGCGTGAGTGCCTTTTTCGCAGTTGGTCATTTGGATACCGCGTCGACCAGCGGCTTAACTTTCCCAAAGATTTGGAATGCACTGTCGCGCCGGACGAGGTGCGGGATGCGGACCGCATTCTGCCGGTCAACCTCTTGGGCGGCGGATTCGTCGTTGAGATAGCGGTCGTAACCCTTGAGGTGCTTGGTCGCCAAGCGGTGCGACTTGAAGGTGGCGCGCTCACCCGTGCGAAGGGAGATCACTTGCCATCCGCCCGGAGGCATCACATTGCGGTCGACATCCGGCGGGGGGATAAACTCAGGGATATCCAGGCTCGGGATTCCTCCGTTGTAGGAATAGAAACCATTCTTTCGCGGGTAGAGGCAGTCGGGCGTCCAGAGGCATGTCTCTTGGATAAACGGCACCCCGAGGCCGATCGCCAAGCCCATCGGGGATGATTGGTTGCCGATGAAAAGATCCGCGCCCGCAATCAGCCGAGCGAGTTCGAGGTAATCCTGCGTGACGGCATATTCGGCATGGATCTTGGTCACTCGTCGTAGTTCCTCGACTTCATGCGGCATTCCGACAAAAAGAAGCTGCGTGCCGAACTTCTCGCCGATCTCATCCCAGCGGAAATACGGATTGTGATATCGCGGGCTGCGATGACAAACGATGCGGCCACGGGATTTGGCCGATGGCGCGACCTTCAACCAAGGTTCCGGCTCCGCGTTGGCATTGACCCAATCGCTTTGCAGTTCCATGAGGCTGACCCCATAGATCAACCCGCCGTTCCGGAACGTGGAGAAGTTGACTACGTATTCGGACTTCGGCGCATCCCCGTGAATCACCTTGCCGATGTAGTCCTGGGATTCGAGGAGCGGACGAAGCACGTTGGCCCGCTCGGGCGTCATCTTCGCCGTCCACGGACGGGAGTTCAGATACAGATCGCCTTTACCCAAAGCCCGGATCGCGGGCAGGGCATAGATGACATCGCCTAAGTCCCCGCTATGAAAGTAATTCATCATCCGGCTCAGTGGCCGTGTTGTCGTCTTCCTCTTGGTTGAAGTAGCCGTCCTCGCGGGAGAGCACTTCGGTCACCGCGTCGATGGCTTGGAGCCAATCCGCGCCCGTGAGCGAAATCATCCGCAAGGGCGGTGCGCCTTTGCGAAGCTCTTCAACCGTGACTCGATACGACATGTGGAGTTATGATACTACAACTCAGCTTCCGGTGCTGGCGTCAATGCGGCCAGTTGCTCTTCACTCAGTTGCTCGACGCCCTCGATCCCATCCTCATCAAACGCAGCGGCCAAGTCCGCCTGCCAAAGACACCGAAAGGCGACCCGCCCGTCGGTGAGCGGTTGCCCGGTAATCGTGCCATCGGTAAGCGAAGCCGCACGGATGCGGGTCTTGTCAGCATCGTCCCAGTGCCCGCCGATCGTGAGAATCTGCCGATCAGCATCGGGCAAGGCTTCACCGTATTGGGTGAGAAGCGCAGGGAACAACGTGCCCACGGCGTCTGCCGCCACGGCGATGATGCGTTCTGTTTGCTCAAATGGCATATCAAGGGAGGCCGAGGCCGGTGCCGAGGGTGGTTTTGTAGAGGGAGTAGGCGTTGTAAAAATCGCTTGAACCTTCCAGCACGAACATGAAAGCGTGCGTGCCCTCGTAAGAAACAGAGAACTGTCCTGCCGCTCCGTTCTGGACACTGTTGGCAGCCCATCTACCGGCCGAAATAAGTCGGTCGTAAGTCAAGCCACCGGCAAGACTTACGGCTTGCGTTGAGCCATTAACTCTTACAATAGTGTCTGAAGAAGTTTTTTGCGCTTGGGTCCAGCGGAACACATTATCCGTGTTGTTGATTGCGGAGCCACGAGCCACGAGCGAAGACGCTACATATGCTTCTGTGCACCAGCTATTGCCACTTGTGCCAAACGACAAGATTGACAGGCTGTTTTCGGTATAGGCGTTAGTGCTCAATGATGAGCAATAAGCAAATCCAGATCCTTGGTTGTTGGCGCTTTTTGTGACAGCGCCCACTATTGCGCTTGTCGGGCCGCGATTAGAGCCAAAGCGGATGTCAATATACTGGGTTGGGCTATGGGCGATCCCATCCGCCGTCCAAGCAGGCCCATTGACCCGCGTGCCGTTGAACGTGCCGAGGCCGCCGAGGGAGTAGACGATATTACTATTGGGATTCACGCCTCCGGAATTCTGCGACCTCCGCAACGGCCAACACACCATGCTATTCCACAACCCAAGCTCTTTGACGCCTTTGACAAAAGCGTCGATCGCCGCGACATCGGTCGCTCCGCTACGCGCCACATAGACTGCGGTCTCCGGCTCCAAGCCGATGACATCCAAAGCCGCCGGTAACTGCGAGACAACCTTCGCCATCGAACGCTCCGAAGAATCCGTCGGCAAGGCTGTGTCGTTTTCTGGGAAGTAGTTTGGCATAATTACGGGAGGCCGAGGCCGGTGCCTAGTGTTGATTTGTAGAGGGTCTCCAGCGCCGTCTGTAGCGATGCGCTCAAATTGAATTGCGGCGTGGTGACAAGGACGAAGGCGCTGGTGTTGCGTGAGGTTGATCCAGCCGCGGTAATACTCAAATTGGTTCCGCTGTAGAAAACAGTTGTCCCTGTTGGCGGTGAGACTGGTGTCAAATTTTCCAACGCATATTTGTAGCTCGTAGACCCGCTTGATGAGTTTGTGGCTACAAAGCCAAAGTTGTTGCGGACTGATCCATAACCTAAAATAGCTGATTGGGAATACCTCCGCTCGGTTTGCGTTCTAGCGTTAACCATCCACCCACTTGTGCCGCCTGTTCCGGTCGCTCCTGCTTGCAGGACGACTCCGGCTTGCAGAGCTCTCCACTGGTCGTCAAATGTGCCTCCTGCCGGATTTGGCCCAGTAGGCTTCATCACCACAAACCACGAATGCCCGTTGGCAAAATCGGAAAGCGGCGATGGGTCGATGCTGATCGACGGCGTGGGCGAGATAGCCGCATTGATGTCGATGCCATCCGCACCCCAAGCAGGCCCATTGACCAGCGTCCCATTAAACGTCCCCAACCCACCAAGACTATGCACCACGGTCCCTGTTCCGGCGTTCTGGCGACTGCGAAGCGGCCAGCACACCATATTGTTCCATAGTCCGAGGGATTTGACCCCTTTGACGAAAGCGTCGATGGCGACGACATCAGCCGCACCGCTGGCCACGGCATAGGCCAGGGCGTCGGGGTCCAGGTTGCTCGATTCGCTGATCGACGCGCTCAAGCCCCTGACGAACTTATACATGGTGCGCTCGCGGGAGTCGTCGGGCGACGGGGCATCGGCCCCGCCATTGCGGGCGCTGACCAACGACGCGGCTTTTTGCAAGAGCCGCTCGAAGCTGTCGGTCGGGCGTGGCGTATTACCTTCTGGAAAGTAGCTAGGCATTTATCAGGGTGTTCAGGTTTTTCACCAGCTTGAACATGAGGGTCTCCTCCGAGTCGGTTGGATCGGGCGCATCGGTGCCGCCGTTCTGCTCACTCAAAAGCGACACCGCTTTGTGCAGGAGGCGCTCAAAGCTGTCGGTCAAAAGCGGGGTGTCACCTTCTGGGTAATAGGCCGGCATGTGCGGTTATTATATCCTACTAAACCGAGGTCAACAAACTCGGTGACCGTCGCGGGGCAAACCTCCCGCCCATCATCGCCTGCTTCCATTTCGTCTGCCCGCCCCTTTTCCCGCTGCCACCCTCCTGCGGAGGACGCATCCCGAACCGCTCGCGGACGACATCGAGCATGACAAAGGCGGCATCGGCCACGTCCGGCGACCGACCGATCCGGGCTTTCATGTCGGTCTTCGATTCCACCACGACCTTCATCGAACCGGACTTCCTTGTGTCGTAGTTCCGGCTGGTCATCTCCCGAGCGAGATCCGGACCGATCCCGCGAAGCTGACCGCTCGCCAAAAACTCTTTGGCCCCGAACCAAAGCTCGGTGACCTTGTTGACATACTTTTCGTCGGCAGGGGTGGAATCGTAAGCCGAGAGCGATCGGCTCGACGGGGCTCCGCCGAAGTGGACACGTTGAAATTCGTTCGAGCCACACACCGTGGCAAGTGCATCGCAGAACGGCACACCGCCGCCCGTCACGTCGACACCGACATTCCGCCACGGAACGCCCGCCTCGTTGACGATCTGCTGGATCTTCCGTGCAATTTGAAACGTCCTCGGCTCCGGATTGCTCGCCTCCTCGTCGAGGAAGTGAAAAGTATCAAATGATACCTGGTCCGCCCCATCTTTGTTCTGGCCAAAACTCCCGAGATAAAGCACACATCTGTCCCCGCCGCTCACAAAGGAAGGGTCGATTCCGGCCACGCGCTCGACTCGGCCCTTCCATACCGGCTTTTGATCGGCTTGGAAGCGGACAATTTCTGCCTCCGAGTAGATAGCTTTCGAAACTGCCTGCGGAGGCCAAAACCCCCGGTAGTCGCGCCAGAAGATCGGATTATCCTCCCCGAGCCGCTCGCGGGCCTCGTCGATTTTTTCCCATTTCTGGATCGGCCACTTGTTCTCTCCGGCCAAGTAGTTCGGATTCTTCAGCGCGTCGAAGTGTAGGCAGGTGCCGCCGATCTTTGTGTCCCAGCGATCATCGTTGACCGAAATACTTCCCCACCCGTCTTTCGGCTCGGCAAAGCGGCCAAACGGATCGTAGTAAGAGACTGGATTGGCCGCGGCACAGATGCGGAGCTCGGGGTTGTTCGAGAGGTTCGAGAGTGCCGTGTCCAAGAACGCATGACCCAACTCACTCAACTCATCCGCCGCGACAATGACGCGGTGAGCCTTCATGCCTCGCATCTTGCCGGTGACCTCCGAAGTCTTCTTAGCTTCAGCCGGAATCAGATACACCCCAGCCTGTTCCATCCTCTCCCCATTCCGGATGACATAGATCGCCGGAGTCGGAGTGTCGGCCAGCTTGCCAGGAGCGACGGGTTTGATGCAGGGCCAATACCGCTGCACCGCTCCCCACACCCGCTTCTTCGCATCACGGATCGAAGTGCTCGTCACCAGCGAGAGCGTATGAAACGGAGCCGCCAGCCAGTTGAGCAAAGCCCAGATCGCCATAAACTCCGACTTGCCCGAAGAGCCGCAGCCCGCAAAGGCGACAAACTTGTGGTGACAGCATTCGTAGAGCATGTCTTCCGCCCAAGGGTGCCAAATGAAGTTCTCCGTCTTTTTGTGGAAGAACATTTGGGCGGCGTTTTTGAAGTGCTGCTCCCTCGGAAGAACCTCCATTTCCTCGGTGCCCAGTCCGCGGAAACAAAACAACTCAATCGCCCAGTCCGCGGTGTGCTGCGGCCACCACGCGCCGTAGCGTTGAAACGATCCGGCTGGCGGTTGAATGCCGGATTTCACTAAAATCAAAGACATGGAATTAAAAAGCTGGGTCGAATTGGGTCGAGACCTAATTTGATAGCTGACATCTCTCTACCCATCAGAGATTTACGCATTTTGGCACACCGCTTCGAATCCCGTGCGCGCTGCATATTTTCAGGTTGTCCATTTCTCTGTCGGACAGTGGTTTACGACGAATTGTTTCATTATTTTTATGTGCGGTTATGTCGAATTTTGAACGATTCTACCCAAGTTTGGTCATAATCCGCATGGACAATTTCAAGGTTCTCGATTCGAAAAAAGGCACGGAAGTTCGTCTTGGCGATTCGGTCGTTAAGATAAACCCGATACGCACCGGACGCTACACGACCTACCGTCTGACGTGGTATGTGGGCGACAAACGCTTCCGGGTCACCCGCGCCGACAAAAGCGAGGCGATTGAACTAGCGAAGGAAAAAGTCCGGCACCTCTCCCGTGCCGAGGGCGAACACACCAAGGTCGATGCGGCCCGTCTCGTCTACCTGCTAGAGTGCGAGAAAAGCGTGGCCCCCTACCAGCTTCACAAGGCGTGTGAGTTCTTCCGGAAGTTCCATGTCTTGAGTTCGAAGGGCAAAAGTTTTGCCGAGATCTGCGACGAGTTGGTTGCCGACCTCGCCGTGAAGAAGCTCTCGAAGGATCACGAGCAGACAGTGAACTCCCAGGTGAAGGCTCTGAAAGCGTGGTTCCCGAAGGAGAAGATGGCGCAGATCACGCCGCAAAGCCTGGAGCGCCGGCTGCGGGAGTCCCATTTCGCGCCTTACACCCAACACAAGCTGGTCGCTTTCTACCGGACAATCGAGAACTTCGCCAAGAAACGGCGCTACTTGGCCGACGACCACCAGACGATCGCGGAGCAGATCACGCTGATGGCAGTGCCGAAGGCCAACTACCCCGTCTTCACGCCGGAGCAGTTGATGCGGTTCTTGATCATAGTGAAACCGCACGAACTGGCCTACGTGGCAACAATGGCGTTCGGGGGAGCGCGACGGGCCGAATGCACGCAGATGACCAAGGAGCACTTCAACTTCGAGGAAAAGGCCGCGCATATCGATCGGGTCATCGCTAAGAAAAAACTCCCGCGGCACATTTTTGCGCCGGACTGCCTGTTCGAGTGGCTCAAGCTGGCTACCTTCCCTGACTACGGCCCGATCATGTCGGAGCGTAAAGTGGCGGAGATTTCCCGTGACGTGGCCAAACTCAAGCAAGTCGGGCTGACTTGGGAGGACAATATCCTCCGACATTCGTTCTTGAGCTACCACCTTGCAGCTTACCAGAACCCCAACAACACCGCCTACCACGGAGGCACCTCGATCAAGATGCTTTCGAACAACTACGTGGCGCTGGTCAGCAAAAAAAGCGCCGAGGAGTGGTTTAATATCAAACCGATATATGTTCGTGAATATGCGGAGAAACAGGGATTGACGCATTTAATAACTTGGTAGACCATCGCTTTCGTTAGAGAACACAGAAAGGAAACACCACAATGAGCCAAGGAAACCCAAGACCCGGAATGAAGCGGGTGTCATACATCGAGGAAAACGTCACCTACAAGGCGCTCGATATCATGGCCGCAGCACGAGACACAAACCTCTCGGCGCTCGTCCGTGAAGCCACCGCCGAATACCTGGTCAAACACGACACCGGAGGAGAACTGCGAAAAGTAGCTGAGTCGTTCAACGCAGCCCTCCCCGATGACCGAACTGAGCGAGCCGGCGAAGTCGTCGATGAAGAAACCCAACGCGCACTTGCTAAAGTCCTGGGGAAACTCAGGAAGAAATAATCAGGGGGGGGTAATTCCCCCTCCTTCCACCAATTAATTTCCACTACGCCATCATAAACCCGTAACTACATAAGTAGGAGATATATAGACATGCCCATGCACATTAGCATCAATGAAAAATCCGAACGCGAGCTTACCGAAGCCGCCCACTGTTGCTCCCTCCCCCCAGAGAGATTAGCTCAGTTATTTGTCGAGGATGGACTCGCGTTGTATCGTAGAAGTCCCGATGAATTCAAAGGAACCCTTGACGGAGAAAATCAATAGTCTTCGCAACCCGAAGTTAATCCGCTCATTCGCCAGCGACCCCGAGCTTGAAGACCGCCTCAAAAAGGAGTCCGAAAGCTCGGGGCGCTCAATGAGCGCGGTCATCCGCAAGGCTTTGCGTAACTTCTTCGGACTCTAGATAATAACTCCACATGACCACCATGACGATCGAGTGCGCCTCATTTACGGCGACACCGATAGGAGAAGGTCGGGTCCGGCTGGAAATAGCCGAACCGGCGCAACCGCGTAAAGCGGTCTACGGTGCCAGCGAAGCTGTCGCCCGGCTGAGTGAACTTCTCGGGAAACCTTTCAGCCACGGTTCCCTGAACTACTGGCGCAAACAGGGTCTCCCCTACGTCCGGCTGGGCGACAAGAAGATCGTCTACAACGACGATGATCTCGTGCTGTGGGCACAGGGACGAAATGGAAGCGCGTTGCCGTGAACTCCAGGCAGAAAGGTAAACGGGTCGAAAGGCTGTGGAGGGATCAACTCCGCGAGGCCGGATTCCTCAAAGCATTCCGCGGTCAGCAATACTGCGGTGCCGCGGGAGATGCCGACGTGGTTTGCCCGGAGTTACCGGACTTCCACTTCGAAGTTAAGGGGGTTCAGAACCTCAACGTCCTCAACGCGGTAAAGCAAGCGATCAACGACTGCGGCAAAAAGAAACCCGTCGTCGCGCACAAGAAAAACGGCGAGCCGTGGTTGGTCACGATGCTCGCCGCTGATTGGCTGCAACTAGTCCGCCGCTCCGACTATCCGATCAGTCCCACAACTCAGCCAGAAGACGGCTGCGAAGGGGGAACTGTTCACTACAGGAACGACGTGAACTCTCCCCGCCTGACCGATACAGCACATCCCCTTGTCGCTGATAAGTCGTGATCCCCCCGCCGTTCAGGTCGACGACGTAAAAGGTTCTATCTCCGGCCCAAGCACTTCCACAAAGCAGAAGAGCTACGATTAGTGAGTTAATAATTTTCATCATATTTTTAGACGATATGCATACCAGATCGTTCAACCTTTTCCCGTATCAGCAGGAAGCGGTCGCCCGACACCTCAAGATCCTCGACTCTGTCGGGGCGTCACTCGACGGGACAGGTTGCGGCGGTGGTAAGACAATCATCGCCTCCAGTGTAGCCGCTCGCTACGGCCTCCGAACTGGGGTGATCTGCCCAAAGAGCGTGGTCGCGAAATGGACCGATACCCTAGCCGCTTTCGGGATTGAGCCGCTCTTTGTCCTAAACCCCGAGAAGCTGCGAACCGGAAATACCCCGTGGCTCAAGAAGGTGCCTGGGCGCGGCAAGACACCGAACTTCCAGTGGCAAGTGCCGGACGGAACACTCTTCGTTTTCGATGAAGTCCACATGTTCGGGGCTTACAACTCGCAGAACGGCAAGATGCTCGAAGCCGCTTACGGACGGCCGACGCTCATGCTCTCAGCTACCGCCGCCGAGTCCCCTCTCCGCATGAAAGCCCTCGGGGTGCAGCTACGGCTCTTCACCTCCGCATACTTTTGGAAGTGGGTCCGTGAGATGGGGGCTGAAGAATCACGCTGGGGTGGCCTTGAATGGAATCCCAAGCTGCCGGCCAACAAGGTCGCAATGGAGCGTCTGCACCATTCGGTATTCGCGAACCGCGGATATAGGGTGTCCGAGGAGACCCTACGGGAACAGTTGCCAGAGCTAATGACCGAGGACGATCCGCTGTGGCTGAGTGCCAAGGACAAGGCGACGATCAAAGAACTCTACGAGGAGATGGCCGATCCGGATGATCCTGGCGGGGTCAAAAACTTGCGGCAAAGACAGTCGATCGAACTGGTCAAAGTCCCCTACATCGTCGAACGCGCCAAGGAGATCGTCGAGTCCGGCGGCTCGGTCGTCCTCTTTTTGAATTTCCATGAAAGCATCGACACCGCACACAAAGCGTTCCCTGAAGCAAAAGTCATCGACGGCCGCGTCCCCCAAACTGAAAGAAAAAAGACCCAAGATTTCTTTCAAAAGAACGACCTCCGGGCGGTCATCGTCCAGATCGCAGCCGGAGGACAATCCATCGACCTCCATGACCTCGACGGAAGTTATCCGCGAGTTGCTCTTCTTTGCCCCCAGTTCTCCGGCACCGTCGAAGAACAAGCCGTCGGACGGATATGTCGCGTTGGTGCGAAGT